>Ga0310813_10000931_pt1 | contig 17700 bp, 14 predicted proteins | sample YN3metagenome_FD_203086 | JGI IMG/M metagenome (GOLD analysis project Ga0310813, IMG submission 203086) | Soil microbial communities from experimental microcosm in Duke University, North Carolina, United States - YN3 | ecosystem: Engineered > Artificial ecosystem > Soil microcosm > Unclassified...
CGAGGCGCGCGAGCATACGATCAAGATGCTCGAGAAGGTCCGCATCCCCTCGGCCGCCACGCGCGTCGACGAATACCCCCACCAGATGTCGGGCGGCATGCGCCAGCGCGTCATGATCGCCATGGCGCTCGCGTGCAACCCCAAGCTCCTCATCGCCGACGAGCCGTCCACCGCGCTCGACGTCACCATCCAGGCCCAGATCCTCGATCTCATGCGCGACCTCCAGAAGGAGTTCGGCATGTCGATCATGATCATCACCCACGACCTGGGCGTTGTCGCCGAACTGGCCGACCACGTCGCCGTCATGTACGCGTCCAAGGTCGTCGAGTACGCGACCGTGCACGAGCTCTTCACCAACCCGATGCACCCCTACACGAACGGGCTCTTCAAGTCGCGCCCCTCGCTCGCGACCAAGAAGGGGGAACGCCTGAACGTGATCCAGGGCTCCGTGCCCAACGCGCTGCGCTTCCCCTCGGGCTGCAAGTTCCATCCGCGCTGCCCCCTGGCGATCGAGCGCTGCAAGACCGTCGAACCCCAGCTCCGGGAGCTTCGTCCAGGCCACTGGGTGGCCTGCGACGTGGTGAGTTGAGATGCCGCCGCTCATCGAAGTCCGGAACCTGAAGAAGTATTTCCCCGTGAAGAAGGGGGTTTTCTCCAAGGTCGTCGCCCACGTTCGGGCCGTCGACGACATCTCGTTCGCGGTCGCCCCGGGCGAGACCCTCGGGCTCGTCGGCGAGTCGGGCTGCGGGAAGACCACGGCCGGGCGTTCGCTGCTGAGGCTCATCGAGCCGAGCTCGGGCGAAGTCCTCTACAACGGCGCGAACCTGCTGGGCGCGAGCGCGTCGGAGATGCGGCAGCACCGCCGCGACCTGCAGATCATCTTCCAGGACCCCTACAGCTCCCTCAATCCGCGCATGACCGTCGGCGCCATCGTCTCCGAAGGCCTCACGGTCCACGGCATCGGCGAGAAGTCCGAACGCATCGAGAAGGTCAAGCAGACGCTCCAGCAGGTCGGGCTGGACCCCGCCTACATCAACCGCTACCCGCACGAGTTCTCGGGCGGCCAGCGCCAGCGCATCGGCCTGGCGCGCGCGCTCGTCCTGAACCCGAAGTTCATCGTCTGCGACGAGCCGGTCTCGGCCCTCGACGTGTCGGTGCAGTCCCAGGTCGTGAACCTCCTGGTCGACCTGAAGGAGAAGTACGGCATCGCCTATCTCTTCATCTCGCACGACCTCTCGGTGGTGCAGTACATCAGCGACCGGGTCGCCGTGATGTACCTGGGCGAGATCGTCGAGACGGCCAAGAGCGCGGAGCTGTACCAGAAGCCCCTGCACCCCTACACGCAGGCGCTGCTGTCGGCGGTCCCGCAGCCCGACCCCGAGCGCAAGCGCTCGCGGATCATCCTGCAGGGCGACGTACCCTCGCCGCTCAATCCTCCGTCGGGCTGCCGCTTCCACCCCCGCTGCCCCGTGGCGATCCAGGGGCTCTGCAACGTCCAGGTGCCGAAGCTGATCGATTACGGCGGCCACCAAGCGGCCTGCCACGTGGTCGAGAAGCAGATGGCCGGCACGGCGCCGACGAAATAACCTCTCCGTGACATGAAGGGGCCTCCCGGGGCTTACTAGGGAAAGCGGAGGGCCACCCATGCCGAGCCTGGTCTTCGTCATTTTCGCCGCCTTCGCCGGGGGAGACACCCTGGAGCGGCGCGCCGAGGACACTCTGGCGGCCGTCGAGATGAACGTGGGCGACACGCTCCGCTTCACCCTCGCGAGCGGCGCCGTCCGGACCCTGGTCGTCGAGGAGACCGACGCCCGGGTCCTTCTCACCAATCTTGTCGAGCCGAAGAAGCCGATGGGCGGCGGCGGGACCGTCTACGTCATGACCTGCCGGCTGCGCGTCGACGGCCACCCTCTCTCGCTGCGCCGCTACGTCCCCGACCAGCAGTCGTTCGCCGAGCCGATCGTCGTCAACGGGCTCCGGCTCTGGTTCGACGGCACCCGCCAGGTGGACCGCTTCCTGCTCGCCGTCCACTCGCCGGGCGACGAGAAGATCGGCGGCGGCATCCCCCGCAAGGACCTGCGACTCGCGCTCCAGGACGCCACCCTCCCCTTCTGCCCGCAGGAGCTCCGCCCCTGGTACCCGAACCCCGCCAACGTCCTGGACGTCGCGCGCTGCTACAACGGCGACGACCCCTGGATGGGCCCCTTCAACGGCGCCGAGCTCCACGGCGGGGTCGACATCAACATGCCCGCCGGCACCACCCTCTGGGCGCCGATCGACGTCGACGACCAGTTCAACTTCCACTCGCTGGCGACCGGCGAGAACAACAACCGCTGGCGCGGGATCCGGACCTGGCCCAACGGCCGCCGCTGGGTGCTCCAGGCCCACCACAACATCCGCCTGCTCGTCCCCGAGAAGACGCCGCTCCGCCGGGGGACGCCCTTCGCCGAGGCGGCGGGCGTCCATGTCGGCGCCCACTCCCACGCGCACTTCACCTTCAAGGTCGGCCCCGAGAACGACGAGGTCATGCTCGACCCGTGGCTGCTCTTCTGGGAGATCTTCGAGAACAACAAACGCCGCGGCGGCGCCATCCACGCCTCCATGGCGCCCCTCGGACCCGCCGCCACGGGCGCGCCCCTCGCGTTCCGCCCCGTCGGCTCCCGCGCGGGCACGACCGGCAACGCACTCTCCTACGCGTGGTCCTTCGGCGACGGCGCCGGATCCTTCGAGGCCGAGCCGGTCCACGCCTACGCCCGGCCGGGCCTCTACGCGGTCACCCTGACGGTCGACGACGGAACCGGACGGGCCAGCGCGATCCAGCACCTGACGGTCGACGGCACTCCGGTCGAGGGGCCGGCGCCGTCGCTCGAATCGCCGGACTTCGCCGCGACGTCGCCCGGGCTCTTCCGGATCTACGGCGAGCCCGTGCGGGAGCTCCCGAACACGCTGGAGTTCCGCGCGCGGCCCAAGTCCGCTCCGCGGCCGGTGCCGAAGACGGTGACGGTTCGGGGGATCCCCGGCGAGATCAAAATCGATGTGGCCTACCTTGAAGCTTCGGGCTGGCTCTCGGTGACGCCGTCCCCGAGCGGTCTCGAGGTCGCCGTCAACGCGGCCAAACTCCTGGAGCGCCACGGCCTCTATCGGGCGCGGGTGACCGTGTCGGGCTCCGGCGATCCGCGGCCGGCGCAGACCTTCGCCGTCGTGCTCGAGGTGCCCGAGTTTGGGCCCCGGACCTCGGTGGTGCTGGACGACCTCGATGCGGGCTGTCGAGCGACGCCCGGGTTCTGGCTGCGGCCCCGCTTCCCGGATCACTCGCCGGCCAAGTGGCCGAGGGGCCACGGCGGGACGTACTTCGTCAACGGGGGCCGCTCGGACGAGGACGCGGTCGTGCGCTTCACGCCCGACCTGGCGGCAGGCCGTTACGAGGTGTCGCTCCTCGAGACGACTCCGTTCCGTCCCAACGAGCAGGTCCCCGCCGACATCCGCTTCGCCGTCCGGGTCCGCCACCGCGGAGGGACGAGCTTCGTCTGGATGGAGCCCTTGAAGGATTTGAGGATCGGCGCCTTCGACTTCGCCGAGGGAACGGACGGGTGGGTCGAGATCCTCGCGCGGGATTCGCGGGGGCAGGTCGTGGCCGACGCGGTCCGCTTCGAACGGAAGTAGGCTATTCCTTCCGGTACCACTTCCCGCCCAGCAGGAGGAACTCCGGGTTCTTCTCGCCGGCCTTGGGCAGCACGGCGAACGAGAGCTTGCGGTTCTTCCCGTCGGCGGACGTCAGCCACATCGTGTTGTTGAGGATCTCGTAGGCGCCGGACTTGGACGCGCCCTCCGTCACGGAGCCGTCCCCCTTGAGGACGAGGGCCTCGCCCGAGCCGTCGTGCGGCGCGTAGCGTCCCTCGAACCTCTGGCCCGTGGACGTCGGGATCCGCAGGAACTGCCCGGTCTGCGTGGACCGGTAGCTCCCGTCGAGCGCCTGCTTCAGCAGCTCCGTCTCGGCGCCGCGCTTGAGCGTGATCTCCTTGTCCTTCGTCTCGTGCGTCCCGCAGAGCTCGCCGTAGCGCTTCTTCGCGGCCGCCGCGTCCAGGTCGTCGAGCCCCTCGTCGGGAAGCTTCGGCAGCCAGGTCCCGTCCTTGAAGAGCACGTAGACCGTCGTCTTCCCCGTCGTTTCGGTGTAGCCCATCGACAGCAGCAGGTCGTAGGAAGGCAGCTCGATGTTCTTGAAGCGGACGCCCTTGAGCAGGCCGCCCAGGGCCTCGCTGTAGCGCTGGAAGACGTCGTTCTGCGCGGTGAGGGCGAGGATGGCTTCGCTCCGGTCGGCGCACTTGAAGACGGCCACGCTGGTGATCAGGCCGATGCCTTCGTCGGATTCCAGGAGGCCGACGCTCATGAGGCCGTCCGCCCCGCCCTCGGTCTTGATCTCGCGCGCGGGCGCCTTCTTCTGGATCTTCCGGGACCCGGCCGCCTGCTTCCAGGACTTCTCGAAGCTTTCCGCCAGGTTTCCCTCCGCCCTGCCGCCGGGCGGGATGATGACGATGTAGGCCTCGGTCTCCTTCAGGTCCCCGGGCCGCAGGAAGAGCCCTTCGTTCTTCTTCTCGTAGGTCCAGCCGGGAGGCACGCGGACCACGACGTTGCCGTAGGAGACGGTCTCGTCCGACTGCAGGGCGGCGAGGAGCGCCAGCGCGAGGATCGCCATCGTCATCCCCTCAACGGACGAAGGTCACGGTCGTCTTGAAGCTCTGCTCTTCGGGCTTCTGGTCGCGGCCGTTCACCACGATCTTGAGTTCGATCTCGACCGCCTTGGGGAGCCCCTTCTGGGTCTTCGAGTTCCAGTCGTTCCTCCAGGTCTCGCCTTCCAGGTAGCGGAGGCTGAAGGAGCGGACGCGGTCGTAGAGCTCGGTGAGCCGCCCGCCCTTGAGCGGATCGGAGTCGATGAAGTAGTCCTCGCGGCGGTAGAGGATGCAGACGCTGGGGTCCTTCCTCGAGTCGATGGTCTGATAGCCGATCTCGTTGATGCTGTGGAAGCGGGCCTCCTCGATGGAATCCTCCGCGCCGTAGGCCATCACCCCTGAGATGAAGTCGATGCGGTCGCGCGCGTTCCCGCCGCCGGCGCGCTTCGTCCCCACGAAGAACTCGCCCTCTTTCGGAAGGAACGCGGCCTCGAGGTCGATGCGCATCTGGGTGAGGATCGCGGGCCCGATCTCGCTGGCGGCGGTGATCTCCTCGACCCGCCGCGCCGCGTTGACGGTGGAGACGACGACGCCGTAGATGATCGACATCATGATCCCGAGGATCAGGACCGCGAGCATCAGCTCGACCAGCGTGAAGCCCTTTCTTCGCGATTGGGTCATTTCTTCACGTCTCCCGGCGTCGGCGGCTTGGGGCCGCCGGCGGGGTCCTTGGGGTCCGCGGTGGCGGCCGCCGGCTCGGGCTTGTTCTCCTGGATCGGATACTCGGCCTCGAGGACGATCGGGTCCTCCATGCCGGCCGAGCGGACCACCAGCGTGAGCCGCAGCAGCTCGCGCGGCTTCTTGTCCGACTCGGGATCCTTCGGGTCGCTGACGTCGATCAGCTGCTTGACGATCTGGTAGTCCCAGAGGAAGTGGCCGTACTCGGCGTCGACCTCCGAGAAGTCGCCGTTGTTCTGGCTCCCCTGCCCCAGCCAAAGGGTCTTGTCGAGCTCCAGCTCGGCCATTTTCTGGGAGGCCAGGATCCAGGCCGTGCGGAGGTCGCGCGCCCGGGCCGCGTCGCGCACCACCTCGAGGCGCTGCTCGAGGAGCACGACGGCGGTGATCCCGATGATCGCCATGGCGATCATGACTTCGACGAGGGTGAACCCTCCTTGGCGCCTTCCCATTCGGGGGTTCCCGGCACTACGGAGGGCGAGGCCGCGCTCGCGGCTACGTGCCTTTGTCTTCAAGCAACTCATCGGCGTCCTGATGTTCGTCGAAATACGAGATCAACCCCGTAAAGCCGTTCATCTTGATCGAGACGATGTTGTCGTCGCTGTTGGTGAGGTTCAGGATCACGTGCGAGGAGGCCCCGAAGGCCGAGAGGCGGATGCGCACGCGCCCCGACGTGGCCTTGTCCTTGTCGCCCATGATGGCGTCGATGAAATGGACGCCGTCCGGCAGAGAGCGGACGAAGACCGCCTGGTACTCCAGCGGGCGAGCGGCCACCACCTTCGGGTCGGCATTGGGATCTTCCTTGGGAAAGGGGGCGAGCAGCCAGTACTGGCCTTTCGCCAGGTCGATCTCGAAATAGATGTCCCGTCCCTGCGCGGCCGCGCGGGCCTTCCCCTGCTTCAGCACCGAGGCGACTTCGCGCGCCGCCGCGCGGACCCGGTACTTCGGGACCATGAAATCCATCCGGGTCGTCGCGAGACCCAGAAGGAGGCCGATAATCAGCACGACCACGATCAGCTCGATGAGGGTAAACCCACGACGGCGAGCTGAACGGGGGATCACTTCTTGTTCACATCCGAGTTCCAGATGTCCTCGGCGTAGCCTTCGCCGCCCTCCCGGCCGTCCTCGCCGAGGGAAATCACGTCATAGGGCTGGCCTTTGGTTCCAGGCACGCGATAGATGAACTCGCGATCCCAACCATCCTTGGGATACTTCTTCAGAAACCCGCCCGGGGGCCACTTCTTGGGATCCACATCCGTGGGCATGGTGAGAAGGTCCTCCAGGCGCGCCGGATACTTGTTGAAGTCGAGCTTGAACAGGTCGAGTTGCGCCGAGATCTGGGTGATCAGCGCCCGGGTAGCCTCGACCTTGGCCCGATCGGCGCGCCCGGAGAGCTGGGTGATCAGGACCCCGGCGAGGATGCCGATGATGACGATCACGACCATCATCTCGACCAGCGTAAACCCTCGGGAGGAGCGGGCGACGGTCTTCTTCACGACAGATCTCCTAGATATTGGACATTTCAAGAATCGGCAGCATGATCGACAGGACGATGAATCCGACCACGATGGACATGACGACGATCATCAGCGGCTCCAGGAGCGCGGTCATTTTCTGGGCCGCGACGTCCACTTCCTCATCATACGCCTCGGCGGTCTTTTTGAGTAGCTCCTCGAGGCGTCCCGACTCCTCGCCGACGCCGATCATGTAGCCGACGACCGGCGGGAACACCTTGCTCTGCTTCAGCGGCGTGGCGATGTCGGCTCCTTCCGCGATCTTCTGCCGCACCATGTCGAGCGTCTCGCCCAGCAGCTCGTTGTCGACGACCTTGCGCACGACCCCCATCGCCTCGAGCACCGGCAGGCCGCTCTCGAGCAGAGTGGCGAAGGTGATCGCGAACCGTGAGATCGACGCCTTCTTCATCAGGCTCCCGATCACGGGAATCCGCAGCTTCATCGTGTCGATCCACAACCGACCCGCCTTCGTCGTCCGCGCGTGGGTGTAGGCGACGACGGTACCAATGACGCCCGCGAGGAGCAGCCACCAGTACTTGCCCATGAAGCCCGACACGGCCAGGAGGATCTCGGTGGGCAGCGGCAGCGCCGCCTTCCCCTGCTTCTGGATGACCTCCATGATCTTCGGGACCACGTAGGTCAGCAGGATCACGACGACGCCCGTGCCGATGAGGAGCATGATGATCGGATAGGTCAGCGCCGCCATGACCTTCGCCCGCGTCCGGTTCTGCGCATGCATGTAGTCGGCGACGCGGAAAAGCACCTTGTCGAGGTTGCCGCCCGCCTCGCCCGCGCGGACCATGTTCACAAACAGCTCGCTGAAGTAGACCGGGTGGCCACCCATCGCGTCCGAGAGGGTGCCGCCCTGCGACACCTTCTCACGGACGTCCATCATGGCCGCCTTGAGGTCGCGGTGCTCGACCTGATCGATGAGAGCCGTGAGGGCGCCGATCATGGGGATGCCGGAGCCGAGGAGCGTGGCGAGCTGGCGGGTGAGCATCGCGATCTGCTCCGGGCGGCGCCGCGCGAAGAACTTGAAGCGCCGCTTCCGGACGGCGCCGGGCTTGCCGTCGCCTCCCCCGACCGTCTGCAGGTCGGTGACATGCAGGCGGCGGTTCTTCAGCTTCAGCCGCGCGTCCTTGGGCGAATCGGCATCGATGACGCCGGCATCGGCGCCGCCGTCTTCCTTCAGGGCTTTGTAGTTGTAAACGGGCATTAGGTGGAATCGGCCCGCGATTCGCTATTCGCGATTCGCGATTCGTTCCTCAGAACGTATCCATCTGCGTCACGCGCAGCACTTCCTCAGGCGTCGTCTTGCCCGACAGGACCTTGCGGGCGCCGTCCATGCGGAGCGTGCGCATCCCGCGCTTGATCGCGTCCTGCTTGATGAACGTCGAGCCCACGCGCTTCATCGTCTGCTCGCGGACCACGTCGTCCACCGTGAAGATCTCGAAGATCGCGGTCCGGTCCTGGTAGCCGGAGTTCAGGCAGTAGGGGCAGCCCTTCCCCTTCCAGATCACGCCCCGGGGCACGTCCTTCAGCGCCAGGCCGATGCCGGCGACCTCACGATCCGTGGGCTGGTATTCGGATTTGCAGTGCTTGCAGATCAGGCGCACAAGGCGCTGGGCGACGACGCCGATCACCGAGCTCGCGACGAGGTACGGCTCGACGCCCAGGTCCAGGAGGCGGGTGATCGCGCCCGGCGCGTCGTTCGTGTGCAGCGTCGAAAACACCAGGTGGCCCGTCAGGGAGGCCTGGATCGCGATCGTCGCCGTCTCGAGGTCGCGGATTTCGCCGACGAAGATGATGTCCGGGTCCTGGCGGACAATCGAGCGCAGACCGGCGCCGAACGTGAGGCCCTTCTTGGTGTTCACCTCGATCTGGCTGATGCCCGGGAGGTGGTATTCGACCGGGTCCTCGATCGTCATCACGTTGTATTCGATCGTGTTGATCTTCTTGAGGGCCGCGTAGAGCGAGGTGGTCTTGCCGCTGCCGGTCGGGCCCGTGACGAGCACGATGCCGTGCGAGGCGTCGACGAGGCGCTTGAAGACGTTGACCTCCTCGCCCTCGAGACCGAGCTCCTCCATGTCGTAGAGGCGCGAGCTCTTGTCGAGCAGACGCATGACGATGCGCTCGCCGTAGATGGTCGGGACGCTGGAGATGCGGATGTCGACGTCGCTGTCGCCGAGCTTCACGTTCGCGCCGCCGTCCTGCGCGAGGCGCCGCTCGGCGATGTCCATCTTGCCCATGATCTTGATGCGGGAGAGGACGGCGTCCTGGATCTTCTTGGGCGGCGCCATCATGTCGTAGAGGATGCCGTCGACGCGGTAGCGCACCTGCAGCTTGTCCTCGTAGGGCTGGATGTGCACGTCCGATGCCCGCATCTTGAGCGCCTGGAAGAGGATCATGTTGACGAGCTTGATGATCGGCGCCTTGTTGGCGATGTCGAGGAGGTCCTGCGAGCCCTCGACCTCCTTGGCGAGGCCCGCGAGGTCGTCTTCGTCGAACTGCTCGAGCATCTCGTCGACGACGTCGACCTTCTGCTGGTAGGCGCGGTTGATGAGCGCGGTGATCTCGGCCCGCGTCGCCAGCACGGGCTCGACGATGACGTCGAGCATTGCGGAGAGCTCGTCGATCGGGTGCGTGTCGAGCGGCGAGCAGGACGCCACCCGCACGGTGCCGTTGGCCTTGCCGATCGCGATCAGGTTGTGGTGGCGGGCGAACTGGACCGGGATCTTCTGGATGAACTCCGGAGGCACGGTCTCCTCCACCACCCGGTCGAGCACCGGCAACCCGAGGCACTCGCCGAAGATGCGGAGCATCTGGGCCTCGGTGAGGTAGCCGGAGGTGGCGAGGACGCGGTCGAGGGTCTGGTGGGTCGTCTTCGCGAGGTGGACCCACTCTTCGAACTTGTCCTGGACGTAGAGCTTCTCCCGCTCCAGGATCCGTTTCAGTTCGTCAATTAAGGCCATGATGTCCTACCGGGAATCGGGCTCCCTTCGTCCTTTGGGAATCAGGTAGCGGAACGTCGACTCCTGCTGCACGTCTCCTCTCAGGTCCACGTTGAGCCCCTGCAGGGGGTCCCCGCGGAGCTGGTCGATCTCGTTCTTCCGGATTCGCGTGGCCTCCCGGTAATCCCCGAACCCGTAGTCGTAGAGGATGTACGGGGTCAGGAAGATGTAGAGCGTCCGCTTCTCGTCGCTGTCCTGCTCGCGCTTGAAGAGCCAGCCCAGCAGCGGGATGTGGGACAGCCACGGCACGCCCTGGGTGGACTCGGACTTGTCCTGCGTCACGATGCCGCCGATCACCATCGTCCCGCCGTTGGGGACCATGATTTCCTTGGTCGTGATCTCGCGCGACGTCTTGGGCGGCGGGATGTTCGGGTCCGGGGACTCCCGGGTGAACTTCTCGATCTTGATCTTGGTCTCCAGGCGCAGGTAGCCGCCCTCGCTGATGTGCGGCGAGATGCTCAGCGTGGTCACCGCCTCGGCGAACTGGCTGAACGACGACTGCGCGATGCCCGTGCCCGCGACCGTGGTCGTCGTCACGGGCACCTGGGCCTTGAGAGCCATCTCGGCGAAGCCGTTGTCGTTGGTCGCGGCCTCCGGCTGGTCGAGGATCGAGACCCGCGCCTTGTCCTCCAGCGCGTGGAGCAGCGCGGGGATGTTGCCGATGCGGTCCTTCATGGCCAGCAGGGTGACGCCCGGCGTCGGGACCGGGGTGACCGAAAAGAGGCCCGTCGCCGGATCAACTCCGATGGTCGAGAGGCCGAACGACGTGCCGCCGGCGCCGATGACGCGGCCCTTCGGGTCTTCCAGATGCTTGAGCTCGACACCGAGGTCGAAGTTGTCCTTCGCGGTGATCTCGACGACGGTCGCCTTGATGAGGACCTGCGGACGGCGCTGGTCGAGGCGCCGGATGATCTGCTCCAGCGTCCGGTAGGTGTTCCGGTCGGTGACGATGATGACCGAGTTCGAGCGGATGTCCGCCACGATCGTCGGCTCCGAGCCGGTGAGCTGCGTGGAGCCGCCGCCGAAGTTGGGCGGCGGGATCACGGCGCCCTGGGGCGCGACCGCCTGGCCGGGCTTCACGGCACCCTGGCCGCCGCCCGAGGGCACGCCCTCGGGGCCGACGCCGATGCGGTACATGGCGTTGAGGGTCTTCACGATGTCGAGCGCGTTGGTGTGGCGCAGGTGGGAGATGTAGATGCCGCTCGTCTCGAACTGGGTCTCCGCGTCGAGCCGCTTCACGATCTCCTCGAGCTGCGGCAGCCGGTTGGGCTCCGCGAGGAGCACGACCGAGTTCGTCCGCTTGTCGGCCACGACCTTCACCGACTCCGCGCCCGGCACGCCGGGGACGCCCGGCACGCGCGGCTGGGTCTGGCGCCCGATGAGCGTCTGGACGAGGCCGCCCATCATCTGCTCGACCTCGCTCGCGATCGCGTTCTTGAGCGGCAGGAGCTTGATCTCGATGTCCGGCTTCTTGATGTCCATGATCCTGATGATGTCTTCGAAGCGCTTGATGTTGTAGTCGAAGTCCGTCGCGATCAGGAGGCCGGCCGACTCGATCGACAGGACGTTCTGCGGGAACGAGGCCATGTTGATCAGCGCGGCCTGCACGTCGCGGGGGCTCACGAACTGCAGCTGGAAGATGCGGGTGACGAAGCGATCCTCGGGCATGTCGACGTCCTTTTTCTGGACGGGAACGTTGCCCTTCCCCGCGATCGGCGCCGGCTTCAGCTTGTAGATCTCCTCGCCTTCCTTGCCGATCGAGTTGAGCGTCAGGTCGGTGACCTGCAGGATCGACAGGTAGGCCTTCCAGAGGACCTCGGGATCGTCCGCGATGGGCTTGTCGCTCACGAAGTGGACGCGCTTGTTCCGCAGGCCCAGGTCCTCGGTCCAGAGGATCGTCTTCTTCGTGATCTTCTGGACCGCGATGGTAAGGTCGTGCAGGTTGACGTCCTGGAGGACGCCGCCCATCTTCTTCTGGTCATCCGCTTTCTTGTCCTGCGCGGGAAGCATCGAGCCCATCAGGCACGACACGATCAGGACGCCCATCAAACGCTTCATCGTCCCACCCTCGTCTATCTACCGACCCTCGCCAAGCTCTTCGGCCCACGTCCCGACGAGCGGATCCTTCAGCGGCGCCGTCTCGGGCTTTCCGCCGAACGTGAACGTCCCCTGCTGTCCCGCGGACGCGCGGAGCAGCTGGTCGCGGACGCCGTCGAGCGCGACCTCCCCGGCCTGCACCCGGGCCACGAGCGACTTCTTCTTCACCACGATCGTCTTGGGAACGACAGGGTCCTTGCCCTGCTCCTCGAAGGTCCCGCCGATGGCACCCTCGGTCTCGCGGAGCGAAAACTCCACCCGGCCGGCCACCCGGACGGCGTTGCTCATGTCCGTGACGACCAGGACCTTCGACGGAGGCGCGACCGCGATCATCCGGCCGGCGTCCAGCGTCACGCGACGCGGCGCGACGACGTCCACCGAGGTCTCCACGTCGAGGAGGAGCTCGGTCTCGCCGGAAACCAGCAGCACCCGGCAGCCGGGCTCGGTCACCAGGCGGTCGCCCACCGAGATCGCCGCGCCGCCCACGACGGGGTGCCAGACGCCGGCGTCCCGGTCCAGGATCTTGGCGCCGCCGGTGATCTTCGCCACGGTGAATGCGGCCCCTCCCCCGCGGAGGTTGAGGGCCGCGGCGACGACGAGCAGGAAGACGGCCGCCGCCGCCAGGGGGATCCAGGCGACGGGCCGCCGGCGGGTGAGGAGCTTCTCGGCCTGGTCGCCGTGGGCGCGGAGCATCGCCGTCACCGCGGCGGAACGCCGCTCGGTCGAGGGCGCGACGGGCGCCGCCCGCCGCAGCGCGCCCAGGGTCCGGCCGATCGCCGCGTCCTCGGCCCGGCACTCCAGGCAGGACTTCAGGTGGGCGTGGACGTCGGCCGCGGGTTCGGCATCCAGGTCGCCGAGCGCCAATCCCGAGAGAGCCTTCCGGACATCAGAGCACGTCATGGGGTCATCCTCCTTGGGCCGCGGGATTCCGGTCTTCCCCCGCGCCCATGAGCTGGGACAGGTCCTTGAGCGCCTCGTGGATCCGGAACTTCACGGTCCCGACGGGCGCGTTCTGAATTCGGGCGATCTCGGAGTACTGCAGCCCCGCGTAGATGCGGAGCACCAGGGCCTCCCGCTTGATGGGCGAGAGCTTCGCCAGATTGGCGCTGACGCGGCGCTCGTCCTCGCTGGCCTCCGCGCGCTCCTCGGGCGCGGCGGCGCCGGAGCGCAGCACGTCCTTGAAATAGATGACCCGGCCCTTCTCCTCGGAGCTCGCGGCATCGAGCGGCGTCTCGCGGTGGCGTCGCTTGGCCTTGAGCCAGTCCAGGCTGAGGTTCCGGGCGATCGTGAAGATCCAGGTCGAGAGCGACGCCTCGGGCTTGAAGGAGCCAAGGGTCTTGACGACGCGGACGAAAGTTTCCTGGAAGAGGTCCTCGGCGACGCTGCGCTCTCCCACGAAGCGGAGGATGAAATTGACGAGCGGCTTCTCGACCCGCTCGACCAGCTCGCGGTACGCGGCGGCGTCCCCGCGCGCGCAGCGCCGCAGCAGTTCCTCGTCGTCGATCATGTCCTCCCCTTGTCCGGGCACTATCCGAGCCTCCTTGTAACGACCACAACTGAATCGGGTTGGGGATACTAAGTATTTTCGGCATTCGGTGCATCCTGGAAACAGGAAACCGGAAGCAGGAAACAGAAGAGCCCACCCCCCACCCCGCCCTCCCCTGCGGGGAGGGCACCCGACTCCCCTCCCTCCGAGGGAGGGGTGGGGGGTGCTTCTTCTGCTTCCGGTTTTCTGTTTCCTCGTTCTTGTTTGCAGGGTTTTTGTTCCAAGGTCCGTCTAGATTCCGTGGAGAGGGTTGTGATACAGTGAGGGGCACGATGCCGCGCCAAGCTCAACGCCGCCAGGGAACTTCCGAACGGGACGATGCCAACCTCATCACCCGGTCGCTCAACGGCGAGACCGAGGCTTTCGAGCAGCTCATGGCCAAGTACGCCAACTTGGTCGGCTCGATCGCCTACAACATCGTCGGGGACGTCCATGTCGCCGGCGACATCACCCAGGACACGTTCCTGAAGGTCTTCCGGAACCTGAAGAACCTGGACGATCCGCGCCGCTTCAAGGGCTGGCTCTGCTCGATCGTGCGGACGACCTGCGTCGACTGGCTCCGGAAGGAGCGGGTGAAGCCCACGTCGCTCGAGAAGATCACCGACGAGGGCCTGGAGCCCGAGGGCGAGTTCCTGGGCACGGTGTTCAAGCAGACCTCGACGGAGCTCGAGGAGCTCCGCGAGAAGGTCCTGCACGTGGTCAACGCGCTCCCGAAGATCTATCAGCAGATCATCCTGTTGCGGCACCTGAGAAAGATGACGTATCGTGAGATGGGCGATTTCCTGGGCCTGCCCGTCGCGACGATCGAGTCCCGGCTGTACCGGGCGCGCCTGATGCTCAAAGACAAGTTGATGGACCTCTACTGGTAGGACGAGGAAGATTCCGATGGCCTGCGGCGACGACATGAAGACCCTGCTGTCCCGGCACGTGGACGGCGAGCTCGCTCCCGAGGAGCGCGCTCGCGTCGAGGAACACGTCGCCTCCTGCGCCCCCTGCCGCGAGCTGCTGCAGATCTTCCAGAAGAACGAGAGCATCCTGTCCAACGCGCTGTCGGCGGAGTCGTTCGGCAACACGGTCATCGAGTCGGTGATGAGCGAGCTCAAGCGCGAAGATCCGCCCATCGACGCCAAGCCGCTGGACGACGAGGCGACGCCCTGGGCCCGTTCCCGTCCCATGCTCCAGCTCGCCGCCGCGGCGCTGCTGGTCGTCGGCCTGGTCGTCGTCCTGAACGCCTCCCATTCCCACGAGCTGGACAAAGTGGCCGCGAAGATCGACTCCCTCAAGGAGAGGGTCGAGGTCCAGAACGGGCTGATCTCCACGATCAGCGAAGACGCCCGGCGCACGATTACCAGCCTGCGCTTGAAGGACGGCACGGAGGGCGCCCCCGATCGCGCCATCGTCCTGGCCGAGATCGCCCCCCACCACCTGATCGTGAGGGGGGTCTTCGACCTGAAGCAGTTCGGCTCCTTCGAGCTCTTCCGCCGCAACGAGGGCCAGGGCGACGACGCCTTCGTGAAGATCAACGGCAACCGCCGCCTCGCCTCTCCCGAGCACATCGACACGGCGGTGCTGCCGGGTCAGGGCTACGTGTACAAGTTCCGCGCCTACCGGACGGGCAAGGAGACGGAGCACGTCGACTCCTTCCCCTACACGATGCGGGTGCCGCGCGTGCAGGAGCCGGCCGCCGAGCGGACCATCCGGGTCCAGTGCGTCGACATCGGCGCCAGCTTCAAGGTCGGGAAGTTCCTGCTGCACCGCGTCGTGGACGGCCGGAACGTCACCGAAGAGTTCTGCATCAAGCCCGGCGACCGCCTGGGAGAGGTCCGCGAGGTGGCTGGCGTCGGCAAGGTGGACTTCCGGACGAGCCTCACCCTCGAGAAGCTTGAAGACGGGAACCAGACGCTGACCGTGTACTACACGAAGGCGGTCCTGGACTCGAAAGGCCAGCCGATCATCGAACGGGGGATCGGCGGCGTCGAGGAGCCGAAGACCGAGCAGAAGGAAGGCGTGCTCAGCATCCGGCCCAACATGCGGGCCTGCTTCCGGAGCGTCGGGGCCGCGGCCGCCGACGTGGACATCTGGAAGGGCAGCAACCTCTACGTCCGGTCCCAGGACTAGACCCGAATCGCGAATCCCGAATTGCGAATCGCGGGTCGAGTAATATTACGACATTGAAATATTTAGGTATTTTAATCTACTTCGAGGTGAGCTCGAAGACGCCTTCCCAGTCGGGAGGCGGCGGCATGATCTGGAAGACCTTCGCTCGCTCGATGTAGGTCACGCTGGGCTTGTCCCCGGGCTTCAGCTTCAGCGCCTTCTGGAACTGCTCGATCGACTCCGCCCAGCGCCGCTCCTTGAAGGCCGCCAGCGCCCCCGTATAGGCCTCCAGGAACGCCGGCTCCACCGGCAGCACCCCTCCGGCCATCCCGAGCAGTTCGTAGATCCGGACCGGCTTCCGCTTCCCCACCACCCGGATCCGGTCGAGCTCCCGGACGACGACCTTCTCCGAGACCAGGTCCCAGGTCGCCTCGCTGATCATGATCGAGGTGTCGTACTCCTTGTTCGCACCCTCGAGACGCGCGGACAGGTTGACGTTGTCCCCGAGCACGGTGTAGTTCGAGCGGTACAGCGATCCCACGTTCCCGGCCCGCACTTCCCCGCTGTGGATGCCGATCCGCATCTTCACCTCGGGCAGCCCTTCCTGCGCGAACTCGGCGTTCAGCGCCTTCAGCACGATCTGGCAGTCCAGTGCCCCCTTGCAGGCATCGAGGGCATGGCTCGGCCTGGGCACCGGGATGCCGAAGAGTGCCATGATGCCGTCGCCGATGTACTTGTCCACGAACGCCTCATGGCCGATCAGCGCCTGGGTGACGCGGTCCAGGTAGCGGTTGATGAACGGGAACAGCACCTCCGCGTCCATCTTCTCGGTGATCGACGTGAAGGACTTCACGTCCGAGAAGAAGAAGGTCCCGATCATCTTGCGCGGCTGCGACAGGAACTCGGGGTGCTCCATCAGGATCTTCACCAGCGCCGGGCTCGTGTTCTTCTCGAGCTCGCGCTGCAGTTTGCGCTTCGAGCGCTGGGTTACGAGCTCCTTGTAGGCCGTCACGCCCGCGAAGGTCAGCAACGCAGTCACGACCGGCCCCGCGCCCGCGATCAGGATCGCCGGGCCGGTGAAGAGGACCCAGAAGAGGCCGAGCGACGCCGCCGCCGTCGCCAGCGTCGCGATCGCGCTCCCGGTCGCGTTCCAGTGGGTGACGTAGAACGACACCAGCAGGCCCAGCGCCACCAGATAGACGAAGTTCAGCCAGGCGGGGGCGCGGCGGATCACCTGCCCGGTCAGGGCCATGTTGGCGACGTTGGCCAGCACGTCCATGCCGGGCGTCGCGGACCCCAGGGGCGTCGCGTGCAGGTCCCCGCTGGCCGTGTACGCCGAGCCGATGAGGCAGATCTTCCCTTCCACCAGAGGCTTCAGCTGCTTCTCGAAGTCATCCGGCGCCGTGATCGCGGCGACCTGCTCCCGCCATTTGGCCATTTCCTTCTGGGTATGCTCCCGAATGCGCGGCGCCGAGATGGACCGCAGTTTCTCTTCACTGGCCGCAATGTAGGCGTTGAATTCTCCAATCATCTTCTCGCGCGCCTTGTCGAGGCGACCCTCGATCGCCCGAGCCTCGGCTGTCGGCACGTCGAGAGTCCCGCCCAGGATCTGCTGGAATCGGTCGCTCAACTTCAGATACTTGTCGGCCTCGATCGCGCCCTGTATCTCCTCAGTCAATTGCTTGATCGTGTTCCTCACATTCTGATCAAGGAGTTGATACCGCTTCTGGTAGAACTCGACGATCCGAAGGAACGGGGTGTGCGAGAAGGATTCCTCGCGCCCCCCACGCTTCCGATCCGCGTTGCCCGCCCAGTTCACCAGGAGGCGCCCCTCGGCGTCGACCGGGAGCAACACGCTGCCCCGGACCGAGCCGTCGGCCCTGGCGACCTTCCGCAGTTCGATCGAGGCCGGATGCCGGACGATCTCGACCGCCTGCTCCGGCGTCTCCATCTCCCGGACCGCCATCTCCAGTCCCAGGTACGGATAGGCGCGGTCCCGGTCCCGCAGGAGCGTCCACGGGCGCCTCATGACA
>Ga0310813_10000932_pt1 | contig 17698 bp, 11 predicted proteins | sample YN3metagenome_FD_203086 | JGI IMG/M metagenome (GOLD analysis project Ga0310813, IMG submission 203086) | Soil microbial communities from experimental microcosm in Duke University, North Carolina, United States - YN3 | ecosystem: Engineered > Artificial ecosystem > Soil microcosm > Unclassified...
CGCGTGTCTCGATGCGCGAGCGTTCGTCGATGCGCGGCGCCGATTCGGCGATATCGGTAAAGAAAATGGTCGTCTGGTGCAGCACGTGGTTGTGCCGCAGGTTGCTGACAAAGGCCGCGGGCGTCACGCCGGGCCGGTTGCCCGGATAAACAGCCGTGCCGGGCACGCGCGCCGGGCCCGGCACGGCAGCGAGCGCCTCGCGCAGAAACGCGTCCAGACAGGCGGCGCGCGCCGCGTGCTGCGCGCCCAGTTCGCGTCCGCGGTTCCACGTCGACATCAGCACGAACAGCAGCAGGCCGACCGCGATCGGAAACCAGCCGCCAGAGGCGATCTTCGGTACGTTCGCCGCGACCAGCGTCAGGTCGAGCGCGAGCAGCGGCGCGCTGACCAGCGCGACGCGGTACAGCGGCCAGCGCCACACATTGTGGGACACGCTGATCATCTGAAGCGTGGTGATCGACATCGTCAGCGCGACCGCGATGCCGTAGGCCGAAGTCAGCCGCGCCGAACTGTGCGCGACCAGCACGAGGCAAAGCACCGCCACGAATAGCACCGCATTGACCGCCGGCGAATAAACCTGCCCGTGCTGGCGCTTCGACGTCTCGACGATCTGCACGCGCGGCAAGAAGCCCAGTTCGATCGCCTGGCTCGTCATCGAGAACGCGCCGGAGATCACCGCCTGCGAAGCGATGATGGTGGCCAGCATCGCGATCGCCACAGTCGGCACCAGCGCCCATGCGGGCGCCGCATGAAAGAACGGCTGCTGGAACGAGCCGGGGTCGTACAGCAGCGTCGCGGCCTGGCCGAAATAGCCCAGCACGATCGCTGGAAAGACGATCACCAGCAGCGCGATGCGGATCGCGTTGCGCCCGAAATGGCCGATATCGGCATACAGCGCTTCCGCGCCGGTCAGCGCGAGGATCACCGCGCCGAGTATCGTGAAGGCCAGTTGCGGACGCTGCACGACGAGCGCCCACGCCCACAGCGGCGACAGCGCGCGCAGCACCTGCGGATGCTGCACGATGCGATACACGCCGAGCGCGGCCAGCGACACGAACCACACCGCCATCACCGGGCCGAAGGTACGGCCGACCGCGCTGCTGCCGCGCCGCTGGAACGCGAACAGCGCCACCAGGATCACCGCCGCGATCGGCACCACCCACGGCCCGAAGCCCGGATCGATCTCCTGCAGGCCCTCCACCGCCGACAGCACCGACACGGCCGGCGTGATCATCGAATCGCCGTAGAACATCGCCGCGCCGAACAGCCCCGCCAGCAGCAGCGCGCGCGGCACCCGGCGGCCGGCGCGCTGATAGCCCGAGCGCACCAGCGCAGTCAACGCGATGATGCCGCCCTCGCCTTCGTTGTCCGCGCGCAGTACGTACCACGCATACTTCAGCATCACGACGATCACCACCGCCCATACGATCATCGACAGCACGCCCATCACCACCTGCACGTTCACCACGCCGGCGTCGCTCACGGCCTGCCGCAACGCATAGATCGGGCTGGTGCCGATATCGCCGAACACTACGCCGAGCGCGCCGAGTACCAGCGCGCTATCGCCAGCGCGGCGCGAAGCGGTCGCGCCGGGCCGTGGGTTGGCCTGCGGTCTGAGCATGTCTGCGAGGATGTCTGCGAGGGAAAGCCGCGCCGGCGCGCAGGTCGAACACGCCACGGCAACGGAGCAGCAAGGGCGCCAGCAAGCCATGGTCCCGGTATCGGCGGATTTCCGGACTTCGTTACGCCGCGCGCCGGCCGATGCGGCATCGGCCCGCTCGACGCCGCGCCAGGGCCTGCGCAAAAGCCAGACGTCCGCGCTGGACTGCCCGCTGCGCGCGCGTCCCTGACGAAGGACCCCGACGCAGGCCCCCGACGCAAGACTCATGACGCAGGACCCTGACGCGCGACCCCGATGCACAACTGTCTGAAAACCGCGGTACGCGGCTTGCTGCAGAGTACCAGTCCAGCCGGCCGTGGAGAACAAATTGGCGCACCGGGATTTCATCGCGATCGGCACCTCGTCGGGCGGCGTCGACGCGTTGCAAAGCCTTGTGTCGCAGCTGCCGCCCGACCTGCCGGCGACGCTGGCGATCGTCATGCACGTCGGCGCGCACGCCAGCATCCTGCCGTCGCTGCTGACCGCCGCCGGCCCGTTGCCCGCCACCCATGCGAAAGACGGCGAGCCTTACGCGCCGGGCAGAATTTACGTGGCGCCGCCGGACCTTCACATGGTGGTTGAAGGCGCGCAACTGCGCATCGTGAAAGGTGCAAAGGAAAATTTCGCGCGGCCGGCCATCGATCCGCTACTCCGCAGCACGGCCACCGAGAAAGGGCCGCGCGCGGTCGGCGTGATCCTGACCGGCCTGCTGGACGACGGCGCCGCGGGTCTCGAGGCGATCCAGGCATGCGGCGGCGCGACCATCGTGCAGGACCCGGACGACGCCTTTGCCGGCGACATGCCGCTGCATGCGTCGCCGTTCGCCGACGACATCTTGCCGCTTGCCGCGCTGGGGGCGCGCTTCGTGGAGCTCACGCGCAATGAGCCGGGCCGCGTCGCGCGCGACGATAGCGCGCGACGCGGCATCCTCGAACGGCTCTATGCGGAACAACGCGCGTGGCACGGCTCCCACGCTGCAGTGCGGGATCTGACACGTATCGCAGAGCCGTCGACCTTCACCTGCCCGGAATGCAGCGGCGCGCTATGGCGGCTCAATGGCACGCGCATGGTGCGCTACCGCTGTCATACCGGTCACGCCTATTCGTCGGCATCGCTGACGCAGGGCCGCAGCGACGATGTCGAACGCACGCTGATGGAAACGCTGCGCGCGCTGCATGAGCGCGAAATGATGAGCCGCGCCCTCAGCGAGCACTTTGCGGGGGTCGGAAACGTTGCCGCGCAGCAACGCGAGCAGGATACCGCGCGGCGCGCGGCCAGGGCGGCAGGGATATTGCAGGCGCTGATTGCCGACAGCTAGTGGCCGATGGGCGATAATAGTCAACGCACGACCGTGCGTATGCGCGGCTGGGTTTCTCCAAAGCCGGCGACGCCCACTATTATTCCCAGCATAGGACCAGCAGCCATGCCAAAACGACGCGGGCAGACATTGCCAGGCCAGGCACTCCATCCGATCGTCGGCATCGGCGCTTCGGCTGGCGGGCTTAGCGCGCTCCTCGAATTCTTCGAGGCGCTGCCTGCGCATACGTCGATGGCCTTCGTCGTGGTGGTGCATCTGTCACCCGATCACGAAAGCAATCTGCCGTCGCTGCTGCAGAAGGCAACCACCATGCCGGTTCTGCAGGTCACCAGTCCCACGCATATCGAACCGGACCACGTCTATCTGATCGCACCCTCGCTCGAGCTGACGATGGTCGACGACTCTCTGCGCGTCGCGCCGAAGCAGCCGGACGAAGGCGGCCGCCGCGCCGCGATCGACCTGTTCTTCCGCACGCTTGCCGAAACGCATCGCAGCCGCGCGATCGGCATCGTGCTGTCGGGCGCCGGCTCGGACGGCTCGGTCGGGCTGTCGCGCGTGAAGGAAATGGGCGGCATCACGCTCGCGCAGGACCCTTCCGAGGCCGAATACGACAGCATGCCGCGCAGCGCAATCGCCACCGGCATGGTCGATTTCGTGCTGACCGCGGCCGAGATGCCGCAGCGTCTGATGGACCTGTGGCTCACCGCGCGCGAAATCACGCTGCCGGTGGTCGACAGCGATGAGCCCGAGGAACAGCGCACCGACGAAAACGCCGAGCGCGCGCTGCGCGAAATCATGGTGATCCTGCGCACCCGCACCGCGCACGACTTCCGCCATTACAAGCGCGCCACGGTGCTGCGCCGGATCGAGCGGCGCCTGCAGGTCAACGGCATCACCGACCTGCAGGCGTACCGCGACTTCCTGCATCTGCATCCGGACGAAACCCAGGCGCTGCTGCAGGACATGCTGATCAGCGTGACGAACTTCTTTCGCGACAAGGAAGCGTTCGACACGCTCGAACGCGAAGTGCTGTCGCAGCTGTTCGAAGGCCGCACCGAGCAGGACCGCATCCGCGTGTGGTCGGTCGGCTGCGCGACCGGCGAAGAAGCGTATTCGCTGGCGATGCTGCTGCAGGAGCGCTCGCTGAAATCGCCCGAGGGCATATCGTTCCAGGTGTTCGCCACCGATATCGACGAACGCGCGATCTCGTTCGCGCGCGCGGGCCTGTATCCGGACTCGATTCTCGCCGACGTGACGCCGGGCCGCGTGCGGCAGTTCTTTTCGAAAGACGCCGCGCACTACCGGATCAAGAAGGAACTGCGCGAGCATATGCTGTTCGCGCATCACAACGTGCTGAGCGACCCGCCGTTTTCGCGGCTCGACGTGATCTGCTGCCGCAACCTGCTGATTTATCTCGACCGCGAAGCGCAGATCGAGATCCTGAAGATGTTCCATTTCGCGCTGCGGCCCGGCGGTGTGCTGTTCCTCGGCAGCTCCGAATCGGCCGACAGCGTCAGCTCGATGTTCAGCGTGATCGACAAGCGCAATCGCATCTACCGCGCGAACATGGCGGTGCGCGGCGACACGCCGGTGCCGGTCGCGTTGTCGGGCACGCTGAGCACGCGGCCGATCGTCGCCACCGTGCAGCCGCCGGGACGCCGGCGCTTTTCGTTCGGCGACCTGCATCAGCGCCTCGTCGAGCAATATGCGCCGCCCAGCGTATTGGTGAGCCGCGAATCCGAAATCGTCCATCTGTCGGATCGCGCTGGGCGCTTCCTGCAGTACTCGGGCGGCGAGCCGTCGCACAACATCGTTGCGGTGGTGCGGCCGGAGCTGCGGCTCGAACTGCGCACCGCGATCTATCAGGCGCTGCATACGAACCGCAGCGTCGAAGCGCGGCGCGTGCATATCGAGCGGGAGGGCCGCTCGTATTTCGTCAACATGACCGCACGCCCGGTGCACGATCCCGAAGCCAATGCCGACTTCGTGCTGATCCTGTTCGACGAAGTGGAAGACAGCATGGGCGGCGCCGAAACGAACGCCGCCGATGCGCAGAAAGACCCGATCATCAGCCAGCTCGAGCGCGAACTGCAGCGCACCAAGGAGCAATTGCAGTCGACCATCGAGCAGTCGGAAACCTCCACCGAGGAACTGAAGGCATCGAACGAAGAGCTGCAGGCGATCAACGAGGAACTGCGCTCGGCAACCGAGGAACTCGAAACCAGCAAGGAAGAGCTGCAGTCGATCAACGAAGAACTGACCACCGTCAACGCCGAGCTGAAGTCGAAAGTCGAGGAAACCGGCAAGATCAACGACGACCTGCACAACCTGATCGCCGCCAACGACATCGGCACGATCTTCGTCGACCGCAATATCTGCATCAAGCGCTACACGCCGCGCGCCACCGACGTGTTCAGCATTATCCCGTCCGATATCGGCCGCTCGCTGCTCGACATCACGCACCGGCTCGAGTACGCCAAGCTCGCCGACGACGCGGCCGAAGCCTTCGACTCGCTGCGCCTGATCGAGCGCGAACTGAAGAGCAACGACGGGCGCTGGTATCTGGCGCGCTTCGTGCCGTACCGCACCACCGAAGACCGCATCGACGGCGCGGTGCTGTCGTTTATCGACATCACCGGCCGCCGCCATGCGGAAGAGCGGCTACGCGAAGGCGAGCGGCTGATGCGCATCGTCGCAGAGGGCACCAGGGATTACGCGATCATCACGTTCGACGACAACAGCAACATCACCAGCTGGAACGTCGGCGCCGAGCGTATTTTCGGCTACAGCGAGGCGGAGATGATCGGCCAGTCGGCCGACGTGCTCTATACGGAAGACGATCGCGCGGCCAACGTCGCGCAGCGCGAATTCGCCGAGGCGCGGCTGAACGGCCGCACCGAGGAAGAACGCTGGCATCTGCGCAAGGACGGCACGCGCTTTTTCGCAAGCGGCGTGCTGGCGCGTCTGGACGAGCCCGGCATCAGCGGCTTTGCGAAGATCGCGCGCGACCTCGGCGAACTGTCACCGGCCACCGCCGCCGGCCGCACTGCGCACAGCGACGCGCAACGCGCGAGCGGCGAACAGGACGCGCAGCGGCGCCGCGACGAATTTCTGGCGGTGGTGTCGCACGAACTGAAACACCCGTTGAACCTGATCGCGGCAAGCGCCGAACTGATTGCCCGCTCGCCCGAGACGCGGCGCAACCTGAATATCTCGCGCGCCACCGATACGATCCGCCGCACCGTGCTGAACCAGGCGCAGATCATCGATGACCTGCTCGATATTTCGCGGGTGCGCACCGGCAAGCTGTCGGTGGTGCGCACCGCCGTCGATATGCGCGAGATCGTGCTGCGAGTCTGCAATGCGGTGAAAGACGACGCAGCGCAACGCGGCATCGCGTTGCAGATCGCGATGACCGACGCGCCGGTGGTGCTTCACGCGGATCTGACGCGGGTCGAGCAGATCGTCTGGAACCTGCTCAGCAATGCGTTGAAGTTCACGCAACGCGGCTCGATCGACGTATCGCTCGACGTCAACGAGCATGCCGAGGCCGTGCTGCGCGTCACCGACACCGGCATCGGCATCGAGCCGGCGCTGCTGCCGCAGATCTTCGACATGTTCCAGCAAAGCCGCGATCCGCGCGCGCGGCGCGCCGGGCTCGGCATCGGCCTCGCGCTGGTGCGCGATCTGGTGAACCTGCATGGCGGCGCGGTGCGCGCCGAATCGGACGGCCCCGGCCGCGGCGCGAGCTTTACCGTCACGCTGCCGACGCAGCGCAGTTTCGTCGGCACGCATGCGCCGGCCGGCATCGCCGCCGACTCGCTGAAAGGCCTGCGCGTGCTGATGGTCGACGACGACGCAATGACCGTCGAAACCTTCAGGCTGCTGCTCGAAGGCGAAGGCGCGCTGGTGCAGACCGCCACCAGCGGCCCGCAGGCGCTGTCGATGCTGGACGGTGACCTGCCGGACATCGTGCTGTCCGACATCGGTATGCCGGGCATGGACGGTATCGAATTCGTCGGCCGGCTGCGCGAGCGCTCGACCGCCAAATCCGTCATCTGTATCGCGCTGAGCGGCTTTGCGCAGCAGGCCGATATCAGCGAAGCGAAACATGCGGGCTTCGATGCGCACCTGAAAAAGCCCGTGTTGCTCGACGATCTGCTGACGGTTTTCGCACGGCTGCGCCCCTAAGGCCGCGTGCATCGGATGGGAAATGGGTGGGAATGAGCGTCTTTAAACCGGAAGGAAACTCATGAAGACCGTCGACCCGGACAAGAAAGCGAAGGCACAATTCGACGAAGCGATCATGCGGCTCGACGCTGCGCAGCAACGGCTGGACGCGTTGTTCGACAATCCGCTCGCCGACGACGAGAGCCGCGCCGCCGCGCAGAGCGCCTACGACGAAGCGCGTCTGCTGTGGCTGTCCAGCGAGGCGGTCCTGCGCAGCGCGGCGGTCAATCATCCGCGGCCGTCGCCGCGCAACGTGCTGATCCTGCGCGGCAACGCGCATATCGCCGAATCCATTGCGCTGCTGCTGCGCCTGCGCGGCTACGGCGTCACCGTGGTGAGCAAGCATCGCCTCGACGAGCCGGTGCCGCATGCACCGGCCGCCGCGATCATCGTCGATATCGAGCGCGAGCAGGACCGCGAATGGCTCGGCTCGATCGAGAAACTGCGCACCACCGCGGCGACACGGATTGTCGCGATGATTCCGGCGGCGCTGCAACGTCGCAACTGGCAGGGCTTCGACTCCGTGCTCGTAAAGCCGGCCTCGATCGACATGCTGGTGCAATGCATGAACCTCAGCGCCGATTCCAACCCGGATGCTGCCGACAACCAACCCGGTTCGCGCGCTTCGTGACACCACGCGCTGCGCCCAGCGGAGATTGACGTGCAACGGTCGTTTTTCTATATCGACGGCGCGAGCGACAGCGCGTTTCCCGAACCCGAACTGATCCTGATCGACAAGGCAGGTTATACAGTCGCGCTGAATCGCGTCGCGGTCGACGCCGGCCCGCAAACCGAGTCCGCCATGCAGCGGCCGGTGTTCAGCGCACTGCTGCGGCGCATGAGCGCGGGCGATCTGCTGGTGGTGCTAAGGGTTTCGTCGCTGGGCTACAGCGCGCGCGACGTGCTGGACACGCTGATGCGCTGCCGGGCCGCGGGACTCGCCGTGCGCTGCATCGAACTGGGCAGCACCGACCTGGCCGGCCGGCCCGAGCCGCAGGCGGTCAAGATGTTGCGCGCGGTGGTGCGCATGGAGATCGCGACGCGCAGCGAGCGCAGCAGGAAAGGGCTGCAGACGGCGCAAATGAACGGCCAGCGGACCGGCCGCCCAGCATCGCTGTCCGGGCGCGATCAGGAGCGCGCGCTGCGCTCGCTCGACAAGGGGCTGTCGGTCAGCGAGGTGGCGCGCCGCTTCGGCACGTCGCGGCAAACCATCATGCGAATCCGCGCCGCGTCCGCGGCAGCGACAGCGGCGGTGGCGACGCAGCTGGAACCGTAAGCGCGGCTGTTCGCGCGCATGCCCGCGCCGCGCGGGTGCTCTCCTCGCCGCGGCATGGCGTATGCGAAACAACGGATGCGTCCGGCCGATGCCGGGTATCCGTTTACAAAGCGCAAGGAGAGCCACGTGTCCCAACATCCCGCCCACGCCCAGGACCATCGCCATCCGGGCCAGCCGAACCCCGCCGACGTCGAACGCGCACTTGCCGGCGTCAACTACCCGACGACCCGCGAAAAGCTCGTGCTGCAGGCACGCAGAAATCACGCGAATACCGACGTCGTCGACCTGGTCGCGCGGTTGCCCGACCGCGACTTCGACAGCCCCGCGGCCGTTGCGAAAGAAATTTCGCGTATTCAATGAACCGGGAGGCCGCCATGGAACGCAAAAACCCCAGCGCGCCGCGCGCTAACGAGCGGCAGCAGCAGCCCGGCGGCGGCAAGCCCGCCGACGATACGCTGCAAAGCCGGAAAGACGACGCGGAAAAGCGCAAGCACCCCGCGTCGGAAAACGAACTGAAAACGACGCAGGACAAGAACCCGGTGCCGCCTGACACCACCCGCGAATCGACGGGCAAATCGACGGGCGAATCAACGCTCAAATAAGCAGGTACATGCCGCCCTCAGCCGGGTCGAACCCGCCCGGCTGCCTGAACGTCGCCGGGCGCGCCGCAGGCTGCGCGCCCGTGCCCGCGTCGCCCCCGCCGCCATCCGTCACGGCTCCAGCTTCACCTTCATCCATCCCGCTTCGCGCTTGTCGAAGGCCTTGTACGCGTCGATCACATTGATCATCGGCTCGCGCTGCGTCAGCACCGCGATCGGATCGAACGAGCCGCTGCGCACCAGTTCGACCAGTTTCGGCGTGATCGAGCGGTGATTGCAATTGCCCATCTTCAGCGACAGGTTGCGGTTCATCGCCTGGCCGATCGGGAAGAACCGGTCGTTCTCCGGGTACACGCCGATCACCGCGACGGTACCGGCCTTCGCCACCGCCTTCACTGCCCAGCGCAGCACCTGTGACGGCCCGCTGCCAGGTTTCCAGTTACCATTCTGTTCGTTGCGCTGCGGCGCGATCTCGCGTAACTCCTCGTCGAATTCGCGCTCGCTGCCCTGCTGGTTAGCCGCGGCCGGTCCCTGGCTCGCGCGCAGCGCATCGACGCCGACGGCGTCGATCACACGGTCGACGCCAATGCCGCCGGTCAGTTCGAGAATGGTCTGCACCGGATCGTCGCGATCGAAATCGATTATCTCGGCGCCCTGCTGCCGCGCCATCTCGAGCCGCGACGCGAGGCGGTCGACCGCAATCACGCGGCCCGCGCCCATCAGCTTCGCGCTGGCGATTGCGAACTGCCCGACCGGCCCCGCGCCGAACACCGCCACCGTATCGCCATGCTTGACTTCCGCCAGTTGCGCGCCGAAATAGCCGGTCGGAAAGATATCGGACATCAGGATCGCGCGGTCGTCGTCGATGTCGTCCGGCAGCCGGATCAGGCTCGCGTGCGCGAACGGCGTGCGCGCGTATTGCGCCTGCAGGCCGTCGAATGGACCGGTCGGTTTGGGGCCGCCGTAGAACGCGGTGCCGGCGAGCGGTCCGTTCGGATTGGCGGTATCGCATTGCGCGGTGTAGCCGGAGCGGCAATACGCACAAAAGCCGCACGAAATGGTCGACGGCACCAGCACGCGATCGCCGCGCATCAGGTTGCGCACGCCGCGCCCGACTTCTTCGACGATACCCACCGCCTCGTGACCGAGAATCGTGCCGGGCTGCATGCCTGTCATCGTGCCGCGCACCATGTGCAGATCCGTGCCGCAGATTGCGCTCGACGTGATGCGCACCAGCGCGTCGCCCGGCTGCCGCAGCACCGGATCGTCGACCGTATCGAGGCGGATATCGCCGATACCGTGAAATACGACTGCTTTCATCGAAGTTTCTCCATAGACGGGTTGAGCCCCGAGGTTGGAGCCCTGCAGTTGAGCCCTGCCGTTGAGCCCTGCCGTTCAGCCCTGCAGTTGAGCCCCCGGGGAAGCCGCTACTGCGGCTGCAACCTCAGGTTCAGCAAGCGCAAGTCCCGGCACCTGCAACGCCGGACCGCAAGCGTCGGGCATCGGTTATGCGGACAGCCCACGGAGTCCATCCGCATGCCGCCCACCATGTCCAATCCGCGCATCTCCGTCGTCGTGCTGACGCATAACCGCATCGCGCAGCTGATCGAAACGCTTTCGTGCCTGCAGGCGCTGCCCGAACGTCCACCGATCGTGGTCGCCGACAACGCCTCGAGCGACGGCACCGTGCGCATCGTCGACCTGCTGTTTCCCGGCGTACGGGTCGTGCAATGCGCGACCAATCTCGGCGCAGCCGGACGCAATCGCGGCGTGGCCTGCGTACAGACCGACTACGTCGCGTTCTGCGACGATGACACCTGCTGGCAACCGGGCGCGCTGGCCGAAGCGGTGCGCGTGCTCGACGCATCTCCGCAGATCGGCATCGTCAATGCGCGCGTGGCGGTCGGCACGGACGGCGCCGACGATCCGACCTGCGCGCAGATGGCGCACAGTCCGCTCGATGCGGCCGGCTTGCCGGGACCGTCGCTGGTCGGCTATATGGCCGGCGCCTGTGTGATGCGCACCGCGCTGTTTCGCGCGCTCGGCGGATATGACGCGCGGCTCTTCATCGGCGGCGAGGAACAGCGCTTCGCGCTGGACGTACTGACGGCGCGCCGGGCAATCGTCTACTGCGCATCGATCGTGACGGTGCATCGTCCTTCGCCGGTACGCGACAGCCCGCTGCGGCGGCGCATGCTGGCGCGCAACGCGGCGTGGACCGCATGGCAGCGCTTGCCGCTGTACGCGGCGCTGACTGCCAGCGCGCAGGCGTTCGCGTGCTTCTACCGCGAACGCACGCTATGCAGGGACGGCCTGGCGCTGCTGCGCGGTCTGGTCTGGGCGCTGCGCGAGCGGCACGTGGTGCCGCTGCGCGTACTGGCGCTGCGCGCCGAAGTACAGCGCGCCGAACGGCGCCGCGCGCGTCACGCAGCGGCCGACAGCGTGCACGGCAATGCGGCGCGCGGCACGGTCAGCCCCGATTGACGCCGGCCACGGGCACGCGCGCCGCCGCCGCGCGGATGCTGTCGACCAACGCATCGACTGCGACCGGCTTGGTCAGATGCGCGACGAAACCATCGCCGGCGACGCCGTCGCGCGCATGCTGCGCGGGCTCGGTATAGCCGCTCAGCGCGATCGCCGGCAGACGCGCGCCAGCCGGCACCGCAGCGCGCGCTTCGAGTGCGCGGATCCGTTCGAGCACCTGATAACCATCGTCCGCGCCGAGCACGATGTCGCACAACAACACCTGCGGCCACGCCCGATGAGCCATGCCGTCGAGCTGCCTGAGCGCGTCGTCGCCGCTCGCCGCGAGCAGCACCCGCGCGCCGTTCGCGCACAGCACCGCTTCGAGCGCGTCGCGGGCCTCTTCCTCGTCGTCGAGCGCCAGCACCGTGAAGCCGGCCAGCGGCTCGCCGGACGATGCCGCGGCGGGCGGCGCAGCGGCATCGGGGAGCGGGTGGTCCGCTTCGCCGGCCGCGCTGGGCGCGCCGATTACCGCGCGCAGCGGCAGCACCGCCGCATACGCGACCTGGCTATCCACCTGGGTCGCCGTAAATGCACCGCCCAGCGCCGCGAGCCGCTTCTCCATATCGCGCGCCACCGGCTCGGCCATTTCGCCGGGCCGCTCGCGCGCCCCCGATACGCTGAGCCACGCATGATTCGCGCGCCGCTCGACGTGCACCTCGAGGGTCTCGCCGGGCCGCGCGCGCTGCAGTTCGTTGCGGCACAGCGCCGCGACGATGCGCTTCATTTCGAGCAGATCGCCACTGACGCATAGCGCAGGATCGGCCATCGTCACGTGCCAGCGCACCCGGCACCGCGCCAGTTCGCCGTGCAGATCGTCGCCGACCGCGGCCAGCAGCGGCCCGAGCGCCACCGCCTGAGCGGTCGCCTTGCGCTGCATATGTTCCAGTTCGCCCTGCTGCCACTGCAACGCCCACATCTTCGCGTACACGCCGTCGCGCGCCAGCAATTCGTCGTGCGCGCCCTGCTCGACGATGCGGCCGTGCTCCATCACCAGAATCCAGTCGGCGTCGACCACGGTAGACAGTCGATGCGCGATCGCAATCGACGTGCGACCCTGCGCGAGCCGCTTCAGTTCGGTCTGGATCGCGCGCTCCGAGCGCGTATCGAGCGCCGACGTGGCCTCGTCGAACACAATGATGCGCGGGTTCTTCAGGATCGCGCGCGCGATCGCAATGCGCTGCCGCTCGCCGCCGGACAGCCGCAACCCGCGTTCGCCGACGCGCGTGTCGTAGTGATCGGGCAGCCGGTCGATAAAGCCGTCGAGCTGCGCGGCGCGCGCGGCCCGCACCACGTCGGCGCGCGTCGCGCCGGGCCGGGCATAGCCGATGTTGTAGGCGATCGTGTCGTTGAACAGCACGGTATCCTGCGGCACGATGCCGATCGCTTCGCGCAGGCTCGCCTGCGTGACGCCGCGCAGATCCATGCCGTCGATGCTGACGCTGCCCGCGCCCGGCCGGTACAGCCGGAACAACAGACGCATCAGCGTCGACTTGCCAGAGCCGCTGCCGCCGACCACCGCCAGACGGTGCCCGGGATGCACGCGAAAACTGACGTCGCGCAACACCGGCCGCGCCGCATCGTAGCCGAAATCGACATGCGCGAATTCGATCGCGCCCTGCGTGACCACCAGCGGTTGCGCATCGGGCAGGTCGACGTCCTCGCCGGCTTCGCCGCGTGCCGACAGAATCGCGAACATCCGCTCGACGTTGACCTTCGCATCGTTGGTCTCGCGAAACACGAAGCCGAGCGTGTTGAGCGGCATGCATACCTGAATGATGTACGCATTGACCAGCACCAGATCGCCGACACTCATCGCGCCTGCCACCACCTGCTGTACCGCGAGCAGCAGCACCGCGGCGACGCCCATCGCGATCACCGCGCTCTGGCCGACGTGCAGCGCGGTCAGCGCGCGCTGGTTGGCGATGCGCGCGTCGATCCACAGCTCGAGCACTTCGTTCAGGCGGCGCGCTTCGGTATCCTCGCGCGCGAAGAACTTGACGGTATCGTAGTTCAGCAGACTGTCGACGAGGCGCCCGTCCGATTGCGCTTCGAGCGCATTCACGCGCCGCTGCACGACGAGCCGCCGCCGCGTGAACACATACGTATAGATCGCATAGCAGACGAAAGTCGCCGCGATCGCGATCGTAAAGCCCAGCGCATAGCCGCGCGCGAGAATCACGAGGATCGTGACGATCTCGACAAAGGTCGGCACGATCGCGAAGATCGCCGTGCCGAGCAGAAAGCCGATCCCGTCGGCGCCCTTCTGCACGTCGCGCACGACCGTGCCGGTTTCGCGCCGCGCATGGAAGCGCGCGCCGAGCCGGTGCAGATGCGTGAAGGTGCGCTCGGTGAAGGCGGCCACGGTACGCTGCGTGACCACGCTGAAGACCACGTCGCGCGCTTCGTTCAGTGCGTCGCCCAGAAAACGCAGCAGCGCATACGCGAGCACCAGAAATACCGGGAACACCGCCGGCGGCGCCGGATGGCCCAGCTCGTCGACGATCTCGCGCAGCGCGAGCGGCATCGCCACCGTCGCCAGCTTCGCCACGATCATCAACGCGAACGACGCGAGCGTGATGGTGCGGTACTTCAGCAGCGCATGCCACAGGTCCGCCGCGATGCGGCTGCGCGCGCGGGACTGCGCTTCGTCGGGCGTCATCGTTCCTCCGGGGTGAGCGGCCCGCCTTCTCGCGAGCCGCACGCGTGCGCGCAAAGCGCGCACGGCGAACTGCGCGAGCAACCGACGCACCTGCAGTGCTGCGCGCTGGCGCTGGCGCGTCGCTCTGCCCCTTTGTGCAGCCTTTTTGCGCCGCATTGGGTCCCACAGCCTTTTTACACGCGGCGTGTAATTGAGGGACCGCCACAGCGCTTCTTTGCCGTTCATTGCCGTCTGAATCCTCACGCGAGCGATGATTCGCTTCACGACCACCAAGCGAAGCACAAAGCGAAAGCACGCATCGAAACAGGCAGCGCGAAACACCGGTATTTTCTCGAAGGCACAACGAATGCTGTTACAGCTGCACGTGCCGTCCACTAACGACAGCGACAGCGCGACGTGTCACCACCAGCCCACTCGAGAGGAACACTCATGAAAATCGCGCTGATCAGCGAACACGCGTCGCCGCTCGCCATCGCGGGCGGCGTCGATAGCGGCGGGCAAAACATCTATGTCGCGCACGTCGCGCGGCAATTGCATCGGGCGGGCCATCAGGTCGACGTATTCACGCGCAGGGATCGTTCGTTATTGCCGCTGGTGTCCGACATGGACGGGGTCCGCGTCATCCACGTGCCGGCCGGGCCGCCGTCCCAGCTGCCAAAGGAGAGGCTGCTGCCGTATATGAACGAGTTCGCCGATTTTCTGATCGGCTTCTTCAGGCAGGAACGCGAACCGTACCAGCTGATGCACGCGAACTTCTTCATGTCTGGGCTGGTGGCGCTGAAGGTGAAGCGCGCGCTCGGCGTACCGGTGGTCACGACGTTTCATGCGCTTGGCCGGGTGCGGCGCATTCATCAGGGCAAGGACGACGGTTTTCCCGACGAGCGCTTTGCGATCGAAGACGAACTGGTGCGCGATTCGGACGCGATCGTTGCCGAGTGCCCGCAGGACGAAGCCGATCTGATCGAGCTGTATCGCGCCGAGCCGGCGCGCATCGAGATCGTCCCGTGCGGCTTCGACGTCGACGAACTGCAGCGTGTGAACCGCAACCAGGCGCGCGATCAGCTTGGTTGGCCGCGCAACGAATTTGTCGTGCTGCAGCTCGGCCGCCTCGTCGAGCGCAAGGGCATCGACAACGTGATTCGCGGCGTGGGTCTGCTGCGGCGCGCGCACGGCGTGAACGCGCGGCTCTATATCGTAGGCGGCAACTCCGAGGCGCCCAACGAAATCGCCACGCCGGAAATCGCCCGGCTGCGCGGTATTGCGCGGCGCGAACAGGTGGAAGCGCACACCGTCTTCGTCGGCCGGCGCGGACGCGCGCATCTGAGCCGCTTCTACAGTGCGGCCGATGTGTTCGTCACCACGCCGTGGTACGAGCCGTTCGGCATCACGCCAGTCGAGGCGATGGCCTGCGGCACGCCGGTGATCGGCGCGGACGTCGGCGGGATCCGCTATTCGGTCTGCGATGGCGAAACCGGCTGGCTGGTGCCGCCGCGCGACCCGGCTGCGCTTGCCGCGCGGCTCGCGCAACTGCAGGCGGACCCCGCGCTGGCGCGGCGCATGGGCAAGGCCGGCGCGGCGCGCGCGCGGGCCGGGTTTACGTGGCAAGGCGTTGCGCAGTCGCTCGAACAGATCTACCGGCGCGTCGCGAAGCTGCCGCAGCGGCAGCGTGCCGGCGACACGGCGCAAGTCGAAGCGCCACGTTCCGCGGTCGGGGGCGCCTTCGGCTAGCTCATCGTGCATGGGTAATACGCCCGTGCCGGTGTTGTGGCCCGCGTTCTTGCCCGTGTCTTGCCTTCGCCGCCGCGGCAGTGCGTGCAGCATCCAGCCGACGGCGGCCTTCATTGCAACGTTTCGCCTTCACAGCAGGATCCAGTTCAATGGCACCCCCTACCGCGGCCATGCCGCATCACGCGATTTTTCTCGACAAGGACGGCACGCTGCTCGAAGACGTGCCGTACAACGTCGACCCGCACGCGATGCGCTTCGCCCCCGGCGCGCGCGCCGCGCTCGAACTGCTCGCGGGATATCCGTTCAGGCTGATCGTGGTCAGCAACCAGGGCGGCGTGGCCCTGGGGCGCTTTCCGGCGCATGCGCTGGTCGCCGTCGAACGGCGGCTGCACCGGATGTTCGCCGCCTGCGGCGCGACGCTGCACGGCTTCTACTGGTGCCCGCACGATCCGCGCGGCAGCGTGGCGCCCTATGCGCAGCGCTGCGTGTGCCGCAAACCGGCGCCCGGCATGCTGCTGCGCTCGGCGCGCGAACAGTGCATCGCATTGCGCGACTCGTGGCTGGTCGGCGACATACTCGACGACGTCGAAGCTGGCAACCGCGCAGGCTGTCGCACGGTGCTGCTCGACAACGGCAACGAGACCGAATGGCGCGCGGGAAACCATCGCACGCCGCATGCGCGTGCCGGCGATCTGTATCGGGCAGCGCAGATGATTGCGCGAGCCTGCGACGGGTGGCGCGCGGCACGCGTTACCGGCGCAACGATCGGGACGACGACCGCCGCACTCCCCGCAGCCCCATCGCCAACCGAGGTCCGATCATGAGCGACCTCGCCGTCATCGCGCCGCCGACCTCCGCGCATGCGCGCGTCGCCGCCGCGCCGCCGCTCGCGGCATGGGGCGCGGACATCAAACGCATCCTGTGCGTGCGCACCGACAACCTCGGCGACGTGCTGATGACCACGCCCGCCTTCCGCGCACTGCGCCACGCAACACCGCAGCGTCATCTAACCTTGCTGACGTCGGCCGCAGGCAGCGCGCTCGCGCCGCTGCTGCCCGATATCGACGAAGTGATCCGCTACGACGCGCCGTGGGCCGGCCAGGCCGCGCAACCATCGGCGGCCGCCGACCTCGCGATGCGCGAGTGGCTGTCGCGGCGCCGCTTCGACGCCGCGGTGATCTTCACGGTCTATAGCCAGAACCCGCTCGGCGCCGCAACCATGTGCCACCTCGCCGGCATCCCGCGGCGTCTCGCGCGCTGCCGCGAGAACCCGTATGCGCTGCTCACCGACTGGCTGCCCGAACGCGAGCCGGAATGCGGTACGCAGCATGAGGTGCAGCGTCAGCTATCGCTGGTCGAAGCGATCGGCGCGCACACCGGCGACACCCAGATGCGGCTCGCGCTGCGTCCCGAAGATCGCGGCGCGCTCGATGCGGTACTGGCGGCGCGCGGCATCCCCGCGGCGCAGCCGTTCATCGTGCTGCATCCGGGCGCGAGCGCCGCCTCGCGCCGCTATCCGGCCGAGCGCTTCGCGGCCGCCGCCGCCAGGCTGGCCGGCGCAACCGGCATGCCGGTGCTGGTGACGGGCAGCGCCGGCGAAGCACCGCTCGTGCGCGAAGTCTGCCTGTCGGCCGGACTCGCGCGACATCACGCGTTGCACGATCTTGCGGGCGCGCTCGAACTGGGTGCAATGGCCGCGCTA
>Ga0310813_10000933_pt1 | contig 17693 bp, 14 predicted proteins | sample YN3metagenome_FD_203086 | JGI IMG/M metagenome (GOLD analysis project Ga0310813, IMG submission 203086) | Soil microbial communities from experimental microcosm in Duke University, North Carolina, United States - YN3 | ecosystem: Engineered > Artificial ecosystem > Soil microcosm > Unclassified...
CTCCTTCCAAGGGTTTGGAACGCCTTAAATGATACAGCGGTCGGGCGCACCCCGCGCAAAACAAAGCGCGAGGTGACATAATTGCTTTGCATGTGGGCGCTGGCGCACGCGGGATTGGGATGGACGATCGGCGTGGCCGCGCCGTCCTCCGATCGCCGGCTCCGCATCTGGTGCATGATCGCGGCGCTGGTCCCCGAGATCGGCGCGCTCGCGCTGATCGCCGGCAAGCCTTCCACCGCGCCGCTCGGCCACAACATTTTCGCGGGCCTGCTCTGCATCGCCGCCGCCGCCTGGGCCTTCCGCAGCTACCCCGACCGGAGCTGGCTGGCGGCGATCGTGTTCGTGACGATCGCCTTCGCGGCCCACCTGCTGGTCGACATGAAGGTGACGGGGACCCCGATCTTCCTGTTCTGGCCGTTCGATCGCCGGGGACGGACGTTCGACACGTTCGTATGGCATGCCGGCCTGCTGCGCGTTATTCTGGCCTGGATCCTGATCGGGCTGCCGTGGGGACTCGCATGGTGGAAATGGGTCACGCCCCTGGAGATTCTCAGCCCGGGTCTCGACACGTTCTTCCTGAATCTGTTCCGCCGGAAGAATCGCGACTGCTACACCTGCGGCCGGAAGTGCAACAGCCGCTGCCGGAGCTGCGCGAAGCCCATCTGCCTCCGCCACGGAAAGCTCGGCTGGCACTTCCGGCTGACGTGTTCCGCCTGCCGGGGCGGGTCCATCACGAGGATCGTCAAGGAGGGGGTCGACGACTACGTCGCCCGGCAGCTCCAGTTCTTCCGCGGCAAGGAGGCGGTGCGGCTCGATCCGGAGTTCGCCTCGTTCCTCCACCGGAAACTGACGCTCGGCCTGCGGCGGCTGGACGAGATGCCGCGTTCCCATCCGTTCTGGGAAGGGAGCGACGGCAAGCCGACCCTCGGCAAGGTCGTCGAACTGAGCCGCATGGTCCTCAAGGATGCGCCCGACGATCAGGAGGCGCGGTGGGTGGTCTTCGCCGACCGGATCCTGACCTGCAGCCCGGATCTCGAGTACTCGGTGATCGAGCCGGTGATCCTGAGCGACTTCGCCTCGATCCGCTGGCTGGCCGCGGCGGCCCGGTGGACCTTCGCCTTCTCCGGGGTGGACCCCGTGATCTCGCTCCGGCCGTCCTTCGAGCGGCTCGGCAAGACGGTGGGTTCGGTGGAGAATCTGCTCACGCAGCTGAAGAGCGATCCCGACGCCACGACGCGCGACGCGGCCGGCCACTGCCTCGACCTTCTGCACGGGAAGAATCCCTTCAAGTCCTGAGGGCCTCGCGATGAAGACCCGCAGCCTCCTGTTCATGGCCGCCCTGGTCGCCTGCCTCGCCGGGGGCGGAGCGCTTCTGGCGTCGCGGCCGACGAGAACCTCGTGCAAGCCGAACGCGCCCATCGAGCTCGAAGCGTCCCTCGTCGGCGATCCGAGGTCGCCGTTCGCCGTCCTGGCGAAAGCGAACTCCCTCACCGGGGACGAGGTCGAGATCGAGATCATCCTGCCCGACGGCGTGATCCATCTCGGAGGCGAGCGGAAGGCGCGCGGGAAGAAGGTCGAGACCCGCGTCGATCTTCGCGCCCAGGATCAGAACCCCCGGCAGATCTTCGTCCAGGCATCGATCTCGGACGGAACCGGTCGGGTCAGCAAGATCGTCCCGTTGAAGATCTTCGGGAAACCTGAGGAGCAGAAAGGCACGCTGAAGGTCGACAACCGTGGGGACCTGATCCTGGATGGGTCGCCATGAAGACGCTGATCGCGTTCCTCGCCCTGTCGACCGCCGCGGCCGCCCAGGTGACCGTCACCGGGAAGGTCCTCTACGAGGACCGGCCCTACACCAAGAGCGGATTCGGCGCCTCCGTCAACCGCCCGGTGCGCCAGGCAAAAATCGATCTCCTGAACTCCGCCGGAAACACGATTCTCGCGACCGGGTTCACGGACGAAATCGGCACTTACTCCCTGACCTTCGCGGGGCCCGACCAGGACGTGAAGATCCGGGTCTACGCCCAGCGGGGCACAGGGAAGATCAACGCCGTCGTGAAGAACCTCGGCAACGCGATCTACACGGTGACGTCGCCGACCGCCGTCAACACGACGACTTCCCCGTTCGCCGACCTGGTCATTACGCAGTCGGGCGGGTCCGGGGGCCCGTTCAACATCTTCGACTGCGCCGTGAAGCACTTCCAGTATCTCGCTTCGCTGCAAGCATTGCCGGACACCCCGCCGTTGATGGACATCCGCTGGCCGGTGAGTCCTCCGGACGGCACCCTCTTCGACGGATCCCAGATCCATCTGGTCGTGGATCCTCCGGACACGGACGAATACGACGACGACATCATCTTCCACGAGATGGGCCACTGGACCGCATTCCACTATTCGAAGGACGACAGTCCCGGCGGCCAGCATGTCCTTCAACAGCCGGCCGATCCCCGGCTCGCCTGGTCGGAGGGGTGGGGCCACTACTGGTCGGCCGTCGTCCGCCAGTGGTCCAACGTCAACGTCCACGTCGGCGAGTACTCGGCGCCCCAGATCCAGGTGGATCTCCTGAGCGCGTTCACTCCGAATTGGTTCGACATCGAGCTCCCCAGCTTCTCCTCGACCTCAATCGAAGTCACCAACGAGGTCGCCGTCGCCGCCGTGCTGTGGGACCTGGTGGATACGAACAACGAGCCGGCGTTCGATACGCTGAGCGGCCTCGAACCGGACATCTGGAAAGCGGTGAGCGTCCGCATGCCCATCATGTCGAACATCACGCTCGAGGACTTCCATGCGGCACTGATGATGGATCGCGGGGACCTCCGGCTCGCGGTGTCCGGAGACCCGTCCACGCCCGGGATCTTCAAAGACCGGCTGATCCGCTACTACCAGGACCCGAGCGAGGCGAACGACAACCCGGCCGGAGCGCCGACGCTTACGACGACGCTCACGCTCAGGACCAGCTATCCGGCGGGCGACCAGGACTGGTTTACGGTCGACGCCGTCCCGGGCACGCTCTCGGTCGAGACGCTGAACTTGCGCAACGGCTCGGACACGGTGCTGCAGCTGTGGGACGCCACGGGCTCCACGATGCTGCAGTCGAACGACAACCGCGCGGTGAACGACCCGTCCTCGAAGATCACCCGGTCGGTCGGGGCGGCGACGACCTTCAAGGTCCACGTCGCGCAGGCCAATCCGGGGAATCCGATCCTCGAGTACGGCACCTACGACATCCTGGTCCAGACCCTGCCGGCGACCGGCGGCGGCAAGAAGGGCGGAGGCGGCGGCTGCGGGCTGACGGGGTGGGAAGCCCTGCTGCTGGTCGGCCTGGTCCGCCTGGCGCGGCGCCGCTGATCCTCAGGACAGGTAGCCCCACGTCTGCAGCAGGTCGCCGTCGCGCTGCCATCGCTCGCCGATGTCGGTCCGGTAGAACATGTTCGGGATCATGATGTTCTTCACCCGGTTGTAGGCTTCGCGGCGGGCGTCCTGCATCGTGGGGCCGGAGCCCGTGATCACCATCGCATATCCGGAATTGCCCGCGAGCCGCCAGTCGCCGTCGACGAGCTTGAGATCGCAGGGATGGAGCCCCTCCCGGACTTCCTTCTTGAAGAGCACGATGGCGTCCTCGGAGTACTTCCGGAACGCTTCCGGGTCGACGAACGGGAACGGCGGGACGCCGACGACGACCGCGACCTGGAACCCCCGTTTGGTGCGAAGCTCGAACTCCTCGCCCTTCGCGAGCGCCCAGAGGAACTCGCCCCACTTCGAGAGCACGCCCTCGATCTGAAGGTTGATCGTCGGGTACCCGAACCGCATCGTGAACTCCAGCGGATAGATTCCGTAGGAATTGGCGATGCAGTTGATGTCGATGTAACCGACGTATCCCTGGATCCGATCCTTCATCCGCGCGAGCGTCTTGCGGAACAGCGGATTCTCGCCGGCCCAGAACGCCGTCGTGCCCATCTCCCCGGTGGACGGCCCGATGTCGTCGTTGAACATCCGCTTGTGCTCGAAGTTCACGAAGGCGGGGAGAACGAAGTCCTTGCCGTTGAAGAAGGCGCCGACCGCGATCTCCACTCCGGCCACGAACTTCTGGATCTGGAAGCTCCGGATCTTCGAGCCCCAGCCCTTCTTGTAGTGGGCCAGCATGGTGACGAGATCCCGGCCGTCCTCTTCCTGGCCGACGAACGAGAGGACCTTGTCGTTCTGCGCTTTGCCGTTGGGCTTGACGACGTAGCGGTCCGGATTTTTCCGGATGAACTCGATGGCGGTGTCGAAGGAATCGAAATCCCAGTACGGGAGCGTGACGAGTCCGGCGGCCTTCATCTCCGACTGGCCGAAGTCGCGATCCTCCTCCAGCCGGTCGCTCGCGCGGGTTCCGCCGACGACCGCGCGGCCATCGCGCCGCAGCCTCTCGGCGTCTTCCCCGAAACCCGTGTCGTCGAAGACGATCACGTCGGCCCACTCCACGTGCGCCTTCCAGTCCTGGACCTTCTCGACGAGGCCGTCGGCGACGTCCTGGTCCTTCTTCGAAAGGATGCAGTACTTCACCTGGTGGCCTTCCTTCTGCACCTCCCAGGCGAGATCGTGGATGAGGCCGAGCTCCGAGACGAAGAGGTAGTTGCGCGGATTCACTTTGTCCATCGCATTGTATTGACGGTCGCTTCGGGGCCATGTTACATCGGGGCCGATGAAAACGCTCGTTCTCGCGGGAAAAGACCTCGAGAAGATCCTGACGATGGAGCTCGCCATTCCCGCGGTGGAGAAGGCGTTCGCCGCCCACGGACGGGGCGAGGCGGTGATGCCGCCGAAGCTCTACCTGCCCCTGGAGAAATATGCGGGCGACTTCCGCGCGATGCCGTCGCTGCTCGGCGACGCGGCGGGCGTGAAGTGGGTCAACATGCACCCCGAGAACCCGAAGCGGTTCAACCTGCCCGCGGTCATGGGCGTGTACATCCTGAGCGATCCCGAGACGGCCTTCCCGCTGTCGGTGATGGACGGCACGCGGCTCACGTCGTTCCGCACCGGCGCGGCGGCCGCGGTGGCGTCGAAGCACCTCGCGGTGAAGTCGCCCGCGACGGTGGGGTTCATCGGCTGCGGCGTCCAGGCGCGCAAGCTGCTCGCGGCCCACCGCGTGCTCTACTCGGGCTTCCGCGCGATCATGGCCGACCTCTCCGCGGAGTCGGCCGAGAAATTCGCCCGCGAGGCGGGCGGGTTCGTCGGGTCGATGGACCAGGCGGGCAGCTGCGACATCATCTGCACCTCGACGCCGTCGCGCTCTCCGGTCCTCCATCGGTCGTACGTGGGGATCTCGACGCACATCAACGCCATGGGCGCCGACGCGCCCGGCAAGCAGGAGCTCGATCCGCGCATCCTCCTCGACGCCACCGTCGTGCTGGACGACCTGGCGCAGGCGACCGAAAGCGGTGAAGTCAACGTGCCGCTCCACACCGGGGCCTACCGGCGCGACCAGATCTACGGCACGCTCGGAGAGATCGTCGCGGGAAAGAAGCCCGGCCGCACGGGGACGGAGATCACGGTGTTCGACTCGACGGGCCTGGCGATCCAGGACCTCGCCCTCGCGCGCGTGGTGTTCGACGAAGCGCGCAAGCGCGGCCTCGGCCTGGAGATCGACCTCGTGTAGCGGAAAACGTCTTCGCTACTTCTGGCTTTCGTCGGCGATGCGGGCCGCCTCGAGCAGCATCAGCTGGACGGGGCTGTCGATGCGCCGCTGGGCCGGGCGCTCGCCCGGCTGGAAGACGAAGTCGCCCTTCTTCTGGCGGGCGATCGCGTTGAAGGCGGTCTGGTCCTGCAGGCGCTCGAACTCGACGGCGATCACGTGGCCGTTCTCGAACCAGACCCGGCCGGGGCGCCCCTCGAGGGTGAGCAGGAGCAGGCCGGTCTTCTCCCCGGAGCCGCAGAGCTGGCAGATCTGGTCGAACGAAACCTCCTGGATCGATCCCGCGAGCTTCACCGTGGTGGGAGGCTTGGAGTGCGGCGCGGGCGCCGGAGCCTCCTCCTTCGAGGAGGGATTGTAGAGCGTCTGGCGCGCGGCGGCCTGCAGAGCCGGGTCCGAGTCCTCCGTGATCTTCTTGAGCGCTTCGCGCGCCGCCGGGTTCGTGGGGAAGTGGCCGAGCGCGCGGATCGCCGCGTTCCGGAGACCCGGGCTCGCGGACTTGAGGAGGCCCATTCCGCGCGAGCGCTTGGACGCGATGCTCGCCAGGATCGGGATGGCCTCGGCATGGCCGAGCCGCGCGAGCGCCGTGCAGGCGGCGGCCCGGAGATCGTCCGCTTCCGACCGTTCGTCGGCGACGGACGCCAGGATCTCGAACGCGGCGCTCACCCGCAGCTTGCCGAGACCTTCGATGATCGTCGCGCGGTTGGTCGGTTCCTTCTCGTCGCGGAACTCCTGCAGGAGAAGCTCGCCCGACCGGGCGTAGGCGCGCTCCGTGAGGATCTCGGCGGTGCGCCGGCGGACGGCGTTCGACGGATGGTGGAGCGTGCTCGACAGCGCGACGGTCGCGATCTCCTCGGGCGCCGCCTGCGGAAGGGTCTCGAGCAGCCGGAGCGCGTCGGCCGGGACGGTGCACTTCTGGAGCTCCTCGGAGAGCAGCGCGGCGGCGCCCGGTCCGATGCGGGAAAGCGCGTCGGCGAACGGGATCCGATGGGCGGCGATCTCGATCTTCTTGATCTCCTCGACGAGAGGGGCGGCGGCGGCATCGCCGAGCGACTCGGCGAGCCGGAGGGCGACGGAATCGCCGTCGCGAAGGCGCTTGAGGACCGCCGGGAATCCCTCGCTCCGCGACACGCGATCGAGGGCCCGGAACGCGATCTCGGCGCGGAAGGCGGCGGCCGGTTCCTTCGACCCGTGGTGGCGACGGAGGAGCGACAGGGTTTCGAGGGCCAGTTCGGGCTCGTTGCGGCGCAGCCGGCCGTCGGCGAGGAAGGCGGCGAGCTCGGCGAGCTTGCCGTAGGTGGGGCCGTCCGTCTCGGCGTCGATGGCGGTTCGGAGCAGGGTCTCGAATCCTTCGCGCGCCGCCGAGAGCGGATCGCTGTCCCACGCGGGATGGAGGTCCAGGAGCGCCTGGGCCGCGCCGTGGCGCCGGTCGGTCTGCCGGTCCACCAGGAGGCCGGTGAGCCGGGCGAGGAGCTTCGCGGCGAGATCGGTGCGCGCGATTCCGAGCAGTTCGCGGACGAGCGACGCGGCTTCCTGCAGGAGCGGTTCCGCCTGTTCGTCGGCGGGCAGCGCGAGCAGCGTCTTGGCGCGGGCCGCCGGCCCGGTCTCCTGCGCCGCGGCCGCGTCCTCTTCGCTCATCCAGACCGGCATCATGTCCGCGGCTTCGCTGGCGAGGAACTGGCGCATGAGGGCGAGGACCCGGGGGTCATGCCGGAACGCCTCGACGAGGATGGCGCCGACCTTTCGAAGTCCGGCGCGGGATTCCTCGGGGGCGAGGCGGACCAGGCGGGCGAGCTCGCCGACGGCTTCGCGTCCCTTCTCGAGGGGGAGAAGTCCCGGGACCTTTTCGGCGGGGACGGCCCGGGCGATCAGGGAGGGGTCGCGTTCGAGGAGTTTCTTGAGGATTTCGAGGCGGCCCGCCGAGCCGATCTGCGGATCGGCGACGGCCTCGACGAGGTCGAGCACGGTCGTGGAGAGGAGCGTCTTGGAGCTGACCTTGGTCCCCACCCTGTCCTCCTTGATCACCATAGGATAATACCCCGTCACCATAAAAAATGTGACCCGGATTGTGCCGACTTCCTTGACTCCCGTCGCCGGGCGGCGATACTGCACCCCATGGCCGAACGGGATCGCCAGGGCCTCCTCGCCGCCGCCGAAGCCTTCGCGCGGCAGAAGCACCGGCACCAGTTCCGCCGCGACGGCGTGACCCCCTACGTCGAACATCCCAAGGCCGTGATGTCGATCCTCCGCGACGAGTTCGGCGTCACCGACGTCGACGTCCTCGCCGCCGGCCTGCTCCACGACACCATCGAGGACACCGCCACGGACTACGACGAGGTGTCCGAGCGGTTCGGCAAGCGGGTCGCCGACTTCGTCGCCGTCCTCACGAAGGACAAGCGGCTGCCCGAGGCGAAACGGGAACGGGCCTACTTCGCGCAGCTCGCCCGCGCCCCCCTCGCCGCCCGCCTCTGCAAGCTCGCCGACTCGCTCCACAACGTCCGCGACTCCGATGCCGCCCACCGCCCCAAGGCGATGAAGAAGGCCCGCAAGCTCCTCCAGATCTACCGGGCCTCCCGCGGCCTCGACCCGGCGATCGCCATCCTCCGCGCGGAGCTCGCCCGATGAAGTGGCTCTTCAAGACCGAGCCCACGGACTACTCGTTCGAGCGGCTCGTGAAGGACAAGAAGACGGTGTGGACCGGCGTGAAGAACGCGCTCGCCCTCCAGCATCTCCGCAAGGTGAAGAAGGGCGACGAGATCGCGATCTACCACACGGGCGGCGAGAAGTCCGTGGTCGGGATCGCCCGCGCGACGGCCGACGCCAAGGGCGACGCGGTCCAGATCGCCCCCGTCCGGGCGGTCGCGCCCGTCTCCCTCGTCGCCATCAAGGCCGACCCGCGCTTCAAGGAGTTCCCGCTCGTCACCTTCGGCCGTCTCTCCGTCATGCCCGTTCCCGACGAGCTGTGGGGCCCGTTGCTCGGGAATCGCTGAGGCCGTCGCGGTCTTTCAGCCGGATTCAGGCCCGGGAACGGGGGTCGAGCGCGTCGCGCAGGCCGTCGCCGAACAGGTTGAAGCCGAGCACCGCGAGCGAGATCGCGAGCCCCGAATAGAGCGCCAGCGTCTTCCGGAGCGGCGGGTCGACGTAGCCGTCGTGGAGCATCGCGCCCCATTCCGCGGTCCCCGCCTCGACGCCGAGGCCGATGAACGAAAGGCCGGCCGCCGTCAGGATGGCGCTCCCCACGCCCAGCGTCGAGACCACGATCACCGGGCCGAGCGCGTTGGGCAGGATCTCGCGGAACAGCGTCCGCGCGTGGCCCGCGCCCAGCGCGCGGCTCGCCATCACGAACTCCTGCTCGCGCAGCGACAGCACGCTCGCCCGCACCTGCCGGGCGAACTGCGGGATGCCGACCACGCCGACGGAGAGGATCACCGTCCAGAGGCCCGCGCCCATCGGGGCCGCGATCGCGATCGCCAGCAGCATCCCCGGGAACGAGAGGAGGATGTCGAGAAAGCGGGAGATCGACGCGTCGACCGCGCCGCCGAAGTAGCCGGCCAGCGCGCCGAGCGGCAGGCCGAGGACGGCCGAGAACGCCACGCAGGCGACGCCGATCAGGAGCGAGATCCGCGCGCCGAAGAACAGCCGCGTCAGGATGTCGCGCCCCGAGTTGTCGGTCCCCAGCCAGTGGGCCCACGACGAGTCGCGGTACTGCTCGCCGGAGCGCCACGCCACCGGATCGTGGGGGCTCAGGAGGCCGATCAGCGCCGCCGCGAGGGCGAAGAAGACGACGAGCGCGAGGCCCGCCATCGCCCCCCGGTGGCGCAGGAGGACCTTAAGCTTCCGGCGATCCATACCGCACCCTCGGATCGATCACCGCGTAGAGCAGGTCCACCGCCAGGTTCACGATCACGAACGTGAACGCGAGCACCAGCACCGCGCCGCCGATCGACTCGTACTCCGTCTCGCGCACCGACGTCAGGATGTAGGTCCCCATCCCGTCCCAGTCGAACACCGTCTCGGTCAGCACGGCGCCGCCCAGCAGGTAGCCGAACTCCAGCCCCATCAGCGTCACGATGGGCAGCGCCGCGTTCCGCAGCGCGTGGCGCAGGACCACGCCCGCGGGCGACGCCCCCTTCGCCCGCGCCGTCCGGATGTAGTCGCTCTCCAGGACCTCGAGCATCGAGGACCGGGTGATCCGCGCCGTCATCGCCAGCGGGATCGTCGACAGCGCCAGCGCCGGCATCAGCAGGTGGAGGAGCGCGTCGCCGAACAGGCGGCCGCTGCCCATCAGCAGCGTGTCGATCAGGAGGAAGCCCGTCCGCGGCACGACGTCGTACTCCGGGCTGAGGTTGCCGCTGATCGGCAGGAACGAGCCGAACGCGAGGATGAGGAGGAGGCCGAGCCAGAAGACCGGGACCGACACGCCGGCCAGCGCGACGGTCATCGACGCCGTGTCGATCCACCGGCCCTTGTAGACGGCGGACAGGACGCCGAAGAAGAGCCCGCCGGCGAGCGCGATTGCCATCGCCGCGACCGTCAGCTCGATCGTGTGGGGAAGCTTCCGGGCGATCTGGGCGCTGACCTTCTCGTTCGAGCGCTTGTACGATTCGCCGAGGTCGCCGCGCAGCAGCTTCCCGAGATAGATGCCGTACTGGACGAGGATCGGACGGTCGAACCCCCGGTCGCGGCGGACCTTCTCGCGGAGCTCCGCCGGCGCCTTTTCGCCCACGATGGCCGTCGTCGGATCGCCCGGGACGGCGCGGATCAGGACGAAGACGATGAAGGACACCGCCCAGAGCACGACGGGAAGGAACAGCAGGCGCCGGACGACGTACGGAATCACGTTTTCGTTCAGGCGCCTGCGGCGCCTGCTCTGAGGACGTGAACAATCAAGGGATCACTTCGCCCAGCTCGCCGCGTAGAACCGGTACTCGATGGGGTGCATGTTGTACTCGACCTTCTTCGAGAGGCCGATGATCTGCTTCACGTGGACGAGCGGGATCGTCGGGAGCACCTCGCGATACCGCCCGTAGGCCGTCGCGAGCAGTTCCTTGCGCTTCTCGACGTCGAGCTCCGATTGCGCCTTCTTGACGGCTTCGTTGAAGACGGGATCGTCGAAGAACGACGCGTTCATGCTGTCCTTCGAGTCGCCATGGAGCAGGGGATAGAAGAAGTTGTCGGGATCGGGGATGTCGGCGATCCAGCCGAGCAGGTACATCGGATGGTTCGCCTCCTTGTACTTCTGGTCGTACGCCGCCTTGTCGTAGCCGGTCAGCTTCACCTCGAGCCCGATCTGGCGCAGCTGGTCCTTGATGAATTCGGCGACGCGCAGCGGCTCCGGGACATACGGCCGGGAGAAGGTCATGTGGATGAGCTCGACGTCCTTCGACTCGAGCTTCACCTTCGCGAGCAGCTCCTTCGCCTTGTCGAGGTCGCGCTCGTAGGGAGGGGTCGGGCACGCGCCCTTCCAGAGGGCGGGAGGCACCAGGTTCGCGGCGGGCTCGGCGAGGCCGTGGTACGCGAGGTCGTTCAGCGTCCGGCGGTCGATCGCCAGGCTCACCGCGGCGCGGAAGTTCGGATCACTGTAGGGATGGCGCTTCAGGTTGAAGCCGAGGTAGCTCACCGTGAGCCCGAGCTCGTGATCGACCTTCGTGTTCGGGTCGGTGGACAGGGTCTTCACGTCGGCCAGCGTCGGGTGATCGACGACGTGGACCTCTCCCTTCCGCAGTTTCTCGATGGCCGTCTGGGGCGACTTGACGGGGACGACGATGACGCGCTCGATGGCCGGCTTCGGGCCCCAGTAGGCGTCGTTGCGGTCGAGCACGATCCGTACGTCGCGGTCCCACGACGCGAGCTTGTACGGGCCGGTTCCGACCGGCTTGATCGGGAACTGCGAGCCGCGGGCTTTCACCGCGGCGGGGGAGACGATGAAGGCGGGGAAGAGCGTGAGGTTGTAGAGGATCACGCCGCTCGGTTCCTTGAGCGTGAAGACGACCCTGTGGGCGCCGTCGGCTTCCACCCGGGCGACGTCGTTGAAGTTCGACGCGTACGGACATTCCTTCGGCTTGTGGGGATGGTTCGGCTGGAGGAAGCGCTCGAACGTGAAGACGACGGCCGCCGCGTCGAAGGGCGTCCCGTCGTGGAACGTGATGCCCTTGCGCAGCTCGAACGTCAGCGTCTTCCCGTCGGGCGAGAACGTCCACCGCTCGGCGAGCTTCGGCTCAAGCTCGAGCGAGTCGCCCTTGTAGGTCACGAGCGAGTCGTAGACGGACTGGATGACCTTGGCGTCCTCGCCCCATTCGACCTCGGCGGGATCGAGGGTGCTGGAGTCGGCGCTCCTCGCCCAGATCAGCGCTTTTTTCTCGGTGGACTCGCCGGAGCAGGAGAGCAGCCCGACGATCAAGACGACGAAGACCGCAGCCCGCAGACCGACGACCGGGGAATTCACCGCCTCAGTATCCGGTGCCGGCGCATCGCCCGTCAACGAAACGTTGGGGCGATCCGGTGTCGCAAGGATGTATAGTGTCAGCCATGCAGCTCCTGGAATTCCTGTCGCTGGAGTGTCCGTTCCTGATTCCCGCGGCCAGGAAGAATCCGTCGAAGGCGGCCGTCCTCAAGGCGTTCGACGACGCCGTCGCGCTCCAGAAGAACGAGGCGTCGCTGCCCCTCTATCCCGGCGTCACGGCGGGCGACGCGGCGGCCTGGACCCGGTCGGCGGTTCGCGAGCTCCTCGAAGGATTCTACCGGCGGCAGGAGATCCGCGCCACGCTCACCGCCGACGAGCGGCTCGAGCTCTACCGCGTCATGGTGCTGAGCCGCGCGCTCGACGACCTCATGAAGGCGATGTTCCAGGAGAAGAAGATCACCTGGGAGAGCCATCCGTCGCCCCAGAAGGGATTTCGGGGGTACGGACAGGAGGCGATCGCGGGCGTCGCGCTCCGACTGCGCCGGGGCACCGAGCAGGGCGACATCATCTGCCCGCTGATCCGCGATCTCGCCGCGACCTTGATGTACACCGACGATCCCCTCCCGGTCGTCCTGTCGCAGGTGGGGAAGAAGGGGACCACCTTCGACGGCCGCGATCTCCACGTCGGCGCCCTTGGGAAAGGCGTGCTGCCGCCGACCGCGCCGCTGAGCATCGGGACCCAGACGCTCGTCGGGCTGGCCTACGCGGCGAAGCTCCGCAAGGAGGACCGCGTCTTCGTGTCGCTGCTCGGCGAAGGCGGAAGCTCTCTGGGCGAATGGCATGAAGCGATCAACTTCGCGTCGGTCCAGCGGCTCAACATGGTGTTCGTGATCGAGAACAACCGCTGGGCGCTCGGGACGCGGAGCACGGAACAGTCGGCCGTCTCGCGGTTCGCCCTCAAGGCGGCCGGCTACGGCATCCCGGGAGTGACGATCTTCGGGAACGATCCCGATGAAGTCGCCGCGGCGGGGACGTGGGCGGCCGAGCGGGCCCGGTCGGGGAAGGGGCCCACGCTGCTCGAGATGACCACGTATCGGCGGTCGGGCCACGCCCATCACGACGACGACCGCTTCCACGGGGCGGGCGGCATCAAGGGGTACGAGGACGCGGCCGAGCGGGCGCTCTGGGAGGCGGCCGATCCGATCGCGCTCTACGAACAGCGGCTGAAAGAGGAAGGACTGCTCGACGCGAAGAAGGTCACCGAAATCCGGAAGGCGGTCGACCGGCGCATAGCGGACGCGGCGAAGGGCGCGGAATCGGCGCCCTGGCCGACGACCGCCGACCTGGAGAACCGGGTATTCGCGGCGCGGGTGGATCCCGCTCCGGCCGCGGCGCCGGCCCGCGAGCGGGTCATGGCGTACGACGAAGCGATCCGGCAGGGGATGATCGAGGCGATGGAGCGCGACCCGCGCGTGTTCGTCCTGGGCGAGGACGTCGGCGGACGCTACGGCGGCGCGTTCGGCGTGACGCGCGGGCTCGCGAAGCAGTTCGGCGTCGACCGGTGCCTCAATACGCCGATCGCCGAGAGCGCCATCATCGGCTGCGGCGTGGGCGCCGCGATCGCGGGGATGAGGCCGATCGTCGAGATGCAGTTCGCCGATTTCGTCGCGTGCGGCTTCAACGCGCTGGTCAACAACGCGGCCAAGGTCCACTGGAGGTTCGGCCGCGCGGTGCCGCTGGTGGTCCGCCTTCCTTATGGCGGCGCGACCGGCACCGGCGAGAAGCTCGTCGGCGGCGGCCCGTATCACTCGCAGTGTCCGGAGGCGTGGTTCGTGCGGACGCCGGGCCTCAAGGTCGTCGCGCCGTCGACGCCCGCCGACGCCAAAGGCCTGCTGCTCGCCGCGATCCGCGACAACAATCCCGTGGTCTACCTCGAGGCGAAGGGCCTGTACGGGATCTTCAGTCCCGAACGGGCCGCCAGCGTCCCGCTGGGCGACGTCGAGGTGGAGATCGGGAAGGGCGCCATCCGCCGCGAAGGCCGCGACGTGTCCGTCCTCACGTACGGGCCGATGGTCTATGCGGCGCTCTCGGCCGCGGAGACGCTGGCGGGCGAGGGCATCGAGCTCGAGGTGGTCGATCTCCGCTCGCTGGTGCCGCTGGACGAAGCCCTCGTCCTGGCATCGGTCGCGAAGACCCACCGCGCGATCGTGCTCCACGAGGACTCGAAGCGGGGCGGCGTCGGCGCCGAGATCGCGGCGATCCTGGCCGAAAAGGCGATCTACGAGCTCGAGGCTCCGGTGATGAGAGTCGCCGCGCTCGACATGCCGGCCCCCTATTCGCCGCCGCTCGAGGCGGCCTATCTGCCGGGCCCGAAGGACGTGATCGCCGCCGCCCGCGCGCTGATGAAACCCTGATTCACCACAGGGGCGCGGAGCTCACAGAGAAGATCCGCTCGGTGCTCTCTGTGTCCTCTGTGGCCAGTCCGATCTAGTCCGCGACGGGCAGCGTCAGCTTCAACGTTTTTCCGCGCACTTCCAGGCGGCCGCCCTGCTCTCGCGCGATCTTTCGGCAGACGGAGAGTCCCGGAAGGTCCGCGCCGACCTGCTTGGCGAAAACGATCCGGATCCAGCCGTTCGACCGGCTGCCGCCGGAGCTGACCGTCGCCCGTCCGGACTGGTTTCCCGCCTGCAGGAGCAGCTCGCGCAGGACGGTCCGGATCGGCCACGGCCGCCCGATCACCGCCGGCGGATTGCCCGGGTCCAGCAACACCTTCCCGCGCAGGGTGCTCGCCTCTTCCTTCAGCACGCTGACGAGAAGCGAATTGAGGTCGACCTTGGTCGGCCGTTCCTTGAGGACCTCGCCGGCCGCGAGCATGCCGACCAGCACCTCGTCGCCGTCCGGCTCGCCCACCGCCCACCGTCCCACGGCGAACAGGAACTCCTTGCCTCCCGCCTTCACCAGGCCGCTCGTCGTGCTCAGCACGCGGTCCTCGCCCAGATTGATCCGGAACCGCACCGTCTCTCCCTTGAGCTTCCGCTGGTGCAGCTTGAGCAGGTCGGCGTGGGCGTCGGGCGGCGTGATCTGGAGGTAGTTCATCCCGACCAGTCCGCCCGGACTCAGACCGGCGATTTCATGGGCGAGCTGGTTTGCCCAGATGATCTTCCCGGACGGATCCATGATGAGGATGGAATCGCGAGGCATGGAGTTCAGCGTCCACGGTACTCGCGGCTCCCGCAGGCTGCCATCCGGGATTTCCCTGAGGCGCTACTTCGGGACGGCGGGGGCGGGACCGGCCGGGCCCGTGCCGCGCCGCTCGTTGGCCTCGACCAGGAAATTGATGAGCAGGTTCTGGAGCGAGTGCTCGTCCGACGTCGACTCCTGCTTCCCGAAGTGGGAGAGGACGTAGACGACCCGCCCGCCCTTCATCGTCTTCCGGTCCTGCGACAGCTCCGCGCCCGTGGACACCGACGCGTTCTTCTTCGATCCGCCGCCCGTCGGGGTCGGCTCGACGCCGAACGTGATCGCGACCGCGTCGTCGCCGTTCGCGTTCTTCTGGAGATCGGGGCTCGTCAGGAGCGTCACGACTCGCGCCGCATCGCGGACGTGGACCGTCCGGGTCTCCTTGTCGATCTTCCACTGGTGGGCGATCTTGTCGAGGTCGTCGCTCGTGACGGTCATCCCCTTCTGCCGGTCGCTCGGGGGAGCGGAGAAGATCTTCTTCAGGTACGGGTGCGAGGAGGCGCCCGCCTTGGGAAAGACGGCGACGGTCTCGTCCTTCGGGCGGACGGAGCCGATGATGACGTACTCGGAGAACGCCTTCTGGACGTAGTCCTCCATCGCCCAGTCCTCGGCGAAGAGGTAGCCGCCCGCCTCGACGTAGCGGCGGAGCTTCTGGCAGCCCTTCTCGGAGAGCGTGTACTTCGCGTTCTCGTGCTTGTTCTCCGGGCAGACGCACTGGAAGAGGCGGTCCTTGCTGTAGGGGCCCGGCTTGCAGAGCGGGCAGACGCAATGCTCGCGGATGTGAGTGCAGTTGCCGAGGACGGCGACGTACTCGAACAGCTTCGAGTCCTCCATCTTCTCGAATTCGAGCTTGTTGACGACCTCGGTCTTGAGCCCCATCTGCTGGGTGACCTTGTCGATGTGGTCGAGGTCGTGGTCGTGGCCGCACTTGCAGCCCGAGGCGGCGCCGAGGACGAGCACCTTCGCGCTCTTGAGGAGACGCTCCACCTCGGTCATCCGGGCGCGGTCGAGCGAGTCGGTCACCGTGCCGGTCGATCCGCCCGTCGACGCGGGCTTGACCGTCCAGTCCTTGTCCTTATTGGCCTCCCACCATCCGGTCCAGTTCGAGACGCTGTCGGCGTAGTCCTGGCCCGTGAAGACCGTCAGGGCGCGGCCGATCCGCAGGAGGAGTCCGCTCGTGCTCTTCTCGTTCGCCTTCATCGCCTTGATGAGCGGCTCGACCGACGCGCGGTCGCCGAGCGAGAGGATCTGGTCGACGGCCATCAGCTTCAGGTCGTCGTTGGCGGCGCTCTCGAGGACTTTGGTGCAGAGGGGGAGGAGCGGCTTGTTCGCGTGGTTGCACACCGCGGCCATCGCGTCGCGGGCGACCGGCTTGGCCTTGTTGGCGATGATGAAGTCGGCCAGCAGGCCGAGCGCCGCCGAATCTTGGAACGACGCGGCGCCGTTGAGCATCGTGAGGATGCACTCGTTGGCGGCCGCCTCGTTTTCTTCCTTCGCCTTCTTCGCGTCGAACGCCGGCTTCGCGATCGCGGCGAGGAGGACCTTCATCGCCTCGGGCGAATCGGCCGTGAGCAGCGCCGCGACGGCGGTTTCGACCCCCTTGCGGTTCTGCTCCTTGAGGGCCGCCGTGAGGGCCTTTTCCGCGGACTTGAGATCCTGAGGCAGGAACGCCAGAAGGGCGAACGCGAGCATCGTGGTGCGCATAGCAGTCCCCCCAGAATGACTCGCCCCAGTCTACGACACCGTCGCCGCGCCGGTTCGTCCCGATTCGAATCCGGTTGCCGGGCGGCCGGGAATGCGTTTCAATGTCCGATTCATGAACGCACCAGGCCCCGATCCGATATCCACCCGTCTGAAGACCAGCCGGACGGACCTGCTCGACCTCAGCCTGCGCAACCCGCTGCTCAACTACCGCCCCTCGACGCGGCGTGGCTTCGAGGTCATCGACGAGAAGGCCGCCCAGATCTTCTCGTTCCTCGTCGTCGAAGGCGGCTCGCTCAAGATCCACCACACGAAGAAGTCGACCGAAGAGGAGGAGAACAAGGACGTCTTCTTCCTCGACGACCAGTCGCCCGGCAAGGCGGAGGTCGGCGTGGGCGAATCGAACGCCCCGAACAGCCTGGCCACCCCCTATACGAAAGAAGTCCTCGCGGGTCGGCTGCTTTCGACATCGTCGGACGCGTGGCTGACGATCCAGGAGCAGGGCGTCAACACCCTCTTCCTCGCCCTGGGGATGCTCCAGTGGAAGGACGAGGAGAACTCGCCCGACCTCCGGCTGGCGCCGCTCGTCCTCATCCCGGTGAAGCTGGAGCGGAAGACGGCCCGGTCGTCCTGGCAGCTCTCCGCCACCGACGAGGACTCCGGCTTCAACCTGTCCCT
>Ga0310813_10000935_pt1 | contig 17673 bp, 12 predicted proteins | sample YN3metagenome_FD_203086 | JGI IMG/M metagenome (GOLD analysis project Ga0310813, IMG submission 203086) | Soil microbial communities from experimental microcosm in Duke University, North Carolina, United States - YN3 | ecosystem: Engineered > Artificial ecosystem > Soil microcosm > Unclassified...
GATCAACTTCTCGATCCGCGATCTGCACCTGCCCTACGATCCGCCAGGGGCGAAGTCGTTCAAGAACGCGTTCTGGAGGAGCTGCTTCAAGTTCCTCGACCGCGCGATGGGCCTCTACAACCGGCTCGAGGTGCGCTGGATCCGCCGGCGCGCGCTCAAGAAGGCCGAGGAGTGGATGCTGGAGCGCAACAAGCCGCCGGGCGGCCTGGGCGCGATCTACCCCCCCATGCTCAACACGATCATGGCCCTGCGGGCGCTGGGATATCCGAAGGACTCCCCCGAGTTCGTCAAGGCGCTGAAGGAGTTCCGCGACCTCGAGGTCCACGACGGCCCCGTCACGCGCGTCCAGCCGTGCTTCAGCGCGATCTGGGACACCGCGTGGGCCGTGCACGCGCTCGCGCGCGGGACGAACAACGAGTCGGCCCAGGCCCAGAAGGGCGCGGACTGGCTGCTCTCGAAGGAGATCTTCACCGGCGGCGACTGGCAGGTGAACAACCCCGCCGGCAAGCCCGGCGCGTGGGCCTTCGAGCACGACAACCCGATCTACCCCGACACGGACGACACGTCGGCCGTGCTCATGGCGCTCTTCTTCGCGGGACGCCGCGACGACCCCGGCTATACCGCCGCGGTCAAGTGGCTGCACACGATGCAGAACCGCGACGGCGGCTGGGGCGCCTTCGACCGCAACGTCGACCTGGAGATCCTCGAGCATCTCCCCTGGGCGGACCACAACGCGCTGCTCGATCCGAGCACCGCGGACCTGACGGGCCGCATCATGGAGTTCTACGGCTACAACGGCTCGCACAAGAACGAGCGCTTCCTGACCCGCGCCATCCAGTTCCTGAAGAAGTCGCAGGAAGCCGACGGCTCCTGGTTCGGGCGCTGGGGCGTGAACTACATCTATGGAACCTGGCAGGTGCTGGTGGGCCTGCGCGCGGTCGGCGTCGACATGCGCGAGGGCTGGATCCAGAAGGCCGCCACGTGGTTCCGGAACGTGCAGAACGCGGACGGCGGCTGGGGCGAGTCCTGCCGCTCCTACAGCGATCTGAGCGCGAAGGCGCAGGGCGTCAGCACCCCGTCGCAGACGGCGTGGGCCGTGCTCGGCCTGCTGGCGGCCGGCGCGCCGCTGAGCGATCCCGTGCTGCGCCGCGGCGTCGAGTGGCTGCTCCGGACGCAGCGCAGCGACGGCGGCTGGGACGAGAAGGAACACACGGGCACCGGGTTCCCCGGCGTCTTCTACCTGGTTTACACGATGTACCGCCATTACTTCCCCCTGCTGGCGCTGCAGGCGGTCCGCGACGGCATGGAGCCGCGTGCGGCCCAGCCGGCGAGCGACCGCTTTGAGCTGGCGGGAGAGACAAACGAGAGGTTGGAATAATGCGACAGCCCTTTTCCCTGACCTTCAAGATGGCCCGCTACCTGGTGGGCAAGCGCATGCGCGGCGAGGAGAAGTTCCCCGTCGTCATGATGCTCGAGCCGCTCCACACGTGCAACCTGGTCTGCCTGGGCTGCACGCCCGACCGCTGGGCCGGGCCCAAGTCGGAGTGGCTGTCCGTCGAGCAGTGCCTCGAGTCAGTTACGGAGTGCGGCGCCCCGATGGTGTCGTTCTGCGGCGGCGAGCCGCTCGTCCACACGGATGCCGACAAGATCGTCCAGGGCATCATGGACATGGGCAAGTACGTCATCATCTGCACGAACGCCCTGCTCCTTCCCAAGTTCCTGGACAAGGTGAAGCCTTCGCCCTACCTGTCGTTCGCGATCCACCTCGACGGCCTCGAGAAGACGCACGACTACGTCACGCAGCGCCCCGGCTGCTTCAACAAGGCGATCGACGCCAGCAAGATGGCGCTCGACCGCGGCTACCGGGTCAACTGCAACACCACGGTCTTCGCCGAGTCGAACATCGACGAGATCGCCGAGCTCTTCCGCTACATCAAGGAGGACCTCGGCTTCCACGGCATCATCACGTCGCCCGGCTACGACTTCGACCAGACGGGCACCGACTTCTTCCTGAAGCGCCAGCAGGTGGTCGATCGCTTCAAGAAGCTGCTCTCGCTCGTCAAGGAGGAGTGGTTCGGCAACTCGCAGCTCTACCTCGACTTCCTCAAGGGCGAGATGGAGCTGACCTGCACCGCCTGGGGCAACCCGACCCGCACCCCGAAGGGCTGGCAGGGCCCCTGCTACATGCTGCGCGACGCGTACTACCCGACCTTCCGCGACCTGGTGGACAAGACGCCCTGGCACAAGTACGGGCCCGAGTCCGAGGAGCCGCGCTGCAAGACCTGCATGGTCCACGCCGGCTTCGAGCCCACGGTCGCGTCCGGCCGCGGCATCAAGCTCGGGAAGCAGCTGTACAACGCGGTCAAGATGATGTCCTAGTCCCCGGATGAAGCTCGGCATCATCGCGGCGCTGAACACGGAGATCAAGCCCACGCTCTCCGCGTTTTCCCACAGCTCGAGGAAGATCGAGCATCTCCGCTTCCACGACGCGGGCCCCTTCGTCTTCGTCGCGGGCGGCGTCGGAGCCAAGCCGGCGGCCGCCGCGTCGCTGGTCATGGTCGACCACTTCAAGCCCGACGCGCTCGTCTCGACGGGGTTCTGCGGCGCCCTGAGCGACGACCTCGACACGGGCCAGCTCATCATCGGCGGCACGAAGAAGCGCCCGGCCGACGAGAAGCTCCTCGAGATGGCCCAGGCGGCGGCGCCGAACGCCAAGCCCGGCCGCATCAAGACGGTCGAGAAGGTCGTCGTCAAGGCGGACGAGAAGAAGAAGCTGGGCGAGGAGTCGGGAGCGGCCGTCGTGGACATGGAGGCGGAGGCGGTGGCGCTCGCGGCCCGCTCCCGCAACGTGGGCTTCCTGAGCGTGAAGTCCGTGATCGACACGCCCGCGGAACCCCTGGCCTCGACCTACGCGGGCTGCCTGGTGGTGCTGCGCGACGTGATCCTGCGTCCCGGGACGGTCATGCAGATGGTCTACGACGCCAAGCGCGTAAAGATCGCCTCGGACCGCCTGAGGGAGTTCTTCGTCGCGCTGGCTTCGCTGATGACGGTCGCGGGGTAAGCCCCGCTACTTCGGCAGGGTTTCGTGCGGCGGGGTGCCGGACTTCGAGCAGACCTTCTTGAGAGCGGAGCCCTTCTTCTTGCACCCTTCCTCGTGCTTGAACGCGTGCTCGAAGTCCGCCGTCGCGGCGCAGCCGGCGCAGGCGTAGGTGATGCGGGCGCGGTCCGGCTCCTTCTGCCCCGCCACCGTCTTCACGCAATACTCGACCTTCTCGGGCTTCTTGCCGCAGGTCGGGCAGGCGCCGTCCTTGAGGTCGCGCTCGATCAGGTCCTTCTGGTCGTCCGGGCAATACAGGCCGCGGGCGATCTTCTCCGCGCCGCAGGGCCCGGGCTTCTTCTCGACCGGCTTGAACTCCGGGATGTTGGCCAGGTAGCTCTTCGGATCTGCCGCGAACCGCGGCACGCAGCTCTGTCAGCAGAAGCCGATGACCTGGCCTTCGTAGACGACCGTGAGCGAGGCCTTCGCCTTCTGCTTCGGCTTGACCGGGCACATCGTGTTAATCGGCGTCGCCCCCTGCGGAGACGCCAGTCCCAGGGTCAGGATCGCGGCCGCCAGCAGCATTCGCATGTCCAATGATTCTACGCGAAGCGGAAGGCCGAAAGCGCGGTCTTTCGTTGACGTTCCCCGGAGCTTGCGCTACCCTTTGCGCGTGGCACTAGTCAAAACCCTCGTCATCGACCCCGATTCCGCGACGCAATCGGCGGTCGCCGCCGCGCTCGACGGCCGCGGCTATGAAATCACGAACATCGGCGACGGCGAGGAGGGGCTGAGGATCGCGACATCCGCCATCCCGGACGTCATCATCATGAACGCGGCCGCCCCGAAGCTCAACATCGCAAACTTCATCCACACGCTGCGGTCGCGTCCCGAGTCGGCCCTCGTGCCGGTCCTCTTCATCGGCGAGCAGGATGCGGTCGAGAAGCAGATCCAGGGCTTCCAGCTCGGCTCGGATGACTTCCTGCACCAGCCGCTGGAGCCGCGGGACCTGGAGCTCCGCATCGCCGTGGCGAACAAGCTGCGCCAGAAGGCGGAGAACACGCTGCGGCCGAAGGTCGACACCAGCAACCAGGCCGACTTCTCCTCGCCCGGGATCATGACGGCCTTCAAGGGGACGCTCGACCAGATCGGGCTGCCCTCGATCCTTTCGCTCATCGACATGGAGCGGAAGACCGGGATGCTGGTGCTGATCCTCGAGCCCGGCAAGGAGAAGGCGCGGATCTACTTCAGCGAAGGCCGGGTCGTCCGGGCGGCCTACGACAAGAAGGCCAGCCCGAAGAACGCCGAGCTGATCTACGAGCTCCTCGCCCATACGGAAGGCAAGTTCGAGTTCCGCAACACCATGGTGGACTCCCGGGACGAGGTCCACCGAGCGACCGCGAGTCTCCTGCTCGAAGGCGCGCGTCTGATCGACGAAGGCCGCCGCAGCAAGTAGCGCAACTCCTTGGCGTTCAAGACTATATCCCACCGCCATGTCATCCTTCCTGCCGGAACTATTTCGCAACTTCCTGTAACAATGCCTCCGGGGAGAGCTATTATTTATGGGCCGGGACGAGGGCTGAGAATTGAGCCCCGGGCGAAGCGTAAGAGAGCTGAAGCCCAAAGGAGCGGGATGCCCGGCCAAGAGGGGACCTGATCGTTTCCCGGAGGCATTCGCCTGCCGGATGACGATAACCAGTTGGGAGGCGAGCCGATGAGCATCCTGAACAACGGCAACTCCAGCAGCGACCCCACGTTCCGCCCGTGCTGCCGCCGCGAATTCCTCTACACCGGCCTCATCGGCGGCCTCGGCCTCACCCTGGGCAACTTCTTCAAACTCCAGGAGGCGCAGGCTCAACAGGGCCTTCCCGCCAAGACGGTCCATGCCAAGTCGGTCATCCACATCTACATGCCCGGCGGCATGGCGCACCAGGAAACCTTCGATCCGCATCCGAACGCCCCGATCGAATACCGTGGCCCGCTGGGAACGGTGCCGACGCGGCTGACCGGCGAAGTGTTCAGCCAGAACCTGCCGAAGATCGGCCAGGTCGCCGACAAGATCTGCGTCATCCGCTCGATGACCCACGGAGAGGCGGATCATGACCGCGGCACTCATAACATGTTCACGGGGTACCGGCCGAGTCCGGCGATCCAGTTCCCCAGCTTCGGCTCCGTCGTGTCTCACGAGTACGGCTCCACCAAGAACATGCCTCCGTACGTCTGCATTCCCGGCCAGCCCAATGCCTTCGCGGGCACCGGGTACCTCAGCTCCGCCTACGGACCCTTCGCGCTGGGCAGCGATCCCTCGTCCAAGGGCTTCCAGGTCCGCGACCTCACCCTGCCCGGCGGCGTCAACGCCGAACGCTGGGCGAAGCGCCAGGGCCTCCTTTCCACCGTCGACTACCACTTCAAGGAGGTGGAGAAGTCCGACGCGCTCGACGCCATGGATTCCTTCTACAACCGCGCCTACGCGATGATCTCCTCCAAGGAGGCTCGCGAGGCCTTCGACCTCTCCAAGGAAACCGACGAGACCAAGAACAGCTACGGGAACAACAGCGCCGGCATGCGCCTGCTGCTTGCCCGCCGCCTCGTCGAGTCGGGCGTCCGCTTCATCTCGGCCACCTACGGCGGCTGGGACATGCACGACAACATCAAGGACAATATGGACAAGCAGATGCCCGCCTTCGACCAGGCCTTCGCGGCCCTCATCAACGACCTGGATTCGCGCGGCCTGCTCGCCTCCACGCTGGTCATGGTCTCCTCCGAGTTCGGCCGCACGCCGAAGATCAACGCGACCAACGGCCGCGACCACTGGCCCAAGGTCTTCAGCGTCGTGCTCGCCGGCGGCGGCATCAAGCGCGGCCTGATCTACGGCGCGTCGGACCCGACGGGCGCCGAGCCCGAGCGCGACGCCGTCTCGATCGAGGACCTGGCCAGCACGGTGTACGATCGGATGGGCATTGACTCGGACAAACGGCTCATGGCCCCGGGCAATCGTCCGATCGACATTGTGAGAGGCGGCAAGGCCATCAAGGAGATCTGCGTCTAGTCGCCCTCCTTCGTGCGCCTGCATGGCCCTCCAATTGAGAGGTTTTGCATGAATCGTGGGTTCCTCTGCGCCCTGGGCGTCCTTCTCGCGGTCCCCGCGTTCGCGCGGGAATCGCCCAATTTCGCTCGCGTCTCGCCGCGCGGCGGCGAGCGCGGCACCGAGATTGACCTCACCCTCACGGGTACCCAGCTCAAGGACGCACAGCAGATCTTCCTCTACAAGCAGGGCCTGGAGATCCTCAAGCTCGAGGCCGTCGACGACAAGACCGTCAAGGCCCGGGTCAAGATCGCGGCCGACGCGCCCCTTGGCGAGCACCAGCTCCGACTCCGCACCGCTACGGGCATCAGCGACTTGCGCACGTTCTATGTCGGGCCCTTCCCGATGGTCGACGAGAAGGAGCCCAACAACAACTTCAAGGCGCCCCAGAAGCTCAAGATGAACGTCACGGTGGCCGGCGTAGTGACCAACGAGGACGTCGACTATTATTCGGTCGAACTCAAGAAGGGCGACCGCCTCTCCGTCGAGCTGGAGGGGGTGCGCCTGGGCACGTCGCTCTTCGACGCGTACATCGCGATCCTCGACACCAAGCGCTTCGAGCTCGTCTCCGCCGACGACACGGCCCTGCTCCTGCAGGACCCCTTCGTCTCCATGATCGCGCCCGAGGATGGCACCTACATCATCCTGGTCCGCGAGGCGTCCTACGGCGGCGGCGACAGCGGTCAGTACCGCCTGCACGTCGGCTCCTTTCCGCGGCCCCTGGCCGTCTACCCGGCCGGCGGCAAGGCGGGCGAGGAGCTCGAGGTCACGTTCCTCGGCGACGCGGGCGGGCCCATCAAGAAGAAGATCAAGCTGCCCGAGGCGCCGGTCGACAAGTACGGCGTCTACGTCGACGACAACGGCCAATCGCCCCCCTCTCCCAACTACATGCGCGTGTCCGATTTCCCCAACGTGCTCGAGAAGGAGCCGAACAACACTCGCGAGACCGCCACCGTGACCACCCTGCCCCTCCCGCTGGCGCTCAACGGCGTCATCGAGAAGGACGGCGACCAGGACTGGTTCCGCTTCACCGCGAAGAAGGGCGACAGCTACGAAATCCGCGCCCACGCCCGCGCGGTGCGCTCGCCCCTCGACCCCGTCCTGACGCTCTGCAAGGCGGGCGGCGCCCAGATCGCCACCAACGACGACCAGGGCGGCCTCGACGCCGCCATCAAGTTCCAGGCGCCCGCCGACGGCGAGTACGAGGTCGGCATTCGCGACCACCTCCACAAGGGCGGCCCGGCGTACGTTTACCGCATCGAGTTCAACACCGTGAAGCCCTCCGTCTACACGCACATCCCGGCCTACGATCGGGAGCCGCGCGACCAGATCCGCCAGTGGATCGTGATCCCGAAGGGCAACGCGTTCGCGACCTGGATCCGCGTGAACCGCCAGGGCGTCAACGGCGCCATGAACCTGTCTTTCGACGGCCTCCCCGAAGGAGTCACGGCCCACTGCGACCCCATCGCGGCCGACGTGGATCGCGCGATCGTGGTCTTCGAAGCGGCGCCCGACGCGAAGGTCGCCGGCTCGCTCATCGACGTCGTCGCGAAGTCGGCGGACCCCGCCCAGAAGATCGAGGGCGGTTTCCGCCAGGACGTCAACTTGGTCTACGGCTCGCCGAACAACACCGTCTACTACGGCACGCGGGTGAACCGCCTGGCGGTCGCGGTCGCCGAGGAGGCGCCGTTCAAGCTCAAGCTCGTCGAGTCGAAGGTACCGATCGTCCAGAATGGATCCATGAACCTGAAGGTCGTCGCGGAACGCAAGGAAGGCTTCACGGCGGCGATCGAGCTGCGTCTGATCTGGTCGCCTCCGGGCATCGGCGCCCCGGTGACGGTCTCGCTGCCCCAGGGGCAGACCGAAGTCGCCTACCCGATCAACGCGAACGGCAACGCGGCACTGAAGACCTGGAGGATCGCCGTCCTGGGTTCCGCGCCGGGCGGCAACGGAACGGTCTTCGCCTCCACGGCGCTTTGCCCCCTGACGGTGGCCCCGCCGTACATCGCGATGAAAATCGAGATGACCGCCGTCGAGCAGGGTAAGGAAGCGAACGTGGTGGGCACGCTGGAACACCTGAAGCCCTTCGACGGCAAGGCGAAGGTCGCCCTCTCCGGCCTGCCTCCGGGCGTCGTCGCCGAGCCCGCCGAGAAGGAAATCACCAAGGACGACAAGGAGATCGTCTTTCACGTGAAGGTCCCCGCCAACGCCCCGGCGGGACAGCACAAGGGACTCTTCGCGGTCGTGAACGTCCCCGGCGAGGGAGACACGATGGCCCACAGCGTGGGCGGCGGCGGCATCCTGCGCATCGACGTCCCGCTCCCCTCGAAGAAGGACGGGCCGGCCGCGAAGGCCGACGCGCCGAAGTCCGGCGACGCGGCGCCCCGCCCGAAGAACGACGACAAGGCGAAGGAAGGGAACAAGTAGATGAAGAAGCTCCTCGCTCCCCTCGCGCTGGCTGCCGCCCTCGCGGCGCCCGGCTTCGCCGGCGACACGGAGCCGCCCGCGGTCAGCGTGTATCCCGCGGAGATCGAGCTCTCGACGAGCCGCGACCGCCAGTCGTTCGTGGTCCAGGTGACCGCCCCCGACGGCGTCACCCGCGACGTGACCGACGAGGCGAAGATTGAGATCCCGCCCACTCTGGTGAACCGCAAGGGCAACCTGCTGACCCCGAAGGCCGACGGCAGCGGCGAGATGACGGTCTCCTACCGAGGCCGCCAGATCCGCGTGCCGGTCGTCGTGAAGCAGGCCGCCGCCGAACGGCCCATCAGCTTCAAACTCGACGTGATGCCCGTGTTCATGCGCGCCGGCTGCAACACGGGCGCCTGCCACGGCGCCGCGCGCGGCAAGGACGGCTTCCGCCTCTCGCTCTTCGGGTTCGACCCCGACGGCGACTGGTTCCGCCTCACCCGCGAGATGTCCGGCCGCCGCATCAGCGTCGCGATCCCGGAAGAGTGCCTCCTCGTCGAAAAGTCGACGGGCGCCGTCCAGCACTCCGGCGGCGAGCGCTTCGCGGCCAAGAGCGAGCTCAACGAAACGCTCCTGCGCTGGCTGAACGCCGGCGCCCCCAAGGACCCGGCCGACGTGGCCAAGCCGATCGCCCTCGAGTTCTTCCCGCCCAGACTCGTGCTCGAAGGCGAAGGCGCCGCGCAGCGCATGACCGTGCGCGCGAAGTACTCCGACGGGACGGACCGCGACGTCACGTCGCTGGCCCGCTTCATGACGAGCAACGACGTCTCGGCCAAGATCGACGACGACGGCGTGGTGACGGCCGGCGCCCGCGGCGAGGCCTACGTCTTCGCGCGCTTCGCGACGTTCACGGTGGGCTCGCAGGCGATCGTCATCCCCAAGGGCGTGAAGTACGAGTGGACGAACGTCCCCGAAAAGAACTACATCGACACCCTGGTCTTCAACAAGCTGAAGTACCTGCGCATGCTCCCCAGCGACCTCTGCAGCGACGTGACGTTCCTCCGCCGCGCGTTCCTGGACGTCGTCGGCTTCCTTCCCGCCCGCGACGACTACGACAAGTTCATGAATGACGCGTCGCCCGACAAGCGCGAGAAACTGATCGACGAGCTCCTGAGCCGCAAGGAATTCTCCGAGCTCTGGGTGATGAAGTGGGCGGAGCTGCTCCAAATCCGCACGGACGACAATCGCCAGGTGAGCTACAAGACCGCGCTGGGCTACTTCAACTGGCTTCAGTCGCGCGTCGAGGACAACGTCCCCTTCAACATCATGATCCAGGAGCTGCTGAGCGCGAGCGGCGGCACCTTCACCACGCCCCCGACGACCTACTACCAGATCGAGCGCGACGCGCTCAAGATCTCCGAGAATACCGCCCAGATCTTCATGGGCATGCGCATCCAGTGCGCGCAGTGCCACAACCACCCCTTCGACCGCTGGACGATGGACGACTACTACAGCTTCGCCGCGTTCTTCAGCCAGATCGGCCGCAAGAACTCCGAGGATCCGCGAGAGCGGATCCTTTTCGACCGCGCCGAAGGCGACGTGAAGCACCCCGTCGGCGGCCGCACGATGTCGCCCAAGTTCCTGGGCGGCGACGTGCCCGACGTGAAGGGCAAGGACCGCCGCCAGGTGCTCGCGGAGTGGATCGCGTCGCCCGAGAACCCCTACTTCGCGCGCAACCTCGCCAACATCGTCTGGGCCCACTTCTTCGGTAAGGGGATCATCGACCCCGTGGACGACGTGCGGGTCTCCAACCCGGCCTCAAACCCCGAGCTTCTGGAGGCGCTCGCGAAGAAGTTCACCTCGTACAAGTACGACTTCAAAAAGCTCGTCCGGGACATCTGCACGTCCCGTACCTACCAGCTGGCGACGAAGGCGAACGCGACCAACGAGAGCGACACCCGCAACTTCGCCAAGGGACCGATCCGCCGGATCCGCGCGGAGGTGCTGCTCGACATCATTTCCGAAGTGACGGACACGCCGAACAAGTTCAAGGGCCTGCCCCTCGGCGCCCGCGCGGTCCAGATCGCCGACGGCAAGACGAGCAACTACTTCCTCACGACCTTCGGCCGTGCCACGCGCGAGACGGTGTGCTCCTGCGAGGTGAAGATGGAGCCCAACCTGTCGCAGGCGCTGCACCTGCTCAACGGCGATACCGTCAACACCCGCATCGTGCAGGGCGCGCTGGTGAAGAAGCTCCTCGACGCCGGCAAGAAGGCGCCCGAGGTGCTCGACGAGCTCTACATCCGCTGCCTGGGCCGCAAGCCGAACGAGACCGAGCTGAAGAAACTGCTTCCCATGATCGAGGCGCAGGACAAGAAGGTCTCGCAGCAGAACCTGGAGGACGTCTTCTGGGCCCTGCTCAACGCCAACGAGTTCATCTTCAACCATTGAGAGAGATGCACGTGCACCACGGAGACACGGAGGTCACAGAGATTTCCTCGGGGAAGCTCTACAGGATGACCCTTCTCTGTGTCCTCTGTGTCTCTGTGGTGAGTACTTCTTGGTCGCAGGAGGCGGCGACCACCTACAGCGAGCACGTCCTCCCGATCTTGCAGAACCACTGCCTCGGCTGCCACAACGCCGATAAGAAGAAAGGCGACCTCGACCTCTCGACCTACGCGGCGTCCCTGGCCGGCGGCGGCTCGGGCGACGTGGTCGCCGCCGGCGACTCCGGCGCGAGCTCGCTCTACAAGGTCATCGCCCACCTCTCGGACCCGAAGATGCCTCCCAAGAAGGCGAAGATTCCGGATGCCGACATCGCCGTGATCAAGAAGTGGATCGACGGCGGCCTCATCGACGCGCCGGGCGGCAAGGCGAAGAAAAGCAAAGGCCCCAAAGTCGATCTGGAGCTCAAAGTGTCGGCGTCGGGCAAGCCGGCCGGCCCGGCCGCAATGCCGGAGGACCTCCTGCTGGAACCCGAGGTCCGGACCACGAAGGCTGAATCCGTCACGGCGCTCGCCACGAGCCCCTGGGCGCCGCTCGCCGCGGTGGGCAGCCAGCACCAGGTGGTGCTCTACAATACCGACACCCTCGAGGTCGCGGGAATCCTGCCCTTCCCGGAGCGGCGGCCGACGATTCTGCGCTTCAGCCGCAGCGGCGCCCTGCTGCTGGCGGGCGGCGGTCGCGGCGCGCAGCTGGGCCGCGTGGTCCTCTGGGACGTCAAGAACGGCGACCGCGTCGGCGAGATCGGCGAGGAGTACGACCAGGTGCTCGCGGCCGACCTCAGCCCCGACCAGGCGCAGGTCGCGCTCGGTGGCCCCGGCAAGCTGATCAAGATCTACTCGACCAAGGACGGCGAGCTGCAACACTCCATCAAGAAGCACACCGACTGGGTCACCACGATGGAGTTCAGTCCCGACGGCGTGCTGCTGGCCACGGGCGACCGCGGCGGCGGCCTGCACGTCTGGGAGGCCCGCACGGGCCGGATCTTCCACAGCCTCGCGGGTCACAAGGGCGCCATCACGGACGTGAGCTGGCGCGCCGACTCCAAGCTGCTCGCCTCATCGAGCGAGGACGGCCAGGTCATCGTCTGGGAGACGGCCGGCGGCACGAAGGTCAAAGGCTGGGCCGCGCACCCCGCGACGGCGTCGGTGAAGTACTCGATGGACGGCCGCCTCGTCTCCTGCGGCCGCGACATGGCGGTCCGGGTCTGGGACGGCGAAGGAAAGAAGCTCAAGGACGTCGACACGTTCACGGACCTGGCGTTGCGCGCGGTCTTCACCCACGACGGCGCGCGCGTCATCGCGGGCGACTGGACGGGCGAAATCCGCGTCTGGGCGACCGCCGACGCCAAGCGCGTGGGCCAGCTGAGCACGAACCCGCCGACGCTGGCCGAGCAGATCGCCGGCGCCGCCAAGGCGCACGAGGACGCCCAGGCCGCGCTCGCGAAGCTGGGGCCCGCGCAGCAGACCTCGGCCGACGCGGCTGAGAAAGCCGCGAAGGCACTGAAAGGCGTCGACGAGAAGATCGCGGAAGCCAGCGCCCGGGTCCAGGAGGCGGAAGCCCAGGTCGCCGCGAAGTCCCAGGAGATCAAGACGGCCGAGGCCATGCTGGCGGCCCGCCAGAATGACGCGGCCGAGAAGATCAAAGTCGCCAAGGCCGCCACCGCGGCCCTCCAGAAGGCCAAGGACGCGAAGGAGCCGGAGGACGCGATCGCCAAGCTGGCGGAAACGGCCGCCAAAGCCAAGGCCGAGGCCGACGAGGCGTCCGGAGCCATGGGACCAGCCCAGAAGGCGCTGGCGGACGCGCAGGAGGCCAAAGCGGCCGCCGTGAGCGCCCAGTCCGAGGCCAAGAAGGCGAACCTGGCCGCCCAAGCGCAGTCGGCGGAGCTCAAGAAGCAGGCCGAGAGCGCCTCCCAGGCCGCCGCCCAGACGAAGCAGGCCCTCGACGCGGCCAAGGCCCAGGCCGCCGCGGCGCAGCGCCGGGTCGCCGTCCTGAAGGCCGCGCAGTTCAACGTCCAGGTCTGGGCCGCCAAGCGGGAGCTGGCGAAGGTCCAGGCAGAGATGGACGCTCTGGGCGCCAAGGGCGACGATGCCCGCCGGGCCGTCGTAGACGCGGAGGCCAAGGCGAAGGCTGGCGAGCTGGCCGTGCCGGCCGCCCACGCGGCCATCAAGAAGGCCCAGGAGGCCCTGGCGCAGGCCAAGGCCGCCCCCGCCAAGGCGGAAGCCGCTCTGGACGCCGCCCGCAAGCTGCAGGCGGAGCGCGAGGCTCGGGTCCCGGGAGCCCAGAAAGTCGCCGATCAGCAGGCCGAGGAGGCCAAGAAGGCCCCTGAGGACGCCACCGCCGCCGAAGCGGCCAAGAAGGCCAAGGAGACCCTGGACCTGGTCCAGAAGAGCGTGGCGGAGGCCAAGACGGCCGTGGCCGCGCGCCAGGCGGATCTGGAGAAGGCCAAAGCCGCCATCCCGGCGGCCGAGAAGGCGATGGTCGACGCCAAGGCCGCCGCCGATCAGGCCGCCAAGAAGGTCGTCGAGCTGCGCGCCGCCGCGAAGGCGGCTTCCGCGAAGATCGGCCCCGAGCAGGCCGGCGCCGAGGCCTTCCGCCCCAAGGTCGAAGCCGCCAAGGCCAAGGTCGAGGCCCTGAAAGCCGAGTACCTGAAGCTCAAGCCCCTCTAAGTACCGTTTCAACGACGTTATAACGTTACTTGTACTTTCCGGATAAGCCGTAAGCACGGGAATATCGGGCGGGGTCCCGTGTCCTACCCTTGAAAGCAAATTCGGGGCGCGGCGTTGTAAATTCTCCTCGGGAACGTATGATAGTACGGTAACCGAACTATCAGGTTACCGTAGAACATGAGCAACGCCGAGAAGCTCGACCTCCTCCTCCATCGCTTCCTGTCGGGATTCTTCGCGATTCCCGCCCGGCAGCCGGCCTCCGGCGCCATCACCTTCGCCCAGATGCGCGTCCTCTGGACCCTGGACAACAACGGCGACACCGCGACCCCGAGCGAGATCGCGGAGCGGCTGGGAATCACCTCGTCGACCGCCACCGGCCTTGTCGAGCGGCTGGCCGAGGGAGGCTACATCCAGCGCAGCCACTCCACGGAGGACCGGCGCCAGGTGCTCCTCCGGCTCCGTCCCAAGGGCCGCCGCATGATGGCGGGATTCCGCAGACTGCGCCAGTCGCGGCTCCAGAAGCTCATGACCCAGCTCGGGCGCGGCGACGTCGACCGCATGACCGACGCGCTCGAAACCCTGAACGAAATCGTGACGCGCTGGAAAGGATTGAAATGATTCGGCGACAGGACTATTGGATGGGTAAGGTCCCCGCCGTTCTCATACTCTGTGCGCTCTGGGGCTGCGCGGACATCCGCGAGGCGCGCCGGGCCCAGGACCCCGAGAAGCGCCGCCCCGGCGAACGCACCGTCAGCGCCGAGGAGGCCGGGCTCGCCTCCGGCTCGGTCCTGACGGTCGACCAGGGCGTCTCCATCGCGCTCAAGTACCAGCCGACCATCGCGGCCAGCCGGGCCCGCGTGGAGCAGGCGCAGGCGACCCTCGAGCAGGTCGCGTCCGGATTCTACCCCCAGATCTCGGTTGGGGCCGACTACCGCTGGGAGCGCAACGGCGGCGCCGGGTCCACGGCCCGCGCCGGACAGAAAATCGCCAACAGCGGCATCATTCAGACTCACGGCGGCTCCGCCCAGCTGAGCCAGCTGCTCTTCGACTGGGGCAAGACGAGCGCCCAGAAGGACCAGGCCTACGCGAATTACGTCGCCGCCCAGGCCGACCTCTCCTCCACCGAAAACGACGCCGTGTTCAACACCCGCCAGGGCTTCTTCGACGTCCTCAAGCAGGAGGAACTGGTCCGGGTCGGCGAGGAAACGGTCCGCGGCTTCGAGAAGCGCCTCGAGCAGGTGAAGGGCTTCGTCGAGGCCGGCACGCGGCAGAAGTACGACCTCACCAAGGCGCAGGTGGACCTCGGCGGCGCGCAGCTCACGCTCGTGAAGGCCCGCACGGCCCTCACGGTGGCCCGCGCCACGCTGAACACCTCGCTCGGCCTCGCGTCCGAGCCGGCCTACACGCTCGACCGCCAGACCCCGCCGGGGACCTGGGCGATGCCCTTCGACGAAGCCGTCACGGCCGCCCGGGCCTACCACCCGCGGCTCCAGGGCCTGATCCTCCGCGAGAACGCCGCCCGCTTCGCCATCGACGCCGCCATCGCCGACTTCTACCCCGAGCTCTCGCTCCAGGCCTCCTTCTCCTGGTCGGGCAGCATGCTGCCGATGAACTACTTCGCGTTCCTGGGCCCGGCCCTCAACTGGGTCGTCTTCAGCGGCTGGAACAAGACCGGCCAGCTCCACGGCGCCGTCGCCTCCCTCCGCGAGGCCTACGCGAACCGCGCCCTGGAAGAGCAGCTGATCTTCCTCGACCTGCGCCAGGCCTACGCCACCCTGGAGGACAATCGCGAGAGCCTGAAGATCGCGAGCCTGACCGTCAAGCAGGCCGAGGAAACGCTCGACCTGGTCACCGGCCGCTTCCAGGTCCAGAAGGCCTCGTCGGTCGAGCTGACGGACGCCCAGGTGCAGCTGGCCAACGCCCGCGCCGCCGAGATCCAGGCCCGCTACGACTTCGAGATTTCGATCGCCGCCATCCAACGGTCCATCGGAGGCACCCGCAAGCCATGAAGAAAGCCATCGTGATCGTCCTCCTCCTGGCCGCCGCCGGCGGGGCCGGCTGGTGGTTCTGGTTCCACGGCTCCGATGCCCCGCTCAAGTACCGCTTCGCCAAGGTCGAGCGCGGGGACATCAAGGTCACCGTGAATGCCACCGGGACCGTGCAGCCCTACCTCCTCGTCCAGGTCGGCACGCAGGTGACCGGCACCATCCAGAAGCTGCTCGTCGACTTCAACTCCCAGGTCAAGAAGGGCGATCTCGTCGCCCAGATCGACCCGGCCCCCTTCCAGGCCAAGGTCGACCAGGACAAGGCCAACCTTGCCAGGGCGCAGGCCGACGTGATCCGCGTGAAGGCCATGGCCGTCCAGGCGGAGAAGGAACTCGGCCGCTCGCGCGAGTTGCAGAAGAAAGACCTGATTTCGGGCTCCGAACTCGATGCCGCGGTCGCGACCTACGAGTCGTCGGCGGCCCAGGTGAAGGTGGCCGAGGCGAGCGTCGCCCAGGCCCAGGCGGCGCTCGAGAGCTCCCAGGTGAACCTGCGCTACACGACCATCGTGTCGCCCATCGACGGCGTGGTGATCTCCCGCAACGTCGACGTCGGCCAGACGGTCGCGGCGAGCCTGCAGGCCCCCACGATCTACGTCATCGCGGACGACATGAAGAAGGTCCAGATCCAGGCAAGCGTCGCCGAGGCCGACATCGGCCGGATCACGGAGACCATGAATGTGTCCTTCACGGTGGACGCGCACAAGGACGAGCGCTTTCGCGGGAAGGTCTTCCAGATCCGCCTCTCGCCGACCACGGTGCAGAACGTCGTCACCTATACCGTGATGATCGATGCTGAAAATCCCGGGAACAAGCTCCTGCCCGGCATGACCGCCAACGTCACGTTCGACATTGCGCAGTACCGCGACGTCCTGAAGATCCCGAACGCCGCGCTGCGCTTCACGCCGCCCGTCGATTTGACCGCTTCGGCGAAACCCGCCGAGGCGCCGCCGGCGCCGGCCCCGGACCCCTCCGCGCCCAAGCCCGCCGACCCCGCTCAGGGCAAGCCGCCGAGGGGCCAGCGGAAGAAGGAGCCGCAGAACCGCGTCTGGATCGCGAGCCCCGCGGGCCCGGTGGCCGTGCAGGTCACGGCCGACGCCACGGACGGCAGCTGGACGCGCCTGGCCAAGGGCGAGCTGACCGAGGGCCAGGAAGTAATCGTCGGCGTCATCATGGAAGGCGGCGACGCGTCCCCCACCACCAATCCGTTTGCCCCGCCCTTCCGCGGCGGTGGGGGCGGCGGCCAGCGAGGCATGAGGTAATGGACGAGCCCGTCATCCGGATCGAGAAGCTGAACAAGGTCTACCACGTGGGCGAGGTGGACCTCCACGTCCTCAAGGGGGTCTCGGTCCGCATCGAGCGCGGCGAGATGGTGGCCATCATGGGCGCCTCCGGATCGGGCAAGACCACCCTGATGAACATCATCGGCTGCATGGACCGGCCGACCGACGGGACCTACTTCCTGGACGGCGAGGAAATCTCCCGCGTGACGCCCGACCGCCTGGCCTACATCCGGAACAAGAAGTTCGGCTTCGTTTTTCAGAGCTTCAACCTGCTGGCCCGGACGTCGGCGCTGGAGAACGTCGAGCTGCCCCTGCTCTACTGGAACAGCCTGCCGGGGAGCGAGCGCTCGGAGCGGGCGATGGCGTCGCTGACCCGCGTCGGGCTCGCGGAGCGGGTGAAGCACCACCCCAGCCAGCTCTCGGGCGGTCAACAGCAGCGCGTCGCGATCGCCCGCGCGCTCGTCAACCGGCCGCAGATCCTGCTCGCCGACGAGCCCACGGGCAACCTCGACAGCAAGTCCGAAGCCGAGGTCATGAGCATCTTCCACGAGCTCCACAAGGCGGGCCTGACGGTGATCCTGGTGACGCACAACCAGGAGATCGCCGATCACGCCCAGCGGACGATCCGGATCCGCGACGGCCTGAT
>Ga0310813_10000936_pt1 | contig 17669 bp, 16 predicted proteins | sample YN3metagenome_FD_203086 | JGI IMG/M metagenome (GOLD analysis project Ga0310813, IMG submission 203086) | Soil microbial communities from experimental microcosm in Duke University, North Carolina, United States - YN3 | ecosystem: Engineered > Artificial ecosystem > Soil microcosm > Unclassified...
CGGATGCTCCGACGCCCACTGCGCCTCCTGCGCGTAAGCCTTGTTGACCGCCCTCACGAGGTCCGGATTGTCCTGCGCGAACTTGCGTGTGGTCACATACGAATTGAAGTCGATCTGGAAGTCGAGATCCCGGCCTTCAAGAAAGATATCGTGTCCCTTGTAGTTCGCACGGGCGATATCGACACCCGGACTCCACATCGACCACGCGTCGACCTTGCCCTGCCCGAAGGCAGGCGCGGCATCCGGCGGGTTCAGATAGACCAGCTTCACCGAATTGCGATCGACGTTGTGCTTTTCCAGCGCGGCGACCAGCAGAAACTCGCCAAGCCCCGAACGATTGACCGCCACTGATTTCCCGACCAGGTCTTCGACACGCTCGATGCCCGAGCCATCGCGTGCGATGATGGCCGTGCTACGCGGGTCGACGACACAGAAGTTCGCGAACACCAGCGGCGAGCCCGCGATCATCGCGGCCAGCGCGGGCGTCGTGCTGCCGCCAAAACTGAAGTCGGCGCTACCGCCCGTCACCGCCTGCAGCGACGGCGCGTGATTCGGGAACGGACCGATCCACTCGACCTTGATGCCATCGGCGGCGAGCGTCTTCGCGAACTCGCCGCGCTCTTTCGCGAGGAGCGGCAAGCCGCCCGCGCCCCACCCGAGACGCACGGTATCGGTCTTGCGACTGCCGCAGGCGCAAAGGCCGGTGGCAAGGGCGGAAGCGGCAAGCGTGCTTTGCAGGAAACGGCGGCGCGACCAGGGTGCGCGGGATGCGTCGAGATCGTAGGACATGGAAGTGAAAAGAAGAATGAAGAGTGAAGCCCGGTTCGGCCGTCATGAATGAATGGAAGCGGTCGGCGCGGCGGCTGTCGCTACGCGTGGCTATCGACGCCCAGTTCCGCGAGCAGGGTTTCTCGAAGCGCTGTCACTGCGTGCTGGGCCACCACGTACTCGCCCGCTATCGCACCGTCGCGCATTACCAGCGCGCGATCCGCGAGCGCGATCGCCTCGTCCACATCGTGCGTGACCAGCAGAACGCCAGGACGATGCCGCTCGACCAGCTGTTTGACGAGCCGCTGCATCTTGATCCGGGTCAGCGCGTCGAGTGCGGCGAAGGGTTCGTCCAGCAGCAACAGGCGCGGCTCCTGGACGAGCGCACGCGCGAGCGCGACGCGTTGCGCCTGGCCGCCCGACAGATTGCGCGGCCAGTCTTCAGCCCGTTCGCCGAGTCCCACCTCGGCAAGCGCGCCCAGCGCACGTACGCGGTTTTCCACGCTATCGGGCAATCCGAGCGCCACGTTTCTCGCGAGCGATTCCCACGGCAGCAGCCGCGGCTCCTGAAACACGACAGCGGGCAAACGCGGACCGTCGATCGTGCCGCCGTCGACGGAGTCGAGACCCGACAGCGCACGTAACAACGTCGTCTTGCCGCAGCCGCTTTCGCCGAGCAACGCAACGAACTCACCGCGCTCGATGCGAAGATTCAGTCCATCGATAACGACACGCGAACCATACGCGCGACGCAACTGGCGAACGATAACGGCCGCCGACGACACCTCTCTCAGATGCATGCTCATCGCTTGCCGCCTTGTGCATAGTTGGGATGCCAGCGCAGCAGCCGGCGTTCGAGCCCACGCGCGAAGGCATCGGCGAGCACGCCGATGCCCGCGTAGATCACGATGGTCATGACGATCACGTCGGTGCGCAGAAATTCGCGCGCATCCATCGCGAGAAAACCGATACCGGTGCTCGTCGCAATCGTTTCTGCGACGACGAGCGCGAGCCACGCGGAAGCCAGCGCGTAACGCACGCCGGTGAGGATCGACGGCAATGCGCCAGGAATCACGATGCGGCGGATCAGCGTGCGTTTGGACAGGCCCATCACCCGGCCCAACTCCAGCAGCTTTGGATCGACCTGGCGGATCCCGAGTACGGTATTCACATAGATCGGAAAGAGCACGCCCAGCGCGACGAGAAAAATCTTGCCCGCTTCACCGACGCCGAACCACACGATCACGAGCGGCAACAGCGCAAGAAACGGAATGGCGCGCAGCATCTGGATGTTGCGGTCGAAAAACGCCTCGGCGACACGCGAAAATCCGACCGCCGTACCGAGCGCGACGCCCAGCGTCCCGCCGATCACGAAGCCGGTCATCGCACGCAACAGGCTCACGCCCATATCGTTCAGCAGACGACCCTGGGCGATCAGCGAGACTGCGGTTTGCGCGACACGCGTTGGCGCGGGCAACACTTGTGGCGACAGCAGGCCGAGCCGCGCAAAGGATTCCCAGACGACCAGCACGACAAGCGGCATGACGAGCGAGATCAAACGCAGAGTGTGGTCGGAAAAACGGGCGGCGGCGCGTTCCCGTTGCACGGGTGCCGGGGTCGACACGGCGCGCGGCGACGGCACGATCGGCTCGTGCGTCTGCGGACGATGGGCGCTGGCGGATGGCATGGCGATCCTTACGATGGTCGGTTGGCTTGGGCTTTCGGGCGACGGCTTATGCCAGTACGTCGGAGAACACCCGCGACGAAAAACGATCGGAGTTCGTGCCGGCGTTGAGCACGCCGACCGATTTCAGATCATCGGCATACAGCGCGATCTCCTTCCTGAATGCATCGCCGACGGGATGATGGTGGTCGGTGTGACTCTTGAGCATCGCGGTCAACTGACCGACGTCCGCGCCCGGCGCGTACGCCGAGAAAATCGCGGCGGCCTCGGCGGGATGGTTGGCGCTCCACTCGGTCGATTCCAGCAGCGCTTGCGTCAACGCCTGCGCAGTCGCGCGGTCCTTGCGGATCAGCGAGCCGCGCACACCCAGCACGCAGCACACGCGGTTCTGATATTCGCCGCACAGGTTGTTCGACACCTCGTGGAGATGGTCCGATTCGCGCAGCGTCCAGATTGTCGGGTCGCCGTCGGCGATCGCCTGCACTTCGCCCTTCTTCAACGCTTCGCCCAGAAGCGTCGCCGGGTACTGACGCCAGTGCACGTCGTTGTCCGGATCGACGCCGAGCTTCTTCAGCGTGATTGCGAAGAAATTCTTCGCCGGACTCGCCATGTCGCTGACGCCGACCGTGCGGCCCTTGAGGCCTTGCAGATCGACGATGCCCGAGGTCTTGGTCGCGAGCAGGCGCATGCAGCCGCCGTGGATGCCCGCCGTCAGCTTGACGTCGAAGCCCTGCTCCAGCGGCTTGATCCAGCGCAGCGCCATGCCGACGCCCGCATCCGATTTGCCTGTCGCAATTGCTTCGAGCAACTGATCGGTCGAGCCCGCGAAGTTGATCAATTCGACCTGCAGGCCGTGCTTTTCGAAGAAGCCCTGCTTGAGCGCGACCGGGACCGGCGCGGTGCAGATCGCGCCGGCGTTCCAGGAGAGTTTCAACGGCTTCAGATTGCTCCGGGCGCTCTGCGCGGCGGCTTGCAGACCGGGCAAGCCAAACGATGCCCCGCCGAGTGTCGCCGCGCCCGCGGTCCATGCTGCGTTGCGCAGCCAGGCACGACGCGAGAGGTTGCGCGGTGCCGCGTTGTCAGTGAGGTCCATGTCCTTGCTTCCCGGTTCGTAATGTGAGTGCGTGTGATGCGGTTGCTCTGTGCGTTCTGTGCGTTCGCTGTGTGCGGTGCGTTCTGTGCCGGCCGTTCGCGCGCCTCAAACGTCGAGTCCAAGCTGCGCAAGCACTTCCCGGCGCAGCGCGACCAGCTTCGGATCGTCGCGATGACGCGGGTACGGCGCGTCGTTGCGCACTTGCGCGACAATGCGCGCCGGCCGCTCGCTCAGCACGATCACGCGGTTTGCGAGATACAGCGCCTCTTCGACGTCGTGCGTGACGAGCAGCACGGAGAAACGCGCGTGCTGCCAGAGCCGCACGAGTTCGCCCTGCATCCTGATGCGCGTGAGCGAGTCGAGCTTGCCGAACGGCTCGTCGAGCACCAGCAGTTGCGGATCGTTGACGAGCGCCCGCGCCAACGCCGCGCGCTGCGCCATGCCGCCCGACAGCTGATGCGGAAACGCATCGGCGAACTTCGACAGTCCAACGAGTTCGAGTGCCGCGTCGATACGTTCGGCGGCGTTCCCTCGTCCCTTGCGGCCCGCACGCTGCGCCTCGGGGCCGAGGCCGACGTTGTCGCGCACGGTTCGCCACGGAAACAGCGTCGGGTCCTGAAACACCACGACACGCGACGGGTCGGGACCGGCAATCGGCTCGCCATTCGCCTGCAAGAAGCCAGCCGCAGGCTTGTCGAGGCCGGCAACGAGCCGCAGCAAGGTCGACTTGCCGCATCCGCTCGGGCCGAGCAGCGCGACGAATTCGCCGGGTTCGACTGACAGGCTGATGTCGTCGAGCACGGGAAGTGTCTCGCCGCGCATCGCGAAACGATGGCTGACGTGCCGCACATCGATGCGCGCGCCGTCGCGAGCCTTGCCCTGGTTCGAAGCAACGTGCGCGGACGTCGCGGGTGAAGACGTTGTTACCATTTGAGCAATCCTTTTTGCCAGGCGAGCAACCGGTCGCGCAGCAGGAACAGTAACGAAATAAGGCCCGAGCACATCAACGCCATCACGAGCAGCGCAGCGTACATATTCGAGTAGGCGGCCCAGCCCTGCGCCCATTGCAGATACCAGCCGAGTCCGGCCTTGACACCCATCATCTCGGCGACGATCAGCACCGAAAACGACGCCCCGAGTCCCATGAACAGGCCGACGAAAACCGACGGCAACGCGGCCGGAATCGCCACCTTCAAAATCAGGAACGACGGCCGCGCGCCAAGCGTGCGGGCAACGTCGTAATACGCGGCGTTGACGCTGGCGACGCCGGACCACGTCAGCACCGCAACTGGAAACGTCGTCGCCAGCGCAATCAGGAAGACGCTCGCGCTGAAGCTCGACGGAAAGAAGAAGAAAGCGAGCGGTAGCCATGCGGTCGCCGGCAGCGGACCGATCAGCCGCAAAACCGGGTGCAGCCAGTAGCCGACCGCCCGCGACCAGCCAATGCTCACGCCAACCGCGAAGCCGGTCAGCGCGCCCAGCGCATAGCCGTAGACGAGCAGGCCGAGCGAATGGAAGACGCTCGACGACAGTCGCGGAAAATCGTCGAAGTACACCGCGATCAGTGCTTGTGGCGGCGCGAAGAACGGCCGCGGCAACCATTCGAGCTTGGCGGTCACGATTTCCCAGCCGCTGACGCCCAGGGCGAGCGCCAGAAACCACGGTGCGGCTGCAAGCCATCTGTGCGCGCGCGCGTCGCGGTGTTGCGCCGATACCGGTTTGCGCCAGCTACCCACGGCGATGAATACAGAAAGCGCCGCGAGTATCAGCTGCAGAATGAGCAGTTCACGCGTGTAGGGCCAGTCGTCGAGGTCCGGCCACCAGTGCGTGATGGCCGCGCCGCCGAGCCATGCAACGGCGGCAAGCGCCGCGACGGCGAGCTTGCCCGGGTCGCGCCGCGCCGATTCCCCGCTTTCATGCAGACCGGCCAGTTCAAGTGTTTGCGGTTGGGTGGACATGTCGAATGCATCCCTGTGTGCGCGGGTTACGCGCCGGCGATGTGGGTATCGGTGATGGCGAGCACGTCGATACGGCGCGGCAGGATCGCGTCGCGGAACGCACTGTCGGCGACCTTCTGCAACGCGGCGATATCGGCGTTGGCAACGAAGCGTTGCTTGAGCGCCGAGCGTTTCGTGATCTGTGTCGCCGCGTCGATAGGCGCACGTGTCAGCGACGCGTAGATCCGCGCATACGCATCCGGATTCGCCAGCGCCCAGTCGCCCGCGCGCTGCAATCGCAGAAGGACGTCGGCGATCGCGGCGCGCTTGCGCGCATCGGTGACGGCCGCGCCTGACGCAGTGATGAAACCGAGTCCGCTATTGATGCCGGTTCCGTCGCGCAGAATCCGCGCGCCTCGTTGCGCGGCGATGCCGTAGTACGGATCGAACGTGGCCCATACGTCGATTGACCGCGAAGCAAATGCGGCGAACGCGTCGACGGGAAGAATGAAGCGGACCGATACGTCGTCCTTGCTCAAGCCGGCCTCGGCGAGTGCTCCATAGAGCTGGAATTGGGAAATGCTGCCGCGCGCCGACGACACGAACACCGTGCGCCCCTTCAGATCGGCGACGCTGCAAATCGACGAGTCGGGCTGAACGAGGATGCCCAGTTGCGCGCCCGAACCGACGCGCGTCGCGACGATCTTCAGCGCCGGATCGCCGACCGCCGCCGCGAGCACAGGCAGATCGCCCGCAGGCGCGAGATCGACGGCACCGGCGCGCTGCGCTTCGAAAAGCGGCGCGGCGCCCTGAAAGTTAGCCCAGCGAAACGCGTACGGCGTGCCGTCGAGCACCTTTGCCGCTTCGGCCAGCGCACGCGTGCCGCCGGCCTGATCGCCGAGCACGAGCGTCGTGGACGCGAGATCGGCCGCTCTCACGCTACCGCTACGCAGTACGCCGAAGGCAGCCACGACGGGCGCGGCCGCAACCAGACCGAGCGTTTGTCGCCGCGTTGAAAAAAACGTTGAAACGGATGCGTCCATAGTTCCTCGCCTGCTCCCCGATTGCGATATGGATGCAAGCGTAACGACGAAGAACGTCCGTGAGAATTATTCTATTTCGATATGTTTATATGGATTCAATATTTATCGTTTGCATATTTTGATTCGAGCGGCGGCGCTGCGGAAACTGCCTGCGCGTTGCGGGTTGTGACGACGCGTGCGCCGACGCGCATAACGATCTCGAATGCCAGGAAAAGACGCGCGCCTCAATTCCACGAACGAGCATCGTCAATCTCGCGTTTCAGAGGCGTGTAGTCTGAGGGCCTTTCGCGCCGAACACCTACCCGTGGACTCGCAGATCAGCGCACTGGCTTCGCCGCGCACGTGGGCGCGGCGAAAACTATGAGGCGCGGAAAACAGGATCTAACTATTGAAACTCAGCGCCGACAAGACGAACCGCAGACCGAAGAAGCACAGCGATGAGCACAGCGGCAATGCAACAAAAACGGAGCCGTGTCGAAGGCCAATCAGGCAGGCCGCCGGCCAGAGGCGCAAGCCGGAGCTGAGGACGGCGGCGACTCGACGCCTGGCTTCGTTCATGATCGTTCCACCACGACTTCGAGGTATTCGCTCGGCAAAACGAGCGTCGAATCGCCCGACCGATTGCGGCTCTCGATCAGTGCCATCAGGTCGCCAAGGAGCGCCGCCTGACGCTCGCCGTCGAGTGCGGCAAACGCCTTGTTCACCGGCCCGTAGTATGTCCGGAACACTTCCATGAAGTGCGCCGGCGAACGATAGCGAAACGTGAAATGACGGCCAGTCGTGACGATCTGCCGGGCGGTTCCGTCGAAGAGGGCTTGCAGCCGCTCCTTCGTTCCCCAGAGCGCTGGCGACAACACGCCCGCGGGCGGCGCGATGTACTTGCCGATCGTCTTGAATACCTGCCCGATGAAGCTCTCCGGCGTCCAGTTTGCGAGACCGATCCGGCCGCCTGGCTTGCAAACACGTGCCAGCTCGCCCGCCGCCTTCTCCTGGTTCGGAGTGAACATGACGCCGAAGGTCGACATCACGACGTCGAATGAAGCATCCGCATAGGGCAGCGCTTCGGCGTCCGCTTCCTGGAACAGCACCGCAAGCCCTTCTGCCTGCGCACGGGCACGACCGGACTCCAGCAGTGAGGCGACATAGTCGGTGGAGGTGACGTCGCACCAGCGGCGCGCGGCGGCAAGCGTCGCGTTGCCGTTGCCTGCGGCAACGTCGAGCACGCGACTACCGGCACGCAAGTCGAGCGCTTCGCAAAGGTTCTCTCCGACAATCTGCAGCGTGGTGCCGACGACGGCATAGTTGCCCGTCGACCAGGCGGCCTGTTGACGAACCTTGACGGCAGCGAAGTCTGCGACAGGCGAGAAAGAGGAATCGACAGCGGACATAAAGAACTCCTGGGAGGCAAAAGGCAGCGATGCAGGAATGCATGGATTGGCTGCCCATTCTGGGGACGCCGCGAAATTGCACCGCAAGCATGCCCGCGCGACGATCGGGCAAATCAAAACCTGATCCGCTAGATGCAGCGGCTACTCAACGACGCTGACGCCTGAGCTACCCTTTTCTTGCAGCAGATCCCTCATTTTCAGCAAACCGTCTTTCACGGGAAGGACTGACTCGGGGTAGTGAACATGCACACAGGCTTCATATGGGAAGTCCGCCATGACTGCGGCATACACATCGGTGAGGTCGCCCAGGATGCTCTGTAAAGATCTCCGCGGCACGACTTGCACCATTTGCGGTTGCGGTGCGGAGTCTTGTTGTAAGCGCCGATATCATCGGCGCCGCGTGTAAAGCGCAGCGCCCCGGGCTTTCAGAGCGTGAACGCGTTGACGGCAGCGGCCGACCAGTGGCGTCCAGCCCCGCAAAAGCATTGACCACGAACAGCATCCGTGCGAGTCATGTCAGTCTCCTCATGATGGGTTGTCGGCCCGCTCCACAGTTCGTTGTTGTGGACTGGCATGGGTGCTAGTATCAGGACGCAAGTCGTATTGATGAATGACCAGGCGTCCAGATATTTTGCGCAGGACGCCGAAATTGATGGGCGCTTTCATGGATGCTCTTTCGGACGTCCTTCGCCTCGTGCGTCTGGGCGGGGCGGTTTATCTAAACGCCGACTTCACTGCGCCCTGGTGTGTTGTCGGCGAGGTAACGCCGGAGTTGTGCGGCGCCTTTCTGCCGCGCGCCGAACGCATCGTGTCTTATCACCTGCTCACGGAAGGAAGCTGCTGCGCCCGGCTCGTCGACGATCCTGCTTCTACGATCTGCGTCAACGCGGGCGAGCTTCTTGTCGTGCCACAAGGCGAAGCGCATCTTATGGGCAGTTCGCTCGAAGTTGCGCCCGCGTCCTCGGACGAGATGCTGTCGAGGTACCTGAAAACCTCGCCGGGTGAAGTGATGAAGTTGGGCCACGGCGGCGGCGGCGCACACACGCGCCTCATTTGCGGCTTTCTTGCCTGCGACGACACGCTGACGAATCCGGTGCTTTCAGCGCTGCCGCGCATTTTCAAAGTCGACATGCGCAACGATGCACAATCGGCGTGGCTCGAATCATCGCTGAAACTTGCGGCGGCTGAGGCAGCCGAATGGCGGGTGGGTAGCGCGATCGTGCTCGCGCGCTTGTCGGAGTTGCTGTTCGTGGAGGCTGTGCGGCGTTGCATCGACGCGCTGCCGGCCGATCGCAAGGGTTGGCTGGCGGGCGTCAGCGATCGCTTCGTCGGCCGCGCGCTCGCGTTGCTGCACGCGCAGCCCACGCATGACTGGACTGTCGACGAACTCGCGCGCAAGGCAGGCCTCTCGCGATCGGCGCTTGCGCAGCGCTTTACGCAACTGCTCGGCCAGCCACCGATGCAGTATCTGGCGCGCTGGCGTCTGCAGATCGCGGCGCAGGAGTTGCGCAACGGAACGCAGTCGCTCGCGGCCATCGCGGAGCAGGTTGGGTATGAGTCGGAGGCGGCGTTCAATCGCGCCTTCAAGCGGGAATTCGGCATGCCACCCGCGAGTTGGCGACGCAGCCATGCGATGACCGATCGCCGGGCTTCGCTGTCCGATCCTGACAATTTCAGCCATCTCTCGATCGGCGCCGCAGCGGCGCCGCCAGGTCACCCGGCGTCTCTCGACGGGCTTTCTGAAGGCCAGAACGCTTAGTGCGCCACCTCTAACCCGCAACGAAGCCCGTGCACGGACATCCGGCTTGCTGCCAACAGGCTGCGTCCCAGCGTGAGCGACTTTGCCCGTTCAGGCTCCGCCGCTCACAGTTCCTGTCTGGTTGGCCTGAACAGGATTTCATTCATATCGACATCGTCAGGCTGGCTCATGGCGAACTCGACCACGCGCGCGAAAGACTCGGCGGGAATCGCAAATTGCTCATAGAACTCCTGAATGCCCTTCGCAACATCGGATTCGGTGATGCTATTGGGCAATTCAGTGGCGACGGCTCCGGGCGAGACGATCGTGGTGCGGATATTGTATGGCTTGACTTCCTGCCGCAGTCCTTCGGACAGCATGCGCACAGCGGCCTTGGTCGCGGCGTAGACCGCGCTGCCCGGACGCACCTTGTGACCGGCAACCGACGACACGTTGATGATGTGCCCGCTCTTCTGCGCTTTCATATGCGGCAGTGCCGCAGCAATACCGTAGAGAACGCCCTTCAGGTTCACATCGATCATGCGATCCCAGTCTTCGATCTTGCCGCGCTCGAGTAAGGAATGAGGCATCAGACCCGCATTGTTGAGCATGACGTCGATCCGGCCGTAGGTCTTGACCGCCGTGTCGACGAGATGCTTGACCTGTGCGGCATCGGTGACATCGGTGGCGACTGCCAGCGCGGCCCCGCCATTGGCAACGATGTTCCCGGCCAGTTCGTTGATCCGTTCGACGCGTCGTGCGCCCAGCACGACCACAGCGCGAACACGTCGTTCGACAAGACCGATTTCCGCAACGTCGTCCCGCGCTTTTCCGGGGAAAACCGCAGGGCCAATGCAGGTCTTGTCGACGTGCTCGGCAAGATCGCCGACGCCAAAGGCGCCACGCGCGCACAGATCGCACTGGCCTGGCTGCTTGCGCAAAACCCGTGGATCGTGCCGATTCCGGGCACCACCAAGCTGCATCGGCTGGAAGAAAACATCGGCGGGGCTGCGGTCGAATTGTCGGCCGACGATCTGTCCGCGATCGAAGCAGCACTGAAACAGATCCGGATCGTAGGCGATCGCTATCCGGCCCACCTGCAGCAACGCGTCGACCGCTGACGCATTCGCTGCATACCACTGCGCTTGCGCCGGTGCACAACGCTGCATCGGCGGAACCACCATTGGCCCGACAAGAATTGCCGAACCAGAATCCCGCGCCATGTCGTTGAACGATCCATCATCCACCCCGGCAGGAACATTTCCCGGCGCTGCGCCCGCGAATACGACGAACGCCGGCGCCAGTGCCGAGGTCCGTCATGCCGCCGAGGAACACGGTCTGCGAATCCTGGCAATCCTGAGCCTGCTGATGGCTTTTGCCTCGATTTCCACGGACCTGTATCTGCCCGCGCTTCCCGCCATGGCGCTTGCGCTGCATGCCGACGCGGGTGCAGTCGAACTGACGATTTCCGGCTATCTGATCGGCTTCAGTCTGGGTCACCTGTTGTGGGGTCCAGTTGGCGACCGTTACGGCCGCCGCGTGCCGATTGCGATCGGGTTGGTGCTGTTCGTAATCGGTTCAGCCGGCTGCGCATTGTCGACCAGTGCGCCGATGCTGGTCGGCTGGCGCATCGTGCAGGCCGTGGGCGCATGCGCCAGCGTCGTCCTTGCGCGCGCGATGGTGCGCGATCTCTACACCGGCCACCGCGCGGCGCAGATGATGTCGACGTTGATGACGGTCATGGCGATCGCGCCGCTACTGGGACCGGGCGTGGGTGGACTGATCCTTCACGTCGCGTCGTGGCGCGATTTTCTGGGTACTGGTGGGTGTCGGCATCGCAACGCTGGCCGCGCTGCGCGCGTTACCCGAAACCCTGGCTGTGGGGCGCCGCAACCAGGAGCCGCTCGGGCGCGCACTGGCCACTTACGCCGAGTTGCTGCGGCATCGCCAGGTGCTTGGCTATGCGGGCGCTGGCGGGTTTTTCTACGGCGCGATGTATGCGTATATCGCGGGCACGCCGTTCGCGTACATCACCTATCACCACGTCTCGCCGCAGTTCTATGGCGTGCTGTTTGCGGCGGGCATCGTCGGCATCATGGTCACGAATCAACTCAATGCGCGAATGGTGCGACGCTTTGGCGGCGATCGGCTGATGCGTGGCGGCGCATTCGGCGCGGCGATCGCGGGCGTGCTGCTGGTCATCGCCGCATGGACCGATTGGGGCGGACTGCTGGGCCTCGTGATCCCGCTCTTCGTGTTCGTTTCCGCTACGGGATTTATCGTCGCCAACGCGATTGCTGGCGCGCTCGGCGCTGTCCCCGCGCGCTCGGGCGCCATGTCGGCGCTCATCGGGGCGAGCCAGTACGGGACGGGCATCCTCGGATCAGCCCTCGTCGGCTTCTTCGCCGATGGCACGCCCCGGCCGATGGGCACCGTCATCGCGCTGATGAGTATCGGCAGCCTGCTGTGCGCCACGCTTCTCGTACCCTCCACCGTTGCGATTTCCGACGAAGCGATGGCGATCGAGTGAATCAAGTGAATCAAATGAGCAAAATCGCGCGATCGCCAGAACAGACGATTCGTCGCGATGACTGCTTCAACCACTCTGCTTCGACGACGCTTGCCGCTGTACAACGCATCCCTTAGCGCTTGTCCTTCTTGCGCGTTTCGCGGTCGAGCTTGCGCAGATGGTCTAGCTTGTCGGCAATCTTCGTTTCGAGTCCGCGCGGCACGGGCTGATACCAGCGCTGCTCGGGCACGTCCTCGGGGAAGTAGTGCTCACCCGCGGCGTAGGCGTCCGGTTCATCATGTGCGTAACGGTAGTCCTTCTTGTAGCCGAGATCTTTCATGAGCTGCGTCGGAGCATTGCGCAGATGCAGCGGCACCGGCCGTGTGCGATCGCTGCGCACGAATGACAACGCCTGATGCCAGGCAAGGCTCACCGCATTCGACTTCGGCGCGACAGCGATATACACGAGGGCATGCGCGAGCGCCAGTTCCCCTTCGGGCGAACCAAGCCGTTCATAGGCTTCTGCTGCGCTCACCGCGACCTGCAACGCTCTCGGGTCGGCATTGCCGACTTCCTCGCTCGCCAGAATGATGATGCGGCGCGCGAGATAACGGACGTCGACACCCCCGTCGATCATTCGAGCCATCCAGTACAGCGCCGCATCCGGATCTGAACCACGAGCGGACTTGATCAGCGCCGAGATCTGGTCGTAGAACTCTTCGCCACCTTTGTCGAAACGCCTGGTGGTTGCTGCCGATGCACTGCTCACGAAGCCACCATCGATACGCTCCACGCCGGCCGCAGCGGCGGCATTGGCGAGTTGCTCGACGAGGTTCAGGAACTTGCGGCCATCTCCATCCGCGAATCCGATTACGGCTTCCAGCGCAGGTTCTTCGAACGTGAGGCCTTCCAGCCATGGCTGAGCGCGCGCATAGAGCTGCCGCAATTCCACATCGGATAGCGGTTTCAGCACATACACCTGCGCACGAGACAGCAACGCGCTGTTGACCTCGAAACTCGGATTTTCCGTGGTGGCGCCGATCAGGGTCAGCAGACCGGTCTCCACGTGCGGCAACAGAGCATCCTGTTGGCTCTTGTTGAGACGATGAATTTCGTCGAGGAACAGAACGGTGGAGCGGCCATGATGGTCGAGCACCTGCTGGGCACGCGTAGCGGCCTCCCTCAGTTCCCTGACACCAGCGGCCACGGCTGACTCGGCGATAAACTCATAGTCGAAGGCCTTCGCGGCAAGCCTTGCGATCGTCGTCTTGCCGACGCCTGGTGGTCCCCACAGAATGAACGAGTGCAACCTTCTGCCGTCGAGCGTGAGGCGCAGGGGACGACCGGGGCCGAGCAGATGAGACTGCCCGACGACATCATCGAGCGATTCGGGGCGGAGTTGCTCGGCAAGCGGCGCACGAGGTTGGGTAGCGAAGAGGTCCGTCATGTTCGAAATATAGCGTGCGGGTTGCTGATACGGGTCCGATTGGACGGAACGAGACTACCGCACGTGGTGCAGGGACGGAAGCACAAAATTTGAGCTTCGGCCATCCTGAAGTCGGTTGCTGAAAGTGGATGCCAACATTCCGTTGAATAGCTGGACTGAGGCTGCTCAAGCCCCAGTTGGCCGAAGTGAAGTTGGAGCGCGACTTACTGAAAGATTCGCGATGTACGTTGTGAAGGAGTCGCGGTGAGGTACGGCGTGATTAAATCGCGCAACTTCCGGATGCTGCGCCCTGATGCGGCCGACCTTTCAATCGGCTACCTCGCCGACTTCAAAACCGTCCAGCCCGACTCAATGTGCTTGCGCACCGCAAGCATCGCGGCAGTGACGTTTCCCGACCCAAGCGCTTGCAGAATTTCTTCATGCTCCATGACCGCATCCTGACCGCGATTCTCGGCTGCGTTGATAATATCGAACGGGTAATGCGCCGATAGAATCTGCGTGAAATGCAGGGTCTGCGGCATGCATCACGAGTTGCGTCTCCAACAGCAGCGGCAGAGTCAGGATTTCCAAAGATGCCGAAGCATCGAACGGCACTACCCTCGCACCGCGATACGAATCGGTACTGATATAGCGAGGGTGCGGCCTTTGCGGCGGTGTACATCGCCCTCGCGATCCAGTCGGCGGCGAGTGGTCGTGGCCATCGAGGCGGCCGTCGCGTTGCGGCTTTCCTCTGGACGCGCGGGCAGATCAGCATGCGGGCCGGCGCTATGCCGAAGGCGTGCGACGCGCGGCGCGCGGCCGGATCATCGCGATGCAGCCCACGATGAAGGCGGCCAGAATGCCTGACGCGTAAAACCGGCTGAAGTGCAGGCCGCCTTGCGCAACGGGTTTGTCGAGCAGGTCGCCGAGGGTCGCGCCAAGCGGGCGCGTAAGCACGAACGCGGCCCAAAAGAGCGCGGTGCGCGACACGCGGGGCCATAGCCAGAGTAGAGCCACGACGGCGAGCGCCGCGCCGAAGATTGCCGCGCCGACCTCGTAGCCGAGCCCGAGGCCGCCGCGATCGTCTCCGGCGACCCAGTCGCCAAGGGCGGTACCTAACGTCTGCGAGAACAGGATCGTGGTCCAGTAGAACCATTCCACGCGCGGACTCGCGACGCTCTCGATCGAGACATTGCCCTCGACGCGATACCAGATGGCGAGGCTCGCGACGAGCAGCGTGAAGACGATCGAGACGCCGCCGGGATAGCCGACGCCCAGCGAGCGGTCGCAGAAATCGGCGAGCGTTGTGCCGAGCGTGGTGGTTGCCACGATGGTGGCCCAGTAGAGATACGAATGGAACCGGGGCGCGCGAATCTGCGCCGACACCAGCACGACAAAGCCGGCCAGGAAGATCAGCGAGCCGATCAGATAGCCAAGGTTCAGCGACATCGTTACCCAGTCGCCGCCGGTCTCGCCGAGCGTGGTGGCGGCGATCTTGACAATCCAGAAGGCGACGGTCAGCTCGGGAACCTTACTGACGGCATGATCAACGAAACGTTGGGGGTCGGAATGCATCGGAAAAACTCCTCATGTCGCACGCGGACGTAACGAAACGCTTTTCCACTATAAGCGCGCGCACCTTATCGTTCGCTTAACTCGCACGGGTCGCTGGGCATGTGGCTTGGGGTTTGTGCGGCATAAGCGGAAGATAAGGTTAGCTGCGTAGTCTGGGACAGGCGTCGCTAATCGGTGCGACGTATGAGTTCTGCAAGCGTCGAGACGCCTTGCAAGGACGAATTCGCAAACTTTGGAAGGAGAACGAACCATGCAAAGCCTGTTTTCTATCGGCATTCTCTCGCTCGCCCTGGCGCTACCGGCAGCGGCCTTCGCGCAGGACAATGCAGCGCCTCCTCTGGTGCAACCGGGTTCATCACAAACCGGGCCACACGAGACGCCGGGGCAGTCCTCTGGGCGCAGCACCGATACCTCGGGCTACGGCACGGAGGCTGGCGCCACCTCGGATTCGCAGTCGTCGCACGCGTCGCGCCATTACGCGCCCGCATCGAACTGGGGGCGCAGCGGTCTGTTCGCTCATCACTGAGCGGCGCCACGCCGTTCGCAAATTCCACGGACAGCGCGCTGCTTTGGCGCCCCTGTTGGCGAATTGCTTCTCGTTAGCGGGGGTGGCTCAATCGCGACGGCAGCGCACGCCAGAATCCGATAAAAGGAGCAGCAGCGATGAAGTCATCGCACAGTTTTTCGTGGGCATAGACCAAAAGAGGGCAGCCGGTAAAGGGCTGTACTGCCCGCGCAAGTGCGCCTGCAACGAGTGATTCGCGAGTCGCCACCGCCGTCCACGGGCGACTGTGCTCAGCCCGACGTGTCGGGGCGTTTGTTGTTCAGCGATGAGCGGACGCTCAGGCGACGATGCGAAGCAAATGTCGAAAGGTCGCTCCTCGCCCAGAGAATGTCAGAACGCAATTTGAACACCTATCATGGTGGTACCCGATCACGGGACGAACGAGATTAAGTGTTCTGTGCAGGGAAACAGTCACGCAAAGCTGGCATCTTCTTCCAGAGACCATCGATTCCGGACTTCGAACGTCACAGTTCCCAGATAGCGGAGTTCCGCTGAGCGGCGTCGACCGGCGCGCGACCCGGCAACGACCGAAATTCAGTCGATCACCCACACGGACAGTCCCTTTTCGGAGCTTACGTCTTCGCGACACCTGCACGGGTTAAACTACCCGGCAACAAAATTCAGATTCAAGCGGGGTGGCTGGCATGGGCAGCGCGGATTCTCATTCTTGGCCAGGGCACGCGGTTTTTGGCGCATCTTCGGAAAACCCTGAGAAGGAGCAAGCGGTCCTGCGTATAGCGCTCGGCACCGTGGTTCTTCTCGCGTACCTGGCTGCCAACTTTATTTCTCACTCGAGAAACGCCTATGCGACGCTAGTGGTGGTCGCGTTTTACGTGATATTCGGCGTGGCGACGTATGTGGCCGTGACGGTGGCGCCAGCGCGCTCACATCCGAGGTTAGCGCTTACCACGCTTGCTGACCAGACCATACTAATGACGGCTCTGGCGGTTGGCGGCCAGGCCGCGCTCCCGCTGCTGTGGGTCGTTTTCTGGTTCCTGGTGGGCGCCGGCTGTCGTTATGGCCAACGAATGCTGGGTTTGTCGTGTGCGGTGGCGCTTGGAGGTCTCGCCGGCCTGATGCTCTGGCAACCGTGGTGGCGGGCAAACATTACCGTCGGCCTGGGTATGGCGTTTAGCGTGGCGGGGACATCGCTCTATCTGGCGGTGTTGGTGTACCGACTGAAAAAGCAGGCTGCGACCGATCCTCTGACGGGGCTGAGCAATCGCGTCCGGCTCGAGCAGGCCATTGGCCGGACGCTCGCCACTCGAGATGGCGAAGCGGGTCGGACCACCTTGCTTCTCATTGACCTCGACGGTTTCAAGGAGGTCAACGACACCCACGGACATGCGGTAGGGGACGAATTACTGCGGAGCTTTGCCACAGCCCTGATGAGCCGCATGCGCCGTGGCGACACGCTCGCCCGCCTGGGCGGCGATGAATTCGTGGTATTGGCCCAACACGTATATGACAAGCAAGGCGCGCTGGCCATTGCCGATAGTATTCACGCGATCCTGAGCAATGTGCGAACCGTGGGTGGACATCCGGTCGCCGTTTCCGGCAGCATTGGCGTGTGCATGCTGGCGGAAGGTGCCGGGTTCGCCACTCTCGATGCCCGGACATTGATGCGCGCTGCCGATAGCGCAATGTACCGCGCAAAGACGCGAGGAAAGGGGCAGACCGCGTTCGCTGACGCAGCCGAAATGCAGCCGGCATGAGCGCACGCCAATTTCGAGCCATCTCATCGCAATGACACTACCGCGGCGTCGCATCAGAAAGCCTGACAGGGCCGGCCACCAGGAGCCGATTTCGATGGACGCTTACTGCGGTACGGAAAGAGCCTCGTAAAAGCCGACGTCCCTAATGAGCGCCGCATGTCGCCGGTCAATGCATCTACGACAGCGGTCCCTGAGATTCGGGCTGTTCCGTTGTCTCGTACCTCTGGC
>Ga0310813_10000937_pt1 | contig 17666 bp, 16 predicted proteins | sample YN3metagenome_FD_203086 | JGI IMG/M metagenome (GOLD analysis project Ga0310813, IMG submission 203086) | Soil microbial communities from experimental microcosm in Duke University, North Carolina, United States - YN3 | ecosystem: Engineered > Artificial ecosystem > Soil microcosm > Unclassified...
TTCGCCGTGCTGCTACCGTAGGTGTTGCTCAGAAACTGTCCCTGCCAACCCCAGTCGTCCATGACGTACTGGGCGAAGTCGTGCTCCTCCAACGTGATCGTGTCCCCGAGGGCCATTCTGATCATTCCGATCGCGCGGTCGTAGTCGCCCGTGTGGTCGGTGGGCACCGGCTTGCGGATGATGATGTCTCGACGTTGCCCATTGCGGAGGTCATCAATCCGCGCGTTCAGCTCAGCCTCGGCCTGGCGAGCGAATCCCTCCAGGGCCTCCTCGAAGATTCTTCGATGGTCGGCGCGGTTCTCCTCCAGCTTGGCGAGCAGCTCATCCTTGTTGACCGTAATCTTCTGCACTTTAACTCCTCCTATGTGGACAGTTGTGAGAGGTGGGGCGCAGGTCCGGCTACGAGTCGAAAGGAGCACAAAACCCGATCATGACCGGCCTTCGTCCGTTAGGTAAACGTTGACGCCCCACCCCAAGTCACTTACGACGTAACCACCATCGCACGATCAGTCCGATACCCACGAGACCGACACCGACAATCAACAACCAGTGCCGATTAGTCCATGTCTCCTCGTCAATATCGGTGGTCTCCAGCTCGGCCTCCTCAATATCCGTCACCGCATCCTCATCCCAGTTCCCGTTGTTCCAACCAGGGGGCGCCTCAGTCATAAGGGATCTCCTCGTCGCCGGCCTTGTACCGTAGATGGGCCACGTACCGGAAGAACAGCTTCATGTTGACCAGAATGTTGAAACCCCAACGACCCCACCGGGTGAACCGCCAGTGCGGCTTGGTGTGGATGATGTCGCCGTCCGCATCAAGGCCCTTCCACTGGTAGTAGCGGCCGTAGCGTGGAATGTGATCCAGCAACAGCACCGTCCAGCAGAACGCTGCAAGCCACCAGGGCATGGGGGGCCGGCGAACCGGCCCCCCACCGCTTACCGAACCCGACGCCATGCCGGCAGCTCACTGGGGCCGCCAACTCGCAGGCCCTTGTTGTACTGCTTGACAAGCTGGTCCGCCACAGCCATCGCGGGGCGCATCTTGGACATGCGCGACACGGTCTGGGCGTCACCGATCAGGCCGAAAGCCTGACCCGGGTACTGCTTGAGCTGTTCGATGAGACGATCCTGGTCGAACTGCTTGAGCTTGCGGTTCTCCACCAGGAAGGCAGCGATGCCTTCCAGGAGCGTGGCAGTGCCAGCCTCACGAGCGTGACCGAACACGCGAGTGGTGACCAGCATGGTGTCACGCAGAAGATCCGCGTTGGCCTCCTCCTTGTCGTTGACGACCTGGATACGCTCCAAGGCCTTCACGCACTGAAGGTGTGACGGGCCGGGCATCGGGTGAACACTCCACCCGTACTCGTGGATGGCCTTGTCAACAGCCAGGATTGTGGCGTCCCCGGTGTGGATCCGCATGCGGTACCGGTCCAGGGCTGTGGGCTGATTGCCCGGGTTGAGGTCCATGAACATCTGGGCCTCTTCGGCCTTGGTCAGGCCCTCGAACACGCGGCAGTGCAGGGTTCCCGTGCTGTCGGTGAGCCGACGCACAGCCTCATGCCGGTGCCATCCATCGATGATGACCATGGTGGCAGCGTTGCGCTTCGACACCGTCACGATGTCCAGAACCTCAGGCTTGAAGTTCTTGACGATGTTCTCCACCTTGCGGGGGTTGAAGTTCCACCGCTGCACCTCAGGATCGATGGTCAGGTCATTGACCGAGACCTCCCGGTCCTCGTACCTAGCCTTCGTCACTTACTTCCTCCATCTCCTGGTTCATACCTTCGCGAATCTTTTTTGCAAGATTCCTGAGTGCCACCTTGCGGACACCCAGCACATCCATGATCTTCTGTCGCTCGGCCAGCGTCAGTTGTGGCGCTGCACCGAACTTGGCCATTGTCTCGATGGTCATGGCCAGTGTCCGCAGACCCCGTTCCATGACCGCTCGGACCTCATCCGCTGGAGCCTCAGGCGCCGGTTCCTCGACACCCTTCTCAAGCCAGCGCTTGTAGCCGTACAGAGTGACCGTGCCGGCCTTAACCTCTTGGAGCTTTTTAGCCGAACCTGGGTCGATTGCAGCACGTGAGACAAGCCGTTGTGCCAGCTCCACGCGCCCTGGCGGGACATGAGTGGCGGCTACGTACAGGTCTCGGACCTGGATGCCTTCTGCCGGACCCTTTGCTGCCTTCTTGGTGGAGCCCGTCTCCCTTCGCCTCTCAACGACAAACTCATGTCTCAGGTCCGACAGATGCTCCATCAGGGCAACGACCCGTTGGGATTCCATGGGTCCGTTCCCGCCCTTGGCCAAGGCAATGCACAGTTCATCGAATCGATCGGGGGTTATGGCCGCGATCTCCTCCGCACCGAGGCTCTTGACTGCCTCAATCCGGGCCAGACCGTCAAGCACCTGTCCGTCATAGATGATGATGGGGTGCTTGAGACCATGGACTTGGATGTCTAGGGCCAGGTCCGTAATCTGCTCAGGACTTGCTGTGGTAGCTCGTCCCTGCGGCAGGAGGTCTGCCAGCTTGAGCGTGGCCCTCTTCGTCACCTTCTCCCCTCCCTCCTTACCTCCCCATGGGTGGGGTGGTTACTCGTCGACAGTACACATGCCTGCCATGCAGTTGCAACTTTTTCCACCACTAATTTTGGAAGAGGTCTGGTGGGGGTCCGGTCCGCCACGTCCCGATGGACTGGTAGCTGACCCCCTCCCAGGTCGCCCGCATGCCCGGTGCAGTCTTACGCTGCAACGTCGGCACCAGTGACGCCAGGCGGTGAGAGAACCGTCGGTTGCCCAGCCCGCCACCGCGCTCGCCAACCTGCCGGGCCCACGCCATGTACTGGTCGTAGAGGTACTGGCACTCCACCCGCTGGCCCTCACCGAGCTGAAGCTGTCCGTCGGTCATCCGGTCCTGGACGAACCGGGCCACCGAGTCGGACTCGTTGCGTTGCTCGGTCGCCAGGGCGATCACCTCATCGGGGGTGTTCAGGCCACCCTCCTGGTACTGCCGTAGACCCTCCAGGAGCCAGTTCAGGATGCCAGGACCCTCCGGGACCAGGTGACGGCGAGCGTAGTCAGGGACCTCGGCCTCACCCTGGAACACAGTGGTGAACGGCACCAGCTTCACTCGGCGCCAGATGGCGTTGTCGTCACTGTTGAACTTGGGTGGGTTATTGGTGGCAATCCAAAGAACGCACTCCGGGGTCCACTCCACCGGCTTGCCGTACAACGCTCGGGAAGTGACCTGATCCCGACCAGACAGCCGCTTTAGGAGGTCCTCATCGAAGACGGCACTCTCTGCGGTCTCCGAGGTGGTAACGAACCGACAGCCAATCAATGCGTGCAAATCTGGCGATGGGCCTCCGGGAGAGTCTTTCGCGTGGAATACCCCAGAGGTGGCCGTGGCCCCGTAGTCACCAAAAATAGATCGAATTGTATCGATCAGCGTTGACTTGCCCGTTCCCGATGGACCATAGATCAAGAAAATGGAACGCTGGTCGGCGTCACCGAGCAAGGAATAGCCTAGTGCTCGCTGAACGTAGGACCGCATCGTTGGATCAGGCACGGCGTCAGTCATGAATCGTTCAAACCTGGCGCACGTCGCGCCCGGGATGTAGCTCGTACCAAACTGGTGCACCATCAGGAACTTGGGGTCATGCTCCATGAACTCCAGCGTCTTCGGATTCAGCACACCGTTACGCACATTGAGCAGGTCTCGATTAGGCGCCCAGTCCGTGGCGGAAAAGGTCAGGTCCGCGCTTTGAGCTAAACCAATGGCAGCATTGGTGCTCCGTTGACCACGACTCTTGGTGGCCCACTTATCCCGTCCGGCCGCCACCATGTCCCTAGTGATGCTGAACCACTCCTGTACGATCCTGGACTCATTGTCCGGAACCCAACGGGTGGTATCCCAGCGGTAGTACTGCTTGTCCTGCCAAATGTAGCGGTACCGGCCCCGGACCCGGTCCGCCAGTAGTTGGGCGTTGCCAGCGTCATCTTCGGTGTAGTCCCCGATGGCCAGATCAAAGGACGGTGGCTCCCACTCCCCCACATCCTTGATCTCCATCACATTGCGCCGAGTGCCGAACCCCTTCCGGGCCAGGCTTGACGCGGCCAGGCTGTGGTTTCCGCCGTAGTTGAGCAAAGCGAAGGCCCCGAACTTGGTGTACGGGACCTCGGCCTCAAAAATGGTGGATGTACTGAACACGTAGAGTCGGTCGCGGTCGTTGGCCCGGCCCGTAGTGGCCGACATGCCCTCGCGCCCGTCCTTACCGGGGCGGACCCAGTGCCGCTCCCCATTGGTCAACGCCATGGTCAGGCGCCAACCATGCGGGGCCAGGATCTCCTCCCAGTCCACCCGCTGCTCGAAGTCGTCACCCGGGCTTACTTCCATCAGACTGGAGATGGCACCGTCGGCCATACCGTCGGCGGAGACAGCAACCACCGGCCGGGGCTCTACGGGTGGGGTCTTGTCCAGTGCGAGACGGAGGCACTCATGGAGCAGGTTCCGCTCGGCCCACGTGAGGGTTGGCAGATGTCCATAGTTGCCATTGACGAGGCGCCAGGGTTCACCGCTTGGATGGCAGTGTCCGGGAGTGGGGGCGACGATGACATAGCCCCCCTCCCCCCGAGTCTCAGCAACGACCAGACGGTTCTCATCGGCCGCGATCTTCGTGTTGCCCGGGACGGGGTGATCGCTGATCCGATAGAGCAGGTGCATCCCCCCGCTGGGGGAGTCCTCCGCGTATCCGTTCGGGCCAGTGAGCAGGTCCCAGACTCCACCGGCCCCACCGTCGTCCATGACGGAGATGATGTGCAGGAGGGCACCGGAGTCCTCTAGGGCCCGGCCTTCGATCTCACACATCTCCAGGCCACCGGACACCTGACCGCAGATCAGTGCCACGCCGTATTCCTGGCCATTGCCCCACCAGGAATTGATGTTGGCCATCGGTGACACATTGACCATGTACTGGGCCCAAGCCACCGCCGGTCTCTTGGAACCATTGGCCTGGATGGGGATAGCGCTCACGCCGGCTAGTTGCCAGATTTGCGCGACATCCAGTACGGTCGGCACAGCAACTCCCTTCCATGGGGTCTGAGACACCCGGTCACTGTGGCGGTAACTGGCAGATCAAGAGCCCCCGGAAGGCCACCGTGATGGCTCATCATGGCACCGGAGGGTCCCGCTGGCCAGACCCTCCGCATGAAGGCCCCCGACTCCTACAAAGAGTCCGGGGGCCTTCACCTTTTAGAACGGGGCGTCTCCGTCACTGCTAGGACCCTGCTCGCTCAGCCGACGCAACCGGTCCATGGTCACGCTGCTGGCGTTGTGCGTGGTGCCCAGAGACTGGTTGGCCAACTGCTCCAACGCTGACGGGGGCGGGGTGGGGTTGGACTGCGGGGATACCTGCACGGTCGGCTGCGGCTGGCTGGGGGCGCTGAACGGCTGGCTCGGAGTGAACCCACCGTTGATCGCCCACCAGTTCCGGGCCCGGGCCAATGACTTCTCATCGGAACTCAGGTCCATCAGCTCGAACGCACCGTTGGGACCCAGTCCCTTGATGATGCGACCGATCAGCGGGTTGGGCTTGCCGACCCGTGGCTTGAGTCGCTGAATGAGCCGACCCTGGCGCCACCATGACCCACGAGACACCAGGCCGGGGGTCCCTTCCTCGCTGACCTGGTCCAGGTCGATGAGATCAACCACGACCACGTCACACGGCTTCTTGGGGTCCGACCCGTCGTTGAACTGGGTGGGGCTGTGTCCAATGTAGTCAGTCGCCCACACCAGCACGGTGTGGTTGATGATGTCCTTGGGGTACAGCTTGGTGCCGGTGTTGAGTTCCTCCGGCTCATCGATGATCAAATCATTTGGTCCCATTACTGGCCTACCTCCTCAGGAGTCTGATCCGCTGCTTCAACGTGCTGCGTTGCTACCAGGGCCTCGATCTCAGCCTCAGCCTGTTGAACCTTGGCCTCCCACCACAGCACCCGACCCTTGGCATGATCGCGGTCCTTGATCGCCTTGCTCATCGCCACGTAGAACTCTTCCATCTCACCTCCCTGGACAACCCGTTGCGTCCGCAGGCGCCAAACGGTGTGCTTCGAACCAGGGGCAGAAGCCACAATGATCCCCACCTTCCGCTGACACATCGGCCCACATATGGTTCTTGTTCAATAGATCCTTGGAGAGGACTTCCCGTGCAATCCGGTACACTCGGGCCAGCGCCGTCTCTGCTACGGTCGGGTCATAGATGGCAGACCACACCCGCATCCGGTTGAGGGAACTGGCCCGGGGGACGAACACCAGGGCCACCCGTTTCACCGGAATGTTCTGTTGGGCGAACATGTAACCGTACAACTGCGTCTGAATCATGTAACCCGTAGAAATTCGTCCGGCCTCGACGTCTTTGAGAGCGTTGGGTCCTACCGTCTTCCAGTCAATGACCGTCTCCGATTCAGCGTCGTAGAGGTCACAGTGACCGGTTATAAGTTCGCCGAACTGAAGCTCGATTTCCGTGAACAGATTTCGAGGCCCCGACTGATCGTTGACCCAATCGTTCACGGCCTCCTGGAGCCAGCGATGGATGGCTGTCCCGATGACTGCCGCCCATGGATCCTGACGCGTGTTGATTTCATCAATCGCCGCGATTCGGTAGGCGATCTGACGGTCACAGGGACTGCCTATCTCACTTGGACCGATGTTAGTTTGCTGCGAACGTGGGCTCCGGTTGTTCTGCCAAATAATGATTTCGGTGAGTCTCTGTCGGAGGATCTCAGAAAAGCTGTTGGATTCGTCCTGGACGGGCTCAACCATCAAGCAACTGGCGTGAGTTAACGCATCCCCAATCCTGGGGACCATTGGTTCGCCACACGCCAGACAGTTCACTTGGTCACCGCCTCGTACGTTGCTTCAAAGATGTCAGGCTTACACGGGTAGAACTCTCCCTTGATGCCCCGGATGATCCAGTCGCCCGGCACCGCGAGCATGTCGCCTTCAAGGGTGGGAATCAGTAGGTCCTCGCCGCGACGCCCGCGAAGGTGGAGAACTCCGGATGGGTGGTCACTGTTGTTGAGGAACGCTCGCATCGGACCTCGGTCTTCGTCGCGACCCCACCACTGCATCGCCTCAATGACTACCGGCTTCTTGCGGTACCTCATGCCAGCACCGCCTCCAAGATGGCATCCAGCTCGTCTTCGCCAACCCAAATCCCCAGGATGCCTAGATCAAACGCACGGTACTTGCTGTCCCGGTAGGCGTGGAAGAGGGTCTCATGTGGGACCCCGAGCATCGACGACGCCACGCTGAGCGGGACCAGGCCAGCCAGATTCCAGCCCTCCTGCTGAAGCCGGTCGAGCTGAGCATGAGCGCTTTCTATAAATGTTTCGATGCGAGCCCGGCCCTCTTTTCGTGGCTGCGCTCCGCCCTCCCAGCCCCGGTACGTCTGCTGCGAGGTGTACAGCAGCTCTGCCATGGCATGGAGGCTCAGGCCGAGCACGTCTCGAAGCTCTTTCAGTTGCACGGCAAGGGCGGGGGGTTCGTTCACAGGGGATCCCTCCTCAAGGAGGTTCCAATGTTAGCTCCACCCCCCGACAAAAAGGAACCCCCTCCGGGAGGTGAGGGGGTCCCCTGTTGCAGGCAGTTGGTCGCCGGCTGTCCAGGCCAGGCTACACGTCCGGAGTGACCTCCTCCGGAGCGCCGGCCGTGATGTTGACCCGCTCAGCGAGACCGGCCACGACCACAAGCTGGAGGTCACCGGTGACCGTGTGCGAGACGCCGTCGTCGTCGGTGAACGTCGCGTCCAGGTGCACGTTGGCCGTACCGAGCGTGCCCGTGGCGGCGGCCTCAGCCGTACCGTCACCGTTGTCCGTCAGGTTGATGATGGTCGGGTCGTCGACCGTGTACACGGTCGTGCCACCGGCCGGGGCCGGCACTGGGTTACCAACCTCGTCCGTGTACTCCACGGACAGGGCTACCTTCTTGTCTGCCTGGAGGTCCATCCGGACGTCCACCTTTCCTGTTGGTTGGCTGTATGGCGGGGGCTTGATCACTCGATCAGCCGGGGTGGTGTCCCGTGGCGGTCCAATGTGAAAGATCACCTTGGGTGGCGGCGCCTTATGTAGCCCTGGGATATCTAGCTCGATAACCAGGTCCGCGTCGCCGAGAGGAATGCGCACTCACGTACCTCCAAACAGGCGAACGCCTGGGACTCACCTTGGTTATACCATGATCGCGTGTCCTTCTCACTCGCAGAGCGAGTGGCCCTGTTGCCGGCAAACGATCGTGAGGCGTGGATCAAGTCCCTGCCCCCGGCGATGGTGCGCGACATCCTCAATGAGGAGTGGTGGTGGACCGCCAGACCTGAGCAGGTACCCCCCCCTGGTGATTGGTTGGTGTGCCTAGCCCTGGCCGGACGTGGGTTCGGCAAGTCCCGAGCCGGTAGCGAATGGATCGTGGACCGGGTCAAGAAGCACCCGTTTGATCGGCAAGGGGTCCCCACTGAATGGTTGGTGGTCGCTGACACCTTGGCCGACGCCAGGACCATCAATGCTGAGGGCCCCTCCGGAATCCTCAACGTTCTGAAACGACGTGGGATCCAGCACCGATATAAGCAGAATCCTCGGCCAATGATCCTGTTCCCCAAGGGTGCGAAAATCTACCTCGAAGGTGCAGACACACCGGACACGGGACGTGGGTACAACGCTGCCGGGATCCTCTGCGACGAGTTGGCCAAGTGGCTCAAGCCATACGAGACCTGGTACCACGGCCTGTTGCCCTCCCTCCGCGCGGACCTTGTAGATGACCACCCGCGCGCCTTCGTCACGACCACTCCTAAGCCAATCGCTCTGCTGGAGGATTGGGTTGCCCGGGTCGATGGGACCGTTCACCTGATCACCGGTTCCACGTTCGACAACGCCTCCAACCTGTCTAGTCACGCCCTGACTGAGATGAAGCGGCAGTACGACGGCACCGCGATCGGAGAGCAGGAGCTGTACGGCAAGCTCCTGGAGCTGGCTGGTGGGGGACTGTTCCAGCGCAAGGACATCATCAAGAACCGCGTCGTTGATGCTCCTGATGACATTGTGTCCATTGTGGTCGGTTGTGACCCTAACCTGACCGGTGAGGATGCCACGTTCGGAATTGTCGTGGTGGCCCGAACCCGAGACAAGCACCTCTACGTCCTGGCCGACCGTTCGACGCCACACTCTGGCCGAGCGGCTGTACTTGAGGCGTGGAAGGCGGTGGCTGAGTTCGCGGCCGATGTCCTGGTGTATGAGGAGAACCTTGGTAAGCGGTACCTGGAGGAGGTCCTTCGGGATGCCTACCGGGAGCTGATTGACCAGGACTACTTCCCACGGCATACCTCCCCTCCCATGCAAGCAGTTCATGCGAAGCACGGCAAGAAGACGCGGGCCGAGCCGGTGGCCATGAGAAACGAGCAGGGTCGGCTGCATATGGTGGGGGACTGGCCCGAGCTGGAGAAGGAAATGGTCCTGTTCGACCCCGAATCCACCAGGGAAAGTCCAGACAGGATGGATGCCATGGTGCACGCCGCTATCAAGCTGATGGCCGGTGAGCGCAGGGAAATGCGGGTGGCCAACCCCAACATTTACGAGTTCCGGATGGACCAGAGCTTCTACGATCTGACCAACTTGTATTAGTTGCCTCTCCCTCTTGTGCCTAGGGAGCCCGTACGCTATACGACATGCTGATCACTAGCCTCGTCGTGGCGGCCCTGGCCGTGGCACGCCTTACCAGGCTGCTTGTGTCTGACAGCATCACCGTCTTCATTCGGCAATGGGTGATCCGAACCTGGGGACCGGACTCCCTCCCCTCCAAGCTTTTCCATTGCTCATGGTGTATGTCTATCTGGATCGCGATACCGGTCATGCCGGTAGCCGCCTTGTTCCCTAACCGCTGGGTTATTGCCATCCTGGCCATCCCGGCAGCCTCATACTTGACCGGGTTTCTGGCGAATCGGGAAGATGGAAACTGATGGCACTAGGCCGGTCCCGCAAATCGTTGGTGCCAGTCACCACTGGGCACGACGCCTCTGAGAGCCTGGTCGCTGCGGCCATCAGGATCACCAACATTGAGGGGCGAGCCTGGCCCACGTACAAGTTCGGTGACGACTCCTGGCAGAACGAGGCCTGGAGGCTATACGACGTCATCGGTGAACTGCGGTTCGTAGCCAACTGGATTGGCTCGGCCCTGTCTCGGGTCCGGTTCTATGTGGCCGAGGTTGACAAGAACGGCCGGGTTCAGGCGGAGACCAAGAAGGTCAAGGTGGCCGCCCTGGCTGACACCTTGCTGGGAGGTCCGGCCCGTCGACCTGAGCTGATCCGGCTGGCGGGGATCAACCTGACTATTGCCGGGGACGCTTACTTCATTGGCCGCAGCACTGATGATCCACAGTCAGATGAGTGGTTCGTTCTGAGCCGGTCGGAGCTGAAGCGGTACACGACCTCAGGCCAGAACGAGATCACCAACATGATGGGGGACCCGGGGAAGCTGGACCCCGAGACTGACATGATCATCAGGACGTGGACCCCCCATCCACGCCGCACTATGTGGTCGGACTCCCCCACCCGGGGAGCCATGCCGATGCTGTTTGAGATCGAGCGTCTGACCCGGTACGTGTTCGCCCAGATCGACTCCCGGTTGGTGTCCGCCGGCCTGCTCGCCATTCCCAAGGAGACCAGCTTCCCGGACGAGGAGGGGAACTCGGTGGATGGCGCCGAGGCCCTCACTCAGATGATCATGCGGTTTGCCTCCGCGTCACTGCGGGGCGAGGGCACAGCGGCCGGGGTGGTTCCCACCATCGTGGAGATGCCGCTGGAGGCTTTGGGCAAGCTCCAGCTCATCCAGTTCACGTCGGAGCTATCCAAGCAGGCCCTGGAACTTCGCAACGAAGCCATCCGCCGCTTCGCTCTGGCGATGGACATTGACCCGTCGATTCTCAGTGGTGCCGGAGAGGCCAACCACTGGGGTGCCTGGCAGATCATGGAAGGCCAGATCAAGGTTCACATTGAACCGCTGGCGAGTCGCATATGTGACGCATTGACTCAAGCCTATCTGCTTCCAGCTCTGAAGTCGATCAAGGAAGACCCCGAGAAGTACGTCCTCTGGTACGACACAGCTCCACTGACGGTACGGCCCGAGCGCCTCAAGGAAACTCGGGAAATGTATGACGCCGGACTTGTATCAGCACAAGCGGTACGAATCGCGGGGGACTACAAGGACTCTGACGCGCCCACCGACGAAGAGGCTTCTCAGAAGTTCGTCAAGGAACTGATGCTGCGAGACCCGAACCTGTTCCAGATCCCTGCGGTTCGTCAGTTGATCGGCATTTCAGACGATGTCCTACCCCCGGACAAAGTCTTCCCGCCACAGCAAGGCGGAGCCGGTGCTCCCCCGCCACCGGCTCCGCCGACCGGGATCAGTGACACCTCAGGTCCGCCCATGCCACAAGTCACCGAGGCACAGAACGCACCAGGGGGGCCACCTCCGGCCCCGGCAGGAACCCCGGCCGGGCTCACTGCATCAGTGAGCGTGCAACCTCTCAACGTCTTCGTCGTCAGTAACGCCACCGTCCTGCGAGCCCTGGAGCTGGCGGGGAAGAGGCTGGTAGGTAACCAACATCGATCCGAATTCACGTGCCCGCCGTACGAGTTGCACACCAAGATCCAGGTCCGCGACGAGGCGCACGCCCATAAGGTATTGGCCAACGCTTGGGACCATCTCTCGCTTTTGGCGGAACAAGTGGACCCGACCCTGGACTCCGAGGCGTTGCGAGCGGCCCTCGACCGATACTGCACCACGTTGCTGACGCGACAGAAGCCACACCATGTCTATCTGTTGCAGGAGTACCTGACCAGAGCCGGGTTCCTCCATGAGCAGGGCTGACGATGAGCGTTCTCTCGGTGCGACGGTTGGCAGTGCACTACGCCGATGGCTCGACAAGGCACGTGCCGCTGTCACCCGGTCAGGAAGTCCGGATCCAACTGCAATCTACGGACTCCAGTCCAACTGGGACTCCGAAGTGGACACCATCCTTAGTGAGATCGGGCGAATTGGTGTCAGCGCCTGGAGTTCTGCGACTGAAGTCCCTCCAGTTTCACGCCACGCTTTCGTTGTCAGCTACCTGGCGGATGTACAGAATCTGCTCGTGCGCATTCCCGACGAGGTTGCGAACCTTGTCTTTGCCGAAATTACCGACGGCACCAACGCTGGCGAGAGCAGGGATCAGATCGCGGCGAGGGTTGACAAGGTACTCAGTTACACGGGCTCTGAGCGCTGGCCGAACCGAGCCAAAGTGATTGCCCAGACCGAGGTCAACCGTGCTTATGGTGCGGGCACCATGGCGGCCGGTATCGAACAGGCCAGAGTAACCGGTCGACAGTTGACCAAGCGATGGGACACCAAGGACGATAACCGTGTGCGATCCCCACACCAGGAAGTTGACGGAGTGACGGTGCCGGTCTGGTACCCGTTCTACGTCGATGGTGTGCCGATGATGTTTCCAGGGGATCCATCGGCCCCACCAGAGTTGGTTATCAATTGCCGGTGTGAGCTGCACATTGGAAACGAGGTGACCCGTGGTTGATCCGAACCCAGCCCGGGGCATGCCGCTTCAGCTCCAGAAGTACTGGCTCGCCGGCAAGGGTGCTGCGAAGATCCGCTGGAATGTTCCAGGGGATTTCAAGCGGTGTGTGCGGAACCTGCGTAAGTACTTCCCCACCGACCCCGAAGGCTTGTGCAACATCCTGCACACCAAGGCAACAGGGGGCCCTCCCGGCCACGGCTCACTGGAACCCCGCAAGCTGAAGCACAGCATCGTGGCGGCCATGACCTCGGAAACCATGGACGCCCTGGTGGCCGCTCAGGAGCTGCTGGCCAAGCAGCCGAGTCTTGGTCAGTACACGTGGGCCGGTCTGATGGCGCCCATTGGACGCCCCACTGGGGAGCCACGGCGCTCCCGGATCTTCGAGCCTGGTGCCCTGTACCACCGGGTGCTCCCGTTGCCCCTGGACTGGCGTGAGCGCCAGGGCCCGGGCCATGGTGGGGGCCTGACTGTGGGTCGGATCCTGGGCATGACCTACGGCCCCGATGAGAACGGCCAGGAGTGCTGCTGGGGCTGGGGCGACTTCCTTGACGACGAAATCATCCCGGAGGCAAAGAAGGCCCGGTACCTGGCTCAGATGGGAGTGGTGGGTCCTAGCCTGGACCCGGGTGGGGACGTGACGGCCACCGTCAACCCGGAGAACGGCCAGGAGCACATGCTGAAGTTCGGCATCGGTGGCTCAACCCTGGTGCCAATTCCGGCGTTCACCCAGTCCGGTCTGTACGTGTTCGACGGTGACGGGGACTGGCCGGACGACGACATGGACATGTCGATGAACGGGCCGGAAGAGGATTGTGGGTGCGGCCACTCTGGGCCACCCCTGACCCCGGAGAAGGCCGCACCCAAGGTCATTACAGCGGGCAACGAGTACACCGTCAACACCTCAGGGTGGCGTGGCCTCCCCCTGGCCCCCCGTGAGGCCGTGTTCGACAACGACGACGCGGTGAAGCGGATCACGGCATGGGCGGCCGGTGACCCGAACAAGATGCGTAAGGCGTTCATGTGGTTCTCCCCGACGGGGAACGCCCTGGACCCGACCAGCTACCGGCTGCCGGTGGGGGACATCATCAACGGCAACCTGACGGTGATCTTCCACGCCATCTACGCCGCCGCTGCTCTGATGTCAGGTGCCCACGGTGGCCTTCCGGACGTGAGCCCGGAGGACGTAACCAAGATCCGTTCCACGATCTCCGACATCTATGCGGAGATGTCCAAGTCGTTTGGGGATGCCAGTCTCCGGGCGCCTTGGGACCGTTCAGCTCAGGAAGGTGTACAGCTCGCCATGGATGAATTTGCAGCCGCAGAGCCCTACGGCGACGTGAAGTACGCCGACCCGGGCTACAACGGTGAGAAGAAGTACCCGATCGATAACCCGGACCACATTCGTAGCGCTTGGGCGTACATCAACGTGCCCAAGAATGCGGCCTTCTACAAGCCGAACCAGTTGGCTGCCATCAAGCAGCGGATCAAGGCTGCCGCTGCCAAGGCTGGTATTGAAATCTCCGACTCCAGTGGAGCTGACGAAGGCATGAAGGAAAAGAAGAGCAAGGGGGGGGATGCCTACTCGGCCACTGGAATCCCGGTGCACCCGCCCAAGGCCTGGTTTGAGAACCCGAACCTGACTCGTAAGACCAAGCTCACGGTGACTGAGGATGGTCATGTGTTTGGTCACCTGGCGGCCTGGAATGAGTGCCACCGGGACGTGACCATGCGGGAGTGTGTCCTGGCTCCTCACTCGGAGCAGGAGTACCGGCCGTTCCACCTTGGTTCGGTTCTGACGGCAGAGGGTGAAGTCATTGACACTGGAAAGATCGTCATGGACACCCGGCACGCCGGTATCAACCTTGGCTACGCTGCTGCCGCACTGCACTACGACAACACTGGCGATGAGATTGCAGCTATTCGCTGCGGTGAGGACCAGTTCGGGATTTGGTTTTCTGGAGCCATCGTCCCAGAAGCAACTCCCCAAAGGGTTGCTAAGCTCCGTCGTTCTCCTCTCTCAGGTGACTGGCGTCGGGAAGGTGGATCTCTGGAACTTACTGCGGCCCTCGCAGTTAACGCCCCAGCTTTCCCCGTCTACAGCATGGAAGACGATGAGCGAACCGCCCTTGTAGCGGCTGGATCGGTGTGGTTCGAGGATGACGAATTCGAGTATGCCGGTCCGCCCACCACTGGTATCACTGGTCTGATCCAGGACGCGGTGAACGACGCCTTCTCCGCCGCTGGCTGGGATGAGGAGGACACGCAGGAGTACCGCGCACAGCGCCTCCGTGATCTCATCGAAGACAGTGAAATCTACGAGAAGCGCGACCGCCAGCTCCGCCTCCACGCCATCTTCGCGGCCGATCAGGAAGCAGCACAGCAGTGACCGCACCCATGGCTCCTGCCCCGGTGCCCCAGTCCACCGCTGTTGCCCCGGGGGCTCCCGGTACGCCCCCGGCAGCGGCGCCGGGGCAGGCCCCTACCCCCCCTCCCGACAACTCACCACCAGGTGGAGGTCAATCAGAAACAGATGCCGCTGCGGGTGATCCAATGGCCTGGTTGACAGCAGCAGAGCTGGACGCACGGTACGGAGCAGTTGAACGGCCCACCCTTGATACGGGCGTGTTGGGAGCGTAGTAATGCCGGGCTTCGGCGATTGGGACCCGAACCTCCACCCACGGGGGTTCCACGGTCGTTTCATCAAGAAGTTCAAGCTGGCCCCTTGGCTTGACCATCTGCTGAAGTCCTCCACGCCCCGCACTTTCCAGAGCGACGGCCAGGCCGCCCAGTTCAACTTCAACTCTGCCCGTGTTCAGCCTGGTGGTGCGTTCAACGAGCTGGAGCTTCGCCGCCTACGCATGGACTGGGATGAAGCTGCTGACCATATGCGAGCCGGGGAAATTGATCCCCTGACTCAGCAGTACGTGGACATGGTTAGCAAGCGAATGCACCCCACCAAGGAAGGCCTGATCCTTGGTCGCACCTTCACCCCGGAAGCGTTGGGCCTTACCCCGCAACAGTTGAATGAGACTGATCCCAATGGGATCATCCGTATGACCGGAAACACGATCACCGACAAGGCCTTCTCCCCCACCCACTTGGGCTCTGACATGTCCCATGGGCCGGGGAAGATCACCATGCGGATCGCGGTCCCCCAAGGCGTCAACGTTGCTCACATCGGTGAGAACCGTAACGACCGTGGCGTGCTCCTGGACAAGGATCAGAAGCTACTGGTGACCCGGGTCTACCCGGACGGTTCCGGTGGCTGGTACATGACCGCCGTGGCCGAACCAAGCGGCGCCACCACCGGTACCCCCAATGAGATCGTGCAGGGTCGCAAGGGGGCCAACCTCACCCCCGAGCAGCGGCAGGCCCGCATCGGTGGGCCCAGTGTCATGCCACAGCCGGCCGAGCCGCCCAGTGCTCCACCACGTCAGGTCGACATCGCCGCCGACTACCAGCAGCCTGGCGTGAGGGGTGTTGAGCCCGCACCTCCCGGACCGGCCCCAACTCCTGCCCGCCAGGCCGCCCGTGAAGCCCGCCGTGCTGGCTACCAGAAGGCTGTAGCCAACGAGCAGCAGCAGATCAACGCCCCGGCCCCGGTAGCCGCTCCTCCACCGGAGGCGGTCACTCCTACTCCGAGCCCGGCCCCACCGGCCGGTGTCGGGCAGCGCACCGAGCCCGTGCACGGCCCCATCGGTGGTGTTCCCACCGAGGGTAAGAGTGCGTCAGAGATTGCCAACACCCCGGCCGAGGCACCCCCTGCTCCCGCCGCACCGGCTCCTCAGGCGTCGGCCGCCAGTTTCAAGCAGGAGTTCCAGGGTCGTGGGCTTCAGTCGCCCACTGCCGGACCTCAGCGCAAGGAGTTCAACGACGCCTACCTTGGTGTCACCTCCGGCAAGAAGGACCCTGCCGATGCTCTGCGGGAACTGGACGCGGACATTGAGAAGAACAAGACTCTTCTCGCCGGGCCTGAGGGCAAGGTTCCGCATGAGGAGTTGCGGGCCAACGTCACCAAGCAGGAGAAGCTTGCCGACCTGATTGCCGAGCACTTCAACACCCCCCGCGCGCATAAGCCTGAGACTGCTGCGCCGACCCCTGAGACGGTCCCGGCCAAGAAGGGCTTCACCTCGGTCAAGGAGTTGACCCCGTCGGAGCGGTCTGCCTACGACAGCCTTGACCAAAGTGGACGGTCCAAGTATCTGGCCCGGCGTCGGGCTGGACAGAGCCATGAGTCTGCTCTGGGTGGGGTGCAGGAGAAGGCCCCGGCTAAGGCTGCCACCAAGGCCGCAAAGGCTGCCCCGGCACCGGAGAAGGCCCCCGAGGCTGCTGCCCCCGCTGCCCCGGTTCGGGAGCGGGCAAAGTCCCCAGGCACGGCGCCCGGGAAGATCACTGCTGGTCGCCTTGAGAACGGTGACAAGATCCTGGTCTCTAAGGGTGAGGATGGGCATTGGCGCCCGGCTACTCGTAAGACTGGCGCCACCGTCCTTACGGTCACTGGACGGAACGCCAATGGTCATGTTCTCGGTGATGACGAGAACGGCAACAAGATCACGGTTGACCGTGGCACTGGAAGCCGGCCCAAGCTCGCCGGCCACCAGACCTTCATGGAGCACCAGGAGAAGGCGCCTCGTAAGGCTGCCGAGAAGGTAGCCAAGGCCGCACCGGAGAAGGCCCCTGAGGCGGCTAAGGCTGCCCCGGCCAAGGTTGCCAAGGTGGCCAAGGCTGCCCCGGCTGCCAAGGCTGTCAGCGAGGTTCAGACCCGGGCCGACGAGGCTGGTCTGCCGAACACGGTGACGGCCCTGCGTCAGGCTGCCCGGGAGAAGAAGATTCGTGGCTTCTCCACTATGAACAAGGAGCAGTTGCAGCGGGCACTGCTCGGCGAGGAAGTAGGCACTGGCGGGAAGTTGGGAGCCATTGCCCCGGAGAAGCTGACGCCCCACCTCCAGGCCGCCAAGTCTGGGCAGGAGGCAAATGCCCTCCTGGAGGAGCACACCGTTGCTGACCTCCGCGCCCTGGCCAAGGAAAATGGCATCAGCCTCAAGGGGACCACCACT
>Ga0310813_10000938_pt1 | contig 17656 bp, 18 predicted proteins | sample YN3metagenome_FD_203086 | JGI IMG/M metagenome (GOLD analysis project Ga0310813, IMG submission 203086) | Soil microbial communities from experimental microcosm in Duke University, North Carolina, United States - YN3 | ecosystem: Engineered > Artificial ecosystem > Soil microcosm > Unclassified...
ATCGGCTCCGCTGTCGTCGCCGATGGCAAGCCGATAACCGTCAACCGTCGCGCTGGTGAGCGTCGCTTCATTCGCGTAAAGCCAGAAATACTGCTGGTTTGCCGCCGTGTGAGCCTGAAACCGGCGGTCCCAAAAAACGCCCCATTCCTGACTGGTTCCCCAGTTAGCAATCTGGCTGGATAGATACTCGGTTCCGGCGAAGGCGGGCGCGTTTAATCTTAAAGTATTGGAGCCGGTCGTGCCCGCCGCCACGTCGCTGTTCGCGACTACCCCCACGAACTAGTTGTTCCCGTCCACGGCGGATTGGAAATAAATTCCCCGTCGCTAAACGAATCGTAAAGCGTTTGCCCGAATGCCGTCACGCTTATCACCAAAACAAAAAAAGCTGCCGCCACGATCGACGCCAGTCTATCGATTAAATTCTTAAACATTGTTCCCCCTAATTAACGAATGTATTGTCGCCTTTAGAAAATCAGCTCCCGACGATAGAAGGGGTTGTCGGTATAAAAGTTGAAAGTCTTAGACATTTTTTGCCGCGTGGGCGATAAAATTCATGCAATTCTCCCATTTCTTAAATAATGTGTTTCTACCTATCAAATTTGCATAAATTTCATCCTCTAATTTATCCTCTCATTTGTTTTCAACGACAAATACAATTACACGCTCACACCTGGATAATTTGGAAAATAATGCTGTTCATATGCTGAATTATAATTCCGAAAAATAAATATTCTTCAAAATAACCAACCTCATTTCTACTAAAAAATCATCTTCGGTGACAGCTTATGGGTTATTCAGCGACAGCTTATGCGTCTACGTTGAAAGTTTATGGATAAATTCACAACAAAAAAAATATTTTTTTTAGCAATTTTTGAGAGTTTTTCACAAGCTTTCCCGGTTTTTATCAAAATCGCCGAAATTTTTAAATTTTGACTAAAATATATTTGCGAAGTTTTCCACAGAGTTTTCCACAGGACAGTTAGAAAGTTTTCCACAGATTCAGCAAAAATCACCCGTAAAATAATCGCAAAACCTAAAGTATTTTCTACTTGACAAGAAGAAAAACAGGTGTAAAATCCATCTACAAGTCAAAAATGCTTACGGGCTTTTGACCGGTACAAGGAGAGGCAGACAGAGCGGTGACGCATTGTTTGAGGGCAACGAAAGACGGAAATTAGTTGCTATTACGCCTTGAATCGAAGCCGAAAGGCTTTGCTCAAGAAAAAGTTGAAAGACTTTTTCCGAGTTGCTCGGATAAAAACGAACAACACTTTTTGGCAAGGAACCACCAGGAAGGAGAGCAGAAGTCGCTCATTGCAAAATGAGCCTCGTTGCCGGGAACGTAACCGGCGGTGGAGGAAAAGCCACCACAACAAAAACCTATCGGCACAGTGTTTCGAGAGAAACACAGCAAAATGTAAGAACAGTAAAATGAGAAAACATTTTGTGTGCTGACCGGAAATCTGCTCGCCGCGAGCCTTTTCGGAATACAAAAAAATCGGCAATGAGTAAGGTGTACATCTGAAAATTGCCAACCTTAAAAGTAAAGAATGCTTCGGCATTCCTAAAAGTTAAGGCAAAAATTAGGTGTTGCGTTGAGAAATCAAGGCGGCACCTAGTTTTTTTGTTTGGTCTTTAGACTGATTCCGCATTTTGCCAACCCTTTTTTTAAACCTTACAATTAAACCTTATGTTTATTGACCGCGTAAAAATTAAAATCAAAGCAGGCGACGGCGGAAATGGTGTGACGGCTTTCCGGCGCGAAAAATTTGTTCCGCGCGGCGGACCCTCGGGCGGCGACGGCGGTGCGGGCGGAAGCGTCTGGCTCGAAGCGACCGAAGGCTTAAACACCCTGCTTCACCTGCGCTACAATCCCGAACACAAAGGCGAACGTGGACGGCATGGCGAAGGCTCGAACCGGCACGGCAAAGACGGCGAAGATACCACGGTTCAGGTTCCGGTCGGAACACAGGTTTTCGACGTCGAATCGGGCGATCTGGTTTTCGATTTTACCGAAGCCGGACAGCGTTTTCTGGCAGCAAAAGGCGGCAAAGGCGGTTGGGGAAATCAGCATTTTGCGACACCGACGCGCCGCGCGCCGAAATTTCATTACACGGGACGACCGGGCGAAGAAAAGGAATTACAGCTCGAGCTGAAATTAATCGCCGACGTCGGGCTCGTCGGTTTTCCGAACGCGGGAAAATCCACGCTGATTTCGGTCATTTCCGCCGCGAAACCCAAAATTGCCGATTATCCTTTTACGACTCTTGAGCCGAACTTGGGCGTGGTTGATCTCGGCGACTTCAATACTTTTGTCGTTGCCGATATTCCGGGTTTGATCGAAGGCGCATCGGAAGGCGCGGGGCTCGGCGACCGCTTTTTGCGCCACGTCGAACGCACGAAACTGATGCTGCATCTGGTTGATGTTTCGTCGCTTTCGGAAAGAGATCCGGTCGAAGATTACGAAATCATCAACCACGAGTTGGCTAATTACGACGCGAATTTGGCGGACCGACCGCAAATCGTCGTTGCGACAAAACTTGACGCGCTGGACGAACCCGAGCGTCTGGAAAGATTGCGCGAAAGAGCAAAAAAAGACGGCAAAGATTTTCTTGAAATTTCGGCGGTCACGAATCTCGGAACAAAAGAGCTCGTTTCGGCAGTGGCTAAAAAACTGACAGAAATAAAAGAAACGGAAGCGGAAATAAAGAAATCGGAAATTGATTTAAGCGAGCAGGGTGATGATTAGGGATTTATTCGAGATGCGGATGAATGACGGCTCGCGGCATTTTGTCGATATGCCGGAAGCCGTCTTTTTTGACGAATTTGCCGATCACGTCGAAGAATTGGACGGCGCGGAAATCACCGAATTTATCGCCGACGGCGTTTTGGAAATGTGGCTCGAATTCGATTTCCGCGGGCATCAATTTTCGGTCGGCAATCAACTGGGCGATTACTGGTTTTTTGTCCGCGACCCTGAGTGCCCCGAGGAAATTTTGTTTGAAGTAATTGACCATTTCCGTACGCTTTTAGAAAGATGAAACGAATTGCATTTTACGGCGGCTCGTTTGACCCGCTTCACAAAGGTCATTTGACGATTGCGCACGTCTTGTCGGAAATTTTTAAGCTGGACGAATTCGTTTTTATTCCGGCTTTTCACGCGCCGCACAAAAAGGAGAAAAAGCCGACTTCAGCATTTCACCGTTTTGCGATGCTTGCGCTGGCGACGAATGACCAACCGCACATCAAGGTTTCCAAAATGGAGCTCGATGTTCCCGAACGTCCTTATTCGGTCGAAACATTGACAAGATTGAAAAATGAATTGATCGATACGCAGATTTTTTTCGTGATGGGCGCGGATTCCTGGGCTGAAATTACAACGTGGCGCGAATGGGAGACGGTTCTGACGCTCGTCAATATCATCGTCGTCACGCGTCCCGATTACGAAATCGGTTTCGCGCACGTGACGGATGAAATTCGGGAAAGGATTATTGATTTGAGGAAACCCAAACCAGAAAATCAATCCGAAATCCAAAATCCGAAATCCAAAATCTATATCACGGATTCGGTGCAGATTGACGTTTCAGCGACGGAAATCCGGCAGAAAATCAAGGAAAAGACAAACGATTGGCACGAAGATGTGCCGCAGGCGGTTGCAAAATACATCGAAAAATACGAACTTTATAAATGATGGAACAAACACAGGAAAAAACTTTACAGCGCGAAAGCGTTTCGGTCGAGATCGAACAAAGCTCGACGCCTTTTGCGGAACTCGACGAAACCGTCAAACTGGCTCTCCACTCGGCGAGCGAGAAAAAAGCCTTTGATCTGGTCGGGCTCGATTTGCGCGAGGTTGCGAGCTTCACGGAATTTTTTATCATCGCGAGCGGCGCAAACCAGCGCCAGGTGCAGGCGATCGCCGACGAAATCGAGGAACAGCTCAAAAAACAATTGAAAACAAAACCCGTCCGCACCGAAGGCTACGGCTCAGCGGAATGGGTTTTGATGGATTACGGCGATTTTATCGTTCATATTTTCGAGCAGAAAGCGCGTGAATTCTACGATTTGGAACGCTTGTGGCGCGATGCGAAAAAGGTCGAATTACCCGCAGAACTTTAAGTAAAAAGGCAAAAGGTAAAAGGCAAAACGTTTTCTTTTACCTTTTACCATTTACCTTTTGCCTTATGAAGTTTCGCTTTCTTTGGGTCGGTAAAACAAAAGATAAAAACTGGCGGGCGCTGCAGGAAGAGTATTTTGCACGCCTTTCGCATTTTGTGCGGTGCGAAATTGTCGAGCTGAAAGACGCAGGCAAGGAAATCGAGGGCAAACTAATTTTAGATAAGCTGAATCAAAGCACATTCGTCTGTTTATTGGACGTGAAGGGACGCTCGATTTCTTCGCACGATTTAGCCGCCAATCTGGAAAATTGGCAGAATCGCGGATTGAAAGAGGTAACTTTTATCATCGGTGGCGCGGAAGGTGTCGCGTCTGAGGTTGTCGAAAGGGCGGATAATAGTTTATCCTTGTCGTTTCTAACCTTTACGCACGAAATGGCGCGTGTTGTAATGTTGGAGCAACTTTATCGGGCATTTACAATTATAAAAGGGTTTCCATATCAAAAATGAGTGAACTGAATTTGAAAGACATTAAAGAAAAACTAATCGCCGAACGCGAAAATCTGTTGAAAAAACTGAAGGAAAACGATCTTTCGGTTGACGATTCCGAAACTCCCGACCCGGTTGATTTAGCGGTCAGAAATTATTCCAAAAACGTGATGCTGGCGGTTTCCGAAAACGACAGCCGTCAATTGATCTTGATCAACGAAGCGTTGGAACGCATCGACGATGAAGAATACGGCACGTGCCAGAACTGCGAAAAGGAAATCAAACCGAAACGCCTCGACGCAATTCCCTGGGCGCGTTATTGTTTGGATTGCCAGGAACTTGTCGAAAAAGGCTTGTTGGAAGAAGATTAAACCTAAGTAAAAAGGCAAAAGTAAAAAGGTAAATTTATCGGCTATTTGAACTAATTGAGTATTGCTCCGGTTAGGATAATTTTGCCTTTTGTCTTTTTACTTTTGCCTTTTGTCTATGTTCAAAACAATCTACGATTCCCTCTTAACTCTCGCATATCCCCAAATCTGTCAGGTTTGCAGTAACTGCGTCGAAATGAGCGCGGACGGCGTGGTTTGCCGAAAATGCTGGCAAAGAGCGCGCATCTTTTCAGGCAGTGAAACTCTATGTGCGAAATGCTCCGCCTTTTTACAGGAAAAACCCTCAAATTTTCAAACCTTCTGCCGCGTTTGCGACGAGCATTTTTATGATACTGCCCGCGCGGTCGGGCTTTACGAAAACGCGCTTGCCGCTTCGATCCTCCATCTCAAACGCGAGCCTTTTGTCGCAAAAACTCTTAAAAATCTTTTTATTTCCGCTTTTGAAAAATCGCCCTTTCAGGATTCGAGCGTGATAATTCCGGTGCCGCTTTCAAAGAAACGTTTTTTGGAGCGCGGCTTTAATCAGGCGGAAGTTCTAGCGGAGATTTTAGCGAAACAAACTAATCTAAAAATTGATCGGCAAAGTCTTGCGCGCAAAGTGCATACGCCCGTGCACCGCGCGGCGATGGATCGGCGCGCGCGTGAGCTAACGGTCGAAAACGCCTTTGAAGTAACGCGTCCGAAGCTCGTCAAAGGCGAAAAAATCCTGCTCGTCGACGACGTTTTCACCTCCGGCGCAACAACTTCAACCTGCGCCAAAGTCTTAAAGAAAAAAGGCGCGGACAAGGTTTATGTGCTAACCATTGCCCGCGCGATCTGAAACAATTACGAATTATCAATTACGAATTACGAATTGAAGAAATTTATTTCCGATATTCGTAATTCGTAATTTGAAATTCGCAATTGACTTATGGAGCATCGTATTTCGGTGCGGCTAAATCGCCGTCCAAACCGAATTGCGTAATTAAGAACGAACCGTTCGAACTGCGGATAACATACCAAACGCCCGTCGAAGGGCGGAAAATTCCGATGTCGTCTTTGCCGTCGCCGTCGTAATCGCCGACCACCGGAACGTCGCCCACGACGCCCCAGTTCGTGATCTGAACGCCGCCGTTCGAGCTGTTGAGAATATACCAGGCGCCGTTGCGGAAAACGGCTTGGTCGGTTTTGAAGTCACCGTCGAAATCGCCCTGCGCCGGAACATCGCCGTTCGCACCGAAACCGACCGCACCGAAGGCGTTATTCGAACTGTTCAAGCGATACCAAAAACCGTTCGACGGTCGGAAAACGGAAACATCATATTTTCCGTCGCCGTCATAATCGCCCGGGGTCGGGATGTCGCCGGTTAAGCCGAATTGCTGAATAACCGCCGCGCCGTTCGATGAATTCAGACGATACCAAACGCCGGTCGAAGAACGAAAGACGGCAAAATCAGCTTTCGCGTCGCCATCGTAATCACCGGCGGCGGGAACATCGCCCGCCGCGCCGAACTGCACGATGCCGACCGTGTTGTTACTGCTCAGAAAATGATACCAAACGCCCGTCGAAGGGCGGAAAACACCGATGTCCGAAATATTGTCGCCATCATAATCTTCCGGGGTCGGGATGTCGCCGTTTGAGCCGAAACCCTGAATCCGAAACGAATTATTCGAACTATGATTGATATACCACGCGCCGTTTGACGGGCGAAAAACGGAAACGTCCGTCTTAAAATCGCCGTCGAAATCCGCCGAAGCGCGGGCGCGGACAATTCTGTCGATCTGCCCGTTTGAATAGCAAACGTAAACTTCGCCGTCTTCGTCTTCGCCGAATGAAATGATACTACGCGGCGTATCCTGCATTAAGATCTGCGTTGCGCCGTCCCAACGCCAGATCTCGCCGGTGCAGTAATCGGCGTAAACGTATGCGCCGTTCGGCAAATTTCCCTGCCCGCCGCGATAGACATAACCGCCCGTGATCGAACAGCGTCCCGCCGAATGCGAGTATTGAAAGATCGGCGGCGTTTGGATCAATGTCGTCGGGCAATTGCCCGCAATATTGGTGTTGCACTGCGTTCCCTCATAAACACGCCAGCCGTAATTTCCGCCGCCGTTCGCGATCACGTCAACTTCCTCGATCGCATTTTGCCCGACATCGCCGACCCACATTGCATTACTTCCGCCGCGGTCAAACGACCAACGCCACGGATTTCGCATCCCGTATGTCCAGATTTCCTGACACGATGCTCCTGCCGTCGTGCTTCCGCCGTCGCACCGCGCCGTGCCTGTTCCCGTAAAAGGATTGGTCGGCGGGATCAGATACGGATTCGGCGAACCAGCCGGAATATTGACATCAATGCGCAGAAGTTTTCCCAGAAGGACCGAAAGATTCTGGGCGCGATTGCCCGGATCGTCCGCCGAACCGCCGTCGCCCATTCCGATGTACAGATAGCCGTCGGGACCAAATTCGACCATTCCGCCGTTATGATTCGAAAACGGCTGCGGAATATTTAATAAAATTCTTTCCGTCGCAATATCGCCCTGATTCGAACTGCCTGTTCCGGTCGTCGTCCGGTATTCGGCGATCACCGTGCCGCCGTCGCCGGCGCGCGTGTAATCCACGTAAAACTTGCCGTTCGTGGCAAATTGCGGGTGAAAAGTTAGTCCCAAAAGTCCGCGCTCGCCCCCGGCGAGTATTTTTGAAGTCAAATTTATAAAATCTGTCGGCACGCTCGCCCCCGGCTGAAAAACCTTAATAATCCCGGTTTGCTGAACGACAAAAATCCGCTTGCTTCCGTCTTTCGCGCTTCTGAGCAAAACCGGACTGCTCACGACCCCGGTTGGCAGAAATGTCTGCAACCGCGAGGTATAAGGCGCCGGAACCCCTTGCCCGAACATATTCATCGTTAGAGCAACCAAAAACAACCCTGCCCAAAATCCTAATTTCTTCATCTTTTTCTCCAATGTAAAAATTTCTAACGGGGGATTTTTCCTTTTCCGAGCTTTTGTAAATCTTCTTCGGCATTTTCGAGATCGCGGCTTCGCGAACATCTGCCGACATGAAGTTTCCCGTCTTCATCGGCAGTGGCGTAGATCAGATATTTTCCGCCTTTCTTAAACCAAGCCTGATACCGCGCGGTTTCGTAAACGAGTATTTCAACTTTTGCGGCGTCCGAGCCTTTCCAGTATTTTTCGACCTTAAAATCAAACGTCCGCGTATCGCCATCTTTGTCCTCGCCGACGACTTCGCCGGCGAAAACGGCTTTCGACTGGCTGTAAGCCGTTTGAAACGACGCGATCGCGCATTTTGAATTGAAATTTACCGCGCTTTCCGCTTTCTGTAAATTAGACAAAAAACCGAAGACGCCGGCTGAAAAAACAAACGCCAAAGCAATAGTAGTTCTGATTTTCATTTCTTTTCCTGCCCGAAAAGGCTTGCTAAAGATTGTTTAAATTGTAACGATTCGGCAAAGGGAAAAGCAAGACAAATGTGATTCAAGCTTTAAGATTCGGGATTTAAGATTTCAAATTTTGAATTTTGAATCTTGAATCTAGAGCCGGTAACGAACCTTTTTCCTTTTCAAATCCGCGTCTTCGTTCTCGAAATTTTGCAGGCGCAAAGTTACGTCCGCCGTCATTTGCAAGTCGGATTTTTCGCCTCGCTGCAAGTGAAAATAACCCGCCGCCGCGATCATCGCCGCGTTGTCGGTCGAAAGATGTTTTGACGGAAAATAAACCGGCAGATTCATTTTTTCGCCGAATTTTTCAGCCGCTTCGCGCAGCGCGAGATTACACGCGACGCCGCCCGCGACGATCAAAGTTTTCGGCTGAAGTTCTGCCGCAAGTTTTTCGACATTCGTCATCAGACTTTTAACGACCGTCGCCTGAAAGCTCGCCGCGATGTCTTTGATCAATTGATCCGGCGTTTCGTTTTCCCCGGCAGGAGTAATTTCATTTTCGCGGATGTAGCGCGAGACGGCGGTTTTCAAGCCGCTGAAACTGAAATCCGGTCGCCCGTCGGAAATTTTCGCGACCGGAAATTTTATCTTTGCCGCGTCGCCTTCGCGCGCCAATTTTTCGATCACCGGTCCGCCCGGATAACTAAGCCCGAGCATTTTGCCGACTTTATCAAAAGCTTCGCCCGCCGCGTCGTCGCGGGTACGCGAAACGATCTTGTATTTGCCTTCTTCGGGAATGTAAAAAAGATTCGTGTGTCCGCCCGAAACGATCAAAGCGAGCGCGGGATATTCTGGCGGCGGATTTTCAAAAACGATCGAATAAACGTGTCCTTCGATATGATTCACGCCGACCAGGGGAACTCCCAACCCCCACGCGAGAGCCTTTGCATAGCTGACGCCGACGAGCAGCGAGCCGATCAAGCCGGGACCCTGCGTGACAGCGACCGCGTCAATATCCTGAAAAGTAACGTTCGCTTTTTCGAGCGATTCTTTGACGACCGGCTCGATCTTTTCGAGATGTTCACGCGCCGCGAGCTCGGGGAAAACTCCGCCGAACGGACGGTGCAGTTCGATCTGCGATGAAATGACCGACGATAAAATCTCCCTTCCGTCACGGACAACTGCGGCGGCAGTTTCGTCGCACGAACTTTCAATGCCCAAAATCAACATTTTTAAATTGTAATACAAAAAGAAAAATCGCGTCTTTCAGGGAAAAAAAACGCGATGCTGGGGTGAAAATTAAACCTTTAAAATTTATTGTCTTTTTTGTTCGATCTGCGCGGGGCTTTGCATGCCGCCATCCTTCGCGCCGCCGATAAAACCGCCTAAAAATAATATTGCCCCAATAATGATAAAAGCCAGCACACTTAACAAAGCCCAAATCGTCCCGCGATACGACCGTGCCGTGTCTTCCCTGACCACTCTGTCCTCGCCGTCAACTGTTATAACATCTTTTGCCATATTTCTTTCTCCTTAAAAATAGTTTCGATATTTTCACTCAATAGCTTCGCAATGCGTGTGCCAGACGGAGAAACTTCGACAACTGCTGATGTTTGCTGGGTTATCAATAAAAATCGGCAAAGATTTCGTATCGTAACAAAACGCAGTTTTGAACGATTTTGATACATATTTTCTAAGCTTATTCCTCTCCCGGAAACTACCGAACAATTCACTTAATTTCTGTCTTTTCTTAAATTAAACGTGAAAATAATTTCACCTCCAGTGTTTTTTTATTGTAGAAACCGCGCCTGTTTCGTATAATCCAACAAGCGTTCCCGCAGCGCACCCAGCAAATATTAAAAATTAACGGAGAAAAATTAATGAATTTCCAAAGCAAGTTTTTCAAAACTGCTCTGCTCAGCTTCGCTTTTATTGTATTGAGTTTTACAGCGGTAAATGCTCAATCATCGGACGAATACTCGTTTAAGGTCACGAACAACACCGACAGCACGATCAAGAAACTTCTGGTTGCGGAAGCCGGAAAAAAATACGGCTATTTTGACATCGGCAAAGGCATTGAGCCGGGAAAAACGGTCACACTCGTGTGGGATAAATCAACCAATAACCAAAGCTGCATCCAATATTTCAAAGCTGTTTACGCGGACGGCACCGAATCGGAGCCCGCAAAATTCGATTTTTGCGAGGACGAGCTTGAACTGGTTTTTGACAATTAAGCGAAGTTTGAAACAAATAAAAAGCGTGCATTGAAAGAAATTTCCAATGCACGCTTTTTGATTTGAATTTCTGCTAATCATTATTCCAGATCTGCAAAACTTCCCAATTTTCGCGTGAAAGCTCGACGCCTTCGGAAAAGTGCGCGAGAAAATCGGCGCGAAGCCGCGCAGCTTCGGTTTCCAGATATCCGTCCAAAGCTTTCCGGTCGCGCGCTTCATATTGGATCCGGTAACGGTTTTCACCGGAACGCGTCAGGCGCGCGCCGCTGAAAAAACCCGTTTCAAGCAAATCAGGAATATGCCGCTCAATCATATATTTTTCGTATTTTTCGCTTAAATCCGTGCGAACCGTCGCGGTTATTTCGTAAATTATCATATCGCCTCAAATAATTTTAACAATGATCATCGTCATATCGTCGTGCTGTTTCGCACCGTCGGCAAATTTGTCGGCGCAGGCGACGATGTGCGTTAAAATTTCTTCGCTCGGTTTATCGTATACGATTTTGAGCTCTTCGAGCATCGCGTCTTCGCTCCATTCTTCTTCCGCCGGATTCATCGCTTCCGAAATTCCGTCCGTGTAGCCGACGAGCAGATCGCCTTCTTCCAATTGAATTTCGCCCTGCGTGTAATTGACGAACATCGTCGGCAGCATTCCGACGACCGCGCCGCCTTCTTCGAGGCGCGAGACTTCGCCGTTTTTGTGCAGCACGAACGGCGGATTATGTCCGGCATTGACGTAGATCAGTTTGCGCGTTTTGAGGTTGAGCTGCGCGTAAAAAAACGTTGCGTAGCGGTTGGCGGTCGAGGCTTCATAGACGAGCGTGTTGACGTGTTTCATCAATGCCGCGAGATCGCTCCCGCAATGAATCGCCTGACCGCGCAAGCTCGCCTGAAGACTCGCCATCATCAGCGACGCGCCGATTCCCTTACCCGAAACGTCGCCGATCGCAATGCCGAAATTCCCTTCCGGCAGTTCGAGAAAATCGTAATAATCGCCGCCGACGCCGAGCGCCGGACGGCACGCGCCGATGTAGTCCAAACCTTCGGTCGGCGGCAGTTCCTGCGGAAAAAGTCTTTCCTGAACTTCGCGGGCGATTTCGAGCTCGCGATTCAGGCGTTCTTTTTGCGCGGCTTCGCTCGCGATCGCCTCGGTCAGGCGCGAATTTTCTAAGGCTAAACCCGTTTGCGCGGCAACCGACTTTAAAAGGCGCAGATCATTCGGCGAATACGGTTCTTCCGAGCGTTTCGGACTCAGAGAAATAACGCCCGAAAGACCGTTTTTTGAGCCGATCGGCAGAAGCAATTGCGAATTCAAGCTTTGCAGTTTCGCGCGCTCTTCGCTCTGGATCTCCTCGTTGACCCACGATTCTTCGTCATCCTGATAGATCGTCAGCGGCTCGTTTTTCTTGAGTTTTTCGACCGTTTTATCGGTTTCGGAAAATTCGATGGTCGGCGCGGTTTCATACCCGAGCACGTAGGCGGGCTGAAATTCGTTGCCGTTTTTTAACAAAAGCGCGATCTGCGGAACGTGCAGAGATTCCGAGATTTTTGTCGAAACCGTTTCGAGCAAGGGCTTTGTTTCGACCATCGTCCGCACGTCTTCGCTTAAGTCCGAGAGAATCTGCTCGGCGTTGTAGGCTTCGCGGAAAAATTTGCGGTCGATCCAGACGCGCAGATTTTTCGCGGCGTAATCGATCAGAGGAATCAGCGCAAATCCGGCGGCGACGAATCCGATCTGCTGGGCGGCGGAAAATTCGGCGTTTTGGCGGAAAATCCAGATCACGCCGAAAATCACTAAGATCAACGAAACGAACTGCAAAGCCTTGATGCCGTTTCGCGCCAGCGCATACTGCAAACCCTGCCGCACGACGACGCTCACGTCCATCGCCCGCTGGACGACGATCACATAAGCCATCGTCAGCGGAAACAAAAGAATCGAAATTAACGCCAAGATCGCAAACCACGAAGGAACAAGCTGGAAAAACCCGAGATTTTTTCCGCTCACCAGCCGATAAATAACGATGAAAAGCGAAGGCAGCAGCGAGATGGAAGTTCCGACATACAAGATCCGCAAACGACGGCGCGAATCTTTGTTTTCGAGCGTTCCGCTTTTGGTCGCGAGCATCGAGAAAAACAATGTAAACGCGATCATCGTCAGAACCGTAAAAAACTTATCGTACGGCGCGGTCACGTTGTCGATGCTTTCCCAAAACCGCTGCCAGCCGAAAAATCTGCCGATCTGTTCAAAAAGATTGGCAGTTCCGTTAAGCGCGAGCGGCACGAGCAGGATCCATTTAACAAACGGATGGCGGCGGTCGAAATCGAATCTTTCGGGAAAATAAAGCCCGAAAAGCAGCAGCCAGACGCCGAGCAGTTCCATCGACGACGCCTGAAAAAGCTTCGGCAGAGTTCCGCCGCTGGCGCCTTCCATCGCGATCGAGCCGATGCCGATCAGGAGAAACAATAAAACCCAGGCGACCGGATCGCGCGGACGCAGAAAGGCGACATAAAATCCGAGCAGGTAAGAAATCAAAGGCAAAAGCAGAAGAAAGATAAAGGTCGTCAAAAAATCGGGAAACCATTGGCGAAAGGTCTGGTTCATCGGCAAACCGGTCACGGCAATTTCGCGCCGGACGGTTTCGCCCGTTTCGTTCGTGCGTTCGACGGTGTAATTGACCTTTTCGCCGACGCGCGTTTTGGCGAGCTCTTCGAAAAGCATCGTTCCGTCCGTCAAAGGTCTTCCGTTGATCGCCGTGAGCGTATCGCCGATCTGCATTCCGGCTTCGGATGCTTCGGGCAAAATATACAGGACTTTGGCTTTCTGAAGTTCAAAAGGAATGCGGATCGCCGTGCTTTGATTGATCGTCCGGCTGAGCATCATCAGCGTGCGATTGCCGTGCTGAACGAGTGCGGTCATTGCGAGAATAAAGAACAAAATCAGTGGAATATAAAGAAAAGTCCGTTTTTTCATAGATTAAAAACTTTGTGGTGTCTGCTTTCGTAAAAACAACATAGCACATCTTTTCTGTGATTATCTAATATTTTCTGTCAAATTTCCGAGGTTTTTTTATGCTGAAAATCTATTTTCTTTCAGGCATTATTTTGACGTTTTGCTTTTCCTCCGGCGCTTTCGGTCAAACCCGGCAGATCGCCGGCTTCAGGCACAGGCAAGACAAGATAAATTCGCAGGTTTTGGGCGAAGAACGCACAATTCTGGTGCGTGTTCCGGCAAATTACGAACTGACGGACGAAAGATTTCCCGTCGTTTACATGACGGATGCGCATCCGCCGCAAAACGCGAGGATGGCGGGAATTATCGAACAGCAGGCGTGAGGCGGAATGATGCCGGCTTTGCACAAATATTCAAAATGACTGCATAAAATAAACGCGAGCGACTTTAATTTAAAGAGATATACCGGCAGGTTTCTTCTTTTGTTTTCCTTTGCGGCTTTGCGGGAGTCTTAGAAAGTTTCCCGCAAAGCCGCAAAGTTTTTGGATTTTATTCATCTCAACTGAATATTTGTGCAAAGCTGAATGATGCCCGAAATGATTCTTATCGGTATCCAAAACACGAATCGTTCAAGCTTTGCCCGGATGTTCGGAATTTATTGCATAAAGGTTAAGCTTTATTCATTTCAGCTGAACATTTGTGCAAAGCCAATATTTAACTAGTTAATAACGGATTAATAATTTGGTTTTAATTTCTCTTCCCGGTAAAACCGGGAGTGATTTTACCGGGAAACACCCTGACTTTGTAATGAGAATGCGAGGGAAACACCCAATACTCCGGAGAGCACCAATTAAACACTCGCATTGACATGTAAATGAACCGGGAGTATGCTTTCAAACACCTTCTTAGCCCACGCCATCCAAAAAAAAGAAGTCTGGTTACAGAACCGAGATAGGCTTATTTGGCTAATCAACAGGGCATCCGGAAGAGGTAAATGCCGATCATTAAGCTGCAGCGAATGTCTGATCCCAATTTTTAGCCATCCGCTTTTTCGAAATGGAGATTCTTCAAATGTTTGATCAGACCGATAATAAAAGTAACCATGCCAATGTCGTAGAAGACTTTCAGGTTTCAGAACTCCGCTATCGACGTCGTTTAGAAGCGGCACGGGACGGTATCATAAATCTCGATGTCGTCAGTCAGATCCGCTACCGCAAGCTTTTTGAATCGAGCCGTGACGGGATACTTATTCTTGACTCGTTAACCCGAAAAATTACCGATGTTAATCCGTTTATGATTGAATTGCTGGATTACACGCGGGAGGAATTTCTCGGCAAGGAGCTCTGGGAAATCGGGTTGCTGAAGGACGAGGAAGCCAGCAAAGACGCGTTTCGTGAATTACAGAGAAGGGGATACATCCATTACACGGATCTTCCGCTCGAAACCAAATCGGGAAAGCGCCGTGACGTAGAGTTTATCAGCAACGTCTTTGTCGAGGACGACCGCTGCATTATTCAATGTAATATCCATGACATTACCGGACGCAAAGCCGCTGAAAATGCGCTGACCAAGCTGACCGACGATTTGGAACAAGCGGCTTTGGAATATCAAAGAGTTCTTAATCATTCGCTCGATGTGATCTGCCAGATCGATGAAGAAGGGCGGTTTATTCTGGTGAGTGCCGCCGCTAAAAAAGTGTGGGGATATGAACCCGAAGAATTGATCGGCAGGATGTATATGGATGTGATTCATCCTAATGATCGGTCTAAAACAGCGCAAGCCGCCCGTGATATTATGTCCGGGCATCCGACCTCCACCTTCGAAAACAGCTCTGAACGGAAAGACGGCTCGGTCGCGCATACTCTGTGGTCGGCTAACTGGTCGGAACCCGACAAGATAATGTTTTGCGTCGCGCGTGATATCAGTCCGATCAAACTTGCCGAGGCGGCGCTCAAAACGAGCGAGGCAAATTATCGCAGCCTGATTGAATCGTCCCCGGCGATCATCTATGTCGCCCAACCGTTTCCGCCTTATGAAACCATTTACATCAGCCCGAACGTCGCTATCTTCGGTTATCCGCAGGAGGAATGGGTAAAATATCCCGATATGTGGCTGAATCTCATTCACGACGAAGATCGCGAACGTGTTCTGCGGGAAATTGATGAAGCACTGAGCCAAAATCTCGATACCGAGCTCGAATACCGGATTAAAGCAAGTAACGGTCGGATTCTTTGGCTCCAGGATAAGGGGCGTTTTATTACTGACGCACAGGGAAATAAGACCGGTTGGCAGGGAGTGCTTTTGGACGTGACGAAAACAAAAGAGCTCGAAGGGCAGCTTCGCCAGGCACAGAAACTCGAATCGGTCGGACTGCTGGCGGGCGGCATCGCCCACGATTTCAATAATATGCTGACGGCGATCAACGGTTACAGCGATTTGACCCTACGAAGATTAAAGGCGGACGATCCGCTGCGCCGCAACCTCGAAGAAATTAAAAAAGCCGGAATTCGCTCGGCGATGTTAACCCACCAGTTATTAGCTTTCAGCCGCCAGCAAATGCTGCAGCCGGTAGTTATGAAGCTCAATGAGGTGATCTTTGACACGATTAAGATGCTGAGACGTGTGATCGGCGAAAATATCGAGCTTGTCGCCGTGCTCAATCCAAAAACCGGTCGGGTAAACGTTGACCCCGGACAGCTTTCACAAATCATCATGAATTTAGCGATCAACGCGCGGGATGCGATGCCGGACGGAGGAAAGCTCACGATTGAAACCGCAAATGTATTTCTCGATCAGACTTATACCAGCCGTCACGAAGGGATTCTTCCCGGTTCATACGTGATGTTCTCGGTGAGCGACATTGGGATCGGGATGAATGCCGAAACGCAAAAACACATGTTCGAGCCGTTCTATACAACCAAAGAGATCGGTAAGGGGACGGGATTAGGACTTGCAACGGTTTACGGCATCGTCAAACAATCGGGCGGCAGCATCGAATTCCACAGTGAGAAAAACATCGGAACAGCGTTTAAGATTTATCTGCCGCGTGTTGTCTCGGGAGCCGGAAAAACGGAAATCGCGCAGAACTCCATCGAAATACCAAAGGGAACGGAAACGATTCTCCTGGTCGAAGATGAAGACCTCGTGCGAAATCTAGCATTCGAGGTTCTCAAAGACTGCGGTTACCGGGTGCTCGAAGCCCGCAACGGTGTAGAAGCGCTCGAAATCTGTGAAAAAGAAGATCGCAATATCGATTTACTGCTGACGGACGTCGTGATGCCGCTGATGAGTGGTCATGAATTGGCTGGCAAGATAACTCAAATCTATACTTCTGTGCGCATTCTCTTTACGTCGGGCTACACGGACGACGAAGTTATTCGCCACGGGGTGATCGGACTTGGCGCAAACTTTATTCAGAAGCCGTTTTCTCCCGTCGCACTGACACAGAAAGTAAGAGAAATTCTTGGCTCGTCAAATTAAGCCGAAATGAATAAAGCAAAACCTTTATGCAATAATGTCTGAATATTTGTGCAAAACATATATCTTCACATTAAAATTACAAACTGAAACCGACCGTAAAACGCCGGTTTGAACAACCGCAAAAAGGTGAAAATATTATGAAAAGAAACTATTTATTGTTGGCGGCATTGCTGTGCGGTGTTTTTTTGGCGGGAATTTCCCCGGCGGCGCAGGCGCAAACCGGCGGCACGATGAAAATAAAGATCTTTCTTCCCAAGGATGATACAAATGGTGAGATCGAATTGGTCGCCGTCGAGCGAACCGTTAAAAAGACCAGCCGCATCGCCGATGCCGCACTGCGCGAATTGCTCAAAGGCGCGAGCGACGATGATCGCAAAAAAGGTCTGACGGACAGTTATTCGGTCAAGTAGATCATCACCGGGCGCGACGAATGCCAGGGCGACAAGATGAAACCGCTCGGCGCTTACCTGATCGGCGTGACGATCAAAAAAGGCGTCGCGATCGTCAATTTTCGTCCCGAAGCCGAATGTTACCTGCAATCGGCGATCACGGCGATGGATTACGTGATGAAACCGATCGAAGCGACACTCAAACAATTTCCCTCGATCAAAGGCGTCGATTAC
>Ga0310813_10000939_pt1 | contig 17653 bp, 38 predicted proteins | sample YN3metagenome_FD_203086 | JGI IMG/M metagenome (GOLD analysis project Ga0310813, IMG submission 203086) | Soil microbial communities from experimental microcosm in Duke University, North Carolina, United States - YN3 | ecosystem: Engineered > Artificial ecosystem > Soil microcosm > Unclassified...
ATCGGTGCGATCTTCGGTCCAAGGCGAGGTGCCGCGCCGCCGCTCAACGTTACACTCCGCGGCACGATCGAATTTCGACGCCTCATCTTCGGCAGCGTCCGCACGGGCGGCGTGCTCGTCCACTACGGGACCAGTGGCAGCAATGGCGATGATCTGTGGTACGTCATCGCCTACGCAGGGCACCAGAGCAGCGCATTCCACGACTTCTGGCTCGACGAGCGCAGGATCGCATCGTCGGACATTCCTTCCGGCGCCGGCGGCGTGGTCACGGCATCGCCGTGGAACTCCAAGCTCGCGATCTACAAGCATCTGGGCACTTCAGCGCAGACCGTAGATACGAACCTGGACGCGGCCTTTACCGAATGGACGACGAACCACAAGCTACAGGGGATCACATACGCTGCGATCAAGATGACGCGGGATACCGGCGTCTTCCCAGACGGAGCGCCGAGCAGTGCCTCGTGTCTTTTGGACGGCATGCTGACCTACGACCCGCGTAAGGATTCAACGAACGGCGGGTCCGGCTCACATCGCTACACGAATCCCAGTACGTGGGAGTTCTCCCGCGATCCTGTGCAGCACATCCGCTGGTACATGACTGGTGGATCGGTCCATAACGACATCACGACGCTGCTCGTGCGCTACGGTTGCGGGGAAAGCAACAGTCGCCTCGATGACGCGTACACGATTGCGTCTTCCAACGTCTGCGACCAGACGCTGAGTGGCGCCAACGCACCGCCGAGCGGGAGTCAGTCGCGCTACCGATGTGACCTAGAGGCACATTGCGGTGAGACACGGCGTGAGATCCTCGGCGCACTGCTCGCGTCGATGGCCGGCAATATTTTCTATGTGCGCGGTAAATGGCGCATCCTTGCGGGAGCCTATGATGCGCCGAGCCATACGCTCACGCAGGACGACATCTACGACGATGACTTCAAGGTCGACGACACGGTCGGGCACGACAAGCGATACAACGCAGTCTCACCAGTCTTCATCGATGCGAGCCAGCAATACATTCAGACGACAGGAGTGCTGCGCACTGATTCATCGTATGAGACTCAGGACGGCGGTGAGCGAATCCCTATCACACTGACGCTGGACGCCGTCACCGACCAATATCAGGCTCAGCGTATCGCAGAAATCCATCTACGTAAGTCGCGCATGATGCGGTCGATGACCCTTCCAGGCGCGCTGAATCTCCTGCCAGTAGCGCTGTTTGAAACACTGACCTTTTCGCACACGCGCTACGGCTGGACTAATCGCGTATTTCGTTGCCTACAGCGCACATTGAATCTGGGGCAGGGCGCAGGACGCGTCGATCTGATATGCCAGCGCGAAGACTCAGGCGTCTGGACAGACCTGCTGACGGCGGACTACACGACCGGTACTAGTTCAACAGACGTGTTTCAGCAGGATGGTCCGAACTCGCCTACTGGCCTGACAGCCACTGCCATTCCCAATGGCATCCAGTTCAAGGTGACACTGCCATCGTATTTCGTCGCTGGAAGTACGGTTGAGCTCTACCAGCACACGGCATCCACGCCATTTGGGAGCGCTTCCAAAATAGCGGCGTTCACGGGTGATACATTCATCCTCACGACGACCGATACGACCACTCGGTATTACTGGGTCCTCATTCGAGATCAGCGTGGCGCAGTAAGCGGAACGTATCCTGCAAGCACGGGGCAGGCGGGCGCAGCAGATGCAGGCATCAACACACAGACGGCTGCGATTAGCAGCGTCACGATTTCGAATGTCCAGCATATCCCAGATGGGTTCTCGTTCAACGATACGCTGGCCACCCTCAGTTATACGCCGAGCGTCAATTGCGTAATCGAGATCACGGCAACGTTCACAGTCGATTACACGACCGATGGAGCGGGAACAGGTGTAGCGCAGTTGCAGATGTCAATCCAGGACGGAACTTACGATGGCTTCAAGGAACAGTTCTGGTATGACAAGCCCGGTGCTGGACTAGGCTCCAAGAATGCTGTGACCATCGTGCGTAGCTTTTCGGGCTCCGCTGGAGTCGGCGTGACCTACACAGCCTGCGCGGCTAAGTTCGCAAGCGGAGATACGGTGACATGCAGTAACGGGCAGATGATCCTGAAGGCGTTTCGCTGAGTTATCGGCAGCTCTGTGGATTCTGCCTGCATGGATCGGGCGGAAGACGCACGTCGTGCGTGTCGTCCTTGCTCGAACTGTTATTGCGGATCGTCGCGGCCACTGAGCCAAGCAGGACGGCGGTGCCGATTCCTGTGGCTATGGGGTGACGCTTCACAAAGGAACGTGTCGACTCGCAGCCTACAAGACTGAGGATAAACGCGATAATTAGGCATGTCTTCATGAGCACCTCAATGTGTATTCGAGCATGAAGAGACTTGGGAAGGCTCGCGCGTTTTCAATTGTGCAGGTACGGCCTTCTTTTTGCAGCGCTCGGTTTAGAGCATCCAGATAGACGGGTTTGATCGAATCAAGATTCGCGATCCAGTCGAGCGGTCCGTTCCATCCATTTTCGCGGAATACCGCACCTTTCGGTGGGGTCACATTAGCGTGCGGATCGCCCGACCAATCGAAGCGCACATCGAGTGTTTTGATATTCGAATACGGCAGTTCCACCGCTACAGCGGTAGCCGGTTTATTTGCGTAGGTATCTCGCAGGCGTATGCCTGGAGTGCAACCGGCTGCAATCAGCCAGGATAATACGATGCAGAAGTTCCTGAAGAGCGTGAGCAATCTTTTGCTCATCTTTTCGCCGTTCCTCTGGCTCGCCCGGATTTTGGTTCTGCTGATCTTGGCTGTCCCTGGCGGGCCGGTCATCTTGATTTTAGCGAAGGCGAGACTAGCGCGGTCTTGGCGCTCGCGCTACTTCGAACGTGACGTAATGCAGTTCCCGTCACTGTTTTGGTTGTGGAACAATGCCGAGGATGGCGTAGACGGCCTCCGAGGTGGAGATCCTGCCCAGCAATGGTGGGCGGACAAGACGGCCGGCTGGAGCCCGCAGAAGCGCATCTTCGTCTGGTCAGCGCTGCGAAATCCCGTCGACAGCCTGCGCTGGGTGCCTGTCATCAATCCAAAGCTCGAGCCCTCACGCGTTCGATTCGTCGGCATGGATCACGAGCCCGGTGACGGTGAGTCCGGCTGGTACTTCGCATGGCTATCAGGTACGGCGTACTCGTGCATTCGTGTTGAGCGCTATGGATTCAGGTTTTGGCTGGGAAACAAGATCCATCCCGAAGACGTGAGGGGATTGCAGCCCGGGGACTACCGGGCGATCCGGTGTGACTTCGCGTGCCAGTTCAAGCGCGTGACATGAACGAACCGCCGCACATTGATGACGGAACGTCAGCAGCACTAGAGGTCGATGACGAGGAAGGCATGAACAATAAGGGCGGAATCGGGCAGGTAGTCCTTGCCGGACTGATCATCGCTTTCGGCTCGTGGGGTCTCACGAAGATCACGGATCACAGCAATGACACGATTACTGCAACAGCTATCGCAACGCTTACAGAACGTGTTTCAACCCTCACGGAACAGGTCAGGAAGCTCAATGACCAACCCTACGCAACCCGGGCAGACCTTGCCGGCATCTCGAGTCGCGTTGATGGACTCGAACAACGGTTCACAGAGCACGCGCGGGAAGAACAGTCCCGTCGCCAGCGCTAGTGTCAGCGGTGTTCCGCCGAGCCTGTTCTGGGCAAACACTCTCGTTGCCGGTCTTGCGATCGCTATCGGTTTCTGGGCGATCTTCCAGGCACGACTGGCAGAGCGAGAAGCGCGAATGCTCCAGTACTACGTTCTGGAGATGGATGCGAAATTGATTGCGGCTGGTGTGAAGAAGCCGGAAGAGTCAGTAGCGAGTCAACAGGAGAAGCGTAAATGAGTGGCGGCGGCGGCGGTGTAATCATCATCCAGAACCTCGTGGAATCAGGAAAGTTCACTCCAGAAGAGTGCGCGAAGCTGCGCGAGATCCAGGCACGCTCGATAGTGCGCTGTTCATGGCTCGATTCGCGGCGCGTGGCGAAGATCGTCAAGCGGGGCCTGCGGCGGACGTGAACCAAGAGGCGATTCTCTGGATTATTGGCGCGGTCATCACACTGGTGACCGCCGCCACCGGCGCAGTGGCCGCCGCACTGTGGGCGCACGTAGGACACTGTAAGGAAGTCACGGCCGCGGTAGCTCGAATGGAAGCGATGGTTGAGCGCCTGTCAGGAGAGATCGGAAGCCACGAGACAGGGCTTCGCGGCTCGGTCCACGAGATCGCCAATCGAACCACGGAATACGGCATGAGGCTCTCAATGTTGGAGCGGGAGAGACGATGACCACCGTTGAAATCACGTACGGCCGGCTCGGCACTGAAGAGGGCCGGCGCGCGTTCGCCTACGATGACTCAACTGGTCGACGCGTAACCTGCCAACCTGCCGGCAACCTCTCAATCGCGGTCGGCGTGAACCTCGAGACCGGCCTGGATGACGAGGAAATCGACTGGCTTTCGCAGCATCGCTTGCAGAAGGTCGCGCGGCAGCTCGCCGGATACTCGTGGTACGCCGCGCTCGATGAAGCCCGGCAGTCAGTGTGCCTCGATATCGCGTTCAATCAGGGCCTGCACGGGTTGCTGCACTACCCGAATATGATCGCCGCGCTTGGCCGGCAGGATTGGGAAACGGCAGCCAAGGAATGCTCGGCAGCAGATCCTCGACTCAAGGGGCGCTATGACTCGCTCGCGAACATCCTTCGGACGGGCATGCCATGAATAAGCAACTGCTACTCCACTGGGCTGAAGTGATCGATAGCTGGCGCGTCTTCCCACGGCTATTCCTGATCGGTTGCTTTCTGTGGACCGTGGAAGTTACGCGCTGGCTGCTCCAGTGGTACACGATGCTCCCCAAGGAAGATCGCGGCATCGAAGCGTCAGGGTTTGCCAGCATCGTATTCGTCGCGGTGCTCGGCTTCCTGAAGCTCGTCTACACAACCTACGCTCAGACGGGCCGCGACTGGAACCAGCAGCAGAGTTCCACTCAAACGACTGTCGCGAGCACCACGACGACGGTGCAGCCCTGATGTGGCCAGCCCTTCTCGTACGCTTCTGGAAGCCGCTCGCAGGCGCAGCGCTGCTCATCGGATTGGCCCTATGGGCGCATCACGCCGGATACGAATCAGGCCACGCGGCTTCGGAGGCACACTGGCAGCCCTTGTTTGCCGAGGCCGAGCGCGCACGTGACGCCGCGAATCTCGCCGCTCGCCAAAAGGAAGCGGACAGCACTCGACTATCTCAAACGGCAGAGGCCGAACATGCGAAGACCGTGGCATCTCTCAACCTCCGTGCTGCTGATGCTGAGCGGAGCAATCTTAGCCTCGTGCGCCAGCTCGCCGCCCGTTCCCGTTGTGGCACGGTGCGCGAAGCCAGCGGACCCGCCGCCGTCCCTGATGCTGCCCCCGCAAGCGACGAACGCCTTGCAGGAGCAGCAGACCGCTTTACAGACCTTGCTCGACGCTGTGAGTCTGACGCGCGGCAACTAACTGAGTTGCAGGGATGGGTGACCGGGCAGCTGGAGATTCTACGCGCAGAGCGCTGACCTTCTCGATTCCGCGTCTATATACGCGCTTTGTGATGCCTGGATTCGAATGCCCGAGCAGCTTTGAAGCCTCTTCCAGCGATGCACATTTCGTTGCGCAAAGGGCACGGAGGTCATGGAAAGAATATCTGACGCCTCCTTGGCGGCAGTAGGCATTGATTGTGCGTTGCCAGCATGCACGGAAGCCCTCGCTTGTGTACTGACCACCGAACTTGTTAGTAACGACGTACTCCGAACGATTCGGCAGCATCCAGCATCTACCGAACACTCGCTTTAGATCCGGCGTAATCGCGATAGCCAGGCGCTTGCCAGTCTTGCCCTGCTGGAAGTAAACGTATCCATCCCGGATATCAGTCCACTTCAGGTTCAGCAGGTCGCTTTGCCGCTGGCCGAGCCGTAGGGCCAGATCCATCATCAGGCCGACACGCACCGGCGCGCTCGAGCGCACGGCTTCAAACTCCGCATCAGAGACGAGCCGATCACGCGGGTGAGTCCTCGGGCGCTTTACATCTCTCAGCACATTCGCCGGAATGACGTACCAAAAGCTGACCGCTTGGGTCAGCGCGGCCGAGAGCACTCCAAGCTGGCGAATGCGCTGAACGATCCCCTTCTTCCCAACCGGGATCGACAGGAACGGCGCGAAGTCCTTCGGCTTGAGCTCGCAGGCAACGCGGTCGCCGTACCAGCGCTTGAGATCGCGGATGTGGCGGACGTAGTCGCGCGCTGTTCGGGGAGCAAGGCGGGGCAGGCACTCGGCCTGGTATCGATCGAGAATTTCACTGATCGTGGGTGTCGTGTTTGTTTGCACGACACGCGATTATTCACATGTTTCGCGCTAAGCAAACTCAGTGCGCCGTCATAATGCCCCTGTATGAAGGCGCAGAATTACAGATCGAAACGTGCTTTTACAGATCGGGGTGTGCGGAAATGGCGCCCCCGGCCGGAGTTGAACCGACGACCTACCGCTTAGGAGGCGGTTGCCGGAACGCTCATAAGTCAGTGTCTACCAATGGAAATGAAGCGCGGCACATCTGTAATTCGATATGAGAAATGCCTCGAAATCACTCGGTGATTCTCGCTGCATTCTGTTAATTACAGACCGAAATTATTTTCGCTCGCGCCCGAGAATCTTCAACGCTTCGCCGCGCTGAGGCAAGCGCCGGTAGTGCGCGCGGGTCACCTTCACGTCGGAATGGCCGAGCAGGTTCTTCGCCTGCTCGTCTGTCTCTGCCTCACTGCCGGCCTTGCCGCGCAGGTCGTGGAGACCGTAGCGCTGCTCGCGGGTGATGCGTTTCAGCTTGATCGCACGTCGCACCAGACGTTGCCAGGCGCTCTGGAAGCCGTCCGAGGTGTACGGCTTGCCGCCGCGCTGACAAAAGATGAATCGCCGCACCTGTGGCGGCAGGCGGAGCGCCGCCTTGATGATCTCGACGAGGTCCGGCCCATCGACCTGCTGGAATTTTCCCGTCTTCGGGCGATCGAACAGGATGCCGGTCTGGGTAATGTGCCGGCGCTCGAGCATCCGCAAGGTTGCTCCATCGAGCCCAGCGCACCACGCCGCATCCATCATGCAGCCAATCATTGGCGGAGCGATGTCGCGAAGGGCGAAAAACATCGCATCCGTCACGTATGGCCGCGGCTTCTTGTTTCGTACTTCGAGTCCTAGCTCAAACCACGGGTTCTCCGTCTTGCGAGCTCCAACCTGCCGGGCGTAGGTGAGGAGGGCGGACATCGCCCGGATCTCGTGCTTGGCCTGTTCAGTCTCGCCGCGCTTCCTCCAATACGTCCACGCGTGATGCGGCTCTATCGCTGACGCGGGCATCCCGCCGAACACCTTCAGCGGACGTTTCATGTCGTTCCGCCGGCCCGCCTGCGTCTTCTTCGCGAGCTTCGGTAGTTCCTCCACCTGATACTTTGCCCACAGCCGCTCGATCGTGTTCGTGGGCGCGTTGGCCGCGAGGATTCGGGCAAGCGCCGTCAGCATGCCGGCATAGTCATCGAGCGGGGCGAGAGTGCAGCATTCCCGGGTGCGCGGGTCCTCGTAGTAGTACGAAGCAGTGGAGCGCCTGACGTACTTCGGCAACCCTGGATGGGTTGTTCTTCTTCTGCCCATAGTCAATCCAGTGCGTTGAAGTTCGGAATAGCCGCCTGTTCGATTGTGCGCACGGTCTTGCGCAGGCCGAGGGCGGCGTCGCGGTGGGCGCGCGCCACGATCAGCGTTCCGTCAGGCCTCGGCGTTACCTTGATACCTAGGCTCGCGAGCACGCGCCGCTGAGCCGCACGTCTAGTCTTGTTAGTCAGCTCTACGATCTCGTCGTTGGTAAGTAGATCGCTTTCAGCCATTGCGCTCATTCGCCTCGAATGATGTCACTCATGAGCTGCTCGTTCCGCTCCTTGTTGCAGTCTTGGGCGGCATCCAGATCGGGAGATTGACTGCATCAGGATCGGCAATAAACCCAACGACCCAGAAGTCTCGGCCGCCATTCAGTTCCGCCATGAGGCAGTTTTCGCTTTTGCTGAAGCGGTGGAACGTGTCGCCATCGGCGTTCATTTTCCAGCGAGCCACGAACGGGATAGCCTCCAACTCTGCGAGCGTGGAGAACTCAGCTCGATCCGGCGGATCGCGATCGGTATCCACGAAAGTCGGAATATGCTGTTTGATCTCGTTCTTCATTGACCCGCTCCTCCGCTACCTTGTTGCGGTCACGGGTGCTCGTCCCGCTCGCCACGCCAATAAGCGCGAATTTTCGCTTTCACCTTCTCCCAGCGAGCATCTAGTTGAGCGCGAAACATCCGCTGTCCGTCCATACGTGCGCCGTGGCGTGTTGGGCCGATACGCTTGTCGTGTTTGCGGCCCACCTTCTTGCGATTCCCTGCGCGGGTGAACTGCTCGGCAAGCGGAGTTTTGTGATCGAAGTCGAGTCGCATATACTTCCTCTCGCCCGAAGCCCTCCAACCAACGGCTGGAGGGAAACCGAATTCGCCGCACGGCGATAGGTGCCGACTGATCACCGGCTAGGGCCTCGCTCTCTTTCATTTGGCGCCCCCGGCAGGACTCGAACCTGCGACCGCCTCATTAGAAGTAAGGTGCTCTTCCGACTGAGCTACGGGAGCGGACATCGATGGCTCTTTAGGTAGCGCATGCCAGTGCGTAACCAAACCCGGATAGCGAATCCCGCCAGCCTCCCAGTGGCTGCCAGTCCATTCGGCCATCCGTTTGCACACGGAGTATCGATCACCAGCATGGTACGCAATAATCACTGCTTCCCAAACGGGTGGCTTTTCGTTATCGACACTTATCCAGAAGTTCATTGACCCGCTCCTCGACGCTCAGCGTTCATAGAAACCACGGCTGGTACATGTCCCGCCATTCCTCGTCCGGCTCCATCTCGTCATCTGGGTCGTCCGGCTCTTCTGGGTCTTCGACCATGCCGGTACCCTTGCACTCGTAGCATCGCTCGAAGGAGTGACGGCCAGAGCCGCCGCACATTCCACAATCTCTGAATGAGGTCATGTGGTTCTCTCAGCGCCGCGTTCGGTCTCGAGGCGCTTCAGCGAAGCTTGGAGGTTCACCACGGCCTCGGTAAGGTCCGGCGAAACGCTCAGAATGTAGCTTGAGCCGCTCATGGAGTAGCCGTAGTGCCAGCCGATACCCGGCTCCATCGGTCCACCACCGTGCCACAAAAGCGATAGGCGCCATTCGCAGCCATGCTTATCCTTGAGCCTGAAAGGCAAGGTCTTGAGTGCGGTCAATGCTTCGTCTGCAGTCATGGCTCGGTTCTCACAGTACAACGTCCACGTAGATCGTCGGCGCGGCCGGTCCAACACGCGTACCGCAAACGCCAATGCCGTGCCGGTTGCGAATAACTATGTTGCAGTCTGGGTGCCGTTCCTCGGCGATCAGCAACGCGAGCATGTCCCAGCGATCCGCCTTGCGCGGGTCATAGGGGAAGTTCTTCACGTACTCGAAATCAGGTGTCACTGGCCCACCCCATGCGTCCAAGGTGACAGCCGCACGCGGGACACTGCACCAACGGGAACGTATCGGTCCCATGGTAGACGATGGTGAACGTCTTATTGCGGCAGGCCTTGCACGCAAGCAGGTCCCGCGCATCGGGTTCGAGCTTGTCGTTCCTGAACGCTAAGTGGACCACGTTGTCACTCATGAGCTGATGTCCGGTTCTCAGATGCCGAAGCGGTGCGCATCATCTCGTCGCAGTCATTCTCTAGCGAGCGAGTCACCCGTTTAAATACGTTGTATTGTTCTGCTGGACTGAGGTGCGCCGTCTCAGATCCGACGTAGTGCAGGACTGCGTTGAAAGCGATCTCGCAATCGCGACCGTTGATGTCCTCTGCAAGCGCATAAGATGCGGTCAGTTGCTCGAAAACTTCCCTGCGATTCAGCCCATCGGCGCGACATACACCCGTATCCCGCACCATTACAGCCGCAGTAGCCATCAACTTCTGAACGTTCACTGGAATCGCACGGAACTGGCTCGTGCAGGTCGGGCAGATGACCAGATCGTTATCAGGATCTCGCGGACCTGTGCCCATAAGTCCAGTCAGTGCCGCGGCGGCATCGTATAGAGCGTCGCTCGCTTCTCCGTCATCGGTCTCGATCGCTACATCGCGCAGCTTCTCGATAAGTGCCTCATTGCAGGTCAAAATCGGTCGCACTTCTGTAGCTGCTGACGGTTCGAGAGATGCTCGATAGGCTCGCAGCGCCTTTACCGTGAGCGCCAATGATCCGTCGATGACCTCGTACGGGTAGCCGTCGGCCATTGCGCTCTCGGCGTACTCGAGCAGCTCGTCCAGCTCCGCAATCTCTTTTGTCATGAGAGTATCCAGTGCTCGATCGCGCGCAGTATCGCGTTCAAAGCGAGTAGGGTTGCCCAGCCGAAAAGCGCGCCGCGCCAGAAGGTCTTTCTCTCGGTAGTCATGTAGCTGATCCTGAGTTATCCGGTGTCGGTGGAATCTCGTTCCACATCGTATCGACGAAATCGATGAGCAGCCCCAGCCGTATGAAGTACGCATCTCGATCCGACCGAGAATCGAACATCATCGCCATGTAGGCTTTCGCCGCGGCCCGCAGGTCGTCTTGCGAATAAGCTTTGCGCAGCGGCTCTGTCATGTACTCGGTCCTGGTTGATCTTCGCCTCTCGCAATTTGGAGCGCCTTGTCGCGGATGTCCAGATGCACGAAGGGCAGCACGTAGTCGAGAGCCAGGAGTCCGGCGACAGCCTCATCGACGAGCGACGCGTCCACGATGTCAGCGCTATCAGCAGTGTAGCGCCCGCTATCACGGAGGCGGTCTGAGAGATTCTGTAGGCGATCGGTCAGGCTGCTCATTTCTGCTCCACTGGCGTGGGGGAATGAAGTATCCGCAGGCACGTCTTGCAGGTCACGAGCTTCGCCAGCCGGTCATACCGGCTCTTGACGATCGACGTACGCTTGGCCCGCCGCCCACACAGAACTTCCATCACCATGTTCATGGCGTGAACTTTTCGGCGGTCGCGTCTCATGGCTCTGTACCTGATGGCACGGTTACTTCAGCTCGTTCGCGCCGACATCGGTGAGCATCAGCTTCCCGTCGCCGTCTTCCATCACGAACACCGGCATGATCTCCTTTCGTAGTAGCGGGCCAATCGGCTCGTGGTCGTCGTCGAAGTTGGCAACAGTCGCGTTGCCGCCGGTGTTGCGGACGTACTCAAGGGCGCGTTTCAGATCTGGTCGCATATCACTTCTCCGTAGTTACTGGTGCGCTGCCAGCGAATCCAGGCTCGACGCGAGTCAGTAGCGACTCAGCGACGCCTTCGGCAAATCGAATGTGATTTTTGAGCGCGGTCACTTCGGCCGGGCTGCTCAGATTCGCGTCCTCAGGCCGGATGCCGGCATCCCAGAGCGCCTGCATGAGGCTACGGGCCGACTGCGGCGAGATGGCCAGTGTCGGCTCTCCATATATCGTATGCGGCTCGTGGCGCTCCAAGGTGAAGTCCATGGCCTTGGCCACGTGACGCTCGCCATTGCCATAGTCGAGCACCGCAAGCAGGTCGACGCTGTCACGGTAGATGGTGGACTGCGCCAGCCATTTCAGATTCACGCTCACGTAGCTGATCCTCCATTGTCTGCGAGTATCACTCGGTCACCTTCTCGCCGGACACGCGGCAGACGTGCTGCATCAGGTCGGCCAGATTGAACTGGACATAGCACCGCTCGTTTCTATCGGTGAACGCCAGCTCGATGCCCCCATCGTTGCGTACCTGAGTGACCTCAAGTAGGACGTTCTCGTCAATGACCTCTCCACCTTCGCCCTTCTTGTCGAAGGTCATGAGGTGACCGACAAACTCTTCTTCTCGTTTCGTTGCCATTACTTCATCCCTCGCTCTCTGCAGCTCAATTGACGGGCTGAAGCACGACGCAGCGTTTCCGCCTCATCATGCGCTCGTGTTCGTCTTCGTCCATGCAGGCGTCCTCGGGGCTCCAGCTTGTCCAAAAAACACTGCCGCTCCACGTTGTCTCTGGCGTGTAGATTGCTTCATTGCTGGCGTCCGAGAGCGGCGAGTAATTGTTCCCTTCACCGTCGGCCTGAAGGATTACCTCGGCGTTCGGATCGCAGGTCTTCAGGAACTGAATCAGTTTCTTAACCTTCATGAGCTGTTGTCCTTGTGGAATGTTTCGATTCCATCGCGTCGCACGTTGTGCAGTGCGTACCTATCTTCACGCCGTGTTCGCATCCGGCCAGGTGCACGCCCTCTTTGATGTATCGCATCGGTGGTGGTGCAGGGGGCGGAGGAGGCGCTGGCACATCGTCAGCAGGTCGTTCGCTAAGGACGGCCGTCGCGCCATGTGCGTTCTGATAGGCGACCTCCATCACGATCAACTCCTCGGCGCGCTGCTCGAAAGTCTGGCCGTCCTCAACTCCGATGCAATCGGCCATCGCTTGCTCAAGCTCCTTGGAGAGCGCTAGCTCGCGTTCCAGGCGCTCGATCTTGTCGAGCAAGGCGCGACGATCGGCCCCAAGCTGGTTGTAGTCGCTCACCAGAGCCTGATCGCCACCCGGCCATACGAGCCGATGCCACTTCAGGTTGCGAGTACGAATGAGGTCAAGGTCAGTGGGGATGTTGCGTTCAGTCACTTTGGCCTCGGCAGTTTTCGCAGAACTTGACGCGGACGATTTCCGTAGGCTCTGGTGCCGGCGCTTCGAATGGCGGGAGCTGCGGCTTCCCTCCAGCCTGTATCTCTCGCAGCAGTTCGGCGGCCTTGCCGGCGCTGATCTGGCCGTTACCGAGAATGCGCAGCACATGGAAGTCGTCTCTACCACGTCGAAACGTGAGGTGATCATCGGTGCCCTTGTTGTGCTCGTTCATGCGGCCGCCTTCATCTGCTTCACCATCCTGTCGTAGAGGATCACGTTGACGGTGGCCGCGAGGTTCATGCAATACCTAGTTGGCACGTACACCGTGTCGCGGCACCAGCCGACAATGGAAGGGCCGAGCGTGCCATCCTCAGGGCCAAACACGTAGAACGCTCGTTCAGGGTGCTGGTACTTGTTCAGCGGCGTAGCACCCTCGATCAGATCCACCGCCACGGGCACGCAGTCGAACGGTATGGCGTCGTTCAGGTCAGCGCACTGGACTAGCGGGATATGCCGATACGCCGCCTGTGGGTCCGTGGGCGCTCGTGTATAGCGCTGCCCCGACGTGACCACGAGAGCAGCGCCGTAGCAGTGAGCCGCACGCAGTACGCTGCCGACGTTGGCCGGCGTCTTCGGCTGGTTCAGTCCGATCGCGGCATAACCGCGTGGTCGGTGCTCTCGGGTGGTCACTGAGGTCATGTCACCAGCTCGAACTCGCGGGCCTTGTCGTAACTGACCGTGAAGCCAGCAGCGTTGCGATGGCCGCCACCGCCATACTGTTTCGCTACATCCGAGACGTCGAGCCCATCGTCGGTGGAGCGCAGGCCGAACACGCGTCCCTTCGGCGTGTCCCAGTAGCAGCCGGCGAACGGCTCACCTTTCGCGAGCGCGTGCGCAGCGTCGCTGACGTGGATGTAGGGGAGGTTGGCGATAGGCACATTGTGGCCGCCGATGTTCATGCGGCGGGTGACGACGCCGATCAGTTCGTTCACGTCCTTGAAGTGCTTGCGCTCGATTGCCTTGCCTTCTGCAATCAGTTCATCGACGGGCCGTTCCATCAACCTGTCCCACACTTCGAAGTCGTACGGGTGGCTGAATACGTTCGCCTGGATCTCGCGGGTACCATTCAGGGCGAAGCGCCACAGGTCCCGGTCTTCGATGTGCTTCAGGAGCTGTGGCGGCTCTGTATGCCCGTGGAACCATTCCCACGCCAGCGTGGCGCCCGACTTCTCCAGACTCACAAGTGCCTCGATACGCTTCGACTCGATGAGCGGGGCGAGGTCTTCGAGGGCCGTCTTGTGGTGGTCGATCAGAACGACGCGAGTAGCCTTCTCGCAAATCTGCTCCACCACAGCTCGCTTGTACGAGAAGTCCACGAGGTACACGTCTCGGCCCTCCACATCAGGCGGCGCGGTCTGGTAGACCCCGGCGTGGAAGTCGTGCACGCGATCAGCGTGGCGAGAGAAGACCCACGCAGCGCCGAAGCCGTCTGCGCAGTTGCCGTGATAGATGCAAAGAGGCTTCATTGTTTCTCCAGTGAAATTACGTGCTGAGCTTCGGCCTGCGAGTCACGCCAGCCGAATGCCATCTCGTTCCGTATGCGAATCAGGTCGTTCGTCTTCTCGAGCTGCACGGCGTCGCTCCCGAATCTCTTTCGGAACTCGATCGGATGACGCTTCAGAGAGGGGCCCAGCGTCTCGTATAGGCTCGCAGGGCCGTGACCTTGGTGATGCCAGCCACAGAGAGGCACCGTAAATTCGTCGCCCAGTTTCTTCTGCCCGGCGTGCTCGTCGAGGTTCTGGTGATGGATCTCGGGGTACACGTCCGGCATGCCGAGCATCCAGCAGGCGAGACAGCCGATCTCCTTCAGCCGGCGGAACCGAAGCTCTCGGGCCTTCGCATTCATGCTGCGTGCGCCTCTGCGCCTTCGCGCTCGACCTCGCGCAGCCACTTACTCAGCATCTTGATAAGGTCGTCCTGGGCGAGACGGTCTTTCACATCGGGCAGCACCTTCTTCTGGACGAAGGGCGCAACGCGCTTCACATACTCGCCCCACTGCGCCGGATTCATCTTCTTGTAGCTGATCGACTGCACTTCGCGGATGCAGTACTCGGTAGAGGCGACCGGGTGCTCGAGATAGAGCCCGCAGCCGAGCTTGATAGCGTCGCTCGCGTCCTTGCGGTCAAAGATCCGCTTGTAAACGGGCTGCCGGTTCACGCGATCGAACTCGATTTGCCGGACGTGTTTGGCGATCAGGGCGCACATCGCCCAGTACTTGCGGAAGGACACCGGGTCACGTACGCCGATCGGCTCGAAGCAGCCGCACTCGTCGTCCTCCATGGCCTCGATGACGGCGCGACTCTCGTCGTCGGTCGGGAGTAGGGCGCCGCCCTGCTTCATGAACCAGACTCCGTCGCTCATAGCTGCACCTTGCCGTACTTGCCGCGCCCGTGGGCTGCGCGGTCGATCGTGTTGGTACTCACGTCGAACTTCTCCGCCAGCTCCATGCGAGTGTAGCGGCGCTCCTTTTGCGGAGTCGCCAGCCACTCGCGGATCTCGCGGACGGCTTCCACGTTGAGGGCTGGGCGAGGTCCGGGGCTCATGCTGCTTTCCTCAGCTTCTTGAGCGCCTCGACTTCCTGCTCGACCTCGCCCAAGAACTTAAGCAGTTCGACTTCGTATGCGGCGAGCTCGTTCTTGAACTCGCTGCGGTAGGCGCGCACGACTAGCAGCTGCAGGCCGGCCGGCAGCCGATCGTCGTACGAAACGAAATCGTAGTGCTCAGCGTCCTCGGCCACCCAAAGCTCGTGGGTTACCTGCGGCACGTATTCCGGTGGCACCCGATTGCACTTCAGATACTCAACGTGCGTTGTGGACTTCGGGCACTTGAAGCTGACCAGGCCACCGTCGATCCGACCGTCAGGGGAGCAGCCGGCTAGATGCTCGACCATCGAGAGGAAGCCGACGCTCTGAACAATCTCTCCGGTCTGGATCTCGTATGCATCGCGAGCCGCGGGCTCAAGATCGATGCCACGCTGCATCTCGGCGCTGATGAACCCGTTTTCCTGAGGCGTGCCCGTAAGACGCTCAGTCGCGAGCTGGAGCTTGTAGTCACGGCGCGTGGCCGCTTCGCCACTCTTGATCTTGGCGAGCACTGCGGCAGCCCGAGACGCCGTGGCGCGGCCCGCCCGCGCTGCATACCACTCGGGCGTGCGCTGAGCGCAGTCGATGATGTCGTAGCGGCTCATTTGAGCCTCGCTGCGTCTGCGGCCTTTGCGGCGTCGATCGTCTTCTGGCGCCACGCTGCATCAGTCTTGAGCGCGTATTCGCGCAGCGGCTTCAGGGTTGCCTTCCATGCGATGCTGAACCGCTCGTAGCCCTCCTTCGCCTTCTCGGTCATGTCCGCCTTCCAGCTCGCGTAGCCGTTAGGCTCAGCCGGCGACTCGGATGGAGCAGGGCGCTGCTGCGCAGTCGGTGCTGGATCGTCCTCCTCGTACTCCTGTGTGAAGACCTCGGAGAGGCCAGCCATGCGCAATGTCGCGTCGATCATCGCGGACTTCGCGCACATCTTGAGTGCCTTGTTCAGGTCGTCGTAGTCCTGAGCGAGTGAGCGGGCTCCGATGCCGTCGGCGACGATGCGACCCGATCCGTCCACCATGTGGCAGCGAAGGATGATCTGTTTCAGCTCGACGCCAGTGAGCGCCGCCTCTTCGTATTTCTGCAGCGTCGGGAAGGTTGGCGTCACGCCCAGCATGCCGGCGATCTTCTCGGAGCCTGGCTTGAACAGGCAGTCCTTCGAATAGTGGGCCGGATTCTTGCAGTCGTTTCCGAGCTGGCACTTCTTCCACCCGACGACATGGATCTTCCCGTAGTCGATATCCTCGACCAAGGACGAGCGCACCCAGTCCATGAGTGCCTTACGATTGGCACCACGGCGCGCCAGTGCCCCACGGAACGCCTCCGGTGAGATATCCAGAGGATTGGCCGCCATCAACTGCTGGGCCGGCTCGACGGCCGCCGGGATGACTTCCGCGATAGCGCTCACGATGCTTGTCTCCATTTCTGTTCAAGGCGGCGCTGCACGTTCTGTCGGACGCGCTCGCGCCAAAGTTTTTCGATGGCCTGGTCGGCCCGTTCCTGCTCGATGCGACGCGCGCTCTCGAGCTGCCATTTCGTGCGCCTGTCTGCGAAGGGGCTCACAGCGGCACCTTCGAAACGGTGAGCGGCGCGTCTTGAGCTGGTCCTGTTTTCGGAGCAGGTACAGCGCCGCAGTCGCACGGATAGCGACCGGTTTCCGGGTTCGCGTACATAGACATGCAGGTCGGCTTATGGCGCAGCAACTCCGCTGATGTCTCGCTAGCCGCCGCGGCTTTCGGAGCGGGTAGCGGGGTGCAGTTGCACTCCCAAGCTCCATCAAGCATTCCGCAGCTTGGACCTCGGCGACATTCATCCGACGCTCGCTTCGGCTCGAATTCGAGCAGCTCTTCCAACAGCCCGAGACGTTCTGCGCGAAGCTGACCGATGATCCCGTTCCCCTGCGTATCGGGATGGTTGTCGTGCATGCGCTTGATGAGTAGCTCTTGTGCGGCTATCTCAGCACGCAGCATTGCTGACCACTCTGCCGTTTTTGTAGCTGCTGGCGTCTCGGGTTGTAGCGGGCGTTCCATAAGCATGCGCTGCAGGTATTCGATTTCGTCCGCAGCTTCGAGCCGAGCGCGCGTCTTCTCATCCTCAGACTTCCCATAGGGGTTTCGGAGAATGTGCAGCAGGTCCTTCGTGGTGAGTGACCGCTGTTTTGAGGTGACGACCTCTTGCAGCGCCGGGCAATCTGGGTTCTCGTGATACGGCGGCACATTCGATACCGCGCGACACGTACACTTACCGGCCATCGGTGTTCCCCTGTGCGCAATCTAGTGCGGAGTTGTTGCGCTTAAACCGACGCC
>Ga0310813_10000940_pt1 | contig 17649 bp, 13 predicted proteins | sample YN3metagenome_FD_203086 | JGI IMG/M metagenome (GOLD analysis project Ga0310813, IMG submission 203086) | Soil microbial communities from experimental microcosm in Duke University, North Carolina, United States - YN3 | ecosystem: Engineered > Artificial ecosystem > Soil microcosm > Unclassified...
AAACTCAGCCAGACGATCTTGCTGTTTTTCCGTTAAACGACAGTACCTTAGGTCCATAAAACCATCCTAGATCCGCTCAGGATCTGGGACAGCCCCAAAGTTTTTGCGCCGCTTTTTTTAAAAAGCGGCTGCTTTCTTCCTCCCTAAAACAAAACGGCGCCCGAGGGCGCCGTTTTTATTTGCGAGGTAATCCGACCTTAAGCCGGCACCGGCCCGAGGCCGCCCGGCAGGTCCGGGCGCGGCGCGGAGGTTGGCACCGAGGCGCGGCTTCTGTCGGCGGCGGGCTCATCGACCACCTTGCGGATGATCTTTTCGCCGCGCAGCACCTGCTGGATTTCATCGCCGGAGAGCGTCTCATATTCCAGCAGGCCTTTGGCCAGGGCTTCCAGATCTTCCCTTCGTTCGGTCAGGATCCGCTTGGCCTCGGCATAAGCGTGGTCGATCACGGCCTTGATCTCGGTGTCGATCTCGCGGGCGGTGGCTTCGGACACGTTCTTGTTCTGCGTCACCGAATGGCCGAGGAACACTTCCTGGCCGTTATCGCCGTAGGAAATCATGCCGAGTTTCTCTGACATGCCCCATTCGGTGATCATGCGGCGGGTGGTGTCGGTCGCCATCTTGATGTCGCCGGACGCCCCGTTGGAGACCTTGTCCGGGCCGAACACGAGCTCTTCAGCGGCGCGGCCGCCCATGGCCATGATCAACTGCTGCAACAGCTTGGCCTTGCTGGTGGAATAACGGTCGCCCTCGGGCAGCGACATCACCATGCCCAGCGCGCGACCGCGCGGGATGATGGTGGCTTTGTGCACCGGGTCGCATTCCGGCAGGGTGATCGAGCAGATCGCGTGGCCGCCTTCGTGATAGGCGGTCATGCGCTTCTCGTCGTCGGACATGACCAGCGAGCGGCGTTCCGCGCCCATCATCACCTTGTCCTTGGCGTGCTCGAATTCGGCCATGGCGACCACGCGCTTGCCGATGCGGGCTGCATGCAGCGCCGCTTCGTTGACCAGGTTGGCGAGGTCCGCGCCGGAGAAGCCCGGCGTGCCGCGGGCGATGGTCTTCGGGTCCACATCGGACGCCAAAGGCACTTTGCGCATATGCACCTTGAGGATCTTCTCGCGGCCCATCACGTCCGGGTTCGGCACCACGACCTGCCGGTCGAAGCGGCCGGGGCGCAGCAAAGCCGGGTCCAGCACGTCCGGACGGTTGGTGGCGGCGATGAGGATCACGCCCTCATTGCTTTCGAACCCGTCCATCTCGACGAGCATCTGGTTCAGGGTCTGCTCGCGCTCGTCATTGCCGCCGCCGAGGCCGGCGCCGCGATGGCGGCCGACCGCGTCGATTTCATCGATGAAAATGATGCAGGGCGCATTCTTCTTGCCTTGCTCGAACATGTCGCGCACGCGCGAGGCGCCGACGCCGACGAACATTTCCACGAAGTCCGAGCCGGAAATGGTGAAGAACGGCACATTCGCCTCACCCGCGATGGCGCGGGCCAGCAGCGTCTTGCCGGTGCCGGGCGGGCCGACCAGCAAGCAGCCTTTGGGAATCTTGCCGCCGAGGCGCTGGAACTTCTGCGGGTCGCGGAGGAATTCCACGATTTCCTGCAGCTCGCTCTTGGCCTCGTCGATGCCGGCGACATCCTCGAACGTGATGCGGCCCTGCTTCTCGGTCAGCAGGCGGGCGCGGGACTTGCCGAAGCCCATCGCGCGGCCGCCGCCGGACTGCATCTGCCGCATGAAGAAGATCCACACGCCGATCAGCAGCAGCATCGGCGCCCAGGAGATCAGCACCTTGAGGAAGGGATTCATCGTATCCCCTTCAGGCCTGGCCTCGACATGCACGTTCGCGGCGACCAGCTGGCCAACCAGCGACGGATCATCCGGCGTGTAGGTCTCGAAGTTCTTGCCGTCCTTGGTGGTGCCGGTGATGTCATGACCGGAAATCGTGACATCCTGAACCTGGCCGCTCTTCACCTCCCCCAGGAAGCTGGAATAGGCCACCGGCGTCGCGTTGGGAGTCGTGGTCGACGGCTGAAAAACGTTGAACAGCACGACCAGGAACAATGCCACAACAACCCAGAGGGCAATATTTCGACCAAGATTATTCATCTAGCCCTATCCAATTCTTTCAATACAGACGCCACCACAGGTTTGCGGCTTGGAACCGTTTATGATGTAGGCATTCTGCACTGATTTCCCAAGACAGTACAAATTAATTGCCGTCAGCTATAGAATGGGAGGGATGTCACAGGAGCAGGCGACAAAAATCGCGCCGGCACCGGAAACACTTGCAACACGTCGTCGGGTGCGCGCAGGCACGGCATGGTGCGCAACACCAGCGTCGGCAATCCGTTGAATTTCCGGAACCGCGCAGCATCCGCTCCGAGCGCGCCGAACCGGCTGCCGGGCGCGGGCACCATGTCCAGCCGGAAACGCCGGTCCCAGATCACGCTTGCGCGAGCCGCGACCGGCGGCGCGCATGCGGCGGGCTCGCGGCAGAGCAGCCAGCCCGGCCCCAGCCGGCCGGCCGGCACGATGCGCACGCCGCCCAGCGTGGCCGGGCGCAGCCTGTGCGCCAGCGCCGCCACCGAAGCCTGGGCCGGTTTGTGCGTTTCGCCGCCGATGGTCCGCAGCAGCGCCGCGAGGGCGGCAGGCGGGGCGGCAGGCGCGTCGAGCACAGCGAATCCTTCGGGCCGGAACGAGGCAACCACCGCGAGAAAGCCGGCAGCCTCGATCTCCCGCGCCCGTCGCGCCGCCGCCGCCGCCTCGGTGGCCACGGGCGCGGCGCCGTCCTGACGAAACCGGACGCGCTCGAAGCGGCGCGAGAGGTTTGACGGGTCCTCGACCCATTCCATTCCCCGCGCGCGCAGATAGGCACGCAGCTCTTCCGGCATCAGCCCGAGCAGCGGCCGAAGCAAAACCACATCATCACGGGCGGACCAGGCGGGCATGCCTTCGGCGCCCCCGGCGCCGCGCGCCGCGCGCATTGCCACCGTTTCCGCCTGATCGCCTTCATGGTGGCCGAGCAACAGATGCGGCCGGCCGGCCGCGCGCGCGGCCAGGCCGAGCGCTTCATAACGCGCCGCGCGGGCCCGCTCCTGCAGGCCCGGCCCCTGGTGCAACCCGGAAACGGTGAGGATTTGGCTGGCAATGCCGCAGGCTTGCAGGCGCGCGGCGACGAGCGCCGCCTCCGCCGCCGAATTCAGCCGCAAGCCGTGGTCGACGATCAGCGCCAAAACGTCGCCGCCTTGCGCCGCCGCCCAGCCCTGGGCCAGCAAGGCCAAAGCGGAGCTGTCTGCGCCGCCGGACACCGCCACGCTCAGGCGCGGCACGGCGGTAAACGGGCCGAGCCGCGCCATCGAAACGGCAAAAGCGTCCGGCAGGGATGTCACCGGCTCAACGCCGGCGCGGTGAGGCCGCGGGTCGGGCGCACGGCATCGACCCGCGTATTCATGTCCTGGGGAAGCGTGGGGAACTGGCTGGCCAGCGAGGCCAGCGTCTGGCAGGCCGCCTCGTTCTGGTGGATCACCGCCAGCGACCGAGCCAGGCCCAGCAGGGAGGCCGGCGCCTCCGAACCCGCGCGGTTGAGGTTGTAAGTGTTGTCGTAAGCGATGGCCGCGTCTTGCGGCCGCCCTTGCGCCGCCAGCGACTGCGCCAGCAGGAATTGCGCATGATAGGCTTCCGGGCTGGAAGCGGCATGGGCGAGGATGGCGCGGGATGCGGCCTCGGCGCCGGTAAAATTATGCTGCTCGTAATCTTGCTGCGCTGTGTGCAGCAGCGCACGCGGCGAGGCCGGAGCGGCAGGATGCGGCGGGTTGCTCGGCGGGGGCGGCGCCTGCAGGGCGGCGTCGTGTGCCGGTGCCGCACCGGGAACCGGGGGCTGGCCGGGCTGCGCCTGCCCACCCTGCCCGTTCGACATCTGGAATTTCAGATCGCCGATTTCCTGCTCGGTCTGGGCATGCTGGGTGTTGACCTGGTTTTGCAGCGTGTCGATGTCGCCGTGCAGCTTGTCCATTTCCGCCTGCAACTGGTTCACCTGGTTCAGCAGCGACGCGACCATGCCGCCGTCAGGCGCCGCGCCGGACGAAGGCGGCGGCACAGCCTGCCCGCCGCCCAGGGCCGACCCGCCATTACCGCCGCCGCTGTTCTGCAATTGCTGCACCTGCTGCTGCAGTTGCAGAATTTGATTTTCCAGCGCGATGCCCTCCTGGCTCTGCACGATCGGCTGAGCATGAACGGCAACGGGCAGCAGGGCGGCGAAAGCGGCGACGGCGACAATATTGGGGCGCATGCAAGGATCCAGATGCTCGGACGGAATTGACGCGGTTATATCCCTTTGACGGGCAAAAACAAAACCGGCGGCGCCTCATCTTTCGAAGCGCCGCCGGCCTGTAGGGTACGCGCCGGCTTCAAGCCGGCGCGTAGGAAACGTTAGTGGCAGTTCTGCGGGTTGAAGCCCTGCACCGAGGTGATCGCGTTGCGGTTCTGCTGGTAGGCCGCTTCGTCATTGCCGGCGGCAACCGGGCAGTTCTTGCCGTAGGAGATCGTCTGGATGCGCGAGGGCGCCACGCCCTGGGCAACCAGATAGTCGCGGGCGCGGTTGGCGCGGCGCTGACCGAGGGCCAGGTTGTAGGTCTCGGTGCCGCGCTCGTCGGCGTTGCCGGCCACGAGGACGTTCGCGTTCGGGTACTTCTTGAGCCAGTCGGCCTGACGGCCGAGGGTGGCATCGGCGTCGCTGCTCAGGGTGGATTCATTGAACGCGTAGAACACGCGGTCTCCGACGTTCGCCACCAGATCCTGCTCGCTGCCCGGCGCCGCGCCAGTGCTTGCCATACCAGCGCCCGTGGCCGTGGTGCTCGTGGTCGGGGTGGAGGAGCAGGCTGCCAGCAGGGCCAGGCCGGCAAAAGCGCCCATTGCTTTGAATTTCATAGTAAAACCGATCCCTGTCCGTGATGGTGATGGTGAGGTCAACTTAGTTGCGCAACCACTATGATAACGCTTCCTTGCCGGCCATACTCTGCCCGGACCAGGGGGGTCAAGGAGCGCATCACGCTCAATGCCACGTCAATTGAGGTATTTAAGTGATTGTATTCGTTTTATACGTAACTGTTGAGATTCAGTAACACCCCTCGCCGCTGCCGCCCGGCTTTGTTATGCCGCGCCCTACGACGCTTGACATTTCCTCATTGAAACTGTCTGCCCTCCCCGGGGCGCATTCCGCCGCCGGCCGGCAACGACCGGCATAGCGCTTGATGGACCGTTCTTTAGCGGTCTGATTTTGTGAGAATTCCACCTCCGGGCGGCTCGTGCCCAGCTGCGCCCCGGAGAGCGAGATTAGGTGATGCCATGCTGACCGAGGACTTGAAGGTTTCGCTGCTTAAAGATCTGGACCGGATCGTCCGGGCGGATGCGCAAGAGTTGGAGACCCTGCGCGTGGCCATGTTGGGGAAGAGTGGCAGCATCACAACCGCGCTGAAATCGCTGGGCAGCATGGAGCCGGAAGCGCGCAAGGAAGCCGGCGCCGAAATCAACCGGATCAAGGCGTTGATCACCGACGCGCTGACCGCGCGCAAAGCGGTCCTGGACGAAGCGGCGTTGAATGCCCGGCTGGAAGCGGAGCGGATCGACGTGTCCCAGCCGCCGCGCCCCGAGCTGGCGGGCGCGATCCATCCGATCAGCCGCACCATGGAGGAACTCGCGGCGATTTTCGGCGCCATGGGATTCGAGATCAAGGAAGGCCCGGACATCGAGAATGACTGGAACGCCTTCAGCGCTCTGAACATCCCCGGTCACCACCCGGCGCGGGCGATGATGGACACGTTCTATGTCAACGCGAAGCTCAATGAGCGCCCGGCGCTGCTGCGGCCGCATACGTCCTCGGTGCAGATCCGCACCATGCTCGCCCAGGAACCGCCGATTCGCATCATCGTCCCCGGCCGGACCTTCCGCTCGGACCACGACGCCACGCATTCGCCGATGTTCCACCAGACCGAGGGGCTGGTGATCGGCAAGGACATCACGCTCGGCCATCTGAAAGGCTGCCTGATTGATTTCCTGCGCGCCTTTTTCGACGCGCCGGACCTGCCGGTGCGGTTCCGCGCCAGCTATTTCCCGTTCACCGAACCCTCGATGGAGGTGGATATCGGCTGGAACCGCAAGACCGGCGAGATCGGCAAAGGCGGCGACTGGCTGGAGATTCTCGGCTCCGGCATGGTGCACCCGAACGTGCTGGCCAATTGCGGCATCGACCCGCGCGAATATCAGGGCTTCGCCTTCGGCGTCGGCATCGAGCGCATCACCATGCTCAAGCACGGCATCGCCGATCTGCGCCTGTTCTATGAAAGCGATGTGCGCTGGCTGCGCCATTACGGCTTCTCCGCCCTCGCCCCCGCCATGCTGCACGAAGGTTTCTAACTCCGATGAAATTCTCTCTTTCCTGGCTGAAAACCTGGCTGCAGACCGAGGCCACGCTCGACGAGATCGTCACCACCCTTTCCGCCATCGGGCTGGAGGTGGAGAGCGTGGAGAACAAGGTCGAGAGTCTCGCCCCGTTCGTCATCGCCGAGATCATCGAGGCCGTTCAGCACCCGAATGCCGATCGCTTACGCGCCTGCCGCGTGAATGCCGGCGGCGGCGAGCTTTCCGTGGTGTGCGGCGCGCCGAATGCGCGCACCGGCCTGAAGGCGGTGTTCGCCCCGCCCGGCGCCTATGTGCCCGGCAGCGGCATCACGCTGAAAGTGGGCGAGATCCGCGGCGTGAAATCCGAGGGCATGCTGGTCTCCACGCGCGAGCTTGGGCTCGGCGAGGAGCATGACGGCATCATCGAACTGCCGGCGGACGCGCCGGTCGGCACGCCTTACGCGCAATGGGCCGGGCTGGACGATCCGGTGATCGAAATCAGCGTCACCCCCAACCGCGGCGACGCGCTCTCGGTGCGCGGCGTGGCGCGCGACCTGGCGGCCGCCGGGCTCGGCACGCTGGTCGATTTCCTCCCTGGCGCGGTCACCGCCGCCGGCGCCAGCTCCGTCATCTGGCACAACGAGTTTCCCGAAGCCTGCCCCTGGGTGCTGGGCCGCACGGTGCGCAACGTGACGAACGGGGAAAGCCCCGACTGGCTGAAAGCCCGCCTTACCTCGATCGGTCTGCGGCCGATCAATGTCCTGGCCGACATCACCAATTTCTTCACCATCGATCTCGGCCGCCCGCTGCATGTGTTCGACGCGGACAAGGTGGCGGGCGGCGTGCTCACCCTTCGCCGCGGCGCGGACGCGGAAGAGTTCGCGGGACTGCACGGAAAACCGGTGCGCGTGGGGCCTGAAGATTGCGTGATCGCCGACGCCAACAGCGCGCAGTCTCTGGCCGGCATCGTCGGCGGCGAGGCGACCGGCTGCGACGCGGGCACCACCAACGTGTTCATCGAATGCGCCCTGTTCGACCGCGTGCGCATCGCTTTGACCGGCCAGCGCCATGGCATCTTCTCCGACGCAAGGCAGCGCTTCGAGCGCGGCATCGATTCCCAGCTTCTGCCCGAGGCGCTGGACGCCGCCACGTCGATGGTGCTGGCGCTGTGCGGCGGCACAGCCAGCGAGGTCAGCGCAGCCGGCACCCGGCCGGATTGGACGCGCGAGGCCAGCCTGCGCTTCTCCCGGATCAAGTCGTTCGGCGGCTCGGAGACCGGGCCTGATGAGGCCGTCGCCGCCTTGCAGCGGCTCGGCTTCGGCGTGCTGGCGCGCGATGCGCAGCAGGTGCAGGTACGCGTGCCGAGCTGGCGCAACGACATCGCCCAGCCGCCGGCACTGGACCAGGCCGCCCTGCCCAACGCCGCCGCTTCCGCCGCGGGCGCGGCGCAGATCGAGCCGGAAGTCGATTTGATCGAAGAAGTACTGCGGCTGAACGGGATGGATGCGATCGCCCCGGTCTCGCTGCCGGCCGAGGCCGTGATTCCGGCGCCGGTGCTGACACCCAAGCAGGCGCGCACGTCCCTCGCGCGCCGGGTTCTCGCCACGCGCGGCCTGCTGGAATGCGTGACCTTCAGCTTCCTCGACCACGAGACCGCCGCCTTGTTCGGCGAGACGCCGGAGAGCCTGCGCCTGGCCAACCCGATCGCCGCCGATCTCGACCAGATGCGCAACACCCCGGTGGCGCCGCTGGCGCTGGCCGCCGCCCGCAACGTGGCGCGCGGTTTTGGCGATCTCGGCCTGTTCGAGATCGGCCCGGCCTACGAAGCCGACACGTCGCAGACGCTCGTGGCGGCAGGTGTACGGGTCGGCAACACGCCGCTCTCCGCCCTCGCCCCTGCCCGCCCCTACGATGCGATGGACGCCAAAGCCGATGCGCTTTCCGTGCTGGCCGCCATCGGCGTGCCGCTGGATGCGGTCACCACCAGCCCGGGCGGCGCCGCCTTCTACCATCCCGGCCAGAGCGGCACGTTGCGCCAGGGGCCGAAGACCGTGCTGGCCGCCTTCGGCACGCTGCATCCCGGCCTCTGCCAAAAGCTCGACCTACCGCTCGGCAGCGTCGCGTTCGAAGTGTTCCTGGACGCGGTCGCCGAGCCGAAACGCCGCCGCAAGGCCGCCCCCGTGCTGCCCGCCTTCCAGCCCTTACGCCGTGATTTCGCGTTCCTGCTGCCCGCGGACGCCCCGGTGGAAGCCTTGCTGCGCGCCGCCAAGGGGGCGGAGCGCAATGTCATCACCAACGTCGCGCTGTTCGACCGCTACCAGGGCAAGGGCGTGCCGGAAGGCCAGGTGTCGCTCGCCATCGCGGTGACGCTGCAGCCGACGGAAAAGAGCTTCTCCGAGGCCGAACTGGAGGCCATCTCCGCGAAAATCGTCGCCGAGGTCGCGAAAAAGACCGGCGGCGTGTTGCGGGGGTAAGACAGGGAAAGGAACAGGAAGGAAGCGCTACTTTTTGTGAACAAAAAGTAGCAAAAAAACTTTGTTATGCTGGGCCATGGGCTGTGTCGGCGACAACGCCCATGGCCCAGCGTAAAAAAGTTTTTGCGGCGCTTTTTTCAAAAAGCGCCTGCTTCCTTACTTCCTTGCGTTCAACGCAAACACCCGCAGCGCCGAAGCGAGCTTCTGCTCCGGCGCGCGGGCTGAATCGATGCGCGTGATCAGGGCCGCCAATGTCAGCCCGTCGCCTGCTGCCAGCGCCGCCAGCGCCTCCCAGAATTCCGGTTCCAGGGCGATGCTGGTGCGGTGGCCGGAGAGGCTGAGGCTACGCTTCTCGAGCATTGCGCTCCGGCATGGCGGCGCGCCGGTCGGCCTGTGCGCTCAGCGTGTACAACATGGCCGGGAGGAAGATGAACGTCGCGATCAGCACCGCCACGAGGCTGAGCAGGAGCAGAATGCCCATGCTCGCGGTGCCGCGGTCATGCGAGGCGGCGAGCGAGCCGAATGCCGTGCTCGTGGTCAGGGCCGAGAACAAAACCGCCTGCGCCGTGGCCGAGGAGAGGAATTTGCGCATACCGGCGCGGAAATTCATGACGAAATACACGTTGAACGAAACGCCGACGCCGAGCAGCAGCGGCAGGGCGATGATGTTCGCGTAATTGATCGACAGGCCCCACAATTTCGCCAACAAGGCGGTGAGCAGCGCCGAGAGCGTCAAAGTCGCCAGCACTAGCAGCGTGTCGCGCAGATTGCGGAACACCACCACCAGGATCACGGCGATGGCGGCAAACGCCAGCAGCGCTGCCTCGCGGAACGAGTGCAGGATGGTCTCGGCGGTGGCGATGGTGGAGATCGCCGGCCCGCCGGCATCCGGGGCCACTTCCAGCACCGCCTTGGCGAAGCGGTTCAGCCCAGCGGAGGTTTGCGCGGCCTCAGTGGGGAAGGCTTCCACACGCACCTGCCCGTCCGGCAGGAACCAGTCCGCGGCGATGCCCTTTGGCAGGTTCGCCATGGTGATCGGCTGCGGCGACAGGCTGCTGCCCAGGCGCTGCAATTCGTCCGGCAGGAACCGGGTGACGGCGGCGTTCATCGCCAGCACCTCGGCGTCGCTGGCCGTCTGCAATTGCCCCAGAACGGCGGCGATGCCGAGCAGCGGCGAATCCGGCGGCAACTGCTTCGCCACCTGCATGATGCCATCATGCGCCTTGGCCATCGCGGCGCGGATCGATGACGCCGTCACCGCCGGCGGCGGTGAATCGGCCGCCAGGAGGGTCGGCGCCAGGATCGATTTGACCTGCTCGAGCATCGCCAGCTTCTGCGCCTGCTGCTCCGGCACAAACGTCGCCCCCGACAGCGTCCCCGCCACTTCCGGTAACGCGCCCAGCCTGGCCTGCAGTGCCCTGGCCGCATCCAGGTTCGGCGCCAGCGCCTCGGCATAAAACGGGTTGGTCGTGGGATTGGCGATCAGCCTGAGCAGCGTGCGCATGCTCTCGCTGTGCGGGTCCTTGGTATCGAGCGGGTTGGCATCGAAACTTATGGTCGCCGCGCTGGCGGCGCCGGCCATCGCCAGGACCGCAAACATCAGCAGCACCGGCCGGCGCCGGCGCTGCAAGGCGCGGTCGAGCGGCGCGCCGAACGGCAGGCCGACCGGCAGCGCCTCGGCGCCGGGACGGAATAGCCAGAGCAGCGCCGGCAGGAAGGTGATGGTGCAGAGCAGCGCGATGAACATGCCGGCCCCGGCGATAACGCCGAGTTCGGCGACGCCGACGAAGGGCGTCGGCGAGAAGGCGAAAAAGCCGCAGGCCGTGGCGGTGGCGGCGAGCGCGATCTGGCCGCCGGCCTGACGCGCCGTCTCCGGAATCGCCCGCGCCAGATCGGTCACGCCATGCCGCACGTCGCGCAGGCGCACGCAGAACTGGATGGCGAAATCCACTGCCAGGCCGATGAACAGGATCGCAAAGGCGACCGAGATCAGATTGATGACGCCGATGAACACAGCGGTGAAGCTGACCGTCAGCGCCAGGCCGAGCAGCAAGGTCGCCAAAATCGGCATGATCAGCCGCCAGGAGCGCAGCGCCAGGAACAGCCACAGCGCGATCAGCAGCACGCTGATGATGCCGCCCACCACGAGCCCCTGGGTGAGCGAGGCGAATTGCTCGTCAGCCAGGGGCACCTGCCCGGTATAGTTGACCGTGGCGCGGCCGGCTTTCACATCCGGCAGGCTTGCCGCGATGCGCACCAGCGCCGCCGTGGCCACCCCGCCCGGCTCCAGCGCGCCCTGGTCGAGCCTGGGATGCGTCAGCACGAACTCGGTGTTCTGCATGCCGACGCCGCCGGTGATCAGGCTCTGCCAGGACAGCGGTTCCGGATGGCCGGCGGCGGCGGCGGCGAGATTTTGCTGCACGCCCTCCAATGCGCTCCGATAGGGCGTCAGGTTGGCCCCGGTGGAGACGCCCTGTGCGATCAGGCTGAGGCCGGTGAACAGGCCGCGCGCCGAAGGGTCGGCCGCGAGCTGGCCGAGAAACGGCTGCGCGGCGATGATGGAGGTCAGCAATTTGGTCAGCTGGTCCGTGGGCAGCAGCAACAGCCCTTGCTGGGCGTAGAAGGCCGATCCCGCCGGATATCGCGAATCGCGGAAATGCGCCTTGTCCGCGTTGAGCGCGGCGTTCAGCGCCGAAGCGGTCTCGCGCGCCTCTTCCGGCGTCTTGGCTTGCACCACCGCGACAAGCAGATTGTCGAATTGCGGAAAATCCCGGCTTTCGCGGATCTGCGCCTGGCGCCAGGGCAATGAGCGGGCAAACAGGGCATCGGTGTCTGAATCCAGCCGCAAATGATGCGCCGAATAGGCCAGGCCGGCCACCGCCAGCGCCAGCAGCACGATGACGGTGGGCCAGGCGAACCTGCGGGCCGTGCCGACGATCATGAAGATCAGCCGGCTGAGGGTCAAAACGAAAAGACGCAAATCCCACCCTTTCCAAACGAGCCGCACACATGGCGCACGATTGCTTTACATCAACCCTGCTCCATTTGTTCGCGCACGCCATTTTATGGCGCCATCAGATCGCGTTGCGCACCAATTTCAAGTCACATTGTGGCATGCGTACGGCGGTGGGATCAGAAACCCAGCCCGGCCATGACCAAACGGCCATAAACGTCCGATAACACGAACTGCAGCGCCTGGAGGACCAGGATCGCCACCAGCGGCGAGAGGTCCACATTGCCGAACAGCGGCAGGAAGCTGCGAATCGGGTTGAGCACCGGGTTGGTCACCCGGGTGAGGAAATCCATCAGGGAATAGACGAAGCGGCTCCGGTAATTCACCACGCCGAATCCGAGCAGGATGCTCAGCACCGCGTTGGCGATGATCGCCAGGATCATCAGGTGGATCAGTTCACCGAGCAGCCAAAAAATTGCGAACAGCATCAATTGCCTCGTGTCTTACCGGCGCATGAGTAACTATGGGTTGCGTTCCTGGCAATGTTTTCACATCGGCTGTTGACTTCGTACGGCAAATGCGCGATTTCGCGCTCCACCATGGACCCTTGGGTTCCGGGGCTGTAGCTCAGTTGGTAGAGCGCGTCGTTCGCAATGACGAGGTCAGGGGTTCGATTCCCCTCAGCTCCACCAAATCCCTCCGAGATTAAAAACCATGCGAGATCCCACGCGAGACTCCGCCTTTGCGCTGCTGCAGGCGGTGCTGACGAAAAACACCTCGCTGGACGTGGCCCTCGATGCGCTGCCTGCCATGGCGCCGCGCGACAAGGCGGCGGCGCATCGGCTGGCGGCCGCCGTGCTGCGCCATACCGGCACGCTGGACGAGGTGCTGGAAGCGCATTTGCGCCGCGAGCCGCCGGTGCCGGTGCGGCATGTTCTTTGGCTCGGCGCGGCGGCTTCGCTGTTTCTCGACGCGCCGGCGCATGCCTCGGTGGGCACCGCGGTCGATCTTGCGCGGGCCCGCGGGCTCACTCCCTTTGCCGGGCTGGTCAATGCGGTGCTGCGCAAGGTCGCCGCTGCCGGGCCGGCGGCGCTGGACGGGCTGGATATGCCGCGCCTCGACACACCAGGCTGGGCCTGGGCAAGCTGGGGACGGGAGGCGCGGGCGATCGCCACCGCGCACGCGCATGAGGCGCCCCTCGATATTTCCGCCAAGCCCGGTTTTTCGCTGCCGGGCGAAATTCTGCCGACCGGTTCCACCCGCCTTCCCGCCGGCACGTCCGTGACCGAACTGCCGGGATTCCGCGGCGGCGAGATCTGGGTCCAGGATGCCGCCGCCGCCCTGCCCGCAAGGCTGCTCGCGGTGCAGCCGGGCGAGCGCGTGCTCGATCTCTGCGCCGCCCCCGGCGGCAAGACGGCGCAACTTGCCGCCGCCGGCGGAATCGTCACCGCGGTGGAGCGCGACCAGGGCCGCATGGGCACGCTCAAAGGCAATCTCGCCCGGCTCGGCCTGAGCGCCGAAACAATTCTCGCCGACGCCGTGACCTGGCGTCCAGATACGAAATTCCCGGCGATTTTGTTGGATGCGCCGTGCAGCGCCACCGGCACGATCCGCCGCCACCCGGATTTGCTGCATCTGCGCAAGCCGCGCGATGTGCAAACGCTGACGAAGGCGCAGGATGCCCTGCTCGATGCCGCCATGGACATGCTCGCTCCCGGCGGGAGGCTGGTCTATGCCGTGTGCTCGCTGCAGCCGGACGAAGGGGCGGCGCGGATCGATGCCGCCTGCGCCCGGCTCGGCCTGCGGCGCGACCCGCTCCATTTGCCCGAACTTCCGGAAGCGGTAACGGCGCAAGGCGATGTGCGCACGCATCCCGGCCTGTGGCCCGAGCGCGGCGGCATGGATGGGTTTTTCATTGCCCGGCTGGTAAGAGCCTGAAAGCAGGCCGTCTGCGCGCCGGCCCTGTCCTCGCCACGATCATTGGAGAGAATGCCATATGACCAAGACCGCTCTCGTCGTCGGTGCCAGCGGCATCGTCGGCAATAATCTCGCCCGCCATTTGCTCGCGAAGGGCTGGAACGTTCACGGCCTGGCGCGCCGGCCGCCGGCGGATATCGCCGGGTTGAAGCCGGTTGCCGCCGATCTCACCGACGCCGAGGGGCTGCGCGCCGCGTTGGCCGACCTGCGGCCGAGCCATGTATTCATCTGCACCTGGATGCGCCAGGCGACCGAGGCGGAGAACATCAAGGTCAACGCCGCCATGGTGCGCAACCTGCTGGACGCGTTGCGCCCCCAACAATCCGTGCAGCACGTGGCCCTGGTGACCGGGTTGAAGCATTATCTGGGGCCGTTCGAGGCATACGGCAAAGGCGCCCTGCCCGCCTCGCCATTTCGCGAGAGCCAGCCGCGCCTCGATACGGAGAATTTCTACTACGCCCAGGAGGACGAGCTGTACGCGGCGGCGTCGCGCGACGGCTTCACCTGGAGCGTGCACCGTCCGCACACGATCATCGGCTATGCGATCGGCAATGCCATGAATATGGGCGTCACGCTCGGCGTCTTCGCGACCATCTGCCGCGAGACCGGCCGGAAATTCCAGTTTCCGGGCTCGGCGGCGCAGTGGAACGGGCTGACCGACGTCACCGACGCGCGGCTGCTGGCGCGCCAGCTGGAATGGGCCGCGACCACCGAAGCGGCGCGCAATGAGGCGCTGAACATCGTCAATGGCGATGTGTTCCGCTGGAGCTGGATGTGGGAGCGCATTGCCGGCTGGTTCGGCGTGGAGCCGGTGCCATTCTCCGGGGAAGAGCGGCCGCTGGCGGTGCAAATGCGAGATTGCGGACCGGTCTGGGCGGACCTCGCGGCCAAGCACGGCCTGATCGGCCCCGATCTGTTCAGCCTCACCTCCGCCTGGCACACCGATGCCGATCTCGGCCGGCCGATCGAAGTGGTGACGGACATGTCGAAAAGCCGGCGGCTCGGCTTCCTTGATTATCAGGCCTCCGACGACAGCTTCTTCGACCTTTTCGAGCGGCTGCGGCGCGAGCGGGTGATCTTCTAAAAGTATCTTCCGAATGGCAGCTTTTTTCAAAAAGCTGCCATTTTTCCCGGCTATCTGTACGGTGTGGGCTCGCGTCAGACGTGAAATGGCGCTTGATTTCCCTGCCTCGCTTTCCCACCTGGAGCTACCGGGCCGCCCGCTTGGGCAAGGATTGTAAGAATCTTGACGAGATTGCAACAAAACCAGATCACAAGCGAGCGCCGTTCCAGGCGTGTGAGCATTTCATGCTTTATCGGCTTATTCCTTCTTGGCTTTGCCACGCGCATCCATGATGTCGCCGCCAAGCCGTTCTGGCTGGACGAGGTCACGACCATTCACCGTGCCCGCCTGCCGCTCTGGCAGATGATTCAGAACTCGGTGTTTTTTCACCAGTTTCCGTCCTATTTCATCCTCACCTCCTGGGCGCTGCATTTCGGCCATGACGAGCTTTGGGTGCGCATGCCGGCGATCCTGTTCGGCGCGCTGTCCTGCGCGCTGGCCTTTGGCGTGGCGCGGACTCTCGGCGGCACGCTGGCGGGCCTGACCGCCGGGCTGCTGATGGTATTCTCCCCCGCCCAGGTGCAATACGGCCAGGAAGCTCGCTCCTACACGCTGCTGATCTGCACCATCCTCATCGCCCTCTGGGGGCTGGTGATGCTGGCCCAGGACCCGGAAGGCGCGGCGCGGCCCTTGCGCGCGCAAGGCGGCCGTCCCGGCGCCTGGGCCAGCTATGTGGCCGGCACCATCGCGGCGCTCAACGTGCTCGGCGATTCCATGTTCTGGTTCTTCGCGGCCAACCTCGCCGCGGTCGCGATTGCCTGGGCTTCCGCCGGCCGGGCGCGCTTTTTCTGGCGCAACTGGCTGCTGGCCCAGATCGTGATCGTGCTGTTCTGCCTGCCCTGGTTCCTGGCGCTGAAATTTTTTGGCCAGCGCGGGGCGATGGGCGGGCTGGACTGGGTGCCACCCTTGAGCGGCGCGCGCATCTGGTGGACGCTGGCCGGAACCTATTTCATGCACACCACCAGCCTGATCGCGGTGCGCGTGTTCTCCGGCATTCCCGGGCTGGGCTGGCTGGTGCTGCTGCTGGCCGCCGGCGGGGTGTACGCGTTGCGCCGGCAGCGCGCGGCGCTGGTGGTGATCGGCGCGGCGGTGCTGGTGTTGCCGGTCAGCCTGCTGGCGATTTCCACCGTCAGCCCGGTCTGGGTGCCGCGCTATACGCTGTGGAGCGCGGCGCCGTTCTTCATTTGCGCCGGGCTGGGCATCACCCTGGTGCCGCGCCGGCTGCAACTGCCCGTGGTGGCGGTGGTCGGCCTGCTCGCCGCGCTCAATTTGCACCCTTACTACAAAGACGAGACCAAGCCGCGTTGGGATCTCGCCGCCGCAGACCTGCGTACCGATCTCCAGCCCGGCGACCTGCTGCTGGTGGACGACCCCGGGGCTGTGCATATGATGAACGTCTATTTGAAGCGTCAGGGCGCGCATCTGCCGGAGACCGCCTGGACCCAGAACGTGCAGCAGGCCGCCGCCGCTTTGGCCGCGGGGCACCGGGTCTGGGCGATCCAGGGCCGGGTCGGCCAGGCCGACCATGAGGACCGCGCGCAGTTCCTGACCCAGATCTCCTCGCTCGGACCGCCCAATACCCAGCAACAGATCGGCCTCGATATCGTGTTGCTGAGCTTCAACGGCCAGGTGGCCGAAGCCGCCGACTGAGCCATAGCAACCGACACGCTCTGGATCGAATCGGAAAATTCTACCTAAAGATGTAGATTTATACGAAATATCAACCTGTGGAATTCACATCGATGCTGAATGCCCTCGGCAACGCTTGTGAAAACCGTAACGGCTTGGGTACAATTCACGCCATGAACACACTCCCGACTCGCCTCCTGATCGCTCCCAGCCTCCTGGCCGCCGACTTTGCCCGACTTGGCGAGGAAACGGCCGCAGTCGAACGGGCCGGTGCCGACTGGCTGCATCTCGATGTCATGGATGGGCATTTCGTACCCAACATCACCTTCGGCCCGCTGGTGGTGAAGGCACTGCGCAAGCACACCGCCATGCCGCTCGACGTGCATCTGATGATCGCGCCGGCCGATCCGTATATCGCCGCCTTCGCCGAAGCCGGGGCGGACCATATCAGCGTGCATCCGGAATCCGGGCCACATCTGCACCGCACGCTGCAGCTCATCCGCTCGCTCGGCAAAAAAGCCGGCGTCGTGCTGAACCCGGGCACCCCGGTCGAGGCGATCGTGAATGTGCTCGATCTTGTGGACATCATCATGGTGATGACCGTGAATCCCGGTTTCGGCGGGCAGGCCTTCATCGCCTCGCAACTGGGCAAGATCGCGACCCTGCGGCGGCTGATCGACCAGACCGGCCGGGATATCGTGCTGCAGATCGATGGTGGAATCACGCCGGCCACGGCGCCCGACGTGCTGGACATGGGCGCGGACTGCCTGATCGCCGGCACTGCCGTCTACGGCACCCAGGATTATGCCAAGGCCATCGCCGCCTTGCGCGCCGCGCGGCGCAGCGGCCGCCCGGATGTGGCGGATGGCGGCGGATGAGCCAGAAGGAAAATTTCGGCCGCAGCGCCCGGGGATTCCTTGCGCGGCTGCAGAATTTGCGCATCCGCAATGCCCCGGACGCCCCCGCCGTCGCGGTGCGCGATCCCTGGCCGGGTGACCCCAGCCGGGGCGCCAGGCTGGTCAAAGCGGAACTGGAATATTGCGGCACGGTGCTGAGCCTGAACCGCACGGTGTTCCAGACGGTCAACGCCAC
>Ga0310813_10000941_pt1 | contig 17619 bp, 16 predicted proteins | sample YN3metagenome_FD_203086 | JGI IMG/M metagenome (GOLD analysis project Ga0310813, IMG submission 203086) | Soil microbial communities from experimental microcosm in Duke University, North Carolina, United States - YN3 | ecosystem: Engineered > Artificial ecosystem > Soil microcosm > Unclassified...
CAATTGCTGACCGGCGCTAAATGGGCCGGCCATGTTCACGTACGTCGCGTAGCCGAGGATATCGGTGGCCTGCGTCAGCGCATCGCGCGCGGCCGGCGCCATCAGCTCAGCGCTGCCGGGGCCGAGGCCGATTACCGTCAGGCGGCCGCGCGCGCGGCCCAATGAGCCAGTATCGAGCGGCGCGGGCGCCAGCGCCAGCGCTACGCCGGCGGCGGCGGTTTCAAGGTATTCGCAAGGCTGCCGTAGAACGCTTGTCAGCAGACTGCGGGGCGTAGGCACAACGCGAGCAGTGCCGGCGTCGTGATCTTTTGACTGCTCGGTGTCGACTTCGGCAAAACGCAGCGGCACGCCCAATTCCCGCGCAGCCTGCTCGAGCGCGCGATCGCTGCAACTGTTTGCGGGCGCAACCAGTGCCGCCAGCGCCAGCGGCGCCAGCCCATGTGCCGCCAGCGCGTCGCGCACGCGCTGCGCCGCATCGGCGGCATGGTCGACGGCCGCGACCACGCTGCGCGGATGGATCAGCAGTTCGTCGGCGTTGCCGTCCCATGCGTGCGGCGTGATGCGAATCGCAAGGCGCGCCGACGCCGCGCGCGGCAGTTGCGCGGCATCGAGCCAGGGCGCGTCGCCTTCGACTCGCGTGCTTGCACCGGCAAGCAGATCCGACACGAAGCGTTTGCCTTGCGCGAGACTCGCGAGCGCATAGCCGTCCGGCGGATTCAGCACGCAGGTGCCGAAGCGTAGCTCGCCGCTGGTCGTGATCGCCGGCGCGATGCCGAGCGCCGCCGCGATCTCGCGCGCCATCACGTTGACGCCGGCGAGCCCACCAAGCAGCGGCACGACCGCGCTGCCGTCCTCGGCAACGGCGAGCACCGGCGGCTCCGCGCCTTTGTTCGCGAGCAGCGGCGCCACGCAGCGGATCACGATACCGGCCGCGCACAATGCGACGATCGGTGTGCCGCGCGCATACAGGTCGCGCAGATGCGCGCCGAGTTCGTCGAACGCGAGGTCGGCTTCGGCTTCCACGCGGTCGCGCAGCCCATGCACACGCGCCTCCGGAAAACACTGCTGCAGGCGGCGCGCGGTGACGAGCGCGCCGCTGCCGAGCACGACGATCGCCGGCGCGGTCAGCCTTGCCATTTTTCCCCCGGCACGACGAGCAGCGAAAAATACGGTGACGCCATCGGGTCCACTTCAGCGAGCGGCACGATGCGCTGGTTCGCCATCGTCGCGCGCTCGACGTACAGCGCGCGATGCGCGAGGCCGAGTTCGTCGAGCACGCGCCGCACCTTGTCGAAGTTGCGGCCGAGCTTCATCACGACGGCTGCGTCGGCGTCCGCGAGGCGCCGCTTCAGTTCGGCTTCGGGCAACACGCCGGACAGCACCGACAGCGTCTGGTTGCGATACACGAGCGGCGCACCGAGCACCGCCGCACCGCCCAGCATCGAGCACACGCCGGGCACGACTTCGGCGTCGAAGCGCGCCGCGAGGCGGTCGTGCAGATACATGTACGAACCGTAGAAAAACGGATCGCCTTCGCAGATCACGGCGACGTCACGTCCTGCTTCGAGATGGCCGGCGAGCACCTGCGCGGCGGTGTCGTAGAAGTCGGCGATGATCGCTTCGTACGACAGCGGCGGTTCCAGCGCTTCGGTGGTGACCGGATAGACCAGCGGCAGATGGATCTGCGCGTCGTGCAGATGCGCTTCGATGATACTGAACGCGTTGCCTTTCTTGCCTTTCGCGACGAAATACGCGACCACCGGTGCGGCCTTCAGCAGCCGCAATGCCTTCACGGTGATCAGTTCTGGGTCGCCGGGCCCGACGCCGAGGCCCAGCAGCCGGCCGCGCGCATTGGCGCGCTGCGCGTCGGCCTGCGCGGTGCGCGGCGCGTGTGCCGTGGTGTCGGCATCTGGTTGTACGCTCATCTATTCGTCCTCCGCAGCCAGCGCATTGACGGCGGCTGCAGCCATTGCGCTGCCGCCGCGCCGGCCGGCGACGCTGACGAACGGCACGCCGCGGCTGTCCGCGGCAAGCAGCGCCTTCGATTCCGCCGCGCCGACGAAGCCGACCGGAAAGCCGAGAATCAGCGCGGGCCGCGGCGCGCCCGCATCGAGCATGTCGAGCAGATAGAACAGCGCAGTGGGCGCGTTGCCGATCACGACCACGCTGCCGGCCAGATGCGGCCGCCACAATTCGAGCGCAACCGCCGAACGCGTGTTGTTCAGCTCGCGCGCAAGCGCAGGCACGCTGGCGTCGCCGAGCGTGCAGAGCACGTCGTTGCCGGCCGGCAGGCGGGCCCGCGTGATCCCTTCGGCGACCATCCGCGCATCGCACAGGATCGGCGCGCCGGCCGCGAGCGCGGCGCGGCCGGCACGGCCGGCGCCCACGGAAAAACGCAGATCGTCGGCCACGTCGACCATGCCGCACGCGTGGATCACGCGTACCGCAAGCTTTTCGAGGTCGGCGGGAAGGTGCGACAGGTTCGCTTCCGCGCGGATCGTCGCGAACGACTGGCGATAGATTTCCTGGCCATCGCGGATGTAGTCAAGCATCGGGGAAACTCCGGGCGGACCGCTGCTGCAATAGCGTGGCGGCCGCGTCGATCGTCAGGTTATGGGCAATACACAGGCCGAAGCCCGGTTCGGCTTGCGGCGAGCGCGCCGCGTCGCGCAGGTACAGATCGTAGCGATCCGGCGCGGTGGCGAGCAGCGTGAACGGCACCGGATGCGCGGCCGCGCACGAGCGCGTGCAGCCGCTTAAATGCACTTCCGCTTGCGATGGCAGATCTGGCGCGAGACGCATTGCATCGGATTTGGTGTCGGCGTGGCCTTTCGCACAGCCGGACGAACCCGCGCAGGCAATCAGGCGCGCCAGCGGCTGCGTGTGCGCGCAGGCGAAGCCCAACGCAGCGAGGCCGGCGAGCGCCGCCTGCGCGTTGCGCTCGGGTACATCGGGCAGCAGCACGCTTTGCCATGGCGTGACGCGCAGCATGCCGCTGCCGGCTTCACGCGCCAGCGTGGCGAGCGCGCGCAGCGAGGCGGCAGCGAGGCGCCCGAGCGGCGGCTGTGCGCCGACATGCGACAGGCCCGGGCTACGCTGCGGCTGCACGCCGAAACGTAACGCGGCACGCGCGGGCGAGCGGCGCCAGGCTGCGATCTGCGGGTCCCGCAGTAACGCGAAACCGCCGCGCGCCGCGGCGTGAGCGAGCAGCGCTTCGGCCGGTCGTTCGGCCAGCAGATCGCGCATGCGGGTCATCTCGGGCGTCGCCAGATCGACGAACGCGTGCAACAGCGCGCGCACCAGCGCCGGCACGTCGGCCGGCCGTACCGCGGCGAGTGCGGGTGGGTCGTGCGGTGCAACCGGCGCGCAACCGGCGAGGCCGAATGCGAAGCAGGGCCCGTCGGCGGCCGGAAGCGCGGCAAGCCAGATATCGTGCGGATGGCCGAGCATCGTCAACTGTTCGCCGCCATCGAGTTGCAGCGCGAATTTCGGCGATAGCGCGGCGAAGCGCGGCTCGTCGCGCAGCAGCGCGAGGATTGCTTCGGCAAGCGGCAGCGTGTCGATCAGCGCTGCGCGATCGCGGCCCGCGGTGGGGCTCAGCATCAGATTGCGTACGTCGTCGGCAGCGGGATTGGCGGGGTGCTGCGCGTGCACGGGGTTTACCGCGCCGGTGCTTGCGTCGATGCCGGTGGCTGCGGCGCCTCGCGCAATAGGCGCGATTCCGGCGGTCTCGGCGGTCTCGGCGGTCTCGGCGGTCTCGGCGCTTTGTGCATTCGCTGCGATCCCGGCGGCCCCAAAGGTTCCCGCAGGCCCAAGCCCGGCCGCAAGCAGCCGTTCGATCAGCGCGCGCTGTTCGCCCGGCCGCACACCGCGTATCTGCAGATTCGCGCGATTGGTCGCTTCGATCACGCCGGATGCATGCGCGAGCGCGGCTTGCGCGATCGCGTCCGCCGCATCTGCGCTGAGCGCGCCGCCGGGCAGCCTGATCCGGCACAGACCGCCGTCGCGCGCCGCGACGATGCGCACCAGCCCCGGACACGCCGAAGCACGTGGCGTGGCGGCGCTAGCGGGCGCATCGGCAGCAGGAAAGGCGTGGTTCAAGGCAGTTACCGGGTAAGCGTCGCGCGACGGCCCGGGCTCTCGCGGCGCATGGGCCGGCGGGAAAGCTCGGCATCGGTACACCCCGCCCGATGTTTGGCTGGCACGAACAGTGTTGCCGGCAGGTCTCCTGGCTCGCAGGTCGCTGTCTACATCCGCCTTCCCGGTTAGACCAGTGGCGCGGTTCAGATGCGGACTCGCTGCATACAGTTGCGGGGGCAGCCACGGTGACGCGTGTTCCCTCTTCGGCCCCGAAGGGCACCGGCGACGCTTATTATGCCTTTTTTCGCTACGCGAAACGACCACAGCGGGGCCGCCATACCGCGGTGCGGGCCGCGCGGCGCGCTGTGGAGGCGTTGTGCCGGATGCCGTGCCTAGTGCGTAGCGCCGACTTTGACGAGCGCATCGAACGCGCTCTGGTTGCCCTGCGTGCGCGCCGTGTCGAGTGCGGTGCTGCCGCGCGCGTCGGTGTGATCGGGGTTCGCGCCGCGCGCCACCAGTTCGGGCAACAGGTCGAGCCGGCCGAACAGCGCCGCGAACGACAACGCGGTTTCACCGGCGTTGTTGGTCTGGTCGATCGGGCACGAGGTCTGCATCAAGGTGCGGGCGATGCCGCTCTCGCCCTTGAACAGCGCGCCCATCAACGCGGTGTTGCCGTGCTGGTCGGCGGCGCACGGATTCGCGCCGGCCTTCAGCAGATACGCCAGCGCGTCGGGTCGATTGTCGTAGGCGGCCAGTACCAGCGCCGTATAACCTTGCGGCGTGGTCGCATCGAGCGGATAGCCGGCTTGCACCAGCGCCTGCAGGATATCGACGCGGCCAAGACGCGCAGCGTCGAACCAGTCGTCGTCGTATTGCCGCAGTTGCTGCGCCGAAACCGCCGATGGCGGCGCATGCAGTTCACGGGTCGATGCGCATGCGGCGCACAGCGCGGCGCACACCGATAAAAGCGCGGCGAGCCGCGCGGCACGAAATCGCATCATGGGCTGAAATCGATCCGGGGGAAGGGCGGCGGGTCCTTGCATGCGCAACGGTTTGCCGTTGCCGGCCGACGGCTGCAAGCACAGCAACGCGCAGACGGCGGCGCCGGCAGGCATCGGCCGCCGCTGCAGCCGATGCCTGCGCGTGGCGCGCGCGGCGTGCCGCGCCGCCGGTCAGTTTTCCTGCAGCTTCGCCGCCATGTCCGCGACCCGCGCAACGTCCGCGTGCGTCGCGCCAGCAAGGCGCTTGCCGTAGTCGGCATCGGCCTTGTAGAAGTACGACAGCATCGTGTACTTGTTCGCGTCGTTGGTCACGTGGTTCAGGTCGGCCGACAGCGCGGTGACCAGATCGCTCTTGCCCTGCGACGACAGCGAGCGATAGTACTCACCGGCCTGGCGGAAGTTCAGCGTCTTGTGGATCGCCGCCTGCTGCGTGGTGCCGGCAAGCGGTGTCTGCACGTACTTGTACTTCGGGTCCTGCGGAATTTCGGCCAGCGTCGACGGCTCGTAGTTCACTTCGCCGGTGCGCTTGCCGGCGTTCTGCGCGCCGTCCTGGTTCACGTTGACCACCGGCACGATCGGCCGGTTGATCGGCAGATCGTTGAAGTTCGCGCCGAGGCGGTACATCTGCGTATCGGCGTACGCGAACAGCCGGCCCTGCAGCATGCGGTCTTCCGAAGCTTCGATGCCCGGTACCATGCGCGACGGCGCGAACGCCGATTCTTCCGTGGACTGGAAGTAGTTGTCCGGCACCTGGTTCAGTACCATCGTGCCGATCTTGCGCTCCGGCACGGTGTTCCAGACCTTGGTGTCGTCGAGCGCATCGTAGTCGAACTGGTTCAGGTCCTGCGGTTTCAGCACCTGGATGTACAGATCCCACTTCGGATAGTCGCCTTTACGGATTGCGCCGTAAAGATCGTTGGTCATCATGTTCCAGTCGTTGCCAATCGAAGCGGCAATATTTTGCGGACGAATCCCGTGAATTCCCTGTTCGCTTTTCCAATGGAATTTCACATAATTGACTTCGCCATTTGAATTGACGAATTTAAAAGCATGTACGGCAAATCCATCCATATGCCGATATGAATCCGGCATGCCTTCGTCGCTATAGAGACGGGTCAGCATATGGGTCGCTTCGGGCGTATGCGCGAAGAAGTCGAACGCGAGGTTGGCGTCCTGCACGCCGGTCACCGCGCTCGGCTTGTTCGCATGCACGAAGTCCGGGAACTTGATCGCATCGCGAATGAAGAAGATCGGCCAGTTGATGCCGACCATATCCCAGTTGCCCTGTGTCGTATAGAACTTGATCGCGAAGCCGCGCGGATCGCGCGCCTGCTCGGGCGAGCCGCGGTAGCCCATCACCGTCGAGAAGCGCACGAACACCTTGGTGCTGGTCCCCGGCGTGAACACCTTGGCGACCGTCAGATCGGAAATGTCGGCGTCGGGCGTGAAGGTGCCGAATGCGCCGGTGCCGCGTGCGTGCACGACACGTTCGGGAATGCGCTCGCGGTCGAAGCGCTGCAGCTTCTCGATCAGCTGCGAATCCTGCAATAGCGTCGGGCCACCCGGGCCGGCGGTTTGCGAATTTTCATTGTCTCCCACAGGCGAGCCGTTGTCGCGTGTCATGTTCTGCGCGTAGGCGCCGGATGCCAATGCAAACGCAATGGCAAACGGAACCGACCTGAATATGGTTTGCTTTGTCAGCATGCTTTTTTCCTAAGGGGCGGGGCACTCAATATAAGCGTGATCGAAATAGGCTCACCAATTGATATTTGGAATCGGGCAAATAGCGCTGCTTAATCGCAAGCCAATTGAACGGCGAATTTCGTTTTGCCGCACGTGGCATCGGATTGAACGATTCAACGCGCATCGGATATGTGTCGCTACGTATCGGTGTGGCGGATTTGCACGCGTTGGTGCGCTATGCGAATGTTTGCGCACATCTGCCGTATGTGGTGCTCCACCATCTCCTTTGTTGCGTGTGCATCGCCAGAATGGCGTCCATGTTCACTACGCGAGGAGGCAGCCCACAGCGCCAAGCACCGACGGTTCAGTTCTTCAGCATCGAGTGTCCGTAATCCATTCACTTACGAATCACGCTTTCGAAGGAGTCGAACATGCAAACGACGTCGCAAATCCCGTACGTTAACAACAACTACTATTTCCCCGCCAGCCAGCCTGTTCTGACGCCGCCGGTCTCCACCGGTGACGACGATACGGAGGGCCGCAAGCAGGGCGTAGCCGGGGGCGGCACCTGGCGGGAACGGGTCACCGACCAGATGGGCGTGCTGACGCGCTCGGTGGGCGACATCAATACACAGATGGGCAACATCGGTACTCAGATGGGCAACATCGGCTCGCAGATGGCGGATCAGACGCGCCGGACCAACGACATCGACAACGCCATTCGGTCCGTCGACGGCAAGCTGGACAAAGTCGATGAAGGGCTGAAGGTGCTCGCGCAAGGGCAGGAACTCAGCGCGAAACAGGCGGCAGCGCTGGAAGCCAAGGTCGACGGCGGCTTTGTGGCCTTGTCGAAGCAGCTGGAAGACTGTTGCACGAAGCTGATTCCGCATTCGCCCGCCCGCCCGTCGTCGGTTACGCCGAATGCGACGCGTCAGCAGTCGTCGGATGGCGGCGTGCGGGCTCCGGTACAAGGGGTGGTGGAGTAACTTCGCCGATGCGCAGCGGTACGACGCACGCGTGCATCGTTTGCCTGTCGTACGCTGCGCGAGGCACGCAGCGCGCAACGGTTGAAAGCCGGCCGGCGCGAGCCACGCGGTATCATGCGTGACTACGCGCCGCGTTGCTCGCGCAGCGCGGCGCACGCGAGGCCGAACCGGGAAGCTCCCGCGATCGGCCCGGCATCAACCCAACCCGTCGAGGACCCGCAGCATGCCGGCATGGCTAACCGTAGTAGGAATAGGCGATGACGGTTTTGCCGGGCTGGGGCGTGCGGCGCGGCGTGCGCTGCTCGATGCAGCGGTGATCTACGGCGGCGAACGCCATCTGTCGATGTTGCCGGCGCGCATCGCTGCGCGCCGCGAGCGCTGGCCCAGTCCGTTCGATATCGCACCGCTGCTCGCGCAACGCGACACAGCGGTGTGCGTGCTGGCGAGCGGCGACCCGATGCTGTTCGGCGTCGGCGCGACGCTCGCGCGGCATGTCGGCGCCGAGCAGATGCGCGTGCTACCCGCGCCATCTTCGTTATCGATCGCGGCAGCGCGGCTAGGCTGGCCGCTGCACGAAGTGGCCTGCGTGTCGCTGGTCGGCAGGCCGCTAGCCGCGCTCAATCTCCATCTGCATGACGGCGCACGCGTGCTGGTGCTGGGCAGCGACGCCGCGACGCCCGCACAACTGGCCGCGCGTCTGACCGAACGCGGCTTCGGCGCGACGCGCATCACGGTGTTCGAACATCTGGGCGGTGCGCGCGAGCGCCGCATCGATGGTTGCGCAAACGCGTGGCAGGTACCGCCTGGAGCCACGCTGAATCTGCTCGCGCTGTGCTGTCGAGCGGATGGCGTGGCGCCGCGTGTCGCGCTGACGCCGGGTTTGCCCGACAGCGTATTTCGTCACGATGGCCAGCTGACCAAACGCGACGTGCGCGCGCTGACGCTCGGACGGTTGGCGCCGGCGCCCGGCGAGTTGCTGTGGGACGTCGGCGCGGGCTGCGGTTCGATCGGCATCGAATGGATGCGCGCGCATCCATCGTGTCGCGCGCTGGCCATCGAAGGCCATGCCGAACGGCGGCGCCTGATCGAACACAATCGCGACGCGCTCGGCGTGCCCGCGCTGCAGCTGGTGGCGGGCCGCGCGCCCGAGGCGCTGGCGGGGCTGCCGGCGCCGGATGCGATTTTCATCGGCGGCGGCGCGACCGTGCCCGGTGTGCTGGACGCATGCTGGAACGCGCTGAAGCCGGGCGGCCGCATGGTGGCCAACGCGGTGACGCTGCAAGGCGAGGCCGCGCTCGCCACATGGCGCGAGCAGCGCGGCGGCACGTTGACGCGCATCGCGCTGAGCGAAGCGCAGCCGCTCGGCGGCTTCGATACGTGGCGCTCCGCGCTGCCGATCACACTGTACGAATCTCGCAAGCCGTGACGTGATGCGCGACGAAACCCCCGAACAGCCCGCACCGCTGCGCAGCGGCTATACCACCGGCAGTTGCGCGACGGCCACCTCGCTCGCCGCGGCGCGACTGCTGCTGGGCGGCGGCGTCAGCGAGGTCGCCGAAATCGTGTTGCCGAAGGGGCAACGCGTGCCGATGCGGCTGACGTTCTGCCGCCTCACCGCCGACGGCGCCGAGGCCGGCACCATCAAGGATGCCGGCGACGATCCGGACGTCACGCATGGTGCCGTGGTGTTCGCGCGTGTGAAGTTGCGCGCGCAACCGGGCGTCGGCTTTTTCGCCGGGCCGGGCGTCGGCACCGTGACGCGCGCGGGGCTCACATTGGCGGTCGGTGAACCGGCGATCAACCCGGTGCCGCGCCAGATGATCGCGCAGCACCTCGCACAGCTCGCAGCCGAATTCGCGTACGGCGGCGGTTTCGACGTGACGATCGGCGTCGAAGACGGCGAGGCGCTCGCGCTGAAGACGATGAACCCGCGCCTGGGCATTGTCGGCGGCTTGTCGATTCTCGGCACGACGGGTATCGTGCGGCCGTTTTCGTGCTCGGCGTATATCGCGTCGATCCATCAGGGCATCGACGTCGCGCGCGCGAACGGCTATATGCATATCGCCGCGTGCACCGGCAATGCGAGCGAGGACGCGATGCGCAGACACTACGGCATGCCCGATATCGCGCTGATCGAAATGGGCGATTTCGCCGGCGCGGTGCTCAAGCATCTGAAGCGCGCGCCGGTCGAGCGGCTCAGCATGTGCGGCGGCTTCGGCAAGCTCAGCAAACTGGCCGCCGGTCATCTGGATCTGCACAGCAGTCATTCCAGTATCAATTTGCCGCAGCTGGCCGCATGGGCCGGCGCGCAGCGCGCGGATGCCGCGCTGCAGGCGGCGATCTGCGCAGCCAATACCAGCCAGCAGGCGCTGGCGCTGGCAAGCGCGGCCGGTGTGCCGCTCGGCGACATCGTGTGCGCGCACGCGTTGCAGGTTGCGCGCGGTATCGTGCCGGCTGCCGTCGAGGTCGAGATGTTCGCGATCGACCGCCAGGGCAATATCGTGGGAGCGGCGCGATGAAGCGCATTCTGCTGCTGGGCGGCACCGGCGACGCGTTGCAGATCGCGCGCGCTCTGGGCATGCCGCACGTGTACAGTCTTGCGGGTCTGGGCAGTGTGCCGCAACGGCTTGCGTGCGGTGTGCGCGTCGGTGGCTTTGGCGGCGCGCAAGGGCTGGCGCGCTACCTCGGCAGCGAAGGCATCACACTGGTTGCGGACGCAACGCATCCGTATGCAGCGCAAATCAGCGCGAATGCGGCTGCGGCATGCCGCACCGTCGGTGTGCCGTATTGGGCGCTGCGCCGCCCTGCCTGGCAGCCGCAGCCGGGTGACGACTGGCGCATGGTCGACGGCTGGCAAGGCGTATGCGCTGCGCTTGCGCCGTTTGCGCGCCCGCTGTTCACGCTGGGCCGCGAAGCGCTCGCGCATCTCGACGAGATTCCGGCACATCAGTTCTGGACCGTTCGGTGTCTGGACGCGCATCCGGGGCATGCGCGCGCCACCGTCATCGAGGCGCGCGGACCGTTCACGGTCGATGGCGAGCGGGCATTGTTCGATGCCGGCCGCTTCGACGTGATCGTCAGCAAGAACAGCGGCGGGGCGGCCACTGAGGCAAAGCTCGCCGTCGCGCGCGAGCGCGGCTTGCCGATCGTGATGGTCAGGCGCCCGGCGCTGCCGCACGCGGATCGCGAGTTCGATGCGGCTAGCGCGCTGCTCGACGCGCTGCGCGACGGCTGATGCCGGCAGCCGCCTGAGCGAACGCGTGTCGGCGGCGCGTTCAAAGGTCCTGGCGCGGCGGCGGCTGTTCGTGCGCGCGTGGTGGTTATCAAGGAGTTTGGCTGAATGACGGTTTTCTTTATCGGCGCGGGGCCAGGCGACCCCGAACTCGTGACGGTAAAAGGGCAGCGGTTGATCCGAAGCTGCCCGGTGATTCTCTACGCGGGCTCGCTGGTGCCGCCCGCGGTGCTGGCCGGTCACGTTGCATACCGTGTGGTCGATACGGCGCCGCTCGATCTCGACGCGATCGTCGCGTTGCTTGCCGAAGCGCATGCTCAAGGGCACGACGTCGCGCGCGTGCATTCGGGCGATCCGTCGTTATACGGCGCAATCGGCGAACAGATCCGGCGCTTGCGCGAACTGGGCATTCCGTACGAGATCGTGCCGGGCGTCACGGCGACCGCCGCATGTGCGGCCACGCTCGGCTGCGAGCTGACGTTGCCCGACGTGTCGCAAACGCTGATTCTGACGCGCTACGCGCGCAAGACGTCGATGCCCGCCGGCGAACAACTTGCCGATCTCGCGCGCCATCGCGCGACGCTGGCGATTCATCTGGGCGTGCGGCATCTGGCGGACATCGTCGAGGAATTGCTGCCGCATTACGGCGCGGACTGTCCGGTTGCGGTGGTGTATCGCGCCAGCTGGCCGGACGAAGAGAAAGTGACCGGCACGCTGGCGGATATCGTTGCTCGCGTGCAGGCAACCGATATCGAAAGGACCGCGCTGATCCTCGTCGGGCGTGTGCTTGCCGCCGAGGATTTTGCCGATTCGACGCTGTACGGCAAAGGTTCGCCGTCAGCGCCGCCTGGCAATTGATCACACGGCTTGCCTGGCCTCTTGCTGCCGGAGAAGCGCCTGGTCAAGCTTCAGCAGCTTCAGATCGGCTTCGGCCGCAAAGCGGGAGGACTTCGGTACCGGTACGTCAGACTTTGAATCGGGACCGAGAATCGTCGGCGCTGAATGCGGCGACTCGAACTGTTCAGGGTAGGAGACAAACGGCGGCGGTCCCCACTCCGGAAAGGTGTCGTTATGACCGTTGTGAACGGTGACTTGCTGGGAACTGAACATGAGCTACTCCTTCAAAAGTCGGATGGCCAGCTAGCGTGTGCTGTCGCGGCAGACCCGCCGCGTACTGCGGCGCGCCTTTCGCTGCCGGACAGCACACGTGTACATCCTCATGCAATGCGGCCTGCGCAAGGTAATGTGCGGATAGTGCGGCATCTGTGTCTGGGTCGAACAGCGCACCGGTTTTTGCCGCACGGCGGGCGTGCAAATTCGCCCACGCCGCCCATCGCTTGCGTCAAGCAGTCAGGCGCGTTGCCGCGGCGCAACCTTCGTGGCTCCGCCGTCGCCGCTGGTCTGTTGTCCGTACTGCGTAGTCCATCCGCCGCCGCCCGGCGGCGTCATCGACGCCGACTGGCTGCCGTCAGTGCCGAACTGGCGATCGAACCAGACGTGGCCGTCCGCGGACTTGAGCTGCACTTCGCGAAGATGACCCTGCGGGTCGTAGCAACTGTAGGAGCCGGCCTGCCCGGTTTGTCCGGGCTGTTGCCTGAATTCGTAGTGAACCTGGCCGTTCGGGTAGCAGGTGGTTTGTTGCGGCAATGCGTTCATAGGCATCCTGATCGAAGTGGGTTGGCGATTACGCATGGGGTGTATGCAGTGGCCCCGGCGTAGCTGTGACGCGACAGCGGCGCTGAACGTGCGTTGCGCACGGCTAACCGGCCACACAACCATTTTGTGCCTATGCGTTTCGGATCGGTGATGCGTGCATATGTGCCGGGCATAGTTGCTCAGGCGCACAGCAATGCGGCGAAGAGGGAGAGGCGAAACGAAGGAAGATGAGCAGCGCTGGCCGGCCAGCGCTGCCCGCGTGGTGCCAGCGCTTAGCGCGGCTGCGCGCGCGACTGCCCGGCTTGCGCATGCGGCTGCGTTAGCGCACTGACGATCGCGAACACGATCACGTTCAACGTCAACGCGACAAAGCCGATATTGACGTCTTTCAGCGCATCCGGCAGGAACGGCAGCAGTTGCCCGACGCTCAGGTGCATGATGGTTGTCGTCGCAACCACCAGTACGCCGACCGCGATCCCGCAGAACGCGCCCTGTTTCGTCGCGCGATTGCGCGCGGCGAGACTGCATACCACCGCCGGGAACAACTGCGTAACGAAGTTGTACCCCATCAGCAGCAGCGCGACGATGGTCTCGCCGCCGTGCAGCGTAAACAGCACGGCAACCACCGCGACGACCGGCACCATGAAGCGCGCCAGCTTCGTCACGCGCGCATCGGACGCGTCGCGCTGCAGCAGGCCGCGATAGATGTCGTTGGCGATCAGCGTCGACGCGGTGGTGAGGATCATCGAGCCCGGCACCAGCGCGGTCAGCACGCCCGCCGCGCCGACCACGCCGACGAACCATGGGTCGAAGGTCTGGATCGTCAGGCGGAACAGCGACAGATCGATATTGCCGCCGGTCAGGCCCGGCACCGTCAGCGTCGCCGCGAAGCCGACGAAGAACACGAACAGCAGGATCAGCTGATAGATCGGCAGCACCATCGCATTGCGCCGGAAGATGCGCTCGTCTTTCGCGGTGAACACCGAGCCGAACGTGTGCGGCCACATGAAAAAGCCAAGCGCAGTGAGCAGCACGGTCGACTGGAACCACACCACGCTGGAACTCGCGCCCTTGTCCGGGAAGGTCAGAAAGCCGGGCCGCGCGGTATCGATCGCATGGAACATATTGCCGAGGCTGCCGTAATGATGGATCGGCAGGTAGATGCCGAGAAACAGCACGACACCGAGAATCAGCAGATCCTTCACCACCGAGTTCCATGCGGAGCCGCGCACGCCGGAGGCCATCACGTAGACCGTCACGACTGCCGCGCCGATCCAGATCGCCGCGGTCGACGAGATCGCGCCATACGAGGTCGTCGCGACGATGATGCCGAGTCCCTTCAGTTGCAACACAAGGTACGGAATCAAGGCCGCCACGTCGACGATCGCCACCATCACGCCCAGCGCATCGCTATCGTATTTGCGCGCAAAGAAGTGCGGCTGCGACACCAGCCGGTGTGCCTTCGCGTAGCGCCATACGGGCGGTAGCAGCCAGTACGACAGCACATAGGCCAGCGTTGCGTACGCAAGGATGTAGTAGACGGGCGCGCCCTTGCCGTACGCAAAGCCGCTGCCGCCGAGAAACGTGAAGGTCGTATAGATCTCGCCGGCCATCAGCAGAAACACGAAGGCCGTGCCGAAGCTGCGGCCGCCGACGGTCCATTGCTCGAGATTCATGTCGTGCCCGCGGCGGGCACGGATACCCAGATACAGCGCAAACAGCGTCACGGCGATGATGATGATCAGCGCGCTGCTCATGGGCGGTCCTCCGCGGTGCGGCCTTCAGCTGCTGCGCGATTGGCCGGATCGAGCCGGTAGACCAGCGCCATGATCGCCGCGGTCAGCACTACCCACATCACGATCCACGCAAGCACGAGCGGCATGCCGAGCACCAGCGGCTCGACTCGATTGACGAACGGAACGCCGAGCAGAATGCCGATAAACGGCAGCACGGCCAGTAGACGAAAGGACATCGGGCAACTCCTCGAACGGTTGCTGCGGTCTCGGGTCGATACGCGTCGCTACGGCCTTAGGCGAAACAAGGCTCGGACGAATGTATGCCCGAGCGCAGGCTTGCGTAAAGCGAAAATCAAAAATATGCAGGCGAACAGTGCGAGTGCGTGCGATGCGTGCGGCTCGACCGTTGTCATTTATCGCGCATGAAGGCATATTGAAAGCGATGCGCGCATGCGCTGTACCTGCGAGCGCAAGCTATTACACTGTGCGGCATAACATGGATTGCGACAGCCCGTCCTGCACGGACGCCATAACAAGCAAACCCCAAGCGCACGCCAAATGACCAGCAGCCTGATCGCCGACATCCTGTTCGGTTTCACCGGATTGATCAGCATCATCAATCCGTTCGCCATCGCTTTCGTGTTTCTCGACCGCACCGAATCGCTGACCGTCGAGGAACGTTCGGCGCTCGCGCGGAGAGTGTCGATCAACGCATTCATCGTGCTGCTGGTAGCGTTTTTCGCGGGCACGCCGGTGCTGCACTTCTTCGGCATTTCGATCGAGGCGTTGCGCATCGGCGGGGGCCTCGCCGTGGCGGTCAGCGCATGGAACATGCTGAATGCGCCGGAAACCCGCACCGAGCAGGCGGCGGGCAAGCCGGTCGATCCGGACAACGCGATGTCCAAAGCTTTCTTCCCGCTGACAATGCCGCTCACCACCGGCCCCGGCACACTCGCCACCGCGATCGCGCTAAGCGCGAGCCGCTCGCACAAGCTGTCCGAATTCCTGCTGTCGTCGCTTGCGTCGGTGGTGATTTCGGTGCTTGTCGTGCTTGTCATTTATTTCACGTACAGTCGCTCCGCCTATATCGCGCACTTCCTCGGCAAGGAGGGCACACGGGTCGCTTTGCGCGTATCGGCGTTTCTGCTGCTTTGCATCGGCGTGCAGATCATGCTGACCGGCATTTCGGCGTTTCTCGCGCCGCTGGTCGGTTATCGGCCCGCACCGTAGCGCGGCGCAACGCGTCGCCGGCGGTGCTGGGCAGTCTTCTTTGTCGAGGAGGTAAACCATGTGCCGCTGGCTGGCTTACACAGGCAATCCGATCCAGCTCGAAACCGTGCTGTTTCGCGCCAGGCATTCGCTGATCGACCAGAGCCTGCATTCGCGAATGGGACATACCACCACCAACGGCGACGGCTTCGGCGTCGGCTGGTATGGACATCCGACCGACATACCGTTTCGCTACCGCTGCGCGCAACCGGCATGGAGCGACCGCAATCTGCGCGATGCCGCGCGTGCGGTGCGCGCGCCGCTGTTCGTCGCGCACATTCGCGCCGCCACCGATACGCCGGCGCAGGAAACCAACTGCCATCCGTTTCGCTACGGGCGCTGGCTGTTCATGCACAACGGTCTGGTGCGCGACTATCCGAAACTGCGCCGCGATCTGATGATGGCGATCGACGCAGACCTGTTCGCGTCGATCGAAGGCTCGACCGATTCGGAAGTACTGTTTTTCCTCGCGCTCAGCTTCGGCCTCGAACTCGATCCGGTCGAGGCGCTCGAGCGGATGGCCGGCGTCGTCGAGGACGCCGCGCGCCGCCGTGGCGTGGCCGAGCCGTTGAACATGACGGTATGCGCGACCGACGGCGAACGGATCGTCGCGGTACGCTATTCGAGTGAGCGGCAGTCGCGTTCGCTGTTTCACAGTGCTTCGATTCGCCATTTGCACGAGCTTTATCCGGACGATCCGCGTATCGAGGCAGTCGGCGACGACGCATTTCTGGTACTGTCTGAACCGCTCGTCGACTTGCCCGGATGGTGGGAGGAAATTCCGGAAAGTACGGCGATCGTCGCTAAAAACGGGGTGATCGAGCAGCGAACATTTAATCCGCATATTCAATGACGGGGAAAGCCCGTCGGCATGCGGGGAAATGTAAAGAAGCCGCGCAAACCTGGTGTTAACCCGGGTATATGAAAAGCGCGTAGCTGCCGATGTCGCAATGATGAATCGCCAAGAGACCGCAAACCGGATGATCGACAGTGAGCACAACAGTGAGCACGGTAGCCGCAGCTACAGGTCGAGCGTAGCCGCGCAGGTGCTGGAGTCCGAACGCAACGTGGTGCGTCTGCTGACGCGCAGCACGCCGTTGCCCGATCTGCTGGCCGAAGTGTGCCGGCGCGCCGAGACGCTGCTAGGCGACGGCGCCTCCTGCACCGTGCTGGTGCTGGCGCCCGACGGCCAGCATGCGAAGGTCGGCGCTGCGCCGTCGCTGCCGCTGTCGTTTCACGAGGCGCTGAGCCGTTTCGAAATCGGACCCGAGGCCGGCTCGTGCGGCACGGCGATGTACGAGCGGCGCATGGTGGTGGCCGAAGATCTCGAGAAAGATCCGCTATGGGCCAACTACCGGCATCTGGTGCAGCCGCACGGCTTGCGTGCCTGCTGGTCGATTCCATTCGAAGACGAGGCGGGCAGCGTGCTCGGCGCATTTGCGGTGTATTACCGCACGCCGCGCCGGCCTACCGACGTCGAAGAAACGATTCTGCGCGACATCGGCCGCAGCGTCGGCCTCGCGATTCATCAGGACCGGCTGCAGCAGCGGCTTGCGCAAAGCGAGGAACATCATCGCCTCGTGGTCGATCACCTGAACGAAGGCATCGTCGTGCAATCGCGCGGCGGCGAAGTGCTCGCCTGCAATCCGAGCGCGATGCGCATGCTGCGCACCACGTCTTCGATCATCGGCAGCAACATCTATTCGGTGATGCTGCGCGCGCGTCGTGAAGACGGCTCCGTCATCGAAACGCCCGAGCGGCCGACGCGCCTCGTGTTTGCCACCGGCAAGCCGGTACTCGGCATGACGATGGCGCTCGACCTGTTCAACGGCGAAACCATCTGGGTCACGGCGAACGTCGTGCCGATCTTCAAGCCGGGCGATAGCGAAGCACACGCGGTGCTGATTTCGTTCAACGACATCGGTCCGGTGCGCGCCGCCCAGCAACAGCTGAAGTATCTGGCCACGCGCGATTCG
>Ga0310813_10000942_pt1 | contig 17606 bp, 18 predicted proteins | sample YN3metagenome_FD_203086 | JGI IMG/M metagenome (GOLD analysis project Ga0310813, IMG submission 203086) | Soil microbial communities from experimental microcosm in Duke University, North Carolina, United States - YN3 | ecosystem: Engineered > Artificial ecosystem > Soil microcosm > Unclassified...
GGTCGAGGCTCCTTCATCGCGGGTTGGCGGGGGTCATGATTCTACCCGCCGAGATCGCTCGACCGGTCGGTGGCCGCCTCAGCCCTTCCGCCGGCTCGGGAGGCGGCGGCGCCCTGGCGGACGGTAGCGCACCTCGAGCAGCGGCCACAGGTCGTTGAGGAGAACCCGGTAGTCGCCACCCACGAGCGACGCTCGCAGCCGCCCGGTGCGGATGAGGCGGCGCACGTGCTCGGGGTGAAAGCCAAGGATGATGGCAACCTGCCGCGTGCCGACCACGAGCCCCTCGGGGTCGACCTCGGCCGATGCATCCATCCCCGCCATCGCCACCGCCATCGCCTTGGCGCGGTCCGCGGTCAGGGCCACCGCCTCAGGCTCCTGCCGTCGCATGGCGCTCGCCATTGCCGCCGCCAGCCGCTCCCGCAGGTCGCCGACCTTCATTCGACCCGCAGCCAGCCGCGCCGAAGGGCGAATTCGAAGACGGCCTCGACCGATGCGAGCCAGCGGCCGAGCCAGCCCGCACGCTCCCGGTACAGGGCTCGTGCCTTGGCCAGGACGCGGCTGCGGTCGTGGCCGGACAGCTCCGTGGCGAGGCCGCGCAGCTCGTCGAAGGCAGCCGCGTGACGTTCGGCCAGCCAGAGGGCATCAGCCATCGCCTCGCGGGCGGCGTGATCGTCCGGGCGCAGGTCGGAGGCCCGCCTCGCGGCGGTGAGTGCGCCGGGGTCGCCGGTGCGGATCAGGCCGCGCGCGAGTGCCAGCTGAGCGTCGAAGCTGCTCGGGTCGAGCCTGACCGCGCGACGCGCCGCGTCGACGCCCTTCTCGGCGTCGGCGGCCTCGATCCGCTCCGAGGCCTCGCCGACGGTCCACGCGACCTGGCGCGGGTCGCGGCGGGCGAGACGCGCGTATTCCGCGGCGGCATCGGCGTGCTCCCCTCTCCGCGACTGGATCTCGGCCAACAGCTCCCGGTAGCGCACCTCCTCAGGATCGAGTCGAACGGCGTCCATCGCGTCGGACTCGGCCTCCTCGAGGCGACCGAGCGCGAGGAACGCCCGGGATCGGGCCTCGTGGGCGGCGTCGTCGCCCGGCCGCTCGGCCAGGACGGCGTCGTTTCGTCGCACGATCTCCTGCTGGCCAGCCGCGTCGACCATCGGCTCAGGCCTCGGCGGCAGGCTCACGCTTGGTGCCCTGCCATGCGCCGCCTGCCACCAGGTCCGCGAGTCGCCCCGGCAGGGACGCCATCGCCACCCGCTCCTGGGTCATCGAGTCGCGCTCGCGGATGGTGGCCGCTCCGTCCTCCAGCGACTCGACGTCGATGGTCACGCAGAACGGAGTCCCGATCTCGTCCTGGCGCCGGTAGAGCTTGCCGATGCTGGCGGTGTCGTCGTACGTGGCAGGCATGCGCGCCTTCAGGTCGCCGGTAAGCCGCCGCCCCATCTCGACGAGCTCCGGCCGGTTGCGGAGGAGCGGCATGACCGCCACCTTGATTGGGGCAAGGGACGAGCGGAGGTGGAGCACCACCCGCTTCTCGCCCTCGACCTGCTGCTCCTCGTAGCCATCGATCAGGACGGTCAGGACGGCCCGGTCCACGCCCGCGGCCGGCTCGATCACGTACGGGGTGACGTGCTCGCCACTCGCTTCGTCGAAGATCGAGAGCGACTTGCCGGAGCCAGCGGCGTGCGCCTGGAGGTCGTAGTCGGTCCGGTCGGCGACCCCCTCGAGCTCGGACCAGCCCATCGGGAATTCGTATTCGATGTCTGTCGTCTGGCGGCTGTAGTGGGACAGCTCGTCCGCGTCGTGCGGCCGCAGCCGGAGGCGTTCAGACGCGATCCCCATCACATCGGTCCACCAGCGCAGGCGCTCCGCGACCCAGTAGGTGAACCACTCATCCTCCTGGGAGGGGTGGACGAGGAACTCCATCTCCATCTGTTCGAACTCGCGGTCGCGGAAGATGAAGTTGCCTGGCGTGATCTCGTTGCGGAAGCTCTTCCCGATCTGGGCGATCCCGAAGGGCAGCTTCCGCCGCGCGGTGGAGGCCACGTTGGCGACGTTGACGAAGATCCCCTGCGCGGTCTCGGGCCTCAGGTAGGCGACCGATGCCGACTCTTCGACCGGCCCGACGTGCGTACGAAACATCAGGTGAAACTGGCGTGGCTCGGTGAGGGTCCCCCGGTTTCCGCAGTTCGGGCAGGCGATCTCGGAGGGCGGCCCCTTCAGGTCGTCGGTGCGGAAGCGCAGCTTGCAGTTGCGGCAGTCGACCATGGGGTCGCTGAAGCCGGCGACGTGGCCGGAGACCTCCCACACCCGCGGGTTCATGATGATCGCGGCGTCGAGGCCCACGATGTCGTCGCGCAGCTGGACCATCTGGCGCCACCAGGCGGCCTTGACGTTGTTCTTGAGCTCCACGCCGAGCGGCCCATAGTCCCAGAAGCCGCCCATCCCACCATAGATCTCGCTCGACGGGAAGACGAACCCGCGGCGCTTGGCGAGGCTGACGATGAGCTCCATGTTCGGTGCGGGCATCTTCCCGAGTCTAGCGCAGCAGGATCGAGCGCCCGCCGCCCTCAGGGATGGTCGCTGACCAGCTCCCGGAACACGCGTCGCAGGACCCACCGTCCGACCAGCCCAAGGGTCGCCCCGTAGAGGACGTGGCTGATCGCCGAGATCGTGGCGAACTCCTGGTAGAGGCGGATGTCGAGCCAACCGGGATAGAGGGTCAGCTGGAACGCCTCGAGGAAGAGCCCCCAGCCGATCCCGGTCACGAGGGCTCGTCGCTCGCTGATGCCCCCGTCACGGGCGAAGAGGAACATGTAGGCCACGCCGAATGAGGTGCCATTGACGAGGTGGAAGGCCGTCCCCGCCGCCGTGATCAGGGCCGGGTCGCTGCTGGTGCCGACGAGCAGCTCCCCGAAGATCTGGATGGCGTGGAACGGATCGAACGGGCTTGGATCGAGCTGGGAGAGGATCGTCTTGGTGACGTCGTAGATGATCGTGGCGCTGAAGCCAACCGCGATCCCAACGGCGATGGTGCGCAGCATCCATGACCGGCTCTCCGGCGACGAGATGACGAGCACCGCCGCGAAGATGACCACGAGCAGGGTGGTCATCACCAACAGGGCGAGGCCAAGTGAGACGCCGCCCAGGATGTTCAGAAGCAGCGCGACGCCGCTGAAGACGCCGCCGAATGCCAGCAGCGGCCGCAGCCGACCGGCAAAGCTGACCCCCTCGTCCTCGTCCTCGTCGAGCTCCGGGTCGAGCTCCGAGTCCGGCGGCTCGGTCATGGGCGCTGACCTCGTCCTGGGCGGTCGCGATGGATGCCGCATCGTAGCGAACGGACCGATCGACACGGCAGGCGGAGCGACGCGCGTCGGCGCGACGGTTCCCCGCTAACCTATGCCGACGATGACCGATATCGGGGGCACGGCCCTTACCGAACGCGACGCCGCGGCGGCTGCCGACCTGCGATCGATATTCGGCTTCCTGCGCGACGTGGTGGCAGACATGGAGCGGTCCGTCCCCTATGCCGCGGCGCTGATGCGGTCGAGCGAGGGGCTGCGCGTCGACCTGCGTGACGGCGGCCAGACCGCCAACCGCCTCGATCCGCTGGCCGGGGTGGTGCTGACCGCATCGAACGGTCACTCGCTGGAGGAGACGGCGACCGACCGGACCGATCCCGATGCGGTCCGTGCCGCGGCGGCCGACCTCGTTGCCCGCGTCCGCGCCCGGACGACGAACGGCACCTCCCCGGCACTCGAGATCGTCCCGGAGGCGCCGGCGGACGCCGACTACGCGACGCCGATGCAGATCGACCCAGCCAGCCTGACCCTGGCCGAGAAGCTGGCGCGCTACGAGGCCGTCCGACGACAGCTCCGCGAGTCCGACGCCCGGGCGGTGCAGGCCTCGGCCGGCTACGGCGAGACGCTGCAGCAGACCGTCTTCGTCAACCGGGTCGGCATGGTGACCCAGCAGGTCCGCCGCACGACGCTGGCGCTGATCCTCTTCGTCTCCGACGGCCAGCAGCAGCGCTACGACTACTTCGGGCGCGGCGGCACCGGCGGCCTCGAGGTCGTCGAGGTTCCCCCCGAGGACCTGGCCGAGATGGCCGAGACGGCCGTCGGCCTCCTGACCGCGCGGCCAGTCCCGGCGGGCGTCTACGACATCGTGGCCGACCCATCGGTGAGCGGGACGATCGCACACGAGGCGTTCGGCCACGGCGTCGAGACCGACATGTTCCTGAAGGAGCGCGCGCGGGCTGCGCACTACGTCGGGCAGAAGGTCGGCTCGGAGCTCGTCAATATCATCGACGACGCCACGGTGCCGGGCGGGTATGGCGGCTACTTCATCGACGACGAGGGCCAGCCGGCCTCACCCACCGTCATCATCCGCGACGGGGTCTTCCAGCGCGGCCTGACCGATCTCTACTCGGCAACCCGGCTCGGGATCCCCCGCTCCGCCAACGGGCGCCGCGAGAGCGTTCACCGCAAGGCCTACGCCCGCATGTCGAACACCTTCTTCGCGCGCGGGACGAACACCCGCGAGGAGCTGCTCGCCAGCCTCGACGATGGCCTGCTGGTCTGCCGCGCCCTCAACGGGATGGAGGATCCGAAGGGCTGGGGGATCCAGATCTGGACCAACTTCGCAAGGGAGTACAAGGGCGGGAAGCCGACCGGCGTCCTCTACGCGCCGGTGGCGATGACCGGCTACGTCCCCGACGTGCTGGCCGACGTCTCGATGGTCGCCAACGACTTCCAGATCACGCCCGGCACCTGCGGCAAGGGCTGGAAGGAGCTCGTCCCCAACGGCTCCGGCGGGCCGCACATCAAGACGCGGCTGAGGCTGGCCTGAGGCCGATGGACAGGCGGATCGTCGACGCGCTGCACGCTCACCCCGGGATCGATGACTGGATCCTGCGGCTGGAGCGGACGCGGGGCGTCCAGGTCTACCTGGCCGGCGGCGACATCGAGAGCGTGCGGCAGGTCTCGCGCGAAGCCTACGAGGTCGAGGTCTACAACGACCACCCCGCGCCGGCAGGCACCGAGAGGCCCGAGACGGCGCGCGGCGGTGCGACGATCCCCCTGGCGCGGGTCGACCTCGACAACGTGCCGCGCATCCTGGACGACGCGGTGACGATGGCCAGCCTCATCAACAACCCCCCGTGGTCGCTCGCCGGCGCGGCGGCCATGCCCGACGTCGCGCTCGCCGATCCCCGCCTGGTGGATGCGGCCGACGCCACCGCGGCGGGCCTCGAGGCGGCGGACCGGATCCGGGATCTCGCGGAGCGGGAGCGCACATCGGGCGTGCGACTGAGCGGCGCCGAGCTGTTCCTGACCTATTACGAGGACGAGCTCCTCAACAGCCAGGGCGCCGAGGCGTCCTCCACCTCCACCCGAATCCTGATGGAGGTGACGCTCCTGGCACGCGGCACCGAAGACGAGACCGAATACTTCCGCCAGGTGGAGTCGCGCCAGCTCGCCGACCTCGAGCTGGAGGAGACAATCCGGGTTGGTGCGCAGCTCGCCCGCGACAAGCTCGGCGCGGCGGCACCGCGGACGCGGCAGGGTCCGGTGGTCATCTCCGGCGAGGCGCTGAACCAGATGATGTCCGGCCAGGTGACCGGCCTTCCCGGCGCGCTCGTCTTCCAGGCGATGGCCCGCACAGCGTACGAGAACCTGTCGCGCTTCGAGCTGGGCGCCTCGATCTACGGCGACGGCCAGCCGGCCGGGGACCGGCTCACCCTCCGCGCCAACGCGCTGCGGCCCTTCGGCGTCGGAAGCTATCGCTGGGATTCGGACGGGATCCCGGCGCACGACCTGCTGGTGATCGAGGACGGGATCCTTCGCGCACGGCCGGCAACCGTGCGCTACGCCCAGTACCTTGGCATCCCCGCCACGGGTCGCCCGGGCGTGGCTGAGATCGGCGTCGGCAGCACGGCGCGGGCGGACCTGCTGCTGGACGACGAGCCGATGCTCGAGGTGCTCGACTTCTCGGCGCCGAACGTCGAGCCCCTCAGCGGCGACTTCGGCATGGAGATCCGGGTCGGCTACGAGACCGGCAAGGGTGGCCGGCGCGCCATCAGCGGCGGGTCGGTGACGGGGAACCTCTTCGATGCCCTCGCGAATGCCCGCTTCTCGGCCGAGTCGCAGGGATTTGCCCAGTTCGCCGGACCTACCGCCATTCGCTTCGAGTCGCTCCAGGTCGCCGGCGAGGGCTAGGCGGGCGCGGGGACTCCCCGGAGCGCCACCTCGTCGAGGAAGTCGCGGCTCCGCAGCTCCCGTTCGAGGACGGCCGAGACGCTCGCGTGCAGCAGGTGCTCGACCTCCCGTTGCGTCGCGGTCGGCAGGTGGAGACGCAGCACCTCGGTCAGGGATGAGCGCTGCAGATGCCGCATCACCTTGAGCGCCAATGCCGAAATCTGCCGCGTCCCGAGCGCGTCGTGCGAGCACTCCGGGCCGACCACGCCGCCCGCCACCGGGGAGTAGGCATTGCCCTCCGGCTCGATCTCGATCCCGCAATCAAGGCATCGGGTCAGCTCGGGGCGAAAGCCCATCGCCTCGAGCAGGTGCAGCTCGAACCAGCGCGCCACGATCTCGCGCGAGACCGCTTCGGGAGTGGCGTCGAGCGCCGCGAGCGCCTGTGCCAGCAGCTCGAAGGCCTGGTGCGACTCCGCCGACCCCTCGCAGAAGCGATCTGCCAGCTCGACCACGTACCAGGCTGCGGCGGTCGAATGGAGGTCGTCCCGCAGGCCGAGGTGCGGATCCTCCAGCGCCGCCTGGGTCACGACATCGAAGGTTCGGCCCACTGCCAGCACCAGGTGCACATCGCTGAAGGGCTCCAACCCCCCGCCGAGGCGAGAACGCGGCCTGCGAATCCCCTTCGCGATCACCCGCAGCTTGCCGAGGCGTGGGGTCAGGACGGTGAGCACGCGATCGGCTTCGCCGAGGTCCATGCTGCGCAGCACGATCCCCTCGGTCTTGTAGAGACGGGCTCGGCTCACGGGCGCTTCGACCTCGGGTACCCTTGGGTCGTGGACATGATGAGCCAGTTTAACGACCTCCTCGACGAGATCGAGACGGAGATGCGGTCCGTCCTCGGCGAGCACGATGGACGGGCCCGTCCGCTGTACGACATGCTCGCCTACCACCTGGGCCTCGACAATTCGGAGGGGCCGCGCGGCAAGCGCCTCCGGCCGCTGCTGGGCCTCCTCGCCTTCAAGTCGCTCGGCGGCGAATACCGCAAGGCGCTCCCCGCCGCGGCGGCGGTCGAGCTCGGCCACAACTTCAGCCTCGTCCACGACGACATCGAGGACTCCGATCGCGAGCGCCGCCATCGGCCCACCCTGTGGGCGCTCTGGGGCGTTCCGCTGGCCATCAACGCCGGGGACGCGCTCTTCGCGCTGTCACGCCTGGCGCTGTACCGGCTCATGAAGGAGGAGGAGTACGAGCCACAGAAGCTCCTCGACGTGATGCGGGTCTACGACGAGACCTGCCTCGCCCTCTGCGAGGGGCAGTACCTGGACATCAGCTTCGAGCGCCGGACCGACGTCACCGTCGACGAGTATCTCGAGATGATCTCGAAGAAGACCGCCGCGCTCATCGGCGCCTCGATCGAGACGAGCGCGATGATGATCAGCGACGAGCCGGAGGTGATCGAGGCCTACCATCGGCTCGGCCGAGACCTCGGGATGGCGTTCCAGATCGCGGACGACCTGAAGGGCAGCTTCTGGGCCAGCGCCGACTCGGGGAAGGCAGCGGCCGGCGACATCAGGAAGCGGAAGAAGACCTACCCGCTGGTCTGGGCGATGCGCAACGCGGCCGAGGCAGACGTCGCTCGCCTGATCGCCGTCTACCAGCCCGAGAGTCGGGCCACGGACGGCGCCGGCGCCGGAGCGGGCGACGCCCTCATGTCCGATGAGCTCGTCGACGAGGTCCTCGAGATCCTCGAGCGAAGCGGCGCGCGCGCCGCCACGGAGCAGGAGGCTCGGCGCTATCGAGACCTGGCGCTGACCGAGGCGCGGTCGCTCCCGGTGCCGATGGAGCGCCTGGAGGACCTCCGCACGCTCGTCGAGAGCATGATCAGCGCCTAGTCGGCGTCGCTGGTGGCCAGCTCCTCGAGCGCCGATTCCGCCTCGCGCGAGCGCGTGGCGATGACCTTGCCGATGCGGCGCGGCTCGGCCGTCTCGACAGTCAGGGTCACGTCCCGGAAGGGAACCACCGCGCCCGGCAGCGGGATCCGACCGACGCGGTGGACGATGAATCCGCCCACGGTGTCGTACTCGTCCTCGTCGTCCTCCTCGGTGTCGTCGAGCTCGAAGAGGTCGCGGAGGTCGTCCATGCTGACCCGCCCGTCGACCCGGAACGCGATGCGGTCGTCCTCGTCGAGCGACTCGACCAGCGACTCCTCCTTGTCGTACTCGTCCTGGATCTCGCCGACGATCTCCTCCACCACGTCCTCCATCGTGATCAGGCCGGCGGTGCCGCCGTATTCGTCGACCACGATCGCGATGTGTCGCTTGTCGACCCGCATCTCGTGCAGGAGCTCGTCTACGGGCTTCGTCTCGGGGACGTAGGCGGCCGGGCGGGCGAGGGCACGGATGTCGATCTCGGACGAGGGGGCCGCCCCGGGACGGAGGAAGGGGAGGAGGTCCTTGGCGTAGAGGATCCCGACGATGTTGTCGAGGTTATCCTCGTAGACGGGCACCCGCGAGTGCCCGGCCCGCACGATCATGTCGAGCACCTCGTCGACCGGGTCATGGACCTCGACCGCCCTGATCCCGATGCGGGGGATCATCACCTGGTGGACCTTCGTCTCGGCCAGCTCGATGACCCCGTGGATCATCTCCTTCTCGTCCTCTTCGATGCCGCCCTGCTCGCTGCCGGTTTCCACCAGCATCTTCAGCTCCTCGGTCGAGAGGTAGCCGGCCTGTGGTCGGTCCTTTCCGCCGAGCGCCCGGACAAGCACGTTGGAGACGGTCGAGACGAACCACACGATCGGCCGGAGGGCGCGGTCGAACCAGCCAATGGGGCGGGCAACGAAGATGGCAAAGCGGTCCGGGAAGGCGAGCGCGAGGGTCTTCGGCACGAGCTCGCCGATGATGATCGAGGCGAGCGCGATCAGCAGCGTGACGAGCACGAAGCTGATCTGCGAGGCCGACTCCCGGATGAAGGTCAGCGGGATCAGGCGCACGAGATCGGCCAGGCTGCCCGAGAACGACACCGCACCGAACGCCGAGGCGAGGAAGCCCAGGAAGGTGAGCGCGATCTGGATCGTCGCCAGGAATCGGCTCGGGTCCTCGGTCAGGCGCTGCGCCACTCGGGCGGCGCGGCTCCCTTCGCCGACGAGCTGGCTCAGCCGATGTCGCTTGACGGTGATCAGCGAGATCTCGCTGGCCGCGAAGAAGCCACCAACGAGGATCAGCGCCAGGACGATGGCGACGTCCAGGACCGGGTTCCCGGTCCCTCCGCCTCCCGTGGTTTCAGGCATCGGCTTCCAGGTTCCGTCGCCGGGTTCCGATGCGACGCGCCGGCATGCCCACCACGGTCTCGCCGGCCGGCACGTCCCGGGTCACCACGGCTCCGGCACCGGTTCGTGCGCCCGGCCCGATGCTGACCGGGGCACGTAGCATGGTATCGACCCCGATGAACGCGCCATCGCCAATGGTGGTTCGATGCTTCGTGGACCCATCGAAGTTGGCGGTGATCGCACCCGCCCCGATGTTGACCCCGTCGCCGAGCTCAGCATCGCCGAGGTAGCTGAAATGGTGGATCTGGGTGCCGGCCCCGACGCGCGCCTTCTTCAGCTCGGCGAAGTTGCCGATCCGGCAACGGGGCCCAATCTCGCAGCCAGGCCGGATGTGGCTGTACGGCCCGATCTGGACGTCTTCGGCAACGGTCGACTCCTCGATCACGCTCGCCCACACGACCGTCCGCGCGCCAACCCTGGAGTCGATCACCTGGGCCCCCGGCCCGATGACGGCCTCCGCCGCGATCGTGGTCGTGCCGGAGAGGACGGTCCACGGCTCGATCCGGGCGTCCTCGCCGATCTCCACGCCGGCATCGATGTAGGTGTTCGCCGGATCGACGATGGTGACCCCGTTGCGCATGTGCCGCTCCGCAATCTCGTCGCGCATGATCCGCGCGGCGGCCGCCAGCCCGGAGCGGTCGTTGATCCCCATCGCCAGGTCTGCTCGTGGGGCGCTGACGACCGTCACGGTGCCGCCCTCGGCGGTAGCCATCGCCACCAGGTCGGTCAGGTATCGCTCGCCTGAGGGCGAAGCCCGCACGGCACCGATATTTGCCCGCAGCCAGGTGGCGTCGAAGCTGTACGCGCCGGCGTTGACCTCGCCCAGCCCCTGCGTCTCCTGGTCCGCGTCGCGATCCTCCACGATGGCGCGCACCGAGCCGTCCGGGTTGCGCACGATCCGGCCGTAGCCGCTCGCATCGTTCGGCCGGGAGGCGAGAAGCGCGATGCGGGCGTCGCCCTCAGCCTGTGCGTGGAGGAGCTCGGTGAAGAGCGCGCCCGGTACGAGCGGCGCATCTCCCATCGCCACCAGGACCTGCCTGACCCCGTCGCCGATCTGCTCGAGGCCGCAGCGGACCGCGTCGGCGGTTCCGTCCTGGGACTCCTGCCGGACGGTTGTCGCTCGTCCCGCGACGGAGGCCTCGACCGCCTCCGCACCATGTCCGACCACCACGACCGGCTGCTCGATCCCGGCCTCCGCCAGCGCGGCGAGGACGTGGTCGAGCATCGAGCGCCCGGCCAGCGGGTGGAGCACCTTCGGCACGCGAGACCGCATGCGCGTCCCCTGTCCGGCGGCCAGGACGACCGCCCCTGTGGCCGTCACGATGATGCGGACTCCCCCTCTCCGGCGAGCGCCACCATCTCGATCTCGACCAGCGCGCCCTTCGGAAGGGCCTTGACCGCGACCGTCGAGCGGGCCGGATATGGCGGCGAGAGGTGTTTCGAGTAGACATCGTTGACGGCGACGAAATCGGCCATGTCGGCCAGGAAGATCGTCGTCTTCACCACGCGGTCGAAGCTCGAGCCGGCCTCCGCCAGCACGGCGGCGAGGTTGCGCAGCGCACGGTCTGCCTGGGCCGCGACGCCGTCCGCCAGCGCGCCGTCAGACGGTTCGGCACCAACCTGCCCGGCGGTGAAGACGAATCCACCGGCACGAATCGCCTGGCTGTACGGGCCGATCGCGGCGGGGGCGGTGCTGGTCTGGACCTGGGCGCGGTCGGTCATGACTCCTCCTTCGAGCATCGGCCTTCGATCATCCCATGCCCGGCGCCGAGGCGCCACCGTCCAACGGCGCGTCATCGAGCTCGACGATTAGGGCTGGCTCGCGACGAAGGCGCGTGACCACGACCGACACGCCGGCCCCGCGGAGCGTGGCGGTGATCGCCGCGGCGCGGTCGGGATCATCGGTCAAGGTGAAGATGGTCGATCCCGAACCGGTCAGGCGCGGCTCGCCGCCGGCCGCCGCGACCGCACGGATGAGCTCGGCGAGCTCGGGACGCAGGCGAAGCGCCGGCGCCAGCAGGTCGTTGCCGCGTGGCCGGTCAGTCGCCAGGTCGGCATCGCGCAGCTCGCCGAAGACGGCGGCAGTCGAGAGCCGGAATTCGGGGAGCACGAGGACGCAGTGCTCGGCGGACGCAGGCTCGATCGGTGTCACGACCTCGCCGATCCCCGTCATCAGCGCCGCGGCCACGCCGGCGGCGAAGAACGGCACGTCCGCGCCGAGGACGGCCAAGGCGAGGAGATCCTCTGGCGTCGCGGTCTCCGAATCGCCGGCAGCACGGCGACCGAGGCGCCAGGCGGCGGCGGCGTCCGAGGAGCCGCCACCCAGTCCGGCCGCGGCCGGGATGTGCTTCTCGAGGGCCAGGCAGGCGAGCTCCGGCGGCCCGCCGAGTCCGGCCACCAGCCCGCGCCAGGCGAGATTGCTCTGGTCGACCGGGACCTCGTCCTCCATGGGCGCCTCGACGCGGAGGCCTGTCGCGCCGGGAAGGAGGAGGAGCCGATCAGCCAGCTCGAGCAGCACCATCTCCGTTTCGAGGAGGTGGAACCCGTCCGGCCGTCGCCCCACCACCCGCAGGGAGAGGTTGATCTTGGCCGGGGCCTCGAGGCTGAGCGGCATCATGCAAGCCCGGTCCCCGGTTCGGCGAGGGATGCCGAGAGGATGGTGTTGAGGCACTCCCATTCGTCGAGGGAGAGCGTCTGGGCGCGGCGCTCGGAGTCGATCCCGCACGCCGCGAAGGCGTCCGCGAGCACGCTCCGAGGTACCGGGAGCTCGCGGCCGAGCGCGTTATGCAGCTGCTTCCGCCGCTGCCGGAAGCCGGCCTGCACGAGGCGGTAGAACGGCTCGCGCCCGGGGCCAGCCGCGATCTGGGGAGCCGCCCGGCGTCGGAGCCGGAGGATGGCCGAGTCGACCTCGGGCGCCGGCTCGAACGCCGCCGCTTCCACGCGACCGACGATCTCCGCCTCCGCGATGTTCTGCACGAAGACCGACAGGTAGCTCGTCTGGCCCGGCGCGGCGGCGACCCGCGCCGCCACCTCCGCCTGGACGAGGAGGACGGTGAGGAGCGGGGGCCGCTCCCCCTCCAGGAAGGCGTGCAGGAGCGGACTGGTGATGTGGTACGGGATGTTGGCGATCAGCTTGAAGTCCTCGCCTGGAAAGAAGTCACGCGGGTGCAGCGAGAGGGCATCGGCCTCGATCAGCTCGAAGCCGGCTGCCTCGCTCAGCTCGCGGCGCAGGTACGCCGCCAGGCGTGGATCGAGCTCGACCGCGATCACCGTCGCGCCGCCCGCCAGCAAACGACGGGTGAGCACGCCGAGCCCCGGGCCGACCTCCACCACCCGGTCGCCCGGCGCGAGCTCGGCGGCCGCCACGATCGCATCGAGGGCCGCGGCATCGGTGAGGAAGTTCTGGCTGAGCGCCTTGCTGGGGCGGAGGCGCTCAGCGGCCAGGAGGCGACGCAGCTGCCCCGGCGTGGGAGGAACGAGCCGCTCCGGGGCGAGCGGCCCCGTCAAGCGTCAGCCCAGGCGAGCGAGAGGTTCGGGACGGCCTCGAGCGCCGGGCCGGCACGATCACCGGTCGCGAAGCGGAAGCCCGCCGCCGCGCCGATCATCGCCCCGTTATCGGTGCACCAGGCTGGTGGGGGCACGAGGAGGGGGATGCCGAGGGCATCCAGCCGGTTGCGCAGCACCCGGCGCAATGACTTGTTGGCCGCCACGCCGCCGCCCATCGCGACCGCGGCCACCCCATGCTCCTCGGCGGCGGCAACGGTCTTGGTGGCGAGCGCGTCGACGACCGCCTCCTCGAAGGCGGCCGCCAGGCCATCGACCGGGATCGGTGCGCCCCGATCGCGGTAGCCCGCGACCTCGCGCAGCACCGCCGTCTTCAGGCCGGAGAAGCTGAAGTCATACGGACCCGTCGTGCGGGCGCGCGGGAAGCGCGTCGCGGCCGCGGCACCCTCCGCCGCCGCACTGATGGCAGGGCCGCCCGGGTACGGGAGGCCGAGGAGGCGGCCCACCTTGTCGAATGCCTCCCCCGCCGCGTCATCGACGGTCTGCCCGAGCAGCCGGTAGCGTCCGTGATCGGCCATCAGCACGAGCTGCGTGTGACCGCCGCTCACCACCAGGCAGAGGAGCGGGAAGGGCGGTTCGGCGGGAAGTGGATCCTCCATCGGCACGTCGGTCAGCCAGTTGGCGTAGATGTGGCCCTCGATGTGGTTGATCCCCAGCAGCGGCAGACTGTGAACCACCGCCAACGCCTTGGCAACGTTGACCCCCACGAGCAGCGAGCCGATGAGTCCCGGGCCCGAGGTCACCGCCACGGCATCGAGGTCGTCCCAGCTGACCCCAGCCTCGGCCATGGCGGCCTCCACGCTCGGCACGATCCAGCGCAGCTGCTGGCGGGCCGCGACCTCGGGCACGATCCCGCCGGTCGCCGCGTGCAGGGCGATCTGGGTTGCCACCTGGTTCGCGACGATGCGCCGTCCACCCCGCACCACCGCCACGCCGGTCTCGTCGCAGCTCGTCTCGATCGCTAGGACCAGCGGCCCGCTCACCCGAGATCCTCCTCGGCCGCTCGCGCACGCTCCGCCGCGAGGAGAGCCCGCATCACCGGGCCGTTGAGATCCGGCGTCGTCATCACCAGCGCGTCCTCGCCGTCGTCACTGTAGTACGCGACACGACGGCCGGAGACCTCGAATCCAAAGGTGCGGTAGAGGCGCTGCGCAGCCTCGTTGCTGACGCGGACCTCGAGGGTCATCCGCGCCGAGCCGAGCTCGAGCGCCACCTCGGCCAGCTGCATCAGGAGGCGGCGCCCAATTCCCCGCCGCCGATGGTCGGGATGCACCCCAAAGGTCGTGATGTGCGCCTCGTCGACCATCAGCCAGATGCCGCCGAACGCCACCACGCGGTCCTCCAGCCGCGCCACGCGGTAATGGGCGAGGCGGTTCGCGGTCAGCTCCTGCTCGAAGGCGAACGCCGGCCAGGGGGCGCTGAAGCTGAGCCGCTCGATCTCGAGGACCGCGGCGACGTCAGCCATCCGCATCGGGCCGACCACCAGCGGCACGCTCACGGCCACTGGCGCACCGTCTCCTGCGCGGCGACACCGCGCGGCGGCCGGAGGTACCACGGCTCGAGTCCCGCCAGGTCGTCCCCCCGCGGCTCGGCGGCCAGGCGCTGAGCCCCCATTCGCGCAACTGCGGCGGCGGCCTCGTGGGGCGCGATCGCCGCCCCAAGGCCAAAGGCCGTGGCCAGCTCGGACGGTGCGACCACGAGGGAGCCCTCGACGAGGCCGGCCAGATCCGAGGCTGCGACGATGCGCGGCTCTGTCTCCCCGCGGAGCAGCAGGTACGCATCCTGGGCGCCTGCGCGGGCGATGGCCGCGGCGGCACGCGGCTCCGCCTCGAGCCAGGCTGCCAGGCTCGGGACCCCGACCACTGGCACGCGCAGGGCCAGCGCAATCCCCTTGGCGAGGCTCATTGAGACTCGCAGGCCGGTGAACGAGCCCGGACCGACGCCGACGGCAAGCGCGGTTGCCTCCCCCAGCTCGCGGCCGGATCGGGCCAGCAGGACGAGCAGCCGCGGGAGCAGGTCGCTCGCCTGACGGCCCTCGCCCGCCCAGCCATCCGTGGCGAAGGCCACCCCGTCCGATGCGGCGAGCGCCAGCGAGGGGTCGCTCGACGCGCTTTCGATGGCGACGATCATCGGAACCCCAGGGCCTCGGTGGCGAGTCGCTGGTGGGTTGGCCCGATCGCGCGCCAGCTGACCTGCCGGCGGTCGCTGCCGTCGGCTTCGGGGACCAGGGTGAGCTCCAGGCGCTCGGCGGGGAGACGATCGCCGAGGCGATCGGCCCATTCCACCACCGCCACGCCGGTTGCCTGCCGCTCGTCGAAGAGCCCGGCGGCGACCGACTCCTCGGGGTCCTCGAGGCGATACGCGTCGATATGAAAGAGGCGGAGGCGCCCGGGGTGCTCGTTCATGAGGACGAACGTCGGGCTGTTGACTACGCTCGTTACTCCCAGCCCGTCGGCGACGCCCTTCGCCAGCTCCGTCTTGCCGGCCCCCAACGGGCCGATGAGCGCGACCAGCGTCCCCGCCTGGGCATGCGCGCCGAGCGCGTGCCCGATCGCGCGCGTCTCGTGGGGCGCATTGCTGCGCAGGCTTCCGGCGGATTCCATCGGCGAAGAATACGGGAGCCGCGGATCAGCGGCCCTCGGGGACCACGGTCGCCTCGATGTTGGCCAGCGGCACCGGGGCGAGGCGGCCATCCTCGAATCGCACGAGCGCCATGCGGGTCGGAATCCCGGATTGAGCCGCGTGCAGGTCCTCCATCATCCCGACGAGCACGCCACCGCGACCCTGGAAGGGTCGCCGATGGGCGATCACGCGATCCCCCACCTTGGCCAGCGCACGACGCGATGGCAGTGGCGAGGCGTCATACACGTAGAGGAGCCCATCGGCGCCGAAGAGGCTGGCGACCCGGCCGGCGTGGGCTCGGAACCAGCTGAAGAGCTGCGGGTCGATCCCGACCTTGCCGAACCCCTCCACCAGCAGGATCCCGAACGCGCCGGTCATCCCACCTGCCTCGCGCCGCCGTCGCTGGATCGCCTCGAAGTCGCGCAGCTCCTTGTCGAGCACGCCACCGAGCACGATCCCGGCCACGCCCATCGCCCGGGCGCGAGTCAGCGTCTCGGCCGATGCCCGCGACCCGCCGACCAGGATCTTCCCCGTGGCGCCCGCGTCGATCGCCGCCGCACGCAGCTCGTCGCCAGGATTCGGCACCCCGACCACCAGCTCGCCGTGGACAGCCTCGCCGCTGCCGCCCACGCCGTGCAGCCTGGCGGCGGGAACCTCGATCACCAATGCCCCCTCCTCCACCGCCCGGACGCGGCCGCGGACGTGGCCGATCACCGTCTCCTCCGCGGCGAGCGGCGCCAAGAGCAGCGTCCCGTCGCGTCCCGACGCCGCCAAGACGAGGCCGGCGACCGGGGCGAGGACGACCCCGGCTCCCTCGACCAGGGCGAGTGGCTGCTCGGCGTCGACCCGCTCGCCGGGGTGGACCACGAGCAGCTCCTCGATCTCCGCCGGCTGCCGGTGCAGGGGCCTCGTGATCGGGACGCGGACCGGCGCCATCGCGCCACGACGCAGCCCGATCACTTCGTCAGGCCGGATCTCGGCGCCGACTCGGACGCTGACGACCGTGCCGCGCGGAAGGTGGATGCGATGGAGCGAGGCCTCGATCATGTCGCCCCCTCGGCCGGAGGCCGAACCTCGCGGAGGAACGTGTCGCGCCACGCGCCGAGGACGGCCCGGCGATCGTCGCTCCGCCGTGGGAGGAGGAGTGGGGCGTCCCGGGCGTCGAGGACCACGCCCACCGCCCCTCCCGTCACCGACGCGCGGAGGCGCCGGGCGCGACGCGGTGCCCCGAGGCTTACCGCCGGGTCGAGCTCGATCTCCAGCTCGGCCACCTGGCCGCGCGGCAGCGGCACGACCTCAAGCTGGCCGGGTCGCACCTCGATCGGGCCGAGCGAGCGCCAGCCAACCCGATGGACGGTGACCCGCATCGAGAGGTGTCCGGGTCGTCCGCCACGGCACACGACCGCGGCCCCGAGGGGCGTCAGCAGGTCGTCGCGCAGCGTGCCAAGCCCCTCGACGATCTCATCGTCACGCAGCGCCCCGAGCGGCCCCAGCGCCCCCGCCTGGTCGATCGCGATCTGCACGATCCCGATCGGACGGATCCCGTCGAGCAGGAGCTGCATCGCCTGCGCCGGGAGCGGGGCGCTCCCGATCGTGCGCCCGGAGCCGATCAGCAAGTCGATCCCCTCGGGCTGCGGCCCATTGGCCGCGAGGTCGGCGAGCAGGTCGCGGGCGGCCCCATGGACCACCGCCAGCTCCTCGTCGGTCTGCGGGATCGAGCCCGGGCGCGCGCGCAGGTTCTGGAGCGTATCCGCCACTGCCAGCTCGTCGATCGCCAGGGGGAGGCTGTGGGCGATCCGCGCCGGCCCCCCGGGCGCGGTCAGGGTTGGCGAGGCGAGGCCGCCCAGCGCCACCACCCGGCTCTCGGCCATCCCGTTCTCGTCGGCGCTCGCCCAGGTTGCGTAGCG
>Ga0310813_10000947_pt1 | contig 17566 bp, 26 predicted proteins | sample YN3metagenome_FD_203086 | JGI IMG/M metagenome (GOLD analysis project Ga0310813, IMG submission 203086) | Soil microbial communities from experimental microcosm in Duke University, North Carolina, United States - YN3 | ecosystem: Engineered > Artificial ecosystem > Soil microcosm > Unclassified...
GGCAAGACGCTTGAATTATTAAAGAAAAATAATCAAATTGTATTTACTTATGCCGAAGAAGTCAATGGTGCATCTCTTGGCATTGCGGGTATAAGCAACAAGCAAGGAAATGTTGTAGGAATGATGCCTCATCCTGAGAGGTCTGCTGAACAGATAATTAATCCAAACAACTCAAAACCAGCATCACTAATTTTTGAATCTCTTCTAGATACACTGGGCGTAACAGCATGAGTCTTACTCCACAGGAGTCTGAATATCTTGAAAAAAAGATAGGAAGAAAACCAAATCTGCTGGAACTGCAAATTGTTGCGGCAGAATGGTCAGAGCACTGCTCATACAAGTCATCAAAAAAGCATCTCAAGATTTTACCAAAAGAAGGAAAACGTGTGATATCTGGTCCTGGTTATGATTCTGGTGTACTTGATGTTGGAGACGGATATGTTGTAACAGTTCACATTGAAAGTCATAATCATCCATCTGCAGTGGAACCATATGGTGGCGCAGCAACAGGTGTTGGTGGAGTAATCCGAGATATCTTGTCTGCAGGTACAAGACCTATTGCAATCTTGGACGGATTACGATTTGGCGATATACAAAAAGACAAACATGCTCAATGGCTTTTCAAAAATGCAGTACGTGGAATTGCAGATTATGGTAATTGTCTTGGTATTCCTACCATTGGAGGCGAGATAGAGTTTGACAAGTGTTTTACAAATTATGCTCTAGTTGATGTTGCATCTATTGGGTTTGGCAAAAAAGAGAACTTGATACAAAACAGGGCAGAAAAAGGCGATTATGTTGTTCTAATAGGTGGTTCCACAGGACGTGATGGGATTGGTGGATCGCAATTTGCATCTGATACACTTGAAGCAGAAAACCGCTCTGCAGTCCAGATTCCTGACCCATTTATTGAGAAGCTGGTAATTGAGGTAATCCTGGAGGCTAGAAACCAAAAATGTATCAAGGCAATGAAGGACCTAGGCGGTGGAGGGCTGTCATGTGCCATATCAGAGACTGCTGATGCGCTTGGAGTGGGCATTGAGCTTGACCTGTCCCTTGTACACAAGAGGGAACAGAACATGTCACCATCTGAACTTATGATATCTGAATCTCAAGAAAGAATGCTTGTCATAACAGACCTGAAAAAACTTGGCGCATTGAAAAAAATCTGTGAAAAGTTCAGAGTTCCCTATTCTGTCATTGGTCGAGTAAAAAAAGATACGCTGATGAAAGTAAAACTTGACAAAAATACTGTCGCAAAACTTCCAAGCCAAGTAGTTGCAAATGCACCACTACTTGATAGACCTTCATCTAAACCAAAGTATCTGGATGCCCTTGAAAAAATAAAAAAACCAAAAACTCCCAAAGACCTTTCACAGATACTCTTGAAGATGCTGTCAAACCCAAACATTGCAAGCAAACAGTGGGTTTACACGCAGTATGATCATGAAGTCGGAATAAGGACAGTTGTAAAACCTGGCAGTGATGGTTCCGTATTACGACTAGACAATGGCAAGTTTCTTGCTGCAAAAATTGATGGCAACTCAAAGCATTGTTACATAAATCCACGAGATGGCGTAATCGGATGCTTTGATGAAGCCTGCCGAAATGTTGTCTGTACTGGTGCAAAACCAATAGGAATGGTTGACCACCTCCAGTTTGGAAATCCTGAAGATCCCGAAATATTTTGGACATTCAAAGAATCAGTACAGGCAATTACTGATTATGCCAAGTACTTCCAAATTCCATGTGTTGGAGGCAAAGTGAGTCTGTATAATGAGACTGATGAAGGACCAATCAAGCCAACCCCGCTTATTGGAGTTCTTGGATTGATTGAGAAAAAGCCTCTGATTTCACAAAAAATTGTAGACGGCGACTTGATTGTCATGCTTGGTATCACAAAAGACGAGCTTGGAGGTTCTGAATATTATGAGTACATCCATGATCTGGTGGGTGGCAAGTGTCCTGCAGTTGAAATGAAGTCATCTAAAAAAATACAAGATGGTGTATTGGATATTATACAAAAGAATCTAGTCAAAACAGTACATGATTGTTCAAAGGGAGGTCTTGCAGTTGCAGTATCAAAATTATGTATCCAAAATGATATCGGATGTAAAGTTTCGCTTGAAAAAATCCCATCAGAAAAATTAATGCGCGATGAATTGTTATTCTCAGAATCACATTCAAGATTCTTGCTTGTAGTCAAGCCACAAGATGAAAAAAAGATAACATCTATTCTAAAACAAAGAGGAATAACTCATGCACGTATTGGTATATTTTCAGGCAAAGAGATTACATTCCAAGAAAAATCAAGTGTGACAGTTAGAGTAAGGGTTGATAAAGCACAAGAAAAATGGTTAAACTCGTTGGGGGGACTTGTAACACATGGTTAAGGAAAACTGTGGTGTAGTTGGAATCTTTAGTCTGGATGGCGCAAATGTAATACCTATGGTAATTGATGCATTACGTGCACTACAGCATAGAGGCCAGGAAGCCTGGGGTGTTGCTATACCAAAAAAGCAACCATTCAAGCAACTAGGGCTTGTATCTTCTGCAGTCTCAGAGTTTGATAGAGTTACACGCGAATACGAATCACCTTCTGCAATTGGGCATGTGCGATATTCTACAATGGGGAAAAGTAACCTCGAAAATGCCCAGCCGCTAAAGGTGAAGGACTTGTGTGTTGCACACAATGGTACAATATCAAATGTTGAAGAGCTGACTGGAATGGTTGGCGGATGTACTTTTACTCCTCAAAATGTCAGTGACACCCTGATTGCTGCCCAGAGACTTGTCACATTGATGGCTGATAATGGCAAGCTTGGAAACGCACTCTCTATTTTAAAAAATGAAATGGTCGGCTCGTTCTGTTTTACATTTGTATCTGATGATAATGCAGTCTATGCAGCACGTGATCCTAAAGGGTTCAGACCAATGGTTCTGGGGTATCGAGAAGACAACAATACGTACATCGTTGCTTCTGAGTCTGCTGCACTTTCTGCAGTAGGGGCAAAACTTGTCAGAGATGTAAAGCCTGGTGAACTGCTTAAGATTAGTAATGCTGGTATCGAATCTGAAATGTTTTCAGAAGAAAAAAAGCCGGCTCATTGTTCATTTGAATTTACCTATTTTGCACATCCGTCAAGTGTGATGGAGGGCTCTAACATTTACTTGGCAAGAAAAAGAATAGGACAATTTCTTGCACGCAAATTTGCAATAAAGGATGCAGACATTGTCATCCCAGTCCCAGACTCTGCAAGGCCTGCTGCATTGGGATATGCACAAGAGCTTGGAGTGCCATTTGAGGAAGGATTGCTCAAAGATCGATACAGCAGAAAAGGTCCATTGCGCAGCTTTATCGAACCTCACCAAGCAGACCGAGTGGAGATAAACCGCTGGATTATACCAATCACCCAAGTAATTTCAGGAAAACATGTAGTTGTTGTAGATGACAGTCTTGTTAGAGGTACGAGCTCAAAGGCAATCATAAAGGCTCTAAGAAGGGCAGGTGCAAGAAAAATAAGCATGGTGATAACATTTCCACAAATTCAATTTCCATGCTATGCTGGAATCGACTTTCCATCACAGGATGAACTTGTGACATACATGGGTGATGGCAAGAAATACACCGAGGATGAAATTACAGAAAAGGTAAGACAACTAATTGGGGCCGACTTTCTTGGTTACAATGATGCCAAGAACTTGGCAGCTGCAGTTGGAATGGATGCTGATTCAATGTGCTTTACTTGTTCCAGTGGAGACTATTCTACACTGGGAATCAAGCCTATGTTTAAAACAAGGGCAGAAATCAAGGGTGAATAACATGGAACTTTCATTTGTCTTGGTAAAAAGCAAGATGGGCCATGAAATGGATGTCATGAATGATATTCTAAAAATTGAAGGTGTAAAGGAAGCGACAGGAACATTTGGCCAGTTTGATATATTTGTCAAAGTCCAAGCTCCTACCAGATCTGAGCTTGACAAAATAATCACAAAGAAAATCCGTATTGTACCAAATGTTCTTTCAACTACTACATTACCTGCACTTCCTGGCAAGAACACAAAATAGCATAAACCGCATTTCTTACCTAAAATGTCACTTGGTGTATCAGTTTAAATCCAAGCCTGTTCAATGACCGCCTGTTTGAAGTTTTTACGATCAGGCAAAGTCAAAGACATTTACGAGCTTCCAGACGGAAACATTCTTTTTCATTTCTCAGACCGGGTCTCGGCATTTGATGTAAAATTTCCAACACCTATTCCAAAAAAGGGTGAGGTGTTGTGCAGGTTTGCCGAGTTCTGGTTCAAAAAATTGCCAATCAAGAACCATTATGTCCGAACAGAGGGCAAGGACAAGATTGTAGTAAAAAAGATGCAAATGATCCCAATTGAATGCGTGGTACGAGGATATTTCTATGGGAGTCTGGTCCAAAGGTGGAAAGACGGCCAGGCCAAGTTGCCAGATGGAACAAATCCAGAACTTGCTGCAAAACTACCAACACCAATCTTTGATCCTACCACAAAATCTGAAACACATGATGTTCCAATATCAAAGCAAGCTGCAATTGACAGAAACCTTGTAACAAAAACAGAGTATGAGTGGCTAGAAAATACCTCACTTGAGATTTATCGTCAAATGTTCCAGGCTGCAGACAAGGCAGGGTTTGTTTTGGCTGACCTGAAACTAGAGTTTGGCAAGATAGGAAACAATATTGTTCTTGGTGATTCCATTGGGCCTGATGAATATCGCCTATGGCCAAAAGAGTCTTACAAAGTTGGAAAGATTCAGGAAAGCTTTGACAAGCAACTGTTGCGTGACTGGCTTGCTGAAAACGGATATCAAAAAAAGTTTGAAGATGACCGAAATGCAGGAAAAGAACCTATTGCACCACAACTATCTAGCAGTTTATGCAATGAACTATCAACAAGGTATATCACTGCATACGAAAAGATAACTGGAATCAAGTTTTAACTCGAATCTATAATCTGAGCCTGCTATATTTTTTGCACCCTGCTGCCCATTTGACCCCCAGCTTGACATGTTTTTCCATTTTTTTTATTTTTTTGAAATTTTTGACATTTTTTGTACCGGTACGATGACTCTAGTAATGGTATGATATCGGTATTACTGTTATTGATTTGATACCAGTGTTATGAGTTTCATCATTATGTTGTATCATGTCATAGTATCGTGACTAGAAATGTTCGTGTGGGTTGACCAAACTTGGAGCATAAAAAAAAGTTACGTAATGGACAAAAAAATATGATCTCTTGATCTTTTAGGAAAACTAGAAAAGTAGACTTTAGAAAATGTCAACACTGCTACAAAAAGAACTCAAAATAAGTAAAATACTTAGTACAAATGCAGATCAAGCAAAAGCCCTTGATGATACTGCAAGAATAAAGATTCTTCAAATTCTGTATCACAAGCAACTTGCAACCGAACAGATTGTTGATGAACTGAACAAGATGGGATACAAAAAAGCAACCACTACAATAAGGCATCACATCGACGTCCTAAAAAATGCCGGACTCATTGAAATTGTAAAAATGGAAGAAGTCCGAGGTGCTGTCATGAAATATTATGGAACCTCTGTTAGGGTCATGGGTACAAAGCTTCCAGCAAATTTTGAATCTGAATTTTCAAAGACAATTGCAGACACTTCAGTCAAACTTGAAAAAGTGATAAAAAATATTGTCGAAAATGCAGGACACAAAATAAAGAAAAAAAGCTCAAAAAATCTTTCCGCAGAATCAAATTATGAAGAGCATATCATGATGGAAATTGTTAACAGGGCAATGGCAAAAGTGTTTGAAAACAACGGCCAGTTGCTTGTACAAAAATAACTTTCCTCATTTTACTTCGATTCTAAAAATTCCGCGGGTCTCTGGATTTTGTAATGTCTTTATCATTTGGCGAGGAATTGAATCTGATGCAGTATCACATCCAATTGATAAAGTTCTAGGACATGTGAAATTGCTTTTTCTGATCACAATATCATGTGGATTTTTCAAAGTGAGTTTCTCACTACCTCTACCTGTTATCTTGTATGAATGCTCACCGACCAATATTGTGCAAGTAACCTCTGATTGAGGATTTTGCAACAATGTTTTCATCTTGTCTGGAATTCCAAGACAACCGCATGAAGCTCTAACACCCACTATACAATCTCCATTTACGGTAAGATCAGGGTCGGTTGTGATTTCAATTGATTTTGGGTGCAATGATCTTACATTCTTGTGACCATGAAATGAGATCTCAAAACGCATGATCTCAAGTTGTATAAACTTAAATTAAACCTTCAAAGGATGAAGTTTGAAATGCTACCAGCAGCTGCAGGTTATGATCGCGCAATTACAGTCTTTTCTCCTGACGGTAGACTTTACCAAGTTGAATATGCTATAGAAACAGTAAGACGTGGTACTCTTGCAATAGGCATCAAAAGCAAGGATGGTATCATACTTGCAGTCGAAGAAAAACCAAGAAAATTACAAAATTCTGATATTACACAAAAAATATTTCAAGTCGATGATCACATTGGGGTTGCAGCAGCAGGCTACATTCCAGATGCAAGATCCCAAGTCGACAATGCACGATTCTTTTCACAAAGTAACAGAATGATATATGACGAGCCAATCGAGGTAGAAGCAGTTGCAAAACACTTGGCAGATCAGGCTCAGCAATATACTCAATATGCTGGTGTGAGACCATTTGGTGTTGCACTTATAATTGCAGGAATTGACAAGAGCGGCAGTACCATATATCTGACTGACCCAAGTGGAACATACATTTCATATGATGCAGTAGCAATTGGCGCAGGTGCAGATCAAGTTACAGAGTTTCTAGAAAAGAACTACAAAAAAGATATGACAGTTGAAGATGCAGCAGCAATGGCAATCGAATCTATCTATCTAGTCAGCGAAGAAAAAGATGGTGTAAAACACATCAAGATGGCACAAATCCCACTTGCAACAAAACAACTGATCAGAACAAATGAAAAAGATATCGAACATTATGCAGCCAAGGCAAAAGAAAACATTGCCAAGAGACCAAAGTAGCATCTAATATTTTATAGCGCAATAATCTTAGGACAGACATTGAAAATTTCAATCGCAATTCCAGATTCTTCACTTTCAGAAGAACCTACTCCACTTGACAAGGCAATGAAGATATCTCAGATTGCAAGAGCGTGTTCAATATTTCATGTAAATACAATTTACATCTACAAAGAATCTGGTGGCTCAGACAGAGACAGATCGTTGCTTAGAAATCTCCTTCGATATCTTGAAACACCGCAATACTTGCGAAAGATACTTTATCCAATAAGTGATGATTTCCAGTTTGCAGGAAGTCTCAGTCCGCTCAAAATACCATCACATGTGCAGACGTCGGATCCAAAAAAGATCAAGGCGGGAGATGTAAGAGATGGAGTTGTGGTACAATACAAAGGAAAAAAATTTGTAAATGTCGGTTTTGAACAACTGATTCCATTTTACAGCAAGGATGATGATGGCAAGAGGATCCTAGTCAAATTCAAGGAAGGATACCCTGCTCTGACTGTAAAGCAGATCGAAAAAGAAGAGATCTCACAGTATTGGGGATATGATGTAAAAGAAGTCTCAAACATTAACACATTTCTTACCACTTGGGGATCTGCCATCATACTGACATCACGAAGGGGCAAACCCATCCACAAGACACAAAAATATTTTGACGAGATCTCGCGGGAGCCGGTCTTGCTTGTCTTTGGCTCTCCAAAAAAAGGAGTCTATGAGATCTTGGGAAAAAGCATTGGAAATATTCCACGATCTCAGGTGTTGAACTTTTTTTCAGATCAGGCAACAGAAACTGTCAGACTTGAAGAAGCAATTCTTGGAACACTTGCAGTGCTTAACACTCTTACCCGTAACTAGTTTTAATACGGGATCAGTGGTGGCAAGAAATATTGGATAACAAAACACTTGACAAAAAGAAGTTTTTACTTTTTGGGATTATTGTAGGTACTGCATGTGTGATAATTGGCGGCATACTGATGGTAAACAGCATCATACATTTTCTGCACTAGGATCTAATTTTTAAAATAAAACTTGGTATTCTCTAATTATAGACTTATAATGGGCTTTTCGACAAATTTGCTTAACCATGGGTCATAGGAAGCATAGTCAACCTAGGAGGGGAAGCCTTGCATATTTGCCAAGAGGCCGAGCGAAGAGCATGGAAGCCCGAATTAGAACATGGCCTGATGTAAAAGCCGAACAACCAAAACTTCTCGGTTATGCCGGTTTCAAAGCTGCTTGCATGAGGATAGCCAGTATTGACGATCGAGAAAAGACCCCGAATTTTGGAAAACAACTTGTCGGACTTGGTACAGTTGTAGTTACTCCTCCAATGTCTATAATTGGAATCCGGGGCTACTCTAAGGACAGATATGGAATAGATTCTACTTTTGATGTTTATGCTAAAGATTTACCAAAAGAGCTTTCAAGACTTTTCAAAACAAAACCAGATGAAAAAGCAATTGAGAAAGCAGAAAAATCACTTGTTCACATTGATGAACTTTATGCAATTGCAGCAGTTCTTCCACGCAAGGCAGGACTTGAACAAAAGAAACCATATGTTTTTGAAGTTGCAGTAAAAGGTGGAGATATCGCAAAACAATTTGCATTCTTAAAAGATCTTTTAGGAAAAGAAGTAAAGATTGATCAAGTCTTCCAAAAAGGAGTTGAAGTCGACATTGCAGCAATTACAAAAGGAAAAGGTATTGAAGGTCCAATCACAAGATGGGGTGTCAAGAAGAAACAACACAAATCAAGAAAAAGTGTCAGAGCTCTTGGTACACTAGGTCCAATCAGTCCTGCAACTATCATGTACTCTGTTCCAAGAGCAGGTCAAAGAGGTTTCCATCAAAGAACACAATACAACAGTAGAATTATGATAGTTAGCAATACTGCAAATGATGAATTAAACATTAATCCAGCAGGTGGTTACAAACACTTTGGTCTAGTGCAAGGTGATTATGTAGTAATACGCGGTTCAATTCCTGGAACTTATCGCAGACTAGTAAAACTTCGTGCACCTGTCAGACCAAAATTGACAAAGGTCACACAACCAAAAATATTAGAGGTAATGATTAACAAATGAAAGTTCCAGTCTTTACAACAACCGGCTCTAAAGATGGCGAATTAGAATTGCCACTTGTATTTTCAACTCCTATTAGAAATGAACTAATTCACAAGGCATACGTACACTTGGAATCACACTCCTTCCAAAGACAGGGAAGATATCCAAACGCCGGTATGGATGTTGTTGCAGAATCTAACAGCCCACCAACAGGTCACCACCAAGCAAGAGTCGCAAGAATGGCAGGCGGTGGAGGTGGAAGACAAGGACAAGCTGGTGGAGTTGCAATGACAAGAAAAGGAAGACAAGCACATCCTCCAACATCTGAAAGAATAATACACAAAATGTTAAACAAGAAAGAAAACCGTCTTGCTCTATGTTCTGCCTTGGCAGCAACAACTTCTTCCACTCTGGTAAAACTTAGAGGCCACAAAGTAGACAAGATTGAATCATTTCCAGTTGTAGTATCTGACCAAATTGAATCTGTAGTAAAATCAAAAGATCTAGTCAAAGTTTTAGATGCATTACACCTGTCACAAGATGTAGACAGACTACGAAGCAGACTGAAAGGTCGTTCAGGAAAACCTTTGCTAAGAGGCAGAAAGACCAAAGTAGGAAAGAGTGTCTTATTTGTAGTAAAAGATTCAAAGAATCTTTCCAAGGCATCACACTCACTTTTGGGCGTTGATGTTGTATCTGCAAAGAGTCTTAGTGTGCTTGACTTGGCTCCTGGCGCAACACCTGTGAGATTGACAGTATTTTCTAAAGGCGCAATTGAAGAGATATCGAAAATAAAATCTCCTCATCTTGAAATTTTGGTGGCTAACAAATGAATATTGAAGAAGCAAATCACATCATCCTAAAACCATACATCACTGAAAAGACCTTTGCACTAGTTGAAAATGAAAGCAGAATTTGTTTTCTGGTGAGAGAAGAAGCAACCAAGCCAAAAATTGTTGAAGCGATAAAACTTCTCTACAAAGAAGATCCGATCGGACTAAATGTATGCAGAACAGTATACGGCAAGAAAGCATTTGTAAAATTCCAGACAGTTGAAAAGGCAAGAGACTTGGCTACAAAGATAGGAATGCTATAATATGGTCAGTCGTGAATCAACTAAAGTAATGGTGAGCATAAATGGTTAAAGAATACAAGTACCGTGGCTTAGCAATTGAAGAAATAAAGAACTTGTCCCTAGAGAAACTCTTTGAACTTTTACCGTCCAGAGCACGAAGATCACTTACAAGGGGTATCACCGACGGCAAACGAAAACTCTTGGAAGAGATCAAGTCTGCTAATTCTGGAAAAGCCAATACACAAATCAAGACACACCTAAGAGATGTCATCGTTTTACCGTACTTTGTAGGCCTTACAATTCATGTTTATTCAGGAAAAGAATTCTTACCAGTTACAATACGACCAGAAATGGTTGGACACTATCTAGGAGAGTTTGTACGAACCAACAAGAGAGTCATACACGGTGCACCTGGTGTAGGCGCATCCAGGTCTAGCTTGTACGTGCCATTAAAGTGATATCTATGCATTTTAGCTACGCTTTCCAAAATTATGATAAAACACGACATGTTCGTGCTGCATTACGAGAAAAGACAATCTCCCACAAACATGCAAGAGAAATTGCACATAAAATAAAAGGAATGTCAATCGAGTCTGCAAGAAGTTATCTACAATCTGTTGTTAACTTGGAACGCGCAGTTCCATTCCAAAGATACAACAACGAAGTAGGACACAAGTCAGACACTGGAGTAATGGCAGGAAGATATCCTGAAAAAGCAGCATCAGAATTTATCCGACTACTAGACAATTTAGAATCAAACGCAGAATATCGAGGAATGGATCTTGACAGATTGAAAATAATTAATGCTACAGTACACAAGGGTAGAAAACTTGAACGATTTACTCCACGTGCAATGGGACGTGCAACTCCTAAAATCGATATTCTTACACATGTTGAGCTTGTAGCTCAGGAGCTATAGCATGTCATCTGTGAAAAATGTAATCAATGATAGTTACAAACTGATGCTCTTGAAAGATTATCTAAGAGAAGCAATCAAGGAAGCAGGTTTTTCAGAAGTTGATATTCAAAAAACTCCAACAGGAACCAGAGTCGGTTTACACGTAACAAGACCTGGTATTGTAATAGGAAGAAAAGGAAGTGGAATACGAGATCTTACCAAGGTTTTGGAAACAGACTTTGGTCTGAAAAATCCGCAGATATCAGTAATTGAAATAACAAAACCAGAACTTGAACCAAGCGTCATGTGCAACAGAATGTCACAACACCTTGCAAGAGGTACTGCATTCAGACGTGCAGTCATGTGGACAATGCAGACTATCATGGAAGCAGGTGCTATGGGTGTACAAATCACAACTTCTGGCAAACTTAGAGGTGACCGTTCAAGCTTTGAAAAACACAGCAAAGGCATACTACCACGAGCAGGACACCAAGCTACAGTTATCGTATCAGAAGATATTGTTCACGTTCAGACAAAAATGGGTCTTATCGGAGTTAGAATCAGAATTGCAAGAAAAGAGCGATTCATACCAGAATTTGAATTAAAGGCAATGAAGAAAGAAGTAAAGCAAAAAGTCGAAGTTCCAGAAGAAATTGAGATTGTCGAAGAAACCCAGATTGATCCAACCAAGCCACGAACTGAAAGTGAAGTAATTGAGCTTGAAGAAAAATTAATCGAAACTGTGGAAACGTTTGAAGAAGTAGAGGAGGAACTGAAATAAATGGCACGAATCAAGATGAAAACAGTTCGAGAGTTCAATGAAACTGATCTTAAAGACAGACTAGGACAATTGCGTTCCGAACTTACCAAACTAAAGATTGAAGCATCTAAAGGAACATTACGAAAAGATAGCGGAAAGGTAAAACCTCTCAGAAGAGATATCGCAAGAGTATTAACTAGACTAAATGAGATGAAATCCAAATGATTACAGCAGAAAATATTACACGTCATGAATTAATTGGACTTGAAACCTTGATTGTAAAATCTACCAATTCTCAAATGATAGGCTTACACGGTAAAGTAATCGACGAAACAAAATCCATGTTTGCAATTCAAACTGCAACTGGAATCAAAACAATACCAAAACACAATTCTGTATGGCAGTTTAATTTCAATGGCACATCTGCTCTTGTAGATGGAAACACCATAACAAAAAGATCCTTTGAAAGAATGGGAGTAAAAGCATGACTAGAAACATAGGACTCCAAGTAAAGGCACCAAAGTCTGATTGCCAAGATGACTTGTGTCCATTCCACGGCACTCTAAGTATCCGGGGTAAACTAGTTCAAGGTAAAGTAGTCAGTGCTAGAGCACCCAAAACAATTGTCGTACAACAAGAATTTCCAAGACTTGATATCAAATACAAAAGATATGCACGTAGCCAAAGCAAATTACATGCACACAGACCACAATGCATTGATGTAAAAGAAGGCGATATTGTTCTTACTGCAGAATGCAGACCTATTTCAAAGAGTGTATCATTTGTAGTAGTTGAGGTAGTATCATAATGGCCGCAACAAAGAGTCGTGCAGTTTCGGCAAAGGGAGTTCAAGAATTCAGACCATATGTAACAAGAGCACTTCCACTTGGAGCTCAAGTAGTATGTGCGGACAACACTGGTGCTAAGATATTGGAAATTGTAATGGTCCAAAAAACAAAGACTAGAGTTGCTCGTTATCCATCTGCAGCAGTTGGCGACTTTTGTAACGTTGTAGTAAAGAAAGGTCCTGGTGAACTAAGAGGACAAATATTTGGTGCAGTTATTGTTAGACAAAAATATGCTGTAAGAAGATTAAGCGGAGTTAGAGTAACATTTGAAGACAATGCAGCAGTGCTTGTTACACCAGAAGGTGAAATCAAGGGCACTGAAATCAAGGGACCTGTAGCAGTCGAAGCAGCAGAAAAGTATCCAAGAATCGCAAACTTGGCATCAATGGTGGTATAATATCATGAAACCAACTACAATCCGCAAACGAATGCTATACACTGCATCACAACACCTACTTAGCAAACAACTAGGTTCCCATTTAGCAAAAGATCTTAAAGAAAAATATCACTGCAAGAGCCTCCGTGTTGTAGAAGGTGATGGTGTAAAGGTATTGCGTGGAGAGTTCAAAGGAATTGAAGGAAAAGTCACACGTGTATCAACTGAAAAGCGAGGAATTGCAATAGAGGGCATCAAGCGTGAAAAACTCAAGGGCGGAAATGTCGACATTTACATTCATCCATCAAACGTTATCATCACTTCATTGAATCTTGAAGACAAGTGGAGACAAAACAGACTTGAAGGACAAAAACCACAAGCTGCAAAAAGTACTCCTCAAGAAACAAAAGAGACAAAACAAAAAGAATCAAAACCAAAAGAACAAAAAGAGGCTAGCAAGGAAAAGCCAAAGGAAACAAAAAAGGAATCAAAACCAGATGATACAAAAGACAAATCTAAAACTGAAAAAAAGGGGAATAAATAATGGTTAGCATAGCAGGTAGTAAAAAACTAAAAAGACAAATGGCTCCGCTTTTCTGGGGAATCACAAGAAAAGACAAGAGATTTGTAGTTACAGTAAAACCAGGTGGTCACAAAAAAGACATATCCATTCCAACTGCAGTATTCATTCGTGATACACTAAAACTTGCTACATCTCTAAGAGAAGCAAAATCTGTAATCTATGGCGGTAAAGTAAAAGTAGATGGTGTTGTAAGAAACTCACTTCACCACGGTATTGGTCTTATGGATGTGGTAGAACTTGATGGAGTGTCTGATGTATACAGACTTGTTCCAAAAGACTTGACCGTACTCAAACCAATCAAGATTAACTCTACTGAAAAATCAAAGAAATTACTCAAGGTAACCAAAAAAGTAACAATCAAGGATAAAAAAACACAAATCGGATTCCATGATGGTAGAACACTGATCTCTGACACCAAGGTAAATGTTGGAGATACATGTGTAGTTGAAGTGCCAGGAACCAAAATTCTTAGTGTAATCCCTCTTGAAAAAGGAGTCCAAGTCATAATTACGAGCGGTGTAAACGCAGGACGTATGGGTAAAGTCACAGAACTCAAACCAGGTACATTCATCTTGCCAAAAAGAGCAGATGTTGACTTTGGTGAAAGAGAAATTGAAATCCCAGCAGACCTAGTAATGGCAGTAGGAAAAGACAAACCTGTCATACAAATCCAGTGATAGATATGGCACAACAAGTAGAATCCTCAATGAAGAAAATTTCAGTTGCCAAAGTAGTATTGAATATGGGCGTAGGTAAATCAGGTGAACCAATTGAAAAAGCAAAACGTGCATTAAAGCACATCTCTGGCCAACAACCATCTCCAAGATATGCAAAAGCTACTCAACGTGACTGGGGTGTACACAAGGGTGAACCAATTGGTGTTGCAGTTACGATACGAAACGAACAAGCAATTCAACTTATCAAGAGATTATTTGCAGCAAAAGGTAATCAGATGAAAGGCTCATCATTTGACAACTTTGGAAATCTTTCATTTGGTATCAAAGAACACATAGACATTCCAGGAGTGAAATACGATCCGCAAGATGGAATCTTGGGTCTTGATGTGGCCATATCACTAACACGACCAGGTTTTAGCATCCGTGTGAGAAGCAAACACAAGGCAAGTGTTGGACGTACTCATATCATTACATCTGATGAAGCAAAAGCATTTCTAACCCATGAGTTTGGAATCCAGGTAGTATAAAATGAAAAATCGTGATTACAAAGTAACTGGAAGAACTGTCCATAAATTTGGAAAAGGCTCTAGATGGTGTAAAAGATGTGGTGATTACAATGCAGTTATTCAAAAATATGATCTTGATCTTTGCAGACGATGTTTCAGAGAAGTCGCAGACTCGTTAGGGTTTAGGAAATTCAAGTGATAGTATATGCCAGCAACTAATATTCTAGCAAACATGTTTGTAACACTATACAATACAGAGGCAAGAAGAAAGGGAGAATGTGTTGTATTGCCTACTTCAAAACTTGCAACAGATGTACTCAAGACTCTACAGAATCACAGTTACATTGGAGAATTTGAGCACGTTGACGACAAGAAAGGTGGCAAGTTCAAGATTCAACTATTGGCAAAAATCACAAAATGTGGTGCAATCACACCTAGATTCAAGGTAAAAAAAGATGGTTATGCCAAATGGGAGCAACAATACCTGCCATCATATTCACGTGGTATGCTCATTGTTACTACCAATCAAGGTGTAATGTCTCATCATGAAGCAATAAAGAGTGGCTTGGGAGGGCTATTGATAGGATTTGTCTACTAAAACTGAGATACACGAAGTAACAATACCCATTCCTGATACCGTCAAGGCATCTGTGGCACACAAGATATTGCATGTCCAGGGACCATTAGGCAAGACAAGAAAGGCATTCAAGAAGATACCAGTAGAAGTTCAAGTCGAAGGAAAAAATGTCATACTAAAATCGATTGGAATTCGCAAAAGAGATTATGCGATATTCAAAACTGCAGAATCCATCATCAATACTCTATTCAAGGGTGTTCAAACTGGATATACATTCAAGATGAAAGTTGTCTATGCTCACTTTCCAATCACTGTCAAGGTAAAGGACGGACAGATTCATGTTGAAAACTTTCAAGGCGAACGTGCAGCACGGGTATCAAAAATATTTGGTGACACCAAAGTAGTTGCAAAAGGTGATGATGTGATAATCACAGGTCCCGTATTGACTGATGTATCTCAGACTGCCGGAAGTCTTCAACAAAACACCAAAGTCAAAAACAAAGATCACAGAGTTTTTCTTGACGGTCTTTATCTTTTTGAGAAACTCGACAAGATCGAAAAATAGATTCAGCAAAGAATAAATCCGCTTATCCTACGAACAAGTCTGTTGCCGCCCTAGCTCAGCGTGGTAGAGCAGCTGGCTGTTAACCAGCGGGTCGCCAGTTCAAGTCTGGCGGGCGGCGCTTTAATATTTCTAAATTCGAATTTAGAAATATTGGTTTTTGATTATGGTAATCCCTAGTTCCAAAATCTGCAGGTTTACAGATATGATATTTCTAAACTCGAGTTGTGAAATATTATAATGCGATCACATCTTGGTGTATTCTATTAGACAATATGGATCTAATACGGATCATATCATGATGATACATGCAGGAGGTCCGCATTGGCCAGAACAAGACGCGCAAATAGATATTGCGTGGATTGTGGGGGTAGACTAGTTTACTATCCTCGCCTTTCAAATCCGAAAGCTCCCAACGAATACAGGGTTCTGGTTTATGCTTGTCCCGACTGCACTAAAGATTTTGATAAACCAAAGATGTTCTCCATTAAACGAAATGTGGTAGACGAACCAATAGAGACAGTAGAGATAGAGATTGTTCAAGCCCGGGAAAAAGTCCCAGAACTTGCCAAGGCATCTACTACTATCTGACAAAAATACTAAAGTACAACTAGACAATATTTTGAAAATTGTGAGGGTATTTCATACTCAAAAATTAGATGGTATCCTGGACAAGATTGAACTTTCAGACTGGCGACAACGCCTGAGGGAACCACTTACTGTTTCAGAGCATGCATTATCTGACAATTGGAAGTCATGTGCACTGGGGGAACGGATGAAAAAAGAAGGAAGAGACCTTGACCGGGTAAAAGACCTAACACCTGAAGCTGTAAAACTAGGATTTGATTTTGCTACTGCCGTCAAAAAAAGGGACAGTTCTGCAGCTCTTGAAATCTTGGAACAAATTGAAAGACTTCCTACAATATGGCGTAATCAACAAGATTTCCAATAAACTGACGATTCATTTTTTGGGCATTTTCTATCAACTTTTGGTCCAAGACCCCCGGGTTTGTGGCACAAAAACAGGCCAAGTTTTTGAATTTTCCATGCGTGGATTGGATGTCCAATTTTGTGATATTTTGGAATCTGAAAATTTGGACCAAAAATACAGGGTTTAGCTTTTCTTCAGGACCTAAAAAGAAAACAGAACTCCTACTGGATAATGGGGGTGTTTTGACCCTTGGCTGCTATTAGTACGCTCAAGTGTTACACCCCCCCTAAAAATGGTCATTTTTGAAAAAATCACAATATGCCTGATTGGCTGGAAATAACAGGGGGTTTAACTTTCAAGCATAATTTTAGAAATTTGGATATTTTTTAAAATCGATCATTTTAGACCATTTTTTGAGCAAAAATGATATCATGATCAGGCGGGTTTTGGTGGCAATAGGGGGGTAGAAATAGACCGTAGTACCATAAAGAATCAAGATTTCTATGGTTTTATGCTACAAATGTTTTGAAGAAAAACACCATGACTGTATGGGTAAACAGGGTCTGTTTGTCTGTGAATGTGAACTCTGCAAGAAAGATGCTAAAGCCATCAATAATGTGATACTGCCAAAATATGCCGAATCTTTAGGGAA
>Ga0310813_10000948_pt1 | contig 17563 bp, 14 predicted proteins | sample YN3metagenome_FD_203086 | JGI IMG/M metagenome (GOLD analysis project Ga0310813, IMG submission 203086) | Soil microbial communities from experimental microcosm in Duke University, North Carolina, United States - YN3 | ecosystem: Engineered > Artificial ecosystem > Soil microcosm > Unclassified...
CGATCTCAAAAGCGACAATCACTGGATCAAGGTCAAGCTGCAGGGAACGAAATCGAACCGCAGCGCAGTGGGAGCGATTGTCAGCCTTACGGCGGGCGGAATGACGCAAACCGACGCCGTGCTCAGCCAATCCAGTTACATTTCACATAGCGACCCGCGGCTGCATTTTGGATTGGGCGCCGCGGATCGTGTGGACCGCTTCACGGTACGCTGGCCAAGCGGGGCGGTCGAGCAGTTTCCGGGCGCTCCCGCGGGAGGGCTGGTGCTGTTAATAGAGGGCAGCCGCCAGGCGAAATCGGTGCCAATGCCCAAATGAAACGCTGTCTCGCGCTCTTGGTATTCGGCGGGCTCGCCGTTGCGGCGACGGGTCCAGAAGAGTTATCCGATGCCGCGCAAAAGCTCGCGATCGAAAAACGCTACGCGGAAGCGGAGAAGCTGTGGCTGGAGGCACTTCAGCTCTCTCCCAAGTTCTTTCCGGCCCTGTTCAACCTGGGCTACATGTACTTTTCGCAGGGGCAGGCCGAACGCGCCGAACCGATATTGCGCCGCGCCGTCGAGATCTCACCCAAAGACTACGGAGCCCGCTACGTTCTGGGCGCGGCGCTGGCGCGGCTGGGAAAGACGGAAGACGCTTTGCTACAGTGGCGCGCGGCGCTGGAGATTCAACCGGAAAACGTTCGGCTGATGCAGGTGATGGCGGTTGAGTATTCCAAAGGCCGCTACTTTCAGGAAGCTGCGGCCATTGCACGGCGGGCCCTACACAGCAAGGACGATGACCTTAATCTCTATCTCATTGCGATCAAGGCGTGCCAGGATGCCGGAGAAAACCAGGAAGCCTTCGAGTTGGCCGGGCGCGCCATGAAACGGTTTCCAGATTCGGCTCGCGTTAATTTTGAGTACGCCTTCGGACTGCAGAAGCTAGGTCGGGTGTCCGAGGCCATGCGGATGCTGGAAAAGGCCATGGCAGCCGACCCCTCTTACGAGGAGCCCTTTTTTTTCTACGGTAACCTGCTGGTGGACGATGGGCGGTATGAGGACGCCATTCCATATCTGCGAGAAGCACTCAAGATTCGCAGCGACTATATGACGGCGCGAGTTCTGCTCGCGCGCGCGCTGATGCAGTCGCGGCAGCTACCCGCAGCGCTTGCGGAGTTGGACCAGGCCGTCAGGCTCGATCCGCGGCATCCGCAGCCGCACATCTTGCTGTCTCAGATCTATTTCCGCATGGGTCAGGAAGAACATGCGCGCCAAGAAAAGGAACTGTCTCTGCGGCTGCGCCGGGAAAATCCCCACGCCTTGGAGGCGGAACAAGGGCGATCGTTCTTAGCAAAGCCATGAGATATTTGAGAAGCAACGCGATATGGCTTGGCTACTGATACTAACGGCGCTGAACGCCGCCTATACGGCCGCGCTGCCTTCAGCAACGATCTTCTACGTAGCCAACGTCGTCTTACATTTGGCGCTAGGCACCGCAGCGGTGCTCTGGCTGGGCTTTATCTGGAGACGCAGCCCGAAAGTGGCGCCCCTGGTATTGGCTGGGATTCTTGGCGTTTACCTGACCTTCGCCGGGGCGACTACGAATCACCGCTGGGCGCTCTGGTCACACATCGCGCTCGCCGTGATCGGTCTGGCGGTTCTACTGCCCAACAAGTGGCGCATGGGATTGGCGGTGCTCACGGTGGCGGCAGCCGCGCTGCGATGGAATGCGCCCCAGGAACGCATTCGTAATCCCAAGGTGATTCCGGTTTCAATGGCGGATGAAGGCGCCGGCCCGCATTCGCCGTTTTGGCCCTCCTCGGCGCGAACCAATACGGGTAAGGTCATCCCGTCGGATTTTTTCATGGACTCTGAGTTATGCGGGGAATGCCACAAGGACATCTATCAACAGTGGAAAGGTTCGATGCATCATTTCGCATCGTTCAACAACCGCTTTTACCGCAGCACGGTTGAACACATGCAGGACCTGAGCGGCACGCAGGGCAGCAAATGGTGCGCCGGATGCCACGATCACGCGGTATTCTTCAACGGCCGTTTTGAACGGCCGATTAAGGAGCAGGTGGATACACCGGAGGCCCAAAATGGGTTAGGCTGCGTCTCCTGCCACTCTATCGTGCATGTGGGCAGTTCCATGGGTCAAGGCGATTTCACGATCGAGTACCCGCCTTTGCACGAGATCGCGTCCAGTCATAATCCGTGGATCCGCAAGCTCGACAGCCTCCTTACGTACCTGAATCCCGAACCGCACCGCCGCACCTTCATGAAGGCGTTCATGCGCCAGGATTCGCCGGAATTCTGCGCGTCCTGCCACAAGGTTCACCTGGATCAGCCAGTGAACCACTATCGCTGGTTGCGCGGATTCAACGAGTACGACAACTGGCAGGCCAGCGGCGTCTCGGGACAGGGTGCGCGCTCGTTCTACTACCCGGACACGCCCTCGACTTGCTCGAACTGCCACATGCCGCTGATTGCTTCGAGCGATCCCGGGAACAGGGATGGTATGATCCACTCCCACCGTTTTCCGGCCGCGAACACGGCGGTTCCGTTCGTCAACCAAGACGCAGAACAACTGCGAACCACCGAACAGTTCCTTAAATCCGGCTTCATCACGGTCGATCTATTTGCAGCCGCTCCGGTGGAGGAATCGAAAGGGCAAACGGAGATGCGCCGCCGGGGGAACGATTCTCCCGCCCTTGCCTCCACTTTCGCAGTGGGCGAGGAAGCGGAGCAGGCCGGACCGGTGACGCTGCGGGAAGTGGGCAAGCTGGCCGCTCCGATCAACTCCCCTGGGGTGCGATTTCAGCCGGGCACGACCGTGCGAGTGGATGCCGTCGTCCGCACGCGCAAGATCGGACATTTTTTTCCGGCTGGAACGGTGGACGCCTATGATGTGTGGCTGGAATTCAAGGCCCTCGACGCCAAAGGGCGCGTGCTGGCCTGGAGCGGGAGCGTGGATGACAACGGCCGCGGATCGGTGGAGCCGGGCGCGCACTTCTACCGATCCCTCCAGATCGACGGCGAGGGCAACCCGATTAATAAGCGAAATGCCTGGCAGACGCGCAGCGTGCTGTATGTGCGGCTCATCCCTCCCGGCGCAGCCGACACGGTGCATTTCCGGCTGCCGATTCCCAAGGATGCCACGGGAGCGATCACGCTTGAAACGAAGTTGAACTATCGCAAGTTTACAAACTACTACACCAAGTTCGCCTTCGCCGGTGTGCCGCAACTGGGTCCCGCCAGCGTCGATTTCGACAGCCGCGAGTATACCTTCAACTCCACATCCGTGCCGGTATTGCCAATTGTCACCCTAGCCGAGGCCACTTCGAAGATCCAGCTGGGCGAAGCGAATTGGGCGCCCGTGGTTCGCAGGCAGGATCGTGAGCGCTGGAACGACTGGGGAATTGGGCTATTGTTGCAGGGCGATCTGAAAGCCGCCGAGTACGCTTTCCGGCGGGTTACGGAAGCCGAACCCGGCTACGCCGACGGCTGGCTGAATGTTGGGCGCGCGCTGATACAGGAAGGCGAGACCGAAGCGGCGCGCCCGTTCGTCGAAAAGGCGCTGATCTTACAGCCCAATCTGGCTCGCGGACATTTTTTCCTGGCAATGATTCAGAAGGCCGCAGGCGACTACGATGGCGCCCTCGGAAGCCTGAACCGGACGGTGAGCCAGTATCCCAGGGACCGCGTGGCGCAGAATCAGATCGGACGGATCTTGTTTTTGGAACGCCGGTTCCCGGAGGCCATCGCGGCTTTCGCGAAGGTGCTTGACGTGGATCCTGAAGACGTACAGGCGCATTACAATCTGATGCTCTGCTACAAGGGGTTGAACCAGACCGAGCAAGCAGAGAAAGAGCAAAAACTTTTTCTACGTTTCAAGGCGGATGAAGCATCGCAAAGCTTGACTGCCAAGCCGCGGTTGTTGAGCCCCGAGGACAATAATGAGAGGCAATCCATTCACGATCACGTTTCTGGCCCTATTGCTGGCGATTCCGCTAACGTTGCGGCTGCCGGCGAGAGATGAGCCAGTACGGTTCACCGACATCACAGCAGCAGCCGGCATCCATTTCGTTCACAATTCGGGACGCGCCGGCAAGAAGTGGCTGCCGGAGACCATGGGCTCGGGGGGCGCATTCCTGGATACGAATGGCGATGGGTGGCTCGACATCCTGCTGGTGAATGGTAAAGATTGGACTCCGCGCGCCCGGCACACCACCGCCGCCCTGTACCACAACAATCACAACGGCACATTTACCGACATCACCCGCGGAAGCGGGCTGGATATTGAGATTTATGGGTTGGGAGTGGCCGTCGGCGATTACGACAACGACGGCCGCGAGGACGTCTATATCACCGCGCTAGGCGGCGACCATCTGTTTCACAACGAAGGCGGCGGGCACTTCCGCGATGTGACGCGCGAATCCGGTATACGGAACGCAAATTTCAGTTCCAGCGCCGCGTGGGTGGATTACGATCGCGACGGCAAACTGGATCTGTTTGTTGCTAACTACGTACAGTGGTCGGCGCAAGGCGATCTATGGTGCTCGCTCGACGGTTCGACCAAATCCTACTGCACCCCGGAGTCGTACAAAGGCAATTCGTCCAAACTGTATCGCAATCTCAGCGGGGGTAAGTTCGAGGACGTAACGGACAAGGCGGGTCTGGCCGATCCCACCAGCAAAGCGCTGGGCGTAGCGGTCTTCGATTACAACAAGGACGGCTGGCCGGATCTATTTATCTCGAATGACACGCAGCCCAACAAGCTCTATCGCAATCTGCAGAACGGACGGTTTCGAGAAGAGGGTTTGGCGGCCGGTGTGGCCTTCGGCGAGGACGGAGTGGCGCGTGGAGCAATGGGGGTCGACGCGGCCGATTACGACCGGTCGGGAAGGGCCCACCTGATCGTCGGCAACTTCTCGAACCAGATGCTGGGACTTTACCACAACGAAGGCAACGGGCTGTTCGTAGATGAGGCGCCGCGCTCGACGGTGGGGCGGGCCAGCCTTCTGACCCTGACCTTCGGGCTGTTCTTTTTCGATTACGATCTGGACGGCTATCCCGATATTCTCGCGGCCAACGGGCACATCGAAGAGGAGATCGGCCGAATTCAGCCTAAGATCCAATACGCAGAGACGCCGCTGCTGCTGCGGAATCAGGGGCGCGGAAAGTTTGAGCAGGTAAACGCTTTCGCGCATCCCATGGTGGCGCGCGGGGCGGCCTACGGCGACTTCGACCGCGACGGCGACCTGGACGTGTTATTTACTACCAACAACGGTCCGGCTTATCTGTACCGCAACGACGGCGGGAATCGCAACCACTGGCTGCAATTGAAGCTCGCCGGCACTAAGAGCAACCGCAGTGCGATCGGCGCAGTGGCGCGGCTCACGAGTGCCGGCGGCACTCAATGGCAGATGGTCCACAGCGGATCGAGTTACTGTTCGGCCAGCGATCTGGCGCTTACCTTCGGGCTCGGGAAGGACGCGTCGGCGACGGCGATTGAGATCGAATGGCCCAGCGGAACTAGGCAAAAACTTAGCAACGTGGCGGCGGACAAGCGTCTGGTGATCCAGGAACCATGACCGGCGTATTGGCGCTCTCCGGCACCGCGCAGGCCCGTCTCATTCGCGAGGGTTCTCTATCCTCGGCAGAGTTGCTCGAAGCCCATTTGAAGCGCATTGAGGAGCTGAATCCGGCGCTGAACGCGGTGATTGAGGTATTGGGAGATTCTGCGCGCCAGGCGGCTCGAGACGCGGACCAGCGGCGGGCAGAGAGTGCTCTACTTGGCCCACTCGACGGAGTTCCCTTCTCTATTAAAGATTCCATCGAGGTTGCCGGAACTGTCTGCACCGCCGGAACCATCGGTCTTCAGAGCGCGCCTCCCTCGCAAAGCGATGCTACTTTAGTGGCGCGTCTGCGAGCCGCGGGAGCGATTCCGCTTGCCCGGACCAATCTTCCGGATCTTCTCTTCGCATTTGAAAGCGATAATCTCATCCACGGCCGAACCAATAACCCCTACGATCCTGCGCGGACTTCCGGCGGATCGAGCGGCGGCGAGGCGGCGTTGCTCGCCGCGTGCGGATCGCCTTTTGGACTGGGGAGCGACGCCGCCGGAAGCGTCCGCCTTCCGGCGCATTTCTGCGGTATTGCCAGCATCAAACCTACCTCGGGCCGGCTGCCGCGGACGGGACACGTACCACCCGCCGGTGGCTGGCTCGAAACACTGTGGCAGATTGGTCCCATGGCGCGGCGGGTCGAAGATCTTTGCACACTGCTGCCGATCCTAATGGGCTGCGACGCGCAGGATCATACTTGCGTGGAGATGCCGTACGGGGATCCAAGAAAGCTCGATCTCCGCGGGCTGCGAGTCGCGTTCTTCACCGCAAACGGCATCGCCGAGGTGGATGCGGGAACCACGGCGACGATTCAAAAGGCGGCTCAGGCGCTGTGCGGCGCAGGACTGAGGGTAGAGGAGCGAAGGCCGCCGGGTATCGAGCAAAGCTACGATCTGGAGATGAAATTGATTGGTCCCGACGGCGGAGACGGACTGCGGCAGTTCCTCGAGAGCATCGGCAGCAACCGGACTCATCCCCTGCTTGAAGGATGGCTTGCCAAGCTCGAGCCGTACCGCACTAGCGTCAGCGGCTTCGCCGAATACTGGGCCGAGCTGCACCAGTTCCGCGCCGGAATGTTCGCCTTCCTACAGAACTACGATGCGATTCTCTCCCCGGTTTCCGCGAGTCCCGCGCTGCCCCATGGAACGTCTACCCAAGACGGCAACTTTCGCGGTTTCAGCTACACCATGACGTATAACGTGACTGGCTGGCCAGCGGCGATAGTTCGCTGCGGCGAGTCAGAAGGTCTTCCCATTGGCGTCCAGATTGCGGCCCGCCCGTGGCGCGAAGATATTGCGCTGGCGATCGCCGGCCGCCTGGAGGAGATTTTTGGAGGGTGGAAGGCGGCGCCCGCCCCGGAGGTTCCGCACCCTGCTCGCAAGTCGCCGACACGGCTTATGGGCTGATTGACATGCCAGCCGGGCCGGGATACCATTAGCCGATTTGATTTTGCGACGCCTTCCGCAATACTCCGCCAAACGGTTTATTTAGGATTACAGGAGGTCAATCATGAAGCCCCAACTTCCCTTTCTGGCGCTGATCACAGCGGCTATTTCGCTGGTGCCCGCGCAACTTCTCGGCCAGGGCGCAGTCCCAGGTGCAAATCCATCCGCGAAACTTGTATCGAGCGCAAAGCCGGCCACGGGGGCTGTACCACGGCTGCCTGATGGGCACCCGGATTTGGGAGGATTCTGGTCGAATAATACGGCGATTCCTTTGGAACGACCGCCGGCCTTTGCCGGCCGGGAGTTTCTCACAGACGAGGAGGCCAAGACTGTCCAGCAGGGTTCGCGAGATCGAACCCTGGCCGCGGATCGCCAGGCGGTCGAGAAACCAAATGAAGTGGGGGACTACAATGCGGCCTTTAAGGAGGACGCCAAATGGGTTATGGCAAATAAGCGTAATTCCATAATCACCGACCCCAAGGACGGAAGGATCCCCCCTCTCACCCCTGAAGCCCAGAAAAAACTGGAAGCCGCTCAAGAACTGCACAAACTTCATTACCTCAACGGCCCGGAGGACATGACTACTTTTGAGCGGTGTATCACAACGATCAACAGCGGACCGCCTATGTTGCCCAACGCGTACAACAATAACTACCAGATCGTTCAAACTCACGATCATGTTGTAATTTACGTCGAGATGATTCATGACGTGCGCATTATTTCCTTGGATGGGCGTCCACATTCGAATGTCCGTCAATGGGCAGGCGATTCAAGAGGCCACTGGGAAGGCGATACGCTGGTGGTCGAAACGACGAATTTTAATGGGAAGCGAGGCTGGTTTTCAACGCAATTAAAGTTCTACGGGGACGACCTGAAGCGCCCGGATGAGAAGATGACGGTGATCGAGCGTTTCACGCGGACAGCTCCGGACATGCTCCTGTATCAGTTCACGATTTCCGATCCAGCCACTTACATAACGCCGTGGTCTGGAGAGATCGTCATGAGACCGTTCGCGGGTCCGGTATACGAATATGCGTGTCACGAAGGAAATTACGGGATGCAACTCATGCTGGCCGGCGCGCGAGCCCAGGAGAAAGCAGCTCGGGATGCCGCCAAGAAGGGATCTAACCAGTAAGTCGCGCGTTTGGACGGCCAGTCTACAGGCTTATTCCACTGGACGCTAAGGTGTTAATGACAAAGGGCAGTCAGCTTGACATACCGGCCAAGCCGGGATACTATGGGCGCGGATTATAGGAGTACAATGATGAGCCTTCGACTCTCGACGTTCGCGGTTGCATTCCTGGTTAGTTCAGCGCCGTTCAGGATTGCCGCACAGACCTCAGTCCCGCTCGCGAACCCTCCTGCGAAAAGCGCATCCGCTGCGAAATCGGCGGGCCGTACCATACCGCGTCTGCCCGACGGCCGGCCGGATATCGGAGGATTTTGGTCAAATAATACGGCGACGCCTCTGCAAAGACCTCTGGCTCTTGCCGGGAAAGAATTTCTGACGGATGAAGAGGCCAAGGCCGTTGAACGGGCTTCGAAGGCGCAAACTCAAGCCTCGGATCGCCAGGCGGTCGAGCGCCCGAAAGAAGTCGGGGATTACAACGCGGCCTTTAAGGAAGATTCCAGATGGGCTTTGCCAAACAAGCGTACTTCCATCATCACCGACCCCAAGGACGGGAGACTGCCGCCTTTCACGGCGGAAGCGGCGAAGAAATTTAAAGCCGATCAGGAGTACCACCGTCAGCACCCGCATGATGGGCCGGAGGATATGACGACCATTGAACGGTGCATCACGTGGATCACCAGCGGGCCGCCCATGCTTCCTTCGTTCTATAACAACAACTATCAGATCGTTCAAACCCACGACGCTGTCGTGATTTTGGCCGAGATGGTCCACGACGTGCGCATCATTCCGTTGGATGGACGCCCGCATGAGGATATTCCTCAATGGATGGGCGACTCAAGGGGCCACTGGGAAGGCGATACGCTGGTGGTCGATACAGTTAACTTTAACGGACGGCGGGGTTGGTTCGAATCGCCTATGACCGAGGGATCCGGAGCAAGGCGCCTCGATCGAAACATGCGCGTGACCGAGCGCTTCACGCGAACCGCTCCGGACATACTCCTTTATCAGTTCACAGTGAATGCCCCCGACATGTATACAGCGCCGTGGTCGGGCGAAATTCCGATGAGATCGTTCCCGGGCCCGGTATACGAATATGCGTGCCATGAGGGAAACTACGGGATGTCACTCATTCTCTCCGGGGCTCGAGCCGAGGAAAAGAAGGCCGAGGCTTCCGCCAAGCAGGCACCCAAGTAGTCATTGCTCGAAAGCGCTGCTTGTGGCGGTGCTGAGGACAACTTCGTCAGACAACACAAAATACGACTGGCGCGGTTTCCCGAGCGGAACTCTCCGTTCTGTTCTGTACCTTAGGTTGACAGGAGTATTGCATGGACAAACGACTCATCGGCGAATTCATGGGCACTTTGGTTCTCGTCTTTTTAGGGAACGGGGTCAATGCCAACGTATTGCTGAAAAAGTCCGCTGGCGAGAATTCGGGCTGGATCGTGATTACCACCGGGTGGGCTCTTGCAGTCATGGCCGGAGTTTTTGCGGCCATAGCCTGTGGGAGCCCGGATGCGCATATCAATCCTGCAGTGACCCTCGGCTTCGGCATTGTTTCAAGCGACTTCAGCAAACTGGCTCCTTATTCGCTGGCGCAACTACTCGGAGCAATTGCGGGAGCAGTGCTGGTATGGCTCTACTATTTTCCCCACTGGAGTCTGACGCCCGAAACAGACCGCAAGCGAGCCTGTTTCTGCACCACTCCGCCGGTTCGCAACACCGCAGCGAATTTGCTAAGCGAAGTGCTCGGTACGTTTGTGCTGGTGCTGGTGATCGCGTCGATCTTCTCCAAGGCCGTGTCCGCGTCCGGACCGACGCCCGGGTTAGGTCCGTTCCTAGTGGGTGCCGTGGTGTGGGCGATTGGCTTGTCTCTGGGTGGAACCACTTGTTTCCCGATCAATCCCGCCCGTGATTTGGGACCCAGAATCGCGCATTCGATCCTGCCTATTGCCGGCAAGGGAGATTCGGACTGGGGCTATGCGATGGTGCCCGTTCTCGGTGCGCTAGTAGGGGGCGCGTTGGCGGGCGTTTTCGTAAAGACGGTCTTCTAGCAAGAACTAAAACGCGGCAGCTCCGGCTTCGGCCACGGCGTGATCCTGATCCCCTGATCCGCCACTCACACCGATGGCCCCGACTACCTTGCCGTTCTTCTTCAAGGGAATCCCACCGGCGAAAATCATGATCTTGCCGTCATTTGACGCGTGGATACCGAAAAATTGGCCACCGGATTGAGAATGCGCCGCGAGATCCTTCGTGGAAATGTCGAAGGCGCGGGATGTATAGGCTTTCTTTTGCGAGATATCAATGCTACCGATCCATGCCCCGTCCATGCGAACGTGTGCGACGATGTTGCCGCCTTCGTCCGCCACCGCGATGTTCATGGGTTGCCCGATCTGGCCGGCCTTCTTCTCGGCAGCCTCGATCACTCTGCGTGCGTCCGCTAAAGTTACCATTCGGCCTGCTCCTTAGGTTCCTGAAAGCCGGCCTCGATCCTTTTGTTCAAGGCCGGCATTTACCTGAATGTTCTAGGCCGCCGCCTTCTTGGCCAGACCATGAGGATCAATCACGAATTTCTTGGCGGCGCCCTTGTCGAAGTCCTTGTAGCCTTGCGGCGCCTGGTCGAGCGTAATCAGGTTCACGTTGCATGCCTTGGCAATCTGAACCTTGTCATGCAAGATCGCCTGCATGAGTTGGCGGTTGTAGCGCAGCACAGGACACTGCCCTGTGTGGAACGAGTGAGACTTGGCCCAGCCCAGGCCGATGCGAATGCTCAACGAACCAATCTTTGCAGCGGCGTCAACCCCACCCGGATCGCCGGTCACATACAGGCCCGGGATACCAAGCGAGCCGCCCGCGCGAGTGATCTCCATGATGGAATTGAGCACCGTCGCCGGTTGTTCGACGCCGGCGCTGTGGCCATGTCCATGGGCTTCGAACCCGACGCAATCGACGGCCGAGTCCACCAGCGGTTCGCCGGTGATCTGGGCGATCTGATCGGCCAGGGAAGCGTCTTTGCGCAAATCGATGGTTTCACAGCCGAAGCTTTTCGCCTGAGCCAGGCGCTCAGGAATCATGTCACCGACGATGACAACAGCAGCGCCGAGTAAATGGCAGGAGGCCGCGCATGCCAAACCCACCGGCCCTGCGCCGGCTACATAGACGATCGATCCGGTAGTGACGCCCGCGGTCACCGCGCCGTGGTAGCCGGTTGGAAAGATGTCGGACAGAAGGGTCAGGTCCTGGATCTTCGCCATGGCCTTTTCTTTATTAGGGAACTTGATGAGGTTGAAATCGGCGTACGGCACCAGCACATATTCGGCTTGACCGCCCACCCATCCACCCATATCCACGTAGCCATAGGCCGCACCGGGCCTGGCGGGATTGACGGTCAGACAGATACCGGTCTTCCCTTCGCGGCAGTTGCGACAGCGGCCACAAGCGATATTGAACGGAACGGTCACCAGATCGCCGATATTCAGCATCTCCACATCACTGCCTTTTTCGATGACCTCGCCGGTGATCTCGTGGCCCAGAATGAGTCCTGCGGGCGCCGTGGTCCGCCCGCGCACCATATGCTGATCCGACCCGCAGATGTTGGTGGTGACGATCTTCAAAATCACGCCATGCGGTGCGTCCTTGCCACCGAAAGGATCGGTCTCGCTCTTAGGCATTTTCAACTTCGGATAGTCGATGGACTTTACTTCGACCTTACCTGGGGCTATGTACGCGACGCCTCGATTGCTGGCCATAAAGAACTCCTTGGATTGGGATTTGCGTGGCTGATTTTCCGAACCGGTACTCAGTATATACGAATGTTTCGGGACGTCAAGGCAGCGTTGCTCGAACTACGCAAATGCCAAGACTGGCTGGGTTCCAGCGAACCGTCCAGCGTGGTTTTAACTGTTCTCAAGTCCATAAGTGAGGTACTCGACCAGTAGGCGAAACGGTTCTGCCGGCGTGTGACTACTCGTCCGGCACGCTTGCGGTCGCCGGACGGTGTAGCCGCGCTCTATTTCTTGGGTTCTTCCGGCCCCTCCGAGCCAGTCGCGCCAATAAACAGCTTTCGCCCATCGGGGAGCGTAAGGTCCCTGCCGCTACCCCTATGCGACCCGTCCTTGGCCGCAAAGCCATCGACGACGACTTCAGTGCCAACGGCTACCGAATTTTTCGTGAAACCACGCCGCAATAGAACATTTGGAGTTCCCGCTTCGATCATCCAGTTGTCTACGTGGCCGTCCGGGCCTTTCACATCGATGTGAATCCAGGTATGGGGATTGACCAACTCCAGTTTGGTTACAACGCCCGTGAAATGGATTGGTTTATTCACGTCAAACTCCGCAGCAAATGCGTGGTGCGCCCAGGCTGACACTGCTGCCAGCAGCAGACCGGCACCCAGCACAATAATCTTCTTCCTTGCCATCTAGTTCTCCTCTTATACGGCTTTACTCAGTTGCTCGGCTTCTTCCTCAACGGACCGTACATCAGCTCTTCAACGAACTCCACACACTTGAATTCTACCAGCCGAGCATTTTTCTCCACATGACGGTATAGCGGCATACTTATCTTCCACGCCCGGGAGAATACCTTGGGGTCCTCAATGGTTGCCTCGTAGTTCAGCACATTCGGGGCAACTGGGGTGTAGCGTTCAACGACATGCAGCGCGTCGCTGTGGAAATCCCCGGCGCGGTCAAACCAGCTATCTTCTATCAAACCCGTTACGTCGACTACCAGGGTATCTCCTTCCCAGTGCCCTACCGACTGTCCCATCCATGAATCGGCAGGGGCTGGACCAGGATCCTTTAAAAGAATGTTGCGAAAGGCGCTGTCATACTCATACGCAATCGCGATGGCCTTGGGGTTCTGGAAAATTTGAAACGGGTAAGGCATATACGTTGCCCGCGGCACTCCTGGCAGGTAACACTTGACCTCTGGATCGGCAGCCAATCGATTTTCAAAGTTCTTTTTCTTTTGCGCTGCCGCCGCCGGCAGGTATGGGATCGCGCCGCCCTCCACCACACCTGGCCCACCCGGCTCAGCTCCCCAGGCGCCAGCTGCGACTACCGCGCCGGCCCGAGCCTCATGGCCCTGGAGATCCCAATTCGCGGTGTTCATCGTCTGCCAAATGCCATTCAAATCAGGTTTGCCGTCCGCCATCCTGGGCGCTTTATAGGCCTGAGCGACGGCGGGTATCGCGGCAACGGAAAGCAGCACCACGCTAGCCACGAGTGAAGTACTAAGCCGTTCTTGCATTCGATCTCCCCGGTTCATCTGCTACTCAACATGAGATATAGAAAATAGACCTGCCCCTCACAAAGCTACTGAGATTTTTTCAGCGGGGCCGGCTTACCGAAGCTAGCCTCGTCGACCGGGACATTGATCTTCACATCGTTCAGCGAAATCGCATCCCGCCCGTCCAGCCACGCAAACGTCAAGTGGTAAGGTATCTTGATCCCGCCAACGTCGCGATAATCCGCGAAGTCAATTTGTGTGGGAACACGGCCTATCGGCGATTTTCCGTAGCGCAACTCCCGCAATAGCAGCCCGGAGGTCCTGTCGAAATACAGCGTTACGACAAGGCCCCTAGGGCCGGTGCCCTGCACTACATTGACATCGTGAGTTTGCCCTGTTGCCACACCGGGTTGTTCGGAAGATTGGGCGGAGGGCGCCGGAAGATCGCTGATGGTCGTCGGTGGGCCGACGCGCCAATTAGTAAGAGCTTGCTTGATCTGCCCCGGGAAGGACAGCAGCGCGTCCACCCTGGCGCCGTCCAGATCGCTACCGCTCAACTGATATTCGCCTAAGACATTAAGCGGCGTCCGCAGCCAACCGACGCTGCCGTTGTAGCTCCGGATCTGATCTCCCCTCCCCGTTTCACCCTTAAAGAGGATGATAATGGCCCGCTTGTCCGGAGCTTTCGCGATAACTGTGACTTGGCCTCCGCCTCCGAAACCGCCGAATCCCACGCTTGTACCAGTTCCGACAAAACTGGTGATACCGGCCAGGCGCTGAGCCCCGCCAGCTGCCTGGATGTACTTGTCAAGAATAGAATCGGCGGAAGGAAGTCCGGGAGTCTGTACAATGATGTCATCCGGCTCGAAGGCCGGAGATCCGTAAACAATATCCATGGATGGCGTGACCTGTGGTTTATCGCTATTGCGATGGCAGGTCCAGCACGTGACTACCTGGCGTCCCTGAAAGTTGTCGCGATTAATGGCAGTCACCATATTGACCATCCTGCGGGCCATCACTTTTCTGGGAGTGTCGGCGGCCCAATCTACTTGGTCAGTGCCGGCGCCTTTATGACACTCCGCGCAGTCAAAGCCGAGAGACGCGGACATGATCCCCATCGTCCCCATAAAATCGTCTACCGGAATGCCTTTGAGCGCTTGGATGTTCTTGAACGCCTCGTCCGACAGCTTCGGCCGCTCTTGCGCTACAGCCAAACTGCTTAGCAACCAAAGGCTGATCAGCCACACTCCAGTTAACCCAGCGGCATCCAGCACTCGTGGCCTTGAGCGGAGCTTCATCTGTTCTCCCTCCCTTTCATGGACTTCGGCGCAGAATCCACCAAAAACTCTAACATACTCCACTTACCGCCCATTCTATTGGCGCGTGCCCCTAGCACAGTTGCGTGGTTTACCGTTCTTTGCGAACTCAGGTCCGCTATAGTGACGTAGTCCGGCCAGGAGGGACACTTCTTTAACGACGCCGAAGAACACAACATCTGGGAGTCTCTTGATCCAAACGCCTTGCAGGTCACCCTTCCAACAAGCGCTCCCATAGTAATGTCGTGCGATAGCGATGTCAACGCCATAACGGACATATTGTCAACCCACTTCAACCCACTTTATGGTTGCTCGCGGCGTTATGTCGAGTTACACTTGCAGATCTAGAGGTTTGAGCCTCCTGGATTCGATCAGCGACTTGGCATCCAGGCTGCAATCAAAGTGGGTGTATGGAAGGTAGTGGCGGAGTCGGTACACAGGCAGCAGGTCCCGCCGCCTTCCCGTGGTTAGTCGTAGCGATGGCGTCATATGTGCGCTTCGATGATTAATGATGTTAGCTTTCCTCAACACCCGACCCCAGATCTGGGACAAGGGTGTGTGAGCTGTTTCAGGAATGGAGGAGTACATGACAAGTTCCACTCGACGTAGTTTTCTGGCAGCCGGCGCCGCCGCGGCCACACCATTCTTTATTAAGGCTGAGAAGAAGTCCGGAGCGAAGTTACCGATCCTCGGCGAGGGCGAGCACACATACGAGTGCATTCATGATTGGGGCGAGTTGCCGGCAAACATCAAGTACGGCAACACCCACAACGCGTGCGAAGATTCTCAAGGCCACATCTACATCCACCATACCGTGCATGCGACTAGTCAGAGCCCGGATGCCGTGGTGGTCTTCGATAATAACGGGAAGTTTGTGCGCTCCTGGGGCGCCATGTTCAAGGGTGGTGCACACGGCATGCAGTACGCCAAAGAAGGCAAGGACGAATTCCTTTACTTCTGCGACGAGAAGCATGGCCTGGTCACCAAGCGAACGCTTAAGGGCGAAGAAGTCTGGACGATGGGCTATCCGCAGGACTCGGCTCCGTACCGGAGGATACCCGGCAAACCCAGTCCCGGTTTACCCTATCGGCCCACCAACCTATGCCTTGGGCCGAACGGCGATTTCTGGGTCGGCGACGGGTACGGCTCCTCTTATATGTTTCACTATAGCGGCAAGGGTTCTTATCCCAAGTTGCTCAACACGTTTGGCGGTCTGCCCGAGGGACCGGCGCCCGCGGCTGTTCAGGCGCAGCCCGGCGAGGACCTGACTCCCGCGGCGGCGCCGATCGATAAGCTGCGCACTCCTCACGGTAACTTTGTGGATATGCGTGACCCGGCTAAGCCGGTGCTATTGATCGCGGATCGCAGCAACAACCGGATCGTGCGTTATACGCTGGATGACAAGCCGATCGATGTTGTCGGAGGTACGCGTTCGCCTTGCCATTTCCACGAGTACAAGGGCGTCATTGTCGTGCCCGACCTGCAATCCCGCGTGACCCTGCTGGACAAAGACAACAAAGTCATCGCGCACCTGGGTGACGGCAAGGGCAGCAATCCGGCTGGAGTTAGGGCTACCGAAGACCGCTCTAATTTTATCCCTGGGAAATTCGTTGCGCCGCACGGCGCAATATTCGATCACGCTGGCAATATCTTCGTGGTCGAGTATGTGGAAATCGGCAGGGTGACGAAGCTGCGAAAGCTTGCGTGATTTCGCTGAAAACAGCGGGATTTCGCTGGCGAAAACGACCGATCCGTCGGTTTGCGGATATGCTTGAAGGCGCCACAGTTTGCCGAAATTGGTAACGTCAAAATATTGGCGCTTTCGGCCAGTGCCGTCCCATAGCGGAAGCTCTGGCGGATGCAATTGAGTCTCCGGTTGGCGAGATTGAAAGGAGCGTCGTAGTGCATCTATCGCAGCATCCTCATCGACATTCACATCCGCATCCATCCAGGCGGGATTTCTTCCGGACCGTGATGGGCAGCGCCCTGGCCGGGGCTTCCGTCCTCGAACTTGCTCAATACCGGGCGGCCTGGGCGCAGGCGATCGCTCCAACCGCCAACGCCGGTTTGTTTGACATCGAAAAGGTTGCCGACGACGTCTACTTTGCCCGCGCCAAGCCCGCCGCAATCGGAAATTGCAATGCCGGGATTTTTGTAAACTCTCGCGATGTAGTGGTGGTGGACGCGCACTCCAAACCCTCCGCTGCGGCATCATTGATTGCTCAAATCAAAAAAGAGATCACCCCCAAGCCCGTGCGATACCTGGTGGATACCCATTTCCACTGGGACCACTCCCAGGGGAATGCAGCCTACACGGCAAACGGCGCAAAAGTGGTGGCTAGCAAGACCACGAAACAGCTGATGATCCAGAATTCCGCGCCGAGACTTCGTGAGTCGCTGGATCCACACGGACACGTGTTTCCCGGGCAGCCGCACGTGCCGGCGCTCATCGATGCCGCTCGAGAACGCCTCGCAAAAGCCACTTCGGCTGAGGACCGGAATCGAGCCCAGGATCAGATCCGGCAACTGGAAGCCTTCGCGGCCGAGATGAAGAACTTCTCCCCCACTTTGCCGACTGTCACTTTTGACAGGTCTTATATTATTAAGGACAAGGCTCACGATATTCACCTCGAATTTCACGGTCATGCGCACACCGCAGGGGATATTGTCATCTTTTGCCCCCAGAGACGCGTCATCGCGACTGGCGATATTATTTTGGGCACGACACCGTTCATGGCCGACGGTTATCCGAAAGCTTGGCCAAAAACAATAGATTCTGTCTCAAAGCTCGATTTTGACCACATCATGCCGGGACACGGTGGAGTGCAGCAGGGA
>Ga0310813_10000951_pt1 | contig 17556 bp, 16 predicted proteins | sample YN3metagenome_FD_203086 | JGI IMG/M metagenome (GOLD analysis project Ga0310813, IMG submission 203086) | Soil microbial communities from experimental microcosm in Duke University, North Carolina, United States - YN3 | ecosystem: Engineered > Artificial ecosystem > Soil microcosm > Unclassified...
CACGACGGTGAAAATCCCGATCCAAAGAAAATTGGCATATCCCGGAACCGGATAGCCGGTCGCGCCGCCGACCGCATCGATATTCTGAATCACGATGCGAATAATCTCAGCGAATCCGAGCGTGACAATCGCCAGGTAATCGCCTTTTAAACGCAAACTCGGAATTCCGACGATCAAACCCGCGATCGCCGCAAAGATTGCGCCGACCAGGATAGCAATTAATAAAACAACGCTCGATGCGAGCGTTTCGCCCAAGAATCCGAACGAGGCTTCGATCGCTTTGCCGTAATTGACGGTAAAAAAGGCGGATGAATATGCGCCGACCGCCATAAATCCGGCGTGTCCGATCGAAAACTGTCCCGTGAAACCGTTGATCAGATTGAGCGATGTCGCCAAAATGATGCTGATGGCAATAAGAACGAGAAGCCGCGCTTGATAATCGTCAATCCCGATTCCGAAAAAACCCGTTGACGACATCGCCGCATTCATCACGTAGAAAACCGCGATGAAAACGATGCCGACAATTATTGATTTAACCCAATTCATATTTATTTTGGATTTTAGATTTTGGATCTTGGATTTTTTAGTTGTCTGTTCTGCATCGTTTATTAATTAAACAAAGACGAAGCGCAAAAACAAAACAATCCGAAATCCGAAATCCGAAATCCAAAATCGTCAGACTTTTTCCTGAACATTCGAGCCCAACAGACCGGCGGGACGAATCAAAAGAACCAAAATCAAAATAGCAAATGCGACCGCATCACGATAGGTCGAAGGAATACCGATTTTTCCGCCGTAACCGACCACCAGAGTTTCCGCCGCGCCGATCACCAAGCCGCCGAGAACCGCGCCCGGAATATTGCCGATGCCGCCTAAGACTGCCGCGACAAAGGCTTTTAAGCCGTACATAATTCCCATCAGCGGATCGATCTTCGGATTGTATTGCGCCGTCAGTACGCCGCCCGCCGCCGCCAATGCCGAACCGAGCGCGAAGGTAAAGGAAATCACGAAATCCGTGTTGATGCCCATCAGCTTCGCCGAGTTCAGGTTAAAGGAAACCGCCCGCATCGCCTTGCCGACCTTCGTGTAGAAAATAATGTATTGCAGGGCAACCATCAGCAGGATCGAAACGATAAAAATCAGTATTTGTATAAAAGAGATTTTGGCATTGCCAAATAATAAATAGTTTCCAAACTCGTCAGGATGAAAAAATTGCGGCAACCAATCCGGCACTTTTAAAAGCAACGGAAAAGGGCGCGGTTTTCCCTCAAAGAAGAAAACGAAAAGGTATTCGATAAAAAGCGACATTCCGATCGCCGTGATCAGCGTCGTCATTTTAGAAAACTTTCTAACGGGGCGATAGGCGAAACGCTCGATTGCCATCCCGAGTGCAGCAGCAATCGCCATTGAGCCGATAAGCGTTACGGCAAAGCCGAAAACTGACGGATTGGCGGCAAACCCGAACGCCGTGGCGATAAATAATCCGGCATATGCCCCGACCATATAAATATCGCCGTGAGCAAAATTTATCAGTCTGAGAATTCCGTAAACCATCGTGTAGCCGAGCGCGATCAGCGCGTAAATCGAGCCGATGGTCAAACCGTTGATAAGTTGCTGAACAAAAGTATCCATAAATTAGAGTCTCAAGTCTCAAGTCTCAAGTCTCAAGTCTGAGTTCCCGGGTCGCAAGTCTGAAGCCGTTTTCGACTTTGGACTTGCGACCCGGGAAATCGGGACTTATTTGCTGTCTGTTACCGATTTGTTTGCCGTATTTGTTGTGGCGGTTGAGTTTGTATTCGATGTTGAATTTGTGTTCGACATCGTATTTGATGAAGTATTGCCGTTTGCCGCGGTGGTCGAAGCGGTCGGCGGTGTCATTCCTTCAGGATAAATCGTTTCCTTGAAGTCGAATTTGCTCGCCCCCGGGTTGAGTTCGAGAACGACTGCCGATTTGACGGCGTTGCGGCTTCCGTCAAGACTGATAACGCCCGTGACGCCCTTGAAATCTTTGGTCGCGTTGATCGCGTCTTTCAATTTTACGCTGTCCGTGCCGCCGGCGCGTTTGATCGCGTCCGCGAGAACTTTCGCCGAATCATATGCCAAAGCCGCGAGGCTGTCGGGCGCGACACTGAATTTCGCTTGATAAGCCTTAACGAAATTTTGAATTTCCGGTGCCGGATTATCTGCCGAATAGTGATTGGAAATATATGCCGGTTTAAGCGCTGCGCCGCCGAGTTTCCAAAGTTCCGGCGAATCCCAGCCGTCGCCGCCCAGAAGAGGCTGCGTCATCCCGAGCTCGCGGGCTTGTTTGGCAATGATCCCGACTTCGCCGTAATAACCCGGAACATAGATCACGTCCGGTTTCTGATCGCGCAGCTGTGTTAATTGCGCTTTAAAGTCCTGGTCTTTTTGCGCGTAAGTCTGTTTGGTGACGACTTTTCCGCCGAGCCTTGTGAATTCCTGCTCGAAAAACTGCGTCAAGCCTTTACTGTAGTCCGAGCTGTTGTCGCCTAAGATCGCGGCGGTTTTCGCTTTCAGAGTGTTCGCCGCAAATTTTGCCATGACCGAGCCTTGAAACGGGTCGATAAAGCAGACGCGGGAAATATAATCGCCGACTTCCGTGACTTTCGGATTGGTCGAAGAAGGTGTGATCATCGGAATTTTCGCTTCCTGGGCGACGGGCGCGGCGGCTAAGCTGTTGCTCGACGCGACTTCGCCTAAAACGGCGACGACTTTGTCCTGATTGATCAGTTTTGAAATAACCGTTTTGGCTTTTTCGGGGGTTCCCTGGTCGTCTTCAAAAACCATTTCCAGTTTCTTTCCGTTGATGCCGCCGGCGGCATTGATTTCAGAAAAAGCCAGATCGACACCGTTTTTGGTGGATTGTCCGAAACTCGAAGTGGCGCCGCTCGTATCGCCGTAAACGCCGACTTTAATCGTGTCGCCGGTTGATGTCGTGGTCGTGTTTCCGCCCTTGTTCACACAAGCAATGGAAAATAAAATGGAAGTCATCACACAAATAGCTAAAAATATTCTGCTCATATCTACCTCTCAGATAAAATTTTTGATTAGTTTGATTTGTTATGCTCTGCTCGGTCGTTATACGTAACCTCTCAGGGAAAGTTTGTTTTTCAGAGCATTTTATAATTTTACGTAATAATTATACAAAAAGGCATTATACCTTTTTCGGTTAGTATGTCGAACTCGTTTGGATTAGAATTTCTTTAAACTTCGATAATTTTACTATGAAAATAATGGAAAAAAACAATTTAGGCGATATGCCGAAAGAAGATTTCCGCAAATTCGGACACGAAATCGTGGACTGGATCGCCGATTACTTCGAACGGATGGAAACGCTTCCCGTTTTATCGCAAAACGCGCCGAACGATTTGAAAAATGCCCTGCCGACTTCCGCGCCCGAACAAGGCGAAGATTTCGGCGCGATCTTTGCGGATGTCGAAAAATTGATCCTGCCCGCCGTGACGCATTGGAATCATCCGAATTTTCACGGGCTTTTTTCGACTTCGACCAGCTCGGTCGGCGTTTTCGGCGAGATGCTTTCGTCAGCGTTCGATATGAAGGCGATGCTCTGGCGGACGTCGCCCGCCTCGACCGAACTCGAACCCGTCGTGCTCGATTGGCTCCGGCAAATGATGAATCTGCCCGCGGATTTCAGCGGAATCATTTACGACACGGCTTCGATCTCGACGTTGCACGCGATTGCGATGGCGCGTGAAAAACTAAACTTAGGAATCCGCGAGCGCGGTATGAGCGGTCGCACGGATTTACCGCTTCTGCGGGTTTACTGCTCGGAACAAACGCACAGTTCGATCGATAAAGCCGTGATCCTGCTCGGGCTCGGGCAAAAATCGCTGGTTAAAATCCCGACCAACGAACGCTTTGAGATGGACACGGAAAAACTGCGCGAAGCCATCGCCGACGACCTCGCGGCGGGACATCTGCCGCTCTGCGTGATTCCGACCGTCGGGACGACTTCGAGCTCGAGCGTTGATAATGTCGAGCGGGTCGCCGATATTTGCGAGCGCAACGATATTTTTCTGCATGTCGACACCGCCTATGCCGGAAGCGCGGCGATCGTGCCCGAATTTCAGCACTACTTTAAAGGATTGGAACGCGCCGATTCGATCGTCACGAATCCGCACAAATGGCTTTTCACGCCGTTCGATCTGTCCGTGCTCTATGTTAAGGATCTCGACCTGCTCAAACGCACGTTTTCGCTCGTCGCGGAATACTTGAAAGTTACGGAAACCGTCACGAACCAGATGGATTACGGAATCCAGCTCGGTCGCCGTTTCCGCTCGCTTAAATTATGGTTCGTGATGCGCTATTTCGGGCAGGAAGGTTTGATTGAAAGAATCCGCGAACATTGCCGTCTGGCGCGTTTTTTTGCAAGCTGGGTTGATAATTCAGAGGATTTTGAAATGCTCGCGCCCGTACCGTTCGCGCTCTGTTGTTTCCGCGCTTGCCCGCAGGGCGTTGACGATCCGGACGCGTTCAACGAAAAAATAATGAACGAAATCAACGCGTCGGGCGAAGCGTATCTGTCGCACACCAAGCTCGACGGCAAATTTACGCTGCGGCTTTCAGTCGGCAGTATTCGCGTCGAAGAACGTCATCTGCGAAAGGTCTGGGATTTGTTGAACGAAAAAGTAAATGCGGATTTATAAGATCAGCCACGAATGGCACGAATAACACAAATAAAATCATAAAAATTAATTCGTATTATTCGTGCCATTCGTGGCTAATATTTATTCTTCGCTAACCGACCGTAACTTCTACGGGCGAAAGCGTTTCGACTTTCGGTTTTTCTCTGAAAAGTTTTCTTTCGAGCGCACCGCGCCAGCGAAGCGAGAGTTTTTCGATAAAGAAATACGAAAAACTGCTGAAAAGCGCGATTCCGATAAAATTGTACGGAAACGTATTAAACCAGAGAACCGTGTCGTGGTTTAAGAACGGCTGCTGCCAGAGATAGATCGAATAGCTCATCACGCCGATTTTTTCCATCGGCGCGGTGTTCAGGAGTTTTCCGAAGAAATTGCTTTGGTAATTCGTGATCGCCCAATCGATACACATCGCGATCAGAAGATTGCTGATCGTGAACGACGCGCCGAGATAAAACTGGCGCGGTTCGGTGTAGGAATTGACCAGAACGAGCAATATCGGCGCGATTAAAAACAGGCGCGAACCCAGAATCCGCAGGTAAAATTCGCTTTTGTGAAGCCGTTCGTAGAAAACCGCGAGCAGACAGCCGGTCGCCAAACCGTCGGCATTCGCGTGAAAGCCGTAATAAATCCACATTTTCGCGCTTTCGCTGTAAAGATGATAATCGTAAAGCCTTAGAAAAGGACAAATCAGGATCAATGCGACGAGCAGCCAAGCGATTTTTCGTTTACCGAGAAAGATCAGGACAAACGGAAAGATCAGGTAAAACTGTTCTTCGACCGAAAGCGACCAGGTATGGAGCAAATTCCACGTATTGGGGACAAAATAATTGCTCGTGTAGGTCAGCGACGGTCGGAAACTTTCCGTAAAAGAAATGATGTTAAGTTTGAGCGCGACGAAAATCGCGAAAAGGTAAAAATAATACGGCGGAAAAATCCGCAAAGTGCGCCGGAAGTAAAATTTGGTAAGATTGACGCTGGAGGTCTTATCAATTTCTTTGAGCAGTAGTCCGGTAATCAGAAAGCCGGAAATCACGAAAAAGAATTTTACGCCGAGCATTCCGACGTTCTGTGTATTTGAATAGCCGACAATTGGCAGAAAATGGCTGATGACGACCAATGCGACGGAAATCGTCCGCAGACCGTCGAGCGAGGGAATTCGATTATTGACTAAAAGATTCATAACCTAAAATTTGCAAAATGGTGAGTATGGCAGATTTTTGCGTTTGAGAAAAGCTGCGCGTTATAGAAAACCTGAAATTATAATGAAATTTATTAAAGAATCAGTTATCAAGTCGGCGCCCGAGCGGGTTTTTGCGTTCCACGAATTGCCCGACGCGTTCGAACGCCTGCTGCCGCCGTGGGAAAACGCGAAGATCATTCAAAAAGCCGATATTTCCCGGATCGGTTCCCGCGCGATCATCGAACAAAAACTTTTCGGTTTGATTTCTTCGCGCTGGATTGCCGAGCACACGAAATACGAACCGCCGAAGATGTTTGAAGACGTGCAGATTGCGGGACCTTTTGCGAGCTGGCGACACCGGCACATCGTTTTGCCGCATGACTCGGGAGCGATCTTGCGCGATGAAATCGAATACGAACCGCCGCTGAGTTTTCTCGGCACGCTTGCCGCGCCGTTTCTGGTTGTGCCGAAGCTCGAAAAGATGTTTGAATACCGCCACGAAGTCACGCGCAAATGGTGCGAGGAAGAAATAGGACGCGGATTTAACGGATAAAGCGGATTTTCACGGATTTATATTTAAATGTTTTTTATCCGTGAAAATCCGCTTTATCCGCGTTCATCCGCGTCCTATTTCCCTATTCCTTCGGATTATTTTTCTCGAACCATTCGATAATCTGCGGGTACAGATCGGCGAGCGTTTGATTCGGTTTGCGGTTCTTGTAGAGATCGATCAGAAATTTATCGAGTGCGGCAAACTGCGGAAAGCCGCGCCGCTTGGTCATCATCTCGTCAATTGCCGCGATCAATTTTCTCTGTTCCTCCTGCGCCGGAACGTAATCAACGATTCGCAGGCTGACGAGCGCCCAGTTCATATATTCGTTAAAAGCCGCGTTGCCGCCGTAATAATTCGCGCTCCGGTCTTTATCAACCCAAAAATCGCGGTTGCTGATGGCTTTCGCGATGCGCTCGGCGTATTTGTCGGCTTCGGGATTGATATAGCCGTGATTGATTTCCGTGAAAACAATATTGCCGCGAAAGATAATTTGCGCTTTTTCGGAAACTTTCGTGTCTTTTGCGTACCGCGCAAAATCCTGCGGGTACGGAAAATTGACGTGCGGCTGAAGCTCTTTGAAACCATTGCTTTCAAACCAGTTTGTCGATTGATTGTAGGCGACGAGCGGCGAAAAAATTATGTTGTAAGTGTCGTAATCGTTCGATGCCGGAAAATTTTTATCGAGCCAGCGTTTCATTTCGGCGATGTCTGCCTCACGGCGGTAAAAGGTAATTTGCTCGTCATAGGTCTTTTTGTTTTCCTTAAAAAACTTACGAAAATTTGTCGTGTCGGAAAAAGATTGAAGCTCCGCCAAAAACGGGCGCAAGGTGTTTGTTTTGCCCCAGCCCGTGCGGTCAAAAACTTTGCTTTGAGTGATTTTGCCGTTTTTGTCGAACTCGAAGGCGTAGCCGTTCATTTTCAAATTGAAATACTGGTCGCGTTTTAACTCCGCATCGAGCGCGGCAAGCAGCGGGTGATTTTGATATTTATCAAACCAGGCGCGCACCTCTTTGTAATAATCCGAATTTTGATAAACGAGATTTTTATCATTAATTCCGGTCGGGGTCATCGCAATCGCGATATTGACGAGCTCGTAAACTTCGGGAATTTCGATAAAAGTCTTGCCTTTGCGCGCCGTGCGATAACTTTCATCGAAAACGGCTTCGGGCGTAAATCTGACGCCGACGATCTGCGTGTAGCAGAGCGCGTCGCCTTTTTTGATGATGAAATCATACCGCTTGCCTTCTTCGACCTCGAAACTGATCGAATCGACATCGGTGATAAAAGTAACTTTTTGCGCTTTGCCGTCCACCAATTCGGCTTCGTAAACGTCGGGTTTCGCTTCGGGCGCAAGCGTCCAGGCGTTCTTTTTCAGAGTTTCGCCGTCCTTTATGCTGACGACATCGGCGTTTGATTTAATCGTCGGCAAATCCGTTTGCGCGTAAGCGGCGAATGCCGAAAAGATCAGTAAAATCGTTAATTTAATTGCTTTCATATTCTGTTTAACCTTATAAAAAATATAAAAATTCCGAAGTTAAAACCCCGCGAACAAAAATTTTATGACAACAACTTTATGAAAATCCGTTCATTCGATATGAATAAATCCAATCTTCTTCTATAATTCCGAAATATGCTGACACATATTGTTTGTTGGAAATATAAGGCGGAAACTTCCGACGCGGAGCGCGCGGAACACGTCGCGCGGCTGCGCGCATTGCCGGACGTCATCCCGAATATTTTGAGTTTTACCGTCGGGCGCGACATTCTGCATCTCGAACGTTCGTTCGATACGGGTCTCGTCGCCGTTTACCCGGATCGTGACGCGCTCGATTTTTACACGGTTCACCCGGAGCATCAGGAAGTTGCCGCGTTCGGCAAACTAATTGCGGAACGGGTCGTTTCGGTTGATTTTTTGAATGAATAGAACAGTATTTTTGCGCAAGGCAAACGTATTTTCATTTTGAAACATCATAAAAAAGCGAAACCAATAGGTAAAAATTTTTAAGTTACGGTAAATCAATGAGAAATTTTAGAGAAAACATTTTTCGGATGTTTGGAGTCGTTTCCGCCGCCATATTTTTGACGTTCACGGCATCGGCACAGCAGGTTCAGCGAACCGCTTACGACATTTCCGATTACAAAATAGACGTTCAGCTCACGCCGACCGAAAACAAACTGACGGCAACGGCTGACGTAACGTTCACACCGGGATCGGAAACGCGCAATATTGCTTTTGAAATGAACGGTTCATTAAATATCGAAAGCATCGTGCGGCTCAGTTCGTCCTCGACATTTCCGACGACCACCACACCAACCAAAACAACCAAACCGAATCCGAAACCCGCGGTGGCGGCGACCTCGCAAAGTCAGGTGACGTTCGTGCAAGACCGCGTCGGCGTTTCCGATTTAGGTCCGAGCGTTAAGGTCGACATCGGCGAATCAGTTGCGGCTGGCACGCCCGTTACACTACGCTTTAAATACAGCGGCGTTCTGGTTTCAGCCGAAGGCGGACCGCTTCTGACGAAGCGTTTGGCTTATGTCGGCGCAGCCAACGGGTATCTGATGTATGCGGCGCGCTGGTTTCCGTTTCACGATTATGCCGCCGACCGCGCCACTTCCGACATTACGATCTCGATCCCGACCGGCTACACCTTAGCGGGCTACAGCGATTTACCGGTAACGAATACCGGGGGAAAATACCGTTTCGTGCAGAATAAACCCGCGCTGATCGGGAATTTTTCATACGACCGCTACACGACGAAATCTTTGCGTTTCGGCGATTACGAATTGCAGTTTTACACGAAAGCCGCCAACGAAGCATTGGTTGCACAATACGGCGAAACGCTTGGACGCGCACTCGATTTTTACACGAAAAAATACGGCGTGCCGAACGGCGGAAAGAAACTGATCGTCGCGCAGATCGACGACGACAGTCTTGAATATTATTCGTCGCAGGGAATGATTTTTATGGCGAATCGTCTGTTTGACGAATCGCGCGATACGGTTGACGAACGTCTGCAGCGCGAAGCCGCACTGCAATGGTGGGGTTTGACCGTCGGTTTGAAATCGTTCGACGATGCGTGGCTTTCGCAGGGTTTGGCGGAATACAGCGCGTTTTCGCTTCGTGAAAGCACGCTCTCGGGCGCACAGCTCGAAAACCTGCGCCGCGAGTTACTGGAAAAAGCCCTGACTTTTGAACAGACCGCCTCGCTCATCCGTGCGCCCTCGAATCTCGACGACCAGTCAACCGCCTATCAATACATTATGTTTGCGAAAGGCGCGATGGTCTATAAACTCCTGCGCGACACGCTCGGCGAACAAAAATTCAACCAACTGATCCGCACATTTCTCGACCGTTACCGCGACAAAGCCGCTTCGATCGACGATTTTGAAAAATTGGCGGGCGAGATTGCCGGTCAACCGATGCGCTATTTCTTTGCGCGCTGGGTCGAAGGCACGGGCGTTCCCGAATTCAAGGCGGATTATCTGATCATCCGCACGCGCGCCGGAAAATTTATCACACGCGGAACGGTTCGCCAGAATTACGATAATCTTCGTCTGCCGCTCGAAGTTCAGCTTCGTTCGGAAGGCGGCGACGGTCTGAAAACCGTGACGGTTCAGGTTGACGAATCGAGCGCGGATTTCAACATCGAATCGGACGGCAAACCGATCGAAGTCGTGATCGACCCGAATTATAAGATCTTGCGAATCTCCGACGATTTGAAGATCTCTTCGATCGCACGGCGCGGAATCGAGCAGTTCAAGGAAGGAAACTTCGTCGAAGCGCAGCAGCAATTTGAAGCCGCGCTGAAATTAGACCGCTCGAACGCCTGGATCTATTATCATCTCGGATTATTGTTCTTACAGCAGAGAAATTACGATCTCGCGATTGATAACTTCAAAGCCGTCCGCGATTTAGGCGCTCAGGGCGTGGCGCGACCCAACTGGCTTTATGTGTGGTCTTTGATCAAAATGGGCAACGCCTACGACGCGAAAGGCGACCGCGGACGCGCAACCGACGCCTACGACAAAGCCGCCGCGCTCGGCGATAATTACGACAACGCGCAGGAAACTATTCAAAAATACAAGGCGACGCCTTACGACCCGAAGGAAAAGCCAAGCACGACGGCAATCGTCAAATAGTTTTCAGAAAAAAGGCAGGATGATCGCATTCTGCCTTTTTTATTTCAAGTCAAAAATTCAGGAGAAAAACAAATGAAAAGAATCTTTCGTTTCGCGGCGGTTTTCGCGCTCGTCATCGGATTATTTAGCAATGCACTTGCGACCACATGGTTTCCAAAAGAATTTACCTGCCCGATTGACAATGAAAAAAACACGTTTCAGGTTTGGGGCAGTTACGGAAGCTATGTTTATTCTTACCCGTCAAAATACCAGTGGCTCTTTTTTCCGTGGACGGAAAGCCCTGCCTATTACACCTGTAAAAAATGTCATTTCTCGACATTTTTAGGCGAATTCAACGAAGTTCCGAAAGATAAGATTCCCGAGATCAAAAAGATTCTGGCTGAGATAAAGGTTTCCAAAAACTTTAAAGATTATATGGAGCTTCCGGTTTCCGAAAGAATGGAAATCATGGAAAAGGTTTATACCGTTTGGGGCAAAGACGAAGAATGGTGGGAAAATTTCTATCGTCTGAAAGGCTATCACAACGGTCGCGAAGGCAACGCGGAAAAAGCATCGGAAGCGCGAAAAAAATCGCTCGCAATAGTTCAAAAAGAATTAAAAGATCCGAACACCGTCGCCCCGAAAAAACTTCTGCTTTACATTTCGGCGGCGATGAAGCATTTTACGGGCGACGATAAGGGCGCACTCGAAGATTTGCAAAAATCTCTCGAAACAAAATATACCGAAAAAGACCTTCCGGCAGAAGAACTCAAAAATGCCGAAGACGGCTTGAACGAGCGAATCAAAGACTATATGACACGGATCAAGAGCGACAAAAAACCCCGTCTGACGGATACGCAAGCCGATTACCAGTAAAACTGGTAAAAATACTTTAATTGGAGCGCAGGCAGAGAAAGAGAGCTGTCTGCGTTTCTTTTTTTAGTTTTATTTAAAGAAGTGCTAACAATTTCGTCAGTTTCGCCTGCTCAAATAAAAGCTGTTAGAGAGGATAAAAATGAAAAAAGAATTGACAATGATGCTGATTATCGTTTTGGCTTTGATCGCGGATTGGCTTTGTTTCCGGCAGGTTTTCTTGAAAGAGTCGATCGGTTATCTGAAATTTTCGTATATCGTTTTGCTGATCGCCGGCGGCGCAGGTTTATTTGGAATGTTCGGATTTTTCATCAAACGGTTTTTCGTGAAACAGATATAAACAAGAAATTTCAGGTTATTAACAAATCGTTAATTATTACTCAAAATATTTTGCCTGAATTTTGATAATTGCATATGATGCAAGGCTGGAGATTGCAAAATATGAAGATTTTAATTGCGACCGACGGTTCGGAATTTAGCCGTGAGGCGGTTGAAAAAACCTGTCAGACGATTGTCACGCCCGAAGATACGGAAATAAAAATAGTTTGCGTTTATCCGCCGGTTTTACCGCTCGATGCATTTCCGCAATCGGTCGAATATGCCGAAGCATTAGAGAAAAAAGAGCGCGCCGATGCAGAAAACTACGTCGAATCTGCCGCCGCTCTGGTAAAGGAATATTTTCCCGACTCGCCCGTTAAAGTCGAAACGGAAATTAAAACGGGCGCACCCGACCAGGTTATTCTTGAAACGGCGAAGGCTTGGAAAGCGAACGTGATTGTCGTCGGTTCGCACGGGCGCGGATTTTGGGGCAGACTAACGCTCGGTTCGGTTTCCGATTCGATTATTCATCACGCGCCTTGTTCTGTTTTTGTCGTGCGAAAAACCGGCGAGTAATCGCTGCAAATCACATTCCGGTCAAACTTTCATTGGGAAAAAGTTCGGCAAGTTCTTTAACCAATTCAGGCGCTGCGCCTGCCGTATGAAAAAGTTTTATTTCGGCAGATGTACGATTGCGGCGGATTTTCACATCATACACGAGCCATTGCGACATAAGAAAAGTAACCGCTTTTTCATCCGCGGGTTTGAGAGTTCTGTTGAGCGAAATAGTAATCTCCGACGTTGCTGCCATAAATTTTATTTTCTCCTTAGAAATTTTGCCTTAATCTTTAAATTGGAAATTCAGCGTAGCAGGAAAATGTTACGGCAATGTTAAAAAGATGTTACATTAAAGACTAATTTTTATGTCAAAAAACTTTCTGATTTACGGCGCAAACGGCTACACGGGCGAACTCATCACACGATTGGCGGCAGAACAAGGGTTAAAACCGATCTTAGCGGGCAGAAACGCGGAAAAGGTCGAAGCATTGGCGAAAAAACATGATTTTGAGTTTCGCGTTTTCGATCTCAACGATGCGTCGGGACTTTACGCGGCGCTGCAGGAAGTCGAATTCGTTCTGCACTGCGCGGGTCCGTTTTCGCTGACTTCCGAGCTGATGGTCGAAGCGTGCATCCGGAGCAAGCGGCATTATCTCGACATCACGGGCGAGATCGCTGTTTTCGAAGCGATGGCGGCACGCGATGAAATGGCAAAAGAAGCGGGCGTGATGATTATGCCGGGCGTCGGTTTCGACGTCGTGCCGTCGGATTGTCTGGCGAATCATCTGAAAAACCGTCTGCCGTCGGCAACCAATCTGACGCTTGCCTTTTACGGTTTGGGCAGAATCTCACACGGCACGCAGGCAACGATGACGATGAATGTCGGGCGCGGCGGAGCGGTGCGGCGCAATGGTGTGATCGAAAGCGTTCCGGCGGCTTACAAAACCCGTGAGATCGATTTCGGCGAAGTTCAAAAAAAAGGCGTGACGATTCCGTGGGGCGATGTTTCGACCGCGTTTCATTCGACCGGAATTCCAAACATCGAGGTTTACACGATCATTCCCGAACAGCAATTAAAACTGCTCAAACTAAGCCGCTACCTGGGTTGGCTTCTGGCGACGAAACCGGTTCAAAGCCTGCTCCAAAAACAAATTCCGGCGGGCGGACCTTCGGACGAAGAACGCGGAAAAGGCAAAACGTATCTCTGGGGCGAAGCTTCGGACGAGGCGGGGAACAAGGTCGAGTCGCGCCAGCAAGGCGCGGAAGGCTATACGCTGACCGCGCAGACCGCGCTGAAGATCGCGGAAAAAATCCTCGCGGGAAATTTCTGCACGGGTTTTCAAACTCCGGCAAAATGTTACGGCGCAGATCTGATTCTGGAAATTGAAGGAGTAAAACGCGAAGACGTAAATTAAAGGCGGCAGTAAGCAGTAGCAGTTGGCAGGTAGGATTTTGACTGCCAACTGCTACTGCTCACTGCTTACTGAATTTAAGCGGCAGTTTCAAACAAAGCCAAAATTTGTTTGCCTTCATTTGAACGCGGGTCAATCGTGCGAATGTGTTTTTGACCCTGCATTTCCCAGATTGCCGTGACCGAGCCGTCTTTTTCGACCGCGTGATACGAAAGGTCTTCCGTATTTTCCGCTGCGGTTTCTGTAGTTTCTGCTGTATTTTCTGTTGTGTTTTCCGTAGCTTCGACCGCGGTTTCTTCCGCCGCTACTGTTGCATTTTCTGACATCTAATTCTAAAAATCTCCTTGAACTGTTTGTGTAATAAAATTGTTAATGATACACAAATTCTTACATATTTGGCAAAAGATTGTCGAGTTTGATATTGTCTTAATTCGCGTTTGCGCGTGATTTTACTTGCCGGCACCAAAAAATAAGACGCTGAACCGATTTCTTTTTCCTTTACTTTTTACATTTTAGCTTTTACCTTTTATTTTTTGCCCCTGATTAATTATGAACGCAATTGAGTATCCTTTTTGGGTTTGGATTTTTTTCTTTGCGGTTGTTTTGACCGCCCTGGCAGTTGATCTGGGCATTGCCAACCGCAAATCGCACGCGCCGACGCGCCGCGAAACTTTGGTCTGGAGCGCGGTCTGGATTTCGCTCGCGCTTCTCTTTAACCTCTTTATTTACTGGCAGTTCGGCGGTTTCAAGGCAAAGGAGTTTTTGACGGGTTATATCATCGAGCTTTCGCTTTCGGTCGATAATCTGTTCGTCTTTCTGTTGATCTTCAACTATTTCAAAGTTCCGAAAAAATACCAGCACCGCGCGCTTTTCTGGGGAATTTTTATGGCGCTCGTGCTGCGGATGGTGATGATCTTTGCGGGTGCCGAGCTGGTCGAAAAATTCAACTGGATTCTTTACGGCTTCGGCGTATTTCTCGTTTACACGGGAATCAAGATGTTCGGCGAAGACGAAGAATTTAACCCCGAAGAAAGCGCGATCGTCAAATTCACGACGCGGTTCGTGCGCATCTCCAAGCATTACGACGGCGAAAAGTTCTTTGCCGTCGGCGCGGACGGCAAACGCGCCGGAACGCTTCTTTTACTCGTTTTAATCGTGATCAACGTCGCCGATCTGGTCTTTGCGGTTGATTCGATTCCGGCGATCTTCGGCATTACCACGGATAAATTTATTGTTTACACTTCGAATATCTTCGCGATTCTCGGTTTACGGACATTTTTCTTTCTTCTTCTGGATATGGCGGAAAAATTCCACTTTCTCAAATACGGTCTGGCATTTGTTTTAAGTTTTATCGGTGTAAAAATGCTCTTGCCTCTTTTGGCGCAAGGCTTGATAATGGTAATTGGCGGCGATTCCGGTTTTGCGGGTATTTTGAATCGTTATCTGGCGCACGACCACGATTTGGAACAAACGATCATTAACATTTCGCTCGGAATTGTCATCGGCACGATCGTTCTCTCGATCATTTTGTCGCTGATTTTTCCGCATCAGCCCGAAGCATCTGTCGAAGAAGAAGTTTAGGATTCCGAGCGCGCCCGGAATCCGCATTTCAGATGGAAAGTAAGTATCGCAAATTTTACGTTGAATGGTGGAACATCAAACGAAGCACGATCTATAAGCTCGTGGCGATATTTATTTTTCTCGGAATACTGGGATTCGGCGGCTGGTGGGTTCTGAAAAGCAACTGGCTGGTCGCGCAGCCCGAATTAACGGACGCGCCGAAAGATGCCGCGAAGGTCATCTCGTTCGAAGGCGACGTAAGGATCATTCGCGCCGCCACGCGCGAAACGATTCTGATCACGCGCCCGACCTTTGTTTCGGCAGGCGATACGATCCAGACGCAAGCTGACGGACGCGCCAAGGTGCAGATGATCGACGGCTCAGTGCTTTCGATCCGCGCGAATTCGACGGTCGTCATCCGCGACAGCAATTCGCTTTTCGGCGGACCGAATGTGCGCGTCACGCTCGACGACGGACAAATCAACGTCCGCACCGAAGACCAGCCCGAAAATACCCAAAACGTTGTCGAAGTCCGCGAATCGGAAAACAAGATCAATCCTCAGACCGACGCGAGTTTCGGCATCAACCAGCAATCGGGCGGCGGCGAGATCCGGATCAGCCGCGGAAGTATCGAAACAACTGTCGGCGGCGAAAAAACCGTCGTTAAGGAAAACGAATTCGCCGCGCTCGATAACGGGAAAATCGCCAACAAGGAGAAACTCATCGCGCCGCCGGTTCATAATTCGCCGTCATCGAACGAACAGCTAATGGGTTCGGCAAGCGGCGCAACGGATATCGTTTTCCGCTGGCAGAGTCCTGACGTGACCTCGGCTTTAACTTATAGTTTGCAGGTTGCCAAACTGCCCTCTTTTGCGGCGGATTCGATGGTCATCGAACGGCAGGTTCTGACAAGCCCGAATTTCACGCTCGGCGGACTTCTGCCCGGCGCATATTACTGGCGCGTGCAGGCAAGCGCAGGTTCGGGGCAAACAAGCACCTGGAGTGAGCACTGGAAATTTACGGTCGTCAAACGCGAAGGCAGCACGTCGATCGGCGCAAGCGGCTGGCAGGTTGAATCACTCGGCGGAACAATCTACCGCATCAGCGGTAAAACCCAGTCGGGCGCAACGGTTCGCGCGCAAGGGAAACAAACCTTTGCAACCGGCGACGGTTCGTTTTTGCTTCAAATATCTTCGCCGTCTGCGCAAACAACGGTCGAAGTCAGCGACGAACGCGGCAACCGAAGCAGTTTCGTTCTGAGTTTAAGCAGCGGTAAAGTCGTCAGGCAGTTTTAAATCAGCCACGAATTACACAAATAACACGAATATATTAAGGAAAAACCCATTCGTGCAATTTGTGTAATTCGTGGCTAAAATATATTAGATGGGCGAAAATCACACACATTCGCATTCACACGAGCGGCGCGGCGCGGAAAGCGTCAATAAACTCAAACTTGCGCTCGTCTTAACGGCTGTCTATATGTTTGCCGAGGCGATCGGCGGCTGGATGACGAATTCTTTGGCTTTGCTTGCCGACGCGGGACATATGCTGACGGATGTTGCCGCGCTCAGCCTGACGCTCGCGGCGATCTGGTTTGCTTCGCGCCCCGCGACGGCGAAAAAGACCTTCGGTTATTACCGCCTGGAAATCCTCGCGGCATTCGTCAACGGCATCGCGCTCGTTTTGATTTCGCTCTGGGTGATCTACGAAGCCTACGAACGCTGGCAAACTCCGCCCGAGATCAAAGGAGCGGCGCTGACGATCATCGCGGTCGGCGGACTTGTTGTAAATTTAGTCTGTGCGGGACTTTTGCACGGCGACCACGCGCACGATCTGAATATGCGCGGGGCGTGGCTGCACGTCATCGGCGACGCGCTCGGCTCGGTCACGGCGATCGCGGCGGGCGTTCTGATCGTTTCTTTCGGCTGGCTCTGGGCAGACGCCGCGTCGAGCGTTCTGATCAGTCTGATCATCATTGTCGGCGCGTGGAACCTGATCAAGGAGTCGGTCAATGTCCTTCTCGAAGGCACGCCCGCGCATATCAACTTAAAAGCCGTCGAAGAAACGATCCGCGCGACGGAAAATGTCGAGGACGTTCACGATCTGCACATCTGGACGATCACTTCGGGAATGGAAGCCCTAAGCGTTCACATCATTCACCGCGACGAAGTTTCGCAGAAAGATTTATTGCAAACCGTCCGCGCCAAACTGCACAACGAATTCGGCATCGACCATCTGACAATTCAGATGGAAACGCTCGAAGAAGAACAAGCGCACATGCACCCATGCTTTTCG
>Ga0310813_10000953_pt1 | contig 17539 bp, 17 predicted proteins | sample YN3metagenome_FD_203086 | JGI IMG/M metagenome (GOLD analysis project Ga0310813, IMG submission 203086) | Soil microbial communities from experimental microcosm in Duke University, North Carolina, United States - YN3 | ecosystem: Engineered > Artificial ecosystem > Soil microcosm > Unclassified...
CGGCCATGCGAAAGACGGCTGGCTGAAGTCCGGGCTGCACGCCACTTATCCGGACACACAGGTTGGCGCAGAGGTTCCTTACCGGATTGCGCGTCTGCGGCTCGGCATGGCGCTGATGTACGGCGCCGGCCTGATTTCTGCGTTGCTCGGCATCGGGAGTGGCGTGCTCAAGATTCCCGCCATGGATTCGGCACTGCGGCTGCCTATCAAGGTCTCGTCTGCAACGTCGAATTTCATGATCGGTGTGACGGCTGCGGCGAGTGCCGGGATCTACTTTGTCCGCGGTGAAATCGCTACGGCGATTGCCGGGCCTGTCGCATTAGGCTCCGTCGTGGGCGCGGCGATCGGGGCGAAATTGCTGATGAAGGTATCGAGCGAAAGCATCCGCGTGCTGTTTGTGGTCGTGCTGGTCGCGCTTGCGATACAGATGGGATGCTCAGCACTCGGCATTTCTTTGACGGGTGGTGCGTAATGGATGTGCAGACCGGTCACGATACGCGGATCGCGCGCATGGATGCGCATCTTGCGCAGTTGCTTTCGGCTGGGACGTGGCTAAGTTGTGCGCTAATCGCAGCAGGGCTCGTCTGTGCCGTCGTAGCGGATGCGTTGCATCGAGACGCTTCTGCCGCGGTCGTCGGGCTGCTACTGATGCGTTCAGGCCTCGCGACAGTAATTGCATTGCCGGTCATGCGAGTTGCCGCGATGGCATTGATGTTTGCCCGCAACCGGGATTTGCGTTTTTTCGCTATTGCGCTGGGCGTGCTGGCGATCATCGCGGCGGGACTCGCGATTGGCATCGGGTGGCACTCGCACGTAGCGGGCTGAGCCACGACGAAGAGACGCAGTTAACGCTGCGAATTGTCGCAGGCTTGTCATGATCCGCCGTTAAGAAGGTGGTTTGAGCGAACGTTGTGTCGTCAATCACCACTCTTCAGGAACAGCGCATGGCATTGAACTACGGCTTGCTAAAAGGATCCATCGCGGGACATTTGCGCGACGCGGATGACGATCACTATCAGATCCTCGTCCACGCCGGCAAACAGGTGTTTCGCGTCGCGGTGAACGTCAAGTCGTCGGCCCCAAACGCCCCATCGACATTGCTGTTCCAGGCAAAGACGAGCTTGCCCGCGGAATTGACTGCACAACTCACCGAACTGGAGGCGGGCTTCACCAAGCTACGCAGCAAACCGGGTGGCCTCGCAATGGACTACCTGCGCGTCGGACTCGTCAATCCGAAGACGATGAAAGAGGTGCCACCCGATGCACCGGGCGCGAACAACGATCTGAAGGACAAGCTGGAGGACGCGGTCGTCAAGGCTGTGGCCCAGCAAGGCTCAGTTGTGTATGCCTTCGGCGACCGGTGGGGCCCAGAGAAAAAGGCCGATCAATATTTCAGGTTCGTGCCGGGCAATGGTATCCACGATATCCACATGAATCAGGGCAATTCCGGCAAGTTCAAGCGGGACAACGGCGTCTATCAGGATGGCTGCCTGTTTTTCAGCTATCCGGGTGGCAAGTGGTTGGCGTTCTTCTTTGCGTTCCAGTCGCAATCCTTCGAAACCGACGACGAGGGCAATCCGGTTGCCGCATCCGGTGCGGTTGCAGCGGCGCCGGCAAAGAAGGTCAAGAGCGCCAGAAAGCGCCGGGCGGCCGCCGGCGCGTGAGCGTGCCACAAGGTGTATCCGCAAGCATGTCGCCAGTCATGCATTGCGCGAATCGGCCAGAGCGGCAATGGCGCAATCAAGCGCGCCATTGCCGATCGGGATGTTCAGATGACGAAGGGCCGCTTCCACGCCTGCGAGGCAGCCGAGAATCATAGGCTCGTTGATGTCGCCGAGGTGCCCGATACGAAATACGCTGTCGGCTTGCGGACCGACACCGCCTGCCACCGCGACGTGAAAGCGCTCGCGCGCCAGCTGGCAGAGTTGGTCGGGATCGATGCCCTCGCGCACGCAGATCGCGGTGACCGATGCAGAACGCGCCGATGGCCGATCGACCGCTAACCATAGTGCACCGCGTTCGCCCCAGCGTTCGACCGCTGCATGCACCGCGCGCGCAATGCTCGCATGGCGGGTGAATACCTGGTCGTATCCTTCGCGCTCGATTTGCGCGAGTGCGGCTTCGAGCCCCATCAGCAGGTTTTCCGGGGGCGTGCCGCAGAACTTGCGATACAGCAGATCGCTGACGCGCCGGTCCCAGTCCCAATACATGCGCGGTACCGGATTGGAGCGGGCCGCTTCTAGTGCGCGTTGGTCGACTACGGTAAACGCAAGCCCAGGCGGCAGCATTAGCGCCTTTTGCGACGCGCCGATCACGACGTTCACGCCCCACTCATCCATCGGCAATGGCGTTGCGGCGAGCGATGCGACCGCGTCCACGGCGAGCAGCGCCTTATGTTGAGCGCGATCGATTGCTTGTCGAACTGCACGGATGTCGCTTGTAACGCCGCTCGACGTATCGGTTTGCACGGCAAATACCGCGACGATCTCCTGCGCGTCGTCGCTGCGCAGCGCCTGTTCGATCAGTTCGACGTCGATTGGCGCTCCATAGCGGTTCGCAGTGCGGACCGCCACAGCGCCGCATGCCTCGGCGTGCTGGGCCCAGGCTTCGGCAAAGAACCCACTGCCGGCTACCAGCACTTTGCGCCCCGGAGCGAGCAGATTTGCAATGACGGCTTCCCACGCGCCGTGGCCATTGGCCGCATACATCAGCACCTCGGCCTTGGATGTATGGAGAAGCCGCCGCAAACCTTGCTCGCAGTTTGCGATCAGCGTTGCAAGATGCGGATTCCCGAGATCCATCGGCTGCGTCAGCATCGCTTGCAGCACGAGGTCCGGTACGTGCGTGGGACCAGGGGAGTGGAGAAATTTGACGCCGGCGCTGGAGGATGTCACGTGGCTGCCCGTCTTCGTGCGTTGGTAGTGTTGGAGGCCGATTTGCATCGTGTTCGATGCAGTCAAATCGGTCGATGCACGCATCGCGCTGCCCGGCTTCCGGTGGAAGGATACAACTCCCAAGGCTACCGCGATACGGCACCTGACGCATTCTAACGGGTCAATGAGCGGTCAGCTGAGGCGGAAGCCCCGCATACGCCAGTAGCTCATTTCGCATCTTGCAGGCGCGCAACGGTCGCCATGAACAATTGCACCGAGGCCTGAATGTACATCGGATCGAAGCCGAGAAACAGATCGTCGACGCCGAGGCGCAGTGCTTCGACAGCCTGTTCTGGCGTGATCGCGAAGGAGGTGAGCCGCATTCCCTTAGCCTTGATTTTGCGCATCACCAGTTCGATCGCTTCGCGCACCTCCTTGTGATTCGGACCGTCGCTAAATCCCATGTTGACCGACAGATCGAACGGCGCCGGAATGGCGCTGGTAAGCCCGTCGATCTCGAGAATCGCATCCAGGTCGCGCACCGCGCCAGGGTGCTCGATCAGCGCAATGACACCGGTTTGCGCGTTGGCGTGCTGTGCATACTCGAGCATGTTGGTTTGCCACTGGTATTGCGTGCGAAACGGCCCCCAGCCACGTATGCCGCGCGGCGGATACTTGGCGTACGACACCGCGGCTTCTGCGTCTTCCTTGCAGGTAATCATGGGCACGATGATGTTCTTTGCGCCGGCGTCCAGTGCGAGTTTGATCTGTGCTGCATCGTTGTGAGTGACGCGTATCCATGGCTCAGCGGGAGTGCCGATCGTAGCCGTCACCATCCGGTAAGCAGTCTCGATCGAAATCGGCCCATGCTCCATGTCGATCACTACGTAATCGAAGCCCGCGTGCGCAAACATCTGTACCAGTTCCGGCGAAGGGGACGTTACGCCGATCCCTAGTTTGGTTCCCTCTGGCTTTTGCAAGCGGTTTTTAAGGTAAGCGGACGGATTTGCGGGACTTTCCTGCATGATTGAGATTCCTTTAAAGAGGCATCGCGTGAACGGGAAGATTGTTTCATCATAGAGAACACGTCGACTGCCGAAATAGTCCGTGCGGGCTCGTAAAGCCCTGTTTGCCAACGAGGTCGAAGCAACTGCGTGCGATGCCTGTCGGCGGCAAATGCAGTTCCATAGAGGAGGGATGCGATGAATGTACAAGGCCGATGCCATTGTGGTGCGATTCAGTACGAGGCCGAGGTGGAAGCGGGAAGCATCGGCATCTGTCATTGCGCGGACTGCCAGATGCTGACCGGATCGGCGTTCCGCGCCAACATCCCGGCGCCCGCCGAACATTTTCGTTTGCTAAGCGGTATGCCGCGAAAGTATGTGAAGACGGGCGACAGCGGCGTCGAAAGGGTGCACGCGTTTTGCGAGAATTGCGGCACGCCCGTGTATTCGTGTGCGGTCGACAGCCCCACGGTTTATTCGTTGCGCGTTGGTGCACTAGCACAACGATACGAATTGGGCCGTCCGCTAAGGGAAATCTGGACCAAGCGAAAGCTTGAGTGGATTGACGCGTTTAAGTGCGCGGACGAATGCGAGGGGCAACCATAGCGGGCGCAAGCGGCAGTACGGCGATACACGTTCACAGCTTCTAGGTGGATGCGTCGCTTGATGCGTCGATTACCGATCTCTGCTTCTCCGCGTCGGCAGGCAATGCACAGCTAAGGCGCGTCCAGGTAGCGAATGGTCGCTACCGTCACCCTATCTCCGCAGGCTATCCGTAAGCGCGTTAGCCAGGGAACTTCCTGATCGAACTCATCAAACCGCCGGCAAAGCCGTCGACGCGCGGGCGCGTTCAATCCCGCGCAAGACAGTGATCTCTCGGCTCGAAATATCGCATCGAGAACGCAATAAACCCATTGCGAACTCATTTGTCAGGTAAAACCCTAGGTTTGAAAAAGTGTTGACAGTTAGCATAAGACGATAGACACTTCGCTCACGCTGATTCGTCACAACAAGACGGGTTGGCATCCGGCGGCAATGGCTCTCGCGCCATTGCCGACAACGGAGGAGACGGATGCGAACGCGTTACAAGCCTGTGAGGCTCGTCGCATCGCAGCGCAACTGATCTGGTCCACGGTGGCTCTGGCAACGAACCGTCCGTGGGGTGTCCTTGCAATCTGAATTACAAATTAAGGAGACCGAAGTGAGCGTCAGGAAGGTGCAGCGAGTGTTAAGCATGATTGCGCTAGGCGGCATTGCAGGTGCCGCGCACGCGCAGAGCAGCGTGACCTTGTACGGTTTGATCGACGCCGGCATCAGCTACGTGAATAACGCTGCGGGCCCGGACGGCAAAAGCCATAGCTTCGTCAAATTCGACGATGGTATCAACGGCGGCAACCGTATCGGCTTTAAAGGCGCCGAGGATCTGGGCGGCGGATATAAAGCGATCTTCACATTGGAGAACGGCTTTGGCCTCGCAGACGGATCGATCAGCCAAGGCGGTGCGCTGTTCGGCCGCCAGGCATTTGTCGGTGTCGAAAAGAACGATGTTGGCACATTCACCCTGGGTCGCCAGTATCCGTTCTCGCACGACTATCTGAACCGCTATGCGACCGGCGGCCTGACCGCAGGCGACGCGTACATGTATCACATCGATACGCTCGACTTGCTGACCTCGGTGCGTATCAACAATTCAGTGAAGTTCAACAGCGTGCGCATATACGGCTTCAAAGTCGGTGCAATGTACGGGTTCTCGAATCAGGCTGGCGAGTTCGGCGGATCGAACGGTACAAACGGCAGCGGTGGATCGTCGCGCACTTACAGCTTTGGCGTGGACTACAACCATGGTCCGTTCAGCATGGCATTTGCTTACACGGATATTACTTATCCGTTGCAAACCGCGCCTGCGCTGAAACTGACGCTGGCGAACCTCGATCCGCTCGGCGAGCGCGACTTGCGCACGTACGGCATCGGTGCGAAATACCGGTACGGTCCGGCACTGGGTTATGCGCTGTGGACCAACACGCGCCTTGAGAATCTCGACCACAGCGCGGCGACGCTCAACATATACGAGGGTGGTGTCGTGTACAACATCACGCCTGCCTTGATTGGAGCGCTTGGCTATACACACACGCAGGTGACAGGTTCGGCGAATGGAACATGGCATCAGATCAACAGCAGCATTGACTATCTTCTAAGCAAACGTACCAGCGTGTATCTGCTTGCGATCTATCAGAAGGCGTCGGGCTCGAACCAGGGTGTGCCGGTGCAGGCGATGATCGGGAAATCGACAAGCTATTTCGGCAACTCCGGTAGTGATGCGCAGAACCAGCTCGCATTCCGGATCGGGATTCAACACAAGTTCTAGCCGTTGCGCATGCAAGCATTTGTCGACAGGAAACAGATCGCGGTGCCGCAGCGCAATTGTTAGCGATGCGGCATCCCGACTTCCTTGCGGAATCGGGTCAAGGCAGCAATGAAATAGTAAAAAGTAAAGTGTTGACAGTTTTCACGTCGCAACCTAGACTTGATTCCATGGAAATCGATCACAATCCGACAACCGTCACGCTCGCCGAGTTTCGTGCACATACGCTGACAGGCGTCGTGCAGCACGAGATCGAGCGAATGATATTGAGCGGTGAACTCACGCCAGGGAAACGCCTGAATGAGAAGGCTGTTGCAGACAAGCTGTCGGTGAGCCGCGGACCGGTGCGCGAAGCATGCCGGGCGCTGGCCGAACTGGGGCTCGTTTATCTGGTGCCGAATCGCGGCGTGTTCATCAAGAAGGTGACGCGCGACGATGCGATTGAGGTCTACGACCTGCGTGCCGGCTTTACCGCGCTATCGGCATCACTGCTTGCCCCGATCCTGACAGCGGAGATTACGGCGCGGCTCGATGCGTACGTCGACGAAATGCAGGAAGCCGCCGAACAGGGCGACTTCTCGCGCTTCGATCCGCTTAATCTCGAGTTTCACGATTACATCGTGCAGTCCACCGGCAACTCGCGTTTGATCAAACTGTATCGCGGGTGCGTCAAGGAGTTTCATCTGTTCCGTGTACATGGCATGGTTCAGCGCGGCGCATTGCTGACGTCGAATGAAGAGCATCGGGAGATCGTCGCCGCGCTGAAGGCTCATAACGCAGCGCTGAGTTACGAAACGAGCTTTAGCCACGTATCGAAAGGCAAGGAGCGGATGCTCAACGCACTCGACGATCTGGCGAAAAATTCGACAACCGATTCCAGCGAAGAGGAGCTGGACGACCGCATCGTTTAAGCGGCATCGGTTCGAGCAAATGTCTGGCGTGAGCGGCGCTGCAGGTTGCGCCGCATGCCGGGCCGCTCCAGGTTTTTACTGATCAGCCTACTTGCCGAATTGGTCGATGTGGGAAAGCTTCCTTTTGTTATTACGTAGTGCGAAATTGTATGTTGTGTGGTTGGCATTAATCGGTGAATCCATCGGCTGGCGCCGTGGATTCGTTCCATCGGTCATCAGTTGCATATTCGTATGCTTGAACTTTCGCTTGCATGTCAACTCACGGATCGCACCCGGGCATTGATCGACGGTCAAGCCGCCATCGACGGTTGCAGGATCAACTTCATCAACGGGCCTGCGGAGGAACTGTTTCAGCGAGCATTTCGGCACGGCGAGTTCGATATCTCGGAACTTTCGCTTGGCACGCATCTCATGACCACCGCACGTGGCGAAAGCCGTTACGTCGCAATTCCGGTCTTTCTGTCACGTTCGTTCAGGCACTCTGCCATTTACGTGCGTGGAGATCGCGGCATCGATTCCCCCAAGCAACTGAAGGGACGCAAGATCGGTGTGCCGGATTTCCAGCAGACAGCCGGTATCTGGGTGCGCGGCATGTTGAGCGACGAATACGGCGTGCAGAGCAGCGACGTGCAATGGTTCACCGGCGGCCTCGAGCAGAGCGGCCGTCAGGCGCGCATGCCGTATCGATTGCCGGACGAGATTCGCGTCGAGCCGATCGCGCCGCATGCAACGCTAGCGGAACTGCTCGCGCAGGGGGAGATCGATGCAGTAATCGCGCCCAAGCCGCCGTCGTGTTTTGGGCGAAATCCGGCGGTGCGGCGGCTCTTTCCTGACTATCGAGCCGCTGAAGAAGCATGGTTTGCCAAGACGAAGCTGTTCCCACTGATGCATGTGGTCGGCATTCGCCGCTCGCTGGTCGAACAGCATCCGTGGTTGCCGGTAAATGTCTATGCAGCCTTTCGCAAGTCACGCGACATCGCGCTTGGCGAATTGTCGATCATGGACACATTGCGCGTAATGCATCCGTGGCTCGTATCGGAAGTCGAGCGGGTGCGCACGTTGATGGGCGCCGACTTCTGGCGCTACGGCATTGCCGAAAACCGCGCGGACCTCGACGCGCTGCAGCGCTATGCGAAAAGCGATGGCCTGATCCAGAACGAGGTGCCGATCGAGCAACTCTTCGCTGCAAGCACCTTCGACAGCTTTCGCTTCTAGTGCGATGCGCGAGGTTGCGAGCGGCGAATCACGAACAATCCCGCATACAGGAGACGTAACGATGAAAAGGAGGCGAGCTTTAGTGGCGATCTGGGGTGCGTGTGCCGCACTGTCGATTGCAACCCCCATGTCAGGCACGGCAGCGGAGACGTGGCAACCGCATCGGCCTGTCGAGATCGTCGTGCCGAGCGCGCCAGGCGGCGGACTCGATCTGGTCGCGCGGACCTTGCAAAGCGTGATCCAGCAGGAAAACCTGTCGAGCAGACCGGTGACGGTGCTGAACCGGCCAGGGGGGGGCGGCACGGTTAGCATCGCGTACATCAACTCGCACGTCGGCGATGGCCATTACGTGACAGTTCAGGCGTTGCCGCTAATTACCAACCGGATCACGGGTCTTAGCACTTTCGGGCTGGACGACGTTACGCCGCTTGCCGTGTTCGTGACCGAGCAGGTGGTCTTTTCGGTGCCGGGCGATTCGCCGATCAAGAGCGGCGCGGATCTCGTACAGATGCTGAAAAAGGATCCCGCCAGCGTAACGATGGGCGTATCGAGTTCGCCGGGCGGTCAAAGCCATGATGCCGCGGCGCTAGTCATAAAGGGTGCGGGCCAGGACCCGAAAAAAGCGAAGGTCGTGTTCTTCGATTCGGGTGGCGAGGCAATGACCGCGCTCATGGGCGGCCATGTCACCGCTGCGGCGACGCCGGCCGGTGTCGTGCTTGGACCCAGCCAGGCAGGCCGCGTACGGATGATCGCGATTCCTGGCGCGCAACGCGAACAGGGAGCGCTTGCCAATGTGCCGACGTGGAAAGAGCAGGGCGTCGACATCGATTTCACCACATGGCGTGTGCTGGTCGGCCCCAAGAACATGACGCCTGCTGAAATCGCCTGGTGGGACAACGTCCTGCAAAAGGCGACCTCCTCGCCGGAGTGGGCCACCGCGGTCAAGCGCAACCTGTGGACCGCGGACTACAAGAACAGTACGCAAACGCGCGCGTTCCTGCAAAGCGAACAGGCGCGGCTCAAGCCCTTGCTTGGCGATCTTGGCCTCGCCAAGTGACATCTCCTTTTAACCCGCAGTACCCATCGACCTGGAGAAGCCTATGTCCCGCATCGTTCACCTCGCCGTCAAAGTCGACGATCTCGAGGCGGCAACCCGTTTCTATACCGAAGTGTTCGGCTTCACGGAAGTGAAGACGGGCCGCAACCGCCAGCACATCTCGCGTCACATGACCGATGGCCACATCGATTTCACGCTGATGAAATACGACAGCGAGGAGTCGCACGAGGCACAGCTTGCCGGACCGGGCCCGCGTCTGCATCACTGGGGCGTGACGGTCGACGACCAGGAACTCGCTGCCGAAAAAATCAAGCAGTACGGCGGCGAAATCCTGTCTGCGAAGGGCGAGGGCGCACTCAAGTTCCGCGCTCCGGACGGCACCATCGCCGAGGTGGTGAAGCCGGGCCGCTATAACGAAAAATAAGGTCTGGACGTGGCGGAGGCGGACCTGCCGTACTCCGTAAACATCCTCTCGCGGATGCCCTGCCGGCTTCGCCTTATGCCCAGCTTGCCATGCCGGCTCGCGGCATCTGCGGAATCGGCATACCTCACAGGATTCACCACTGACCGGTCGCGCGCGGCTCCGGCTTCGTCCCGCGCGACCCGGCCGCAGCTGGAGGAGACATGAAGAGCGTGAAGAGCGATGCCTGGCTGGCGATTGTCGTGATCGTCGGCGCAGCCATTTATCTGTACATGGACATGCATCTGCCGGAAGTTCGGCTGAGCGACCCGCTTGGCCCCAAGGCGTTTCCCGCGCTGGTGGGTGTCGGGCTGATCTCGTCGGCGTTGCTGTTATTGCTCGAGGGCCATAACAAGGCGCGTCATTTGGCAAATGCGCATCGGGCCGCTAACGAGAAAGGCGACGCCAACGGCGACCCGCACGCGGTGGCGCATACCGCGGCTGCCGTTGCGACCACAACGAATGTCGCTTCGCCTGCCGCAGTCCAAAGCGACAACGGCACCACGAGTCGTCTCGTTTCCTCCGATACTGAGGTGCAGGGCCCAGCGCAAACCCAGCCTCGATCCAGGCATCCTCGCTACGTGCTGATCCTGATGGTCCTCTGGACTATCGCCTACTACTACTTCTTCGATCGCGCCGGCTATCTGCTTGCGACCAGCGTGTTCCTGCTTGGCTTGCTCAGCTATTTCAATCGCAAGCGTGTAAAGACCAACGTTGCAGTCGCACTGGGTGTAGCGGTGGTGCTCGATATGCTGTTCTCGCACCTGCTTAGCGTTCCGATGCCTACCGGCATCCTCCCATTCTGAGGCGGTCGCATCATGGATAGTTTGCAAGGCATTCTGCATGGGCTTGCGATAGCCGCAACGCCGATGCACCTTCTGTATACGCTGGTCGGTGTGTTCATTGGCACGATGATCAGCCATCTCCCCGGTATCGGACCTTCGGCGGGCATTGCGCTGCTTATTCCGGTGACGTTCGGCATGGATCCGACCTCGGCGTTGATGATGTTGACCGGCATTTACTACGGTTGCATGTATGGCGGAGCGGTAACTGCAATTCTGCTCAACACGCCTGGCGATGCGGCCGCCGTGATGACCGTGCTAGACGGCTATCCGCTGGCGCGCAAGGGTCGGGCGGCGGCTACGCTGGCGATCGCGGCGGTCAGCTCGTTCATCGCCGGCATGATTGGCGTGACGGCACTGTCGTTCGTTGCCGCGCCGCTCGCCACGGTTGCTCTTCACTTCGGCCCGACGGAGTACTTTGCACTGATCTGCTTTGCATTGTCGACCGTTAGCGCATTGACAGGCAACTCGCTCGCGAAGGGCATGATTGCGGTATTCATGGGACTTGGTCTAGCGACCGTCGGCATCGATCTGCAAAGCGGTGTGCCGCGCTTTACGCTTGGCTTTACGCAACTGCTGGACCGGGTCAATTTCCTCGTGGTCGTAGTGGGTCTGTTTGCGATTGCTGAAGTGTCGCGCATGGTCGAAGGCACGTTGGGCGGCACGTTGCATACGGTGCGCGTCGAAGGCAAGCTGTGGTTCACGCGTGAAGAATGGCGGCGCGCGCGCCCCGCAATCCTGCGCGGCTCGTCAGTCGGCTTCTTGTGCGGCGCTGCGCCCGGTCTCGGCGGCACGCTGGCGGCGATGCTTTCCTACGTGCTCGAAAAAAAGTTGTCAAAGCACCCGGAAGAATTCGGGCATGGCGCAATCGAAGGCGTGGCTGCGCCCGAAGCCGCAACCAACGCCGATACGTGCGGCGCATTCGTGCACCTGCTCGCGCTCGGCGTGCCTGGGTCCGGCGCGACCGCGGTGATCATGGGCGCGTTCATCATGTATGGCTTGCAGCCTGGCCCGATGCTGTTTCATTCGAATCCCGATCTCGTATGGGGCCTGATTGCGAGCATGTACGTCGGCAATTTGATGTTGCTCGTGCTCAATCTGCCACTGGTCGGAATTCTGTCACGCATTCTGTATGTGCCGCCTGGCATATTGCTGTGCGTGATCCTTGCGATTGCATCGATCGGCGTGTTCTCCTTCAATAGCGATACGTTCGATCTGTATCTCGCACTAGGATTCGGCGTGCTCGGCTATGCGTTCCGCCGCTTCGATATTCCGAAGGCGCCTTTGCTGTTCGGTCTGATTCTTGGGCATACGCTCGAGCAGTCGTTTCGTCAGGCGCTCACCATTTCGAATGGCGATCCCACCGTGTTCGTGCGCAGTCCGATTGCAGCAGGACTGCTGGCGTGTGCGGCGATCAGCGTCGGCGCTTCGATCTGGAGCCGGCGCAAGCCGCCAAAGGTGATGCAACAGACGGACGAGCAGCTTGCGGAACATCAGCTCGCCAATGGGCGACACTGAATCAGACCGCGCGGAGATCGATCATGCACACACAATCAGCGGCGAAGAAGAATGCGCAATGGGTGCCGCTGGTGCAGATCATTATGCTGTTTGCGCGGGTTGGTTTGACGAGCTTCGGCGGCGGAGTGTCCGCGTGGATCTATCGCGAAGTAGTGACCGAGCGCGGCTGGCTGAAGGACGAAGAGTTTCTCGGCGCGCTGACATTAGGGCAAGTGCTGCCGGGCTCGAATGTGATCAACGTCTCTATTTACGTCGGCTACAGGATGCGCGGCATGGTGGGCAGCGTCGCTGCGGTCGCTGCATTGCTGGTGCCGCCAATGGTCGTGATCGTGCTGTTTGCCAGCGTGTTCCACCGCTTTACCCAATACGACGTGGTGCACCGCTTGCTGGAAGGCATGGCAGCCGCGGCGATCGGCATGACCGCGTCGGTGGGTTTGCGCACCGCGAAGGCCGCGATCGCGAAGCAGCGTTGGCCGCTGCTGATGATTTCAGCGGTGTTCGTCGCGGTCGGCGTGCTGCGTTGGCCCCTCGTGCCGGTCGCGATCGTTGCGGGCGCAATGGGTTTGCTGATATCCGCAAGGACGCGTGCCGATGCCTGACAATCTTTATTTGCAACTGGTCGCCGTTTTTGCGCCATTGTCGCTGTTGTCGATTGGCGGAGGCCAAAGCATCGTCGCCGATATCAATCAGCAGGCGGTGGCTATTCATGGCTGGGTTTCGCAGCAGGAGTTTGTCGATCTGTTCGCGATCTCCCGCGCGGCACCAGGCCCCGGCGCGCTGTTGACGACGCTGATCGGCTGGAAGGTCGCCGGTTGGCTCGGCGCGCTGGTGGCCTCGGTTGCGCTGTTCGTGCCGTCTTCACTGCTTGCCTACGTGGCAGCCGTGGCGTGGAGCCGGCACAACCGGCATCCGTGGCATGCGGTTGCTGAACGCGGCCTTGCGCCGATCGCAACGGGGTTGATTCTTGCGAGTTCCTTTTCGGTGCTGCGCGCTGCCTCATCTACGTGGATAATCTGGGGCCTCGCGCTGGTTGCGCTCGGGGTGTTCATCGCGCGACCGAAAATGAATCCCTTGATAGTCCTGTTCGGCGCGGGCCTCGTCAACGTTGCGGCCGGCAGGATCTTTTAGACGCAGGAGTTCCAGCATGCAGCTTTACGGAAGACGCAGTTCGATTAATGTGCAGAAAGTCGTATGGTGCCTTACCGAACTCGGTCTCGTCGAAGGACGCGATTATCAGCGTATCGACGCTGGTCTCGAGTTCGGCGTAAACGACACGCCCGACTATCTAGCGCTCAATCCGAACGGGTTGGTGCCGACGCTGATCGATGGTGAGCGCGCCATCTGGGAGTCGCATACGATCTTGCGCTATCTCGCGGTTGTGCACGGTGCCGGCAGTCTGTTTCCCGCGGACTCGGATGCGGGTGCGCGTGCGGACGTCGACCGGTGGATGGACTGGCAGCTGGGCACGTTGTGGACGACGCTGCGCGTTACGTTTCTCGGTCTTACGCGCACTCCCGAACCGCAGCGCAACTACGATGCGATTCGGGCGTCGTTCAAGGAGGCCGCGCGGCTCTTGCGGATTCTTGACGCGCACCTCAAAAACCGCACGTTTATTGCACTCGAGCGCTTCACACTAGCGGACATTGTGGTGGCGCTTGCGGCACACCGTTGGTATTTTCTTGCGGAGCGTTTTGCCGATGTGCTGGCAGCTGAGCCGGAGATGCACGCTGTGTCGCGCTGGCTGACGGCGGTGCGCGATCGTGCGGGTTTTCAGGCGGCTGTGGGTTCGTGAGTCTGGCTGCACTGCTACACAGGCGCCGAACCGCACGTGCATAAGAGCCATAGAAGCTATAAAGGCCATAAAACGCCGCACAACCATCGCGGCGCCTGACGTTTCGCCGGCGCCGCGCGCTGCATCTTACTGACGGAATTGCGTCACGTCTTCAACATTCGAAGCGCTGAACGCTGCGTTGAACCAGCCTTGGGCAGCGTGCGCCAGCGCGTCGTTCCATCCGCCATACTTCGCGTTATCGACGAACTTCGCATTCAGCGCTTCGGCTGAAAGCGGTTCGTGCGCGCCGCCGCGCATATGCGGCTGTTTGATCTCATGCACGGTGCCATCGACCAGCGTTGCCCGCAGATGTCCGGTGAAATTTTTCGGATACTCGTTTTCCGGATCGATGCGATAGCGGATTTTGCCCGCCAGTTCCAGCACCTCCGCATCGCGAATGCGCGCCTCGGTGAATTGTTCGAAGCCGGCCTTGCGATCGAAGAAGCCGACGGCCATGCAAAATGGCGTGCTGAACTTTGCCGCATACGCAGTTGGCGGACGATGCTTGACCGCGAGCTCTTCCCACAGCCGGTGCACGGTTCCCTCGCCGACGTCGCAGACGATCTCGCTGATCTGCTCGGCCTTCACGCCGCGCTCTGCCAGTGCGATCGCGCAGTCGATGTAAGGTTGAGTCATCGTGCCGCACGCGTAGGGCTTGAACGCAATGGTGTCCATGATCCACGACTGGCCGAGATGGTCGAGCACCGGCTGGAAATCCGGGGTGCGCGACGGCGCGAATGCCTTAAAAAAGCCGTGACGGCCTTCGAGCACGGTGCGCGGTCCGTCAAAGCCGCCGCGCGCCATCAGTGCGGCGCGAATGCCGGACTGCGCGGCCCAACCCGCGTGCATGCGCTTGGTCGATGTGCCTTCGGCCAGATATTCGATGATGCCGGACGCCATGCTGCCCGCAATGCCGAGCGCCGACGTCGCCGCGCGGGCGTCGAGCCGCAGCGCCGCGGACACGCCGGCTGCTGCCGCCAGCGCACCGATGACGGCTGTCGGGTGAAAGCCGGCAGAATGAATCGCGCGCGGCGCCACGAGGCTCAGACGGCACATCAGTTCCGCGCCGGCCGCGATGCCGCGCAACAGTGCATCGCCACCGAGGCGCTCGCGCTCGCACGCGGCGAGCACGGCAGGCACCACGACTGCGCCCGAATGTACCGGGCCGCCTTCGAACGTGTCGTCGAAGTCTTCGCCGTGCGCCGCGGTACCGTTGATCAACGCAGCATCGAACGCATTGAAGCTGCCCTTGTGCCCGAACGCCGTACAGTTGCCGCTGCCCGGTTCGGTTGCGCTCAGGATCGCATGGATATAGCTCTCGTCACGCCCCGCTACGCATAGGCCCGTTACGTCCAGCAGCAGCATGCGGGCGGCTTCGACAGTGGAAGCGGGTAGGCGCGCTGCATCGATAGTGGCGATCCAGTGGCCGAGCTGATCAGCAATGCTTACTGTTTTGTCGGCGGCGGTGTCGGTGCTCATTCGGTGTCACGCTCCAGTCTGATGGTTTTGAAAAATCCTGCTGCACGCCGCACCACCCATCGCATGTAGTGCGGCGCCGTGGTCATTCGTGCCGTTCGATGCTGTCGGTTTGCTTGGTATCCGGTTGGGCCGCGCGCGGTTCGTTCTTGCCGTCGGCCGGCACGCCCGCGGTGCTGGCGCGCTGAAAGCCCGACTCGACGTGCCGGCGCACCGTGCGCGCAACCGCTTCCGGGTCGCGCGCAGCAAGCGCTTCGAGGATCATGCGGTGTTCTTCATGCGATGCCTGCGAGCTGCCCGACAGCGAAAAGCCACGCCGACGCAGCAGGTGCATCCGGTTGATGACCTGCCGATACAGGGCCAGCAAGGTTGCGTTGCCGGCCATTTCGACGAGCCGATCGTGAAACGCGATATTCAGCGAAAAGTAATCGTTCAGTTCGCCGTCGTTCGAGCGCGCCTCGAGGCGGTCGAGCATTTCGCGCAGTTCCGACAGTTCTTCATCCGTGATCACGGTGGCGAGACGACGGCCCGCCATTTCGTCGAGGCCGGCGCGCACTTCGTACAGCTCGGCCGCTTCCGCATCCGAAATCTCGCGGATGTAAGCGCCGCGGTTTTTCTCGAGCCATACGAGGCCCGCTTCCTCGAGCGCGCGAAACGCCTCGCGCACTGGGCTGCGGCTGATCTGCAGATGGTCGGCAAGGTCCATCTCGTTTAGCTTCATGCCTGCCTGCAGCTCGCCGGCCTTGATGCGGCGCAGGATTTCGTCCTGCACGAGACCGGACAACGTGACGGAGCGTAGAAGTTCGAGCGAAGTGGCGGCGCGTTGCATGGCGGGGGTTCCGGAAAAGGATGAAGAAATTTTACACTAGCACTTGCATCCTGGCGATTGTCGACAATATACTTAAATCAAAGGCAAGGTTCAAGGGTCAGTTGGTCTACCGAGTTCGGGGCTAAACGCTGTACCGGTTGTTTGTCGACAATATGCGTAAGGCAATGTGCCCATAGATCGGAGACGTTATGGCGCTTTTCGCTTCATCCACCCGCCGCGCAGGGGGCTGCCCCCGCGCCGGCTCGCGACGTTCGTCGATCGTTTCCCTGAATCGCCCGTCTGTAGTGCGCAGCGCCATGCCTGCGCAAGCACAGCGATGCTGGACGCAAGCGCGTACGCGCTAGGTTGCGCCGCGCTGTCGCGCGCAGCGCGATGACCTGGCGAACCCACAAGAACCCGCAGCGAAGCTGCCGCGAACACAATCACGCCACAACCCACCCATCACGAAAATCGTAAGGCCAGCCGCGCAAGCTGCCACCGTAGCGCGGCTTATCTGGAGACGAAATATGCAGCAACGCAAACAGCGGGATCGGGCACGATGAAGACGAATCTGTTCAGAGGTGCGACGGGGCGCGTCTTCATGTTGATCTGCGCGATGTATTTCATCGAGTACGTCGATCGGGTCAACCTGTCGGTCGCCGCTCCGCTGTTGAAATCGGAACTGCATCTGAGCAATACGCAGCTCGGCATCGCACTATCGGCGTTCGGGTACTGCTATGCGACGTTCCAGATCATCAACGGTTATCTCGGCGACCGCATCGGGCCGCGCCGCATGCTGGCCATTTCCGGTTTGCTGTGGGCGATCGGCACGCTGACCACGGGTGTGGTTGGCGGTCTCAGCTCGCTGGTGTTCGCACGCATGTGCGTCGGTCTCGGCGAGGCCGGCACGATTCCCAATGCGACGCGCGCGATGACGAACTGGGTGCCGGTGGCGCGGCGCGGTTTCGCGCAGGGCTTCACGCACGCCGCGGCGCGGGCCGCCGCGACGATCACGCCGCCGCTGCTGGTCGCGTTGTTCCCGCTGCTCGGCTGGCGCGGCTCGTTCGCGGTACTCGGTTGCGTCAGTCTCGTATGGGTCGCCGTATGGCTTCTGTATTTCCGCGACGATCCGCGCACGCACCGCGGCGTCACGTCCACCGAAATCGACGCATTGCCGCCGTA
>Ga0310813_10000954_pt1 | contig 17531 bp, 23 predicted proteins | sample YN3metagenome_FD_203086 | JGI IMG/M metagenome (GOLD analysis project Ga0310813, IMG submission 203086) | Soil microbial communities from experimental microcosm in Duke University, North Carolina, United States - YN3 | ecosystem: Engineered > Artificial ecosystem > Soil microcosm > Unclassified...
AGCTCTAACGCACATCCGCTGAATTAAACCCATGGCCAGACACCCCCAGCCTCGTGAAGTAGCCGAACTCAAAGGCGCTGTACGCCATGATCCGCAGCGGTACAGGAAAGAGCTGCCCGAGGTTGTTCAGCCGCTTGGACAGGCTCCTGAGCACCTGAGCGAGGCCGCAAAAGCGGCATGGTTTGAGGTTGAGTCGCTAGCGCCGGTCAAGGTACTGAAGGGCGCCGACCGAATCGCGCTGGAACTGCTCGCGAATCTGATCGTGGAATATCGGGCTGCGCCGAGCGAGTTCGCCTCGCGCAAATACACGGTGCTCATCAGTCTGCTGGCCCGCTTGGGCATGACGCCTGCCGATCGCCAGAAACTAGGAACGGAGAAGCCCGCCGAGGGCAACCCGTTCGATGAGTTCTAAGCCGTCAGACCTTGCGGAACAGTACGCGGACGCGGTGCTGGCCGGGCAGATCCCGGCTTGCCGGTATGTGCACCTCGCCTGCGAGCGATTTCGCGACGACCTGAAGCGTTCCGCCGACGGTTGGGACTTCGAATGGCGACCGGACCTTGCCAACCGCGCGGTCAGCTTCATGCAGAAGCTACCGCACACGAAAGGCAAATGGAGCGCCAAGAAGCAGCTGCTCGTACTCGAGCCGTGGCAGTGCTTCATCGAATGCAATCTCTTCGGCTGGGTTCGGACCGGGACGCAGGTCCGTCGATTTCGCGAATCGTACGAAGAGATTCCCCGCAAGAATGGCAAGTCGATTCGACTGGCTGCGCGTGGTCTATACCTGTTCTGTGCTGATGGCGAGGCCGGCGCTGAGATCTATTCCGGCGCGACAACTGAAAAGCAGGCGCACGAGGTTTTCCGTCCGGCCTGGCAGATGGCGCAGCGAACGTCGGCACTGCGCGATCGGTTCGGGATAGAGCTCGCTGGCAACGCGAAGAATCCCGGGCCCATGTTCGTGACAGAGGACATGAGCCGGTTTGAGGCGATCATCGGCAAGCCCGGTGACGGGCCCAGCCCGCACGGGGCGCTGGTCGATGAGTACCACGAGCACGACACCGATCATATGGTCGACTCGTTGCAGACGGGCATGGGCGCTCGCGAGCAGCCGCTCCTGTCCATCATCACGACGGCAGGAACAAATCTCGCGGGTCCGTGCTACCAGAAACGGCGCGACGTGATCCGCATCCTAGAGAGACAAGCTGATGACGAGACGATGTTCGGGATCATCTATGGACTGGATGAGGATGATCGCTGGGATGATCCTGCGAACCTGAAGAAGGCGAACCCGAACTACGGTATTTCGGTCTTCGAAGACTTCCTGCTGTCGCAGCTTGCGCAGGCGAAGCGATCGGCTAGCAAGCAGAACGCCTTCCGCACCAAGCACCTGAATCAATGGGTTGGTGCACGTACGGTCTGGATGAACACGCTTGCCTGGCAGCGCCAGCAGAATCGCGAGCTGGAGCTAGAAGCATTCGCGGGCGCGAATTGCTGGATCGGCGTCGACCTTGCGAGCAAGCGAGACATTGCGGCCGTCGTGATGCTCATTGAACAGCGCGGAGAGTACTCCGTAATTCCGCGGTTCTACGTTCCCGAATCAGCTCTAGAGGAAAACGAGCGCTATCGGGAATACAGCACCGAGGGCGCGATCATCGTGACGCCCGGGAACATGACGGACTACGAGTTCATCGAGACCGATATCCAGAAGATCGCGTCCCAGGTCGACGTGCAGAAAATAGGGTTCGACGAGTGGCAGGCGAACTACCTAATCACGCGGCTTCAATCCGCTGGATTTGAAGATCGAATTGTCGTGTACAACCAAACCGTCAGGAACATGAGTGAGCCCATGAAAGAAGTCGAAGCTCGCACCATGGCCAGAACTCTCTGGCACGACGGAAATACGTGCATGAACTGGATGATGGGCAACGTCTCGGCGAAGGTCGATGCGAAGGAGAATGTGTATCCGCGCAAGGACGTCGCGACGGAGAAGATTGACGGCGTCGTCGCGCTCATCATGGCGATGGGTCTTGCGATGGGAGAAAGCGCCGAATACGCCACAGGACGACTCGTCGCGATATGAAGATTCTGGGCTGGGAGATCACGCGCGCACTCGTGCAGAGTCTTCCAGAAGAAAAGCAAAACGTGCTCGGTCGCGGCGATGTGCTCGAGCGGCTTATCGCAGCTCAGCAGGGAGTCATCGGCGATGTAACGCCAGAGAGCTGCATGACATCGCCGACAGTTCAGGCCATCGTTACGGCCATTACGCGTAGGTTTGCGGTAACCCCGGTCCATGTTTACCGAAAGACCACGAAGGGTGGCCTAGATGCTAAGGAGCGACTGCCGAATCATCCGGTAGCGAAGCTACTGGCATACCCGAACTCATTCCAAACACGGGTCAACTATTGGCAGGACGCGTCGAGCTGGTTCGCTCGATATGGGCGCTACTACTGCTATAAATCTCGTGGCGTGACTGGACCTATCCGGCAGCTACTTCCGATGCGGCCGGATAACGTGACCGTGAAACAGGACCCGAACACCTGGGGCCTCACCTACGAGTGGGGTAGTGGCGCGGAGATGCAGACCTATGGCGCAAGCAAGGTGCATCACGTGCGCGGACCTGCCCGTGATGGGTTCACTGGCGATTCTCCTGTCAAGGACGTCGCACAGGCCATTGCGTTGGAGATTGCAGCGGAGAAATTCGGCGCGACGTTCTTCACGAACGGTGCTCTTCCGTTGCTGCTGTTCAGCTTCGCGGCAGCATCGAAGGGATTCAAGGATCTCGACGAGGAAAAGCAGTTCATCGAAGACTTTCAGGGCATGTTCAGTGGAGCGCGTGCGCACCGAGCAGCCCTGCTTCCCAAAGGAATGGACAAGCCGACACCAATCGCGCTTGAGAATGACAAGTCGCAGTTTCTCGAAACTCGCAAGTACCAGCGCACAGTGATTGCTGGCGCCTGGGGATGCCCGCCGCATCTGGTCGGCGACCTTGAGCGTGCGACGTTCAACAACGTTGAGCAGCAGGATCAGGATTTCACGGGCAACGTGATCATGCCAATCGGCACATGCGCGGAGGCCGCGATGGAGCGCGATCTGCTCACGGACGAAGATGTTAACGGCGGCATCATCATTCGCTTCAACTTCGATTCGATTCTGCGCGCGGACTTCAAGAGCCGGCAGGAAGGCTTGCAGATCCAGCGGCAGAACCAGGTCATTTCTGCCAACGAATGGCGCGAACGGGAAGGGATGAATCCCGTGTCAGACGCGGACGGGGGTAACGACTATGTACGCCCTGCCAATTTCGTGGTCGCCGGAGCCGATCCAATCGCAGATCCGGGAGCGCCCGTTCCGCCAAAGCCGAATCCTAACAAGCCCGATCCTGCGAAGAAATTGCTCGATTCCCTCAATCGCCTGAAGGGCCTCGCTGAGGAACTGACGACATGAATGTGGAGTACATCACTGTACCGCTGGAACTGAAGGCGCTCGAATCGGGCCAGTTCGAAGGCTACGGCTCGACCTTCGGAAACGTTGACCTCGGCGGCGATGTTGTCATGAAGGGCGCTTTCGACGAGACGCTCGCAAATTGGCGGAAGTCTGGCGACTGGCCGCAGATGTTCTGGATGCATCGCCCGGACATGGTTCCGGGTGTGTGGCTCGACATGCATGCGGACGCAAAGGGCCTCAAGGTCAAGGGCGAGCTAATCGACACCAGCATCGGAAACGATGTGAAGGTCATGATGAAGCGCGGGGCCGTCAAGGCGCTATCTATCGGGTTCTCGCTCGATTCGCCGGACGCCTATGAGTTCAAGGATGGCGTACGCCTGTTGAACCAGATCAATCTATGGGAGACATCGCCCGTCACGATGCCAATGAATCCCAAGGCGCGCATCAGCGCCGTCAAGGCTCGCCTGCACGAGCAGGGAAAAAGCCTTCCCGATTTCAAACGCGAGCTCGAGCACTGGATGCGCGAAAAGGGGCTGAGTAAGTCCCAGGCGAATACCCTTGCCAGTCGCGCACTCTCGGGCGATGAGATTTCAGATATCGACTTCGGCGCGATGCCGAAGTCTGGCGATGATTCCGGCGCGATGCCGGATGACTCCCGGCGTGATGCTGGAGAAGCCGAGGAACTCGAGCGCGCCGCAAAGGCGCTCCATGAAGGGCTGCGGGAAAAGCAGATGGATCGGGAAATCGTTGCCGAAGGGCTGAGTGAGGACGATCAGTTCGCAGAGTCTCTGAAGACTCTCGCGGACGATCTTGTCGCGCTCAACTTCGAACGACGATGGCGCCGAACCGGCTGAACGTCCCGCACAAGCATCACACCAGACCCCGCCCCGAGCGGGGTTTTTCATTTCTGGAGTCACCCAAATGTCTGCTGCACTGAAAGAAACCCTCGACGGTATTGCCAAGCATCTGCAGGAGATGCGCAAGGACAATGACACGTCGATCGACGAGCTGAAGAAGGGCAATGAGGTTCGTCATCGCGAGTTGCAGGAACGCTGCGACAAGTACGAGACGAACATCACTGAGCTGATCAAGTCGAAGAACGATCTCGTCCGCCAGAACGAACTCCTGAAGGAGCGCACCGAGCTTCTGGAGTCGCTGGCCGACCGTCCGAAAGGCAACGTCATCAAGAAGATGGTGGAAGAGGATGTTCACTACTTCGAGAAGTGGATGCGCTCGGGCTTCAAGGATCGCGATGCGTTCGACGCGCGCGAGAAGCTGCAGCAGAAGGAAATGGAACTGCAGACCAAGGTCGATACGGTCACCGCCGGCACTGCCCTCCTGGGCGGCAACGCGGTTCCGAAGGTCATTTCCGATCAGGTCGATCGCCTGATTCTCAAGACCTCAGGCGTTGTAGACGCAATTGTCCCGAAGACGGTCGGCACGCCGGACTATCACCGCGTACTGACGATCTCCGGTCAGTCCGGCGCATGGGCGGCAGAACTGGGTTCGCGTTCGCAGGGCAATGCGCCGAATACGCGCGACGTGAAGCCTACCTCTGGCGAACTGTACGCCTTCCTCTATGCGACGAAGGAGTCGCTGCAGGATCTGGCATTCGATGTGCAGAGCTGGCTGGTGAACGACGTTGCTGAATCGCACGCGGTGAAGCTTGCGACGGCGATCTACAACGGCAACGGCTCGGGACAGCCGACCGGCATGACGAACTCGGCTCCGACCTCGACTGCGGACTATGCGTCGCCAATGCGCGCCGCGGCTGTCTACCAGTTTGTGTCTCACAACACCATCGACACGAGTTCGCCGAACAAGCTCACGCTCGACATCTTCCAGGCCGCGATTTCGACCCTTGCTCCGGGTTACCGCACTGGTTCGAAGTTCGCGATGAGTTCGCTCACGCAGGGTATCGCGCGTCGCGTGAAGGACACGACCGGCCAGTACATCTGGCAGCAGTCCGTGCAGGCGGACCAGCCGGACATGCTCTTCGGATATCCCGTCTTCACGTGGGAAGATCTCGCGAGTGGCAACACGGTCGACGGCCTCATTGGCGCCTTCGGTAACTGGCAGCGTTCATACGAGCTGGTCAATCGTGGTCCGCTGACGATCGTGGTCGACAACATCACGACTGTGGGCACGACCAAGTTCTGGGTCAGCCGGCGCTGGGGCGGCATCCCGTACAACAACGACGCCCTGAAGTTCATCAAGAACGCTGACTGATCTGACGAATGAAGGGAAAGAAGAAGCGGCGGGTTCGCAAGAGCCCGCCGCGTAATCGCAAAACTCCCGCTCCAGAGAATAAGCTGCGTGCTCCAGCTCCAGAAAATAAGCGACTGGTCTGGTAGTCGCTGCATTGTCGCGGCGAGCGGACCTTCGCTGACCCGGGAAGTCGCGGTAAAGGTGCGCCGGGCGCAGTTCGATGGCTGGCGCGTCATTGTGGTAAATGATGCCTATCGGTTGATTCCGCATGCAGACGTGCTCTATGCCGCGGACTTCTCGTGGTGGACGGCGCACGACGGCGCGAGACAGTTTCTTGGCGCTCGATGGACCTCGCATAGTAAAAGCCTGCAACTCTGTGACGACAAGAGCCTGGTTGCGGGCAGATACGATTTGAATTTCGTGCTGGCAAAGCACGGCAAGGGATTCTCGACGAATCCCGAGCACATCCACTACGGCGATCCAGAGCACAGTGGATTCCAGGCAGTGAATATGGCCGTCCTGATGGGATGCGCCTATATCGCATTGGTGGGATTCGACTACGGATTCAGCGCGGAAGCGCATTTCTTCGGCAACCACCCGATGAATCTGCGGCAGCCGACGAGTCCCCAGTACGCAGACATGGCGCGGGCCTTCAATAAGGTCGAAGCGTCGATGCCGATTGTCAATGCGACGACCGGCAGTAACCTGAAACGATTCCCGATGGTGGATCTGGATGAAGCACTACGGTGGGACGGTCGCGTGCATCGGGACGGGCCCGTCGCTGACGCTTCAGCAGATCGAGGCTGCGCGGCGTAAAGGTTTCTGGCTCTTCGGATGCAATAACGTCTGGGAGCTATGCGACCTAGCCGTTCACTACGCATGCAATGAAGGATGGTGGGATCACTACTGGAGTCCGATCCTCGCGGCGACAACCGCCGAAAAATGGACCTGCAACAAGCCGGCGGCGGACCGATACGGCCTGAATTGGGTTGCGGAGAAGAACGCGCCCGGCCTGTCGACCGATCCAAGCGTCATCCACCACGGACACGGGAGCGGTTACACGCTTCTGAATCTCGCGTACCTGATGGGCGCTGAGCGAATCGTGCTTCTCGGCTACGACATGAAGTACGCGCCGGACTATGACGGCTATCAGCAACACGTAGGATCTGGACCGCGCCATTACTTTGGCGAGTACCCGCGGAATCTCCAGCATTGGCCGAAAGTGAAGGTTCGGGATGGGGTCCATATCGAGCTCGTCGATCTGTACCGCAGCGTTGCGCGACAGGGGCTGGTCGAGATCCTGAACTGCTCCGCCGAATCGGCGATCGATTGCTTTCCGAAAGTAGGTATTGATGCTCTCTGATTCCGAAATGCTAGAGCGCATGTCCAAAGGCTGGCGTGCGGGCTATCCCGAAACCGAATGCGGTAACGGATCACTCCGAAGGAACTCGGCCCTTTCAAGGGCAGCACTACCGCAGTGGTGTGAGCAATACGAGATCCGTACGATCTGTGATGCAGGTGCCGGCGATCTCTTCTACGTGAAGGGCGTTGAATGGAATGTGGACTATCGGGCGTTCGATCTGATTCCACGCGACCAGAGCGTGACGAAGCTCGATATCACCACGCAGGATCTGCCCGAGTGCGACGCAATCCTGTGCCGGATGGTGCTCAACCATCTGGACGAGCCACGCATTCTGATGGCGCTTGAGCGCTTCAGGAGCGTTTCACCTTACCTGATCGCGACGCAGTTCAACGGCGAGGATCTACCGCAGCGTTCGCCGCAGTTCACGCGGCTTGATCTGCGCAAGTCGCCATACGGACTTGGTGAACCGATTGCGAAGGTGCAGGACGGCAGCGAGCAGATTTGTAGCCTGGCACTATGGGAACTTTGACCGTCGCCTGCGTCAAATGGGGCACGCGTTACTCGGACCTGTGGGTGTATCGCCTGCAGGCGATGGTGATGCGGCATCTTTCGATCCCGCATCGGTTCGTCTGCCTGACCGACAACGAGGTGCCGGACATCGAATGCCGTTCGCTGACCAGTGATCTGACGGGTTGGTGGACGAAACTGGAGTTATTCCAGAAGCTCGAGGGCAACGTGCTGTATCTGGACCTCGACGTGGTGCTTACGGCGCTCATTGACAGGATCGCGGACATCGCACGGCAAGATCCATCGAAACTCTGGATGCGCGACGATTTCAGCTATTCGCTGAAGCGTCCACGAAAGGACATCGATCCGCAGACCCGCCGTCTGCTAGGTGGCAACGGTGTCTGCAATAGCTCGGTAATGGCGTGGAACGCGGAAGCCATGCGCGACGCGTGGGAACGCTTTACCCCGAACGTCACGACTGAACTGCACGGCGATCAGAACTATCTGACCAGGCTCCTATGGCCTGACAGAATCGGTTTTCTGCCAGATGAGATGGTCGGCTCGTACAAGTACGGCCGTATGCGAAATGAGCCCACGGCTCCAATCATGGTCTTCCACGGCAATCCGAAGATGGATCAGTTACCGCGCTCTGACCCGCTGAGGAAGCTTTGGGAAGCGGCATAGTACAGATCGACGCGGCCGCCCTTTGCGATTCGCCGTGGCCGCATCTGGAGTTCGAACAGTTCCTGGCCGACGACGAGGCGCGCTATATCGCGTCACGATGGCCTGTGACGGGTTATTCGTGGCTTCGTCACTCAGACATCATGAAGGATGACGGAACGTCGCTGAGGCGATACCAGCCTCTTGAGCATGCATTCCCGCAGATCGCTGAGCGACTGAAATCTCCCGAACTACAGCGAGCCTTGATCGATAGGCTCGGAGTCGAAGAAGCGCAAATCTATCCGACCGCGCTTCTTGTCGAGGATGCGCATGGATATCGGATACGGCGGCACACGGATTGCGCCGGCAAGGTAATCACGTGTCAGGTCTACCTAGCTGACGACGACTCGCATCTCGAGCAAGGCGTGGTCCTGCAGGACCGCTCGGGCGAACGCACGAAGCAGATTCAGTACGGGTTCAATCGAGGTTATGCGTTCAAAGTGACGGATCATTCGTGGCATCGGGTTCACCGCTCGCAGACGGTGAGAAAGTCAATCCAATTGCTTTACTACTCGACGCCGACTCCGAGGATCTGATGCACGCCGTCATTCACTGCAGCCCGAACATCGCATGGCAGCCAAAACGTGCGGCCTTCTTTGCGGAAGGGCTGAAGAAAGTCGGCGTCACGGTCGAGATCACCTCGGATCGATTCCGGCATGACGAAGGGTTTCCAATCCTTCTCGGAACGACGCTATGGCGTTCAATCGAGCGCGATGGCGGTGAGTTCCTGCTGGTCGACCGATGCTCATTCGGAGATACCGAGAAGTTCGTTTCGCTGGTGTGGAATGGGCACGGCCGCCGCGGTAATCACAAGGTGCCGGAGAACTTCAACGGCGAACGCTGGGAGCGGCATGGATTTGAGCTCAAGTCGATCAATCGTGAGCCCGCAACGCGCGTGGTTCTCTGTGGCCAGACCGAGTCGTATTCACCTTCATATCCGCGTGTCGAGGACTGGTACGCTTCGCTTGGCTTGTGGCCATCGAATTTCCGCAAGCACCCGGCCGGACAGAATCTGACGGGACTTCCCGATGCCGGCGATTTCCGGTCAACCGATATCGCCGTGACGCTCAATTCATCGATTGGCGTGCAGTGCGTTCTGAACGGCGTTGCCACCGTAACGATGGATGAAGGTGCGATGGCATACGAAGTTACAGGGCATGCCAAGAACATGGCCTATATCGGCGAGCGTGAGCCGTGGTGTCACTGGCTTGCTTGGACCCAGTGGTCAGACGATGAAATACGAGAGGGCACTCCGTGGGCTTGGCATCTGTAACCGCGCCAATGTTCGATCCAATTAGCCTCGCGGAAGCGAAGGCGCATTGCAGGATCACCAACACGGACGAGGACGGCCTGATCGCGGGCTACATTCTCGCAGCACGGCAATTCGTCGAGAACGAATGCCATCTGCGGCTTGCCACGCAGACCCTTGATTACACGATCGACGAGGACTGGCCGTGTGTCGTTTCGGGCGGCTACTACCGCCAGCGGATCGTATTCCCGGTGGGCCCTGTCCAGTCGATTACGTCCATCTCGTATATCGATGGAAACGGCGCAACGCAGACGCTTGACCCGAGTCAGTACGTTGGCGTGAATCTTGGGGTGGCTGCGCAGTCTGGGCGGCCGTATATCGAGCCGGCCTATAACGTCTGCTGGCCTACGGTGCGATGTCAGTCAGCCGCGATCACCGTGCGATTTGTCGCAGGTTGGGACCTCTCGAGCGTACCGAACCCGATCATGCATGCCATGAGACTGTTGATCTCGCATGCAGACCAGAACAGAGAAGCGATTGCGAGCGGAACATTCAGCGAGATACCGTTTGGGGTCGAGTCGTTTCTATCGCACTACCGGGATACGCGAGTTTCCTGATGCGCGCCGGAAAGCTGGATCGTCTCGTGTCGCTCCAGCATCGGGTCCTGACCCGTAACACGGTAGGAGAGCAGGTCGTCTCGTATACGGCCTACGCAAGTGTCTGGGCTGGCAAGAAGGACTTGCGAGGCCGTGAGTACTTCGCCGCGAAACAGGTGAATCCAGAGCTGCAGGCGACATGGACCATTCGCTGGCGCGGCGATGTACTCGCGACAGACCAGCTGGTTGACGACAGCGGGAGTGTTTTTGCGCTCGTGAGCCCACCCGCGGAGATCGGCCGGCGAGAGGGTCTAGATCTTCTATGCAAGGCGGCTACACCATGAATGATGAAATTCGCATTCAGATGACCGGACCTTGCCGAGGTAAGGTTTGGGTAAATGGCGAAGAGATGACGGGGGTTATCGCGATCGAGTTCAGTGCGGGGCTGGACCGAATCAATACGGTTCGTCTGAGCTTAATAGCGAAGACTGTGATTATCACTGGGCCGGCCGAAGTAGTTCGGGACGTTACTGACCTTTCGAGTGAAAGCAGGACGTTCGAGCGCGTGTCTAACCAGTGACAGTCCAGATCGCGCATGACGTGCTGGCAGCTGACTCTACGGTCGTTGCGCTCGCAGCCGACCGCATCTCCCCGCTTGACCACAAAGACACGTATCCGGCGGTCGTGCTCACGAAGATTTCAGTCGATCCGGTGAATGCGTTAGATGGGTGGGCCGGACTCGATTACTCGATTGTGCAGGTGGACGCCCAGGCAACGACGTATGCCGCCGCGGACCAGTTGGCGCAAGCGTGCCGAGCCGCTTTGCAGACCGCTGGTCATCTCGCGTTGCAGAGTCCGTCCGACACGATCGAGCCCTTCATAAATCTCGATGGTGTCTATCAGGTCAGCAATCAGTTCGGCGTCTGGTCGAGCTGAGCGATCTTACAACTTCAATTCCGCCCGCCTCGTGCGGGCTTTTTCATATCTGGAGATAGCAAATGGCTGCAATTAAAGGCCAAGGCGGCCAGCTCGCCGTTGGCAGCGCGACGTCTGGGTCGGCTCTCACTATCACGGCGGCGACCGCTGCGAACCCGGTCGTGCTCACCGTCACCAATACTCTTGTGGCGGGCGATATCGCAGTCGTGGCTGCGCTGACCAGTGGTCCAACGAATCTCAACAACCGCGCTTTCGTTATCGCTTCGCCGAGTGGATCTGCGGCCACTCTGAAGGGCGAGGACGGCAGCACCAATACGGCTTATTCGAGTTCCGGCGGAACGCTGCAGAAATGGACGATGCTGAATGTCTCGCAGGGGACAAATATTCAGGGTTTCGACGGTCAATCCTCGGAAATCGACACGACGAATCTGCAATCGCAGGCGAAAGAGTTCCTGCTCGGCCTGCAGGACTTCGGCCAAGTGACAATCGAGTTGCTACAGTCTTCCGACAGCGGACAGGCTCGACTGCGAGCTATCAAGGCCGGCCAGCTCATCGTGCCGTTTTCGCTGACCCTGTCAGATGGATCGGTCGCGGCATTCATGGCCGGCGTGAAGCAGTTCAGCTTCAGCGGTGTACAGCCTGACGGCGCGGTGAAGAACAACGTCACGCTTCGTGTCACGAACGCGCCCGCGTGGTTCGCATGAGTCTTTCGCGAGATCAGATTCTCGGTTCCTCGGCGCTGCTCCGCGAAGAAGTCAAAGTTCCAGAATGGGGTGGGACGGTTCTCCTTCGCGAAATGTCCGGTACCGAGCGCGACGCCTATGAGGCATCGCTCTATCGTGATAGAGAGGCGAGCTTAGTCAATGCGCGCTCGAAACTCGCTGTGCGATGTATTTGTGATGAGAACGGTTCGCTTCTGTTCGGCGAGTCGGATATAGCGGCCCTCGGCGAGAAGAGTTCGCGCGCTCTGGATCGGGTGGGGCGTGTCGCTCAGCGCCTGAACGGTCTCTCCGACAAAGGTCTGGAGGAGGTCGTGGGAAACTCCAAGCCCAGCCTTGGCGACGAGCCGTAATTGGCATCGCCTTGAAGCTGGGCAGGACACGCCGCGAACTTCTTGCTACCTGCTCGAGCTCGGAAATTACCGAGATCATGGCTTATCACGTGCTGCAGGAGCGCGACATGCAGAAGCCACAGTCTGTTGATCGTCCTCCAGAAGATCTCGACGCGAAGTCTCGCTCATTCTTTGGCAAGCCGAGATGAATGACGACGTCGAGATCACGTTGCAAGGTCACAAGGATGTGCGCGCCGCGTTTCAGGATTTGCGTGATTATCTTCCCAAGCAGGCAATCCGAACCGCTGTGAGAAAGGCGGCAGATCTGCTTGCCGCATTTATAGAACAGTCGGCACCGAGGCGCACGGGCCGACTCGCGCGGAACATCGAAGTAAAGACCAGGAAGACAGCAAGCACTGTTCGCGGTCGCGTGATTATCAACACGGTCGGTAAGAGTGGTGGCGCAGAGAATGCGTTCTATTGGCGCTTCCTCGAAAAAGGTTGGCACAGTCGAGCAGGTAGATTCTTCCGGCGGCCGTTCGTGACGGGCGTTTTCGAATCAAAAAACAGAGAGGCAGCGCAGGAAGTGATTAATTCTGTCGAACAGGCAATTGACCGGGCTGAGCGGAAAGCTAAGCGCGCAGCTGGAGGCTGATCGGTCATGGCACTGTTCAATATCCTTGTCGACATTGCGGCCAAAACTGCGAACTTCGAGAGCGGCATTGATCGCATCGATAAGCGGCTCGAGAAGTGGGGCGACAACGTCAAACGCATTGGCGAGTTCGTTGCCGCAAGTGCCTTCGCAGAATTGACCAAGAAGGTCATTGAGAACGGTGATCGTCTTCTAACGCTTTCGCAGCGCGCGAACACGACCGGACAGGCATTCAGTGAACTCGCCTATACGTTCAAGCTGAGCGGCGTTTCACAGGATGAACTGGCGAAGGCGCTCACGCAGATGAATCGAGCGCTATCGTTGGCTGCGACCGGCAGTAAAGATCAGCGCGACGCGCTTGCAGCACTAGGTCTAACGACAAAGGATTTCATCGGGCTTGAAACGGATAAGAAGTTCGAACTGATTGCAGACCGAATTTCGAAACTGACCGATGCCGGCGACAAGACTCGTGCAGAAATGGTCTTACTCGGTAGGGCCGGAGCAGATCTTGGACCAGCGTTTCAAAAGGGTGCGGACGGTCTCCGCGCTGCGCGAGAGGAAGCGCGTCAGGTCGGTGCGTCGTTCACTGAGGCGCAGCTCAAGACGCTAGAAGAGGCGAACAAGTCTATCGAACGGATGAGTGCGGCATGGGATGGACTTGCAACCAGACTGGTCTCCAAAGTCGCCCCTAGCCTTGAGTCGATCTTCGACAAGATCACCGCCCTCGTTAGTGGGGACAAGCTGCTAAAGCTTCGCGAGCAGTTGGAGTTTCTGAAGGAAGATCCGAGCGAATCGTTCTTTGCTGTCGGATACGGCGATATCGGGACAGGATTCTTTTCCGCAAACGCGCGGCAAAGGATGATTAAGGAGTTTGAGGAACGACTGAGAATCGCAGAGCAAGGCCGGCAGACCCATAGCCGCGGCTCAATCTCGTCGGGTTCGGATCAGAACTTCACGGGTGACCTGCCGGGATTTCTCTCGGACATCGAGCCATTCACGATAAGTGCTCAGAAGGCGATCGTGGGTGGCCGCGCAGGCATCAACCCCGTACTCCAGCAATGGGATCAGGATACCAAGGCCTCCCTGGATTCTGTCTACGAGCAATATCGTCTGTTCAAAGAACATACGCTGAACCTATTGGACGAAAAGATAATTGATCCGACGGAGGCCGCAAAACGTCTGGAAGAGGCATGGGGCAAATTCGAGAATGAGTCATTTATAAGTCCGGTCGTCATCTCGCAGCGTACCGTGAGCCTCGCGAAGTATCTGACCGAAGCGCAGCGGCAGGTACACGAGTTCGTCGGAGACTTCAAGTCATCCCTCCAGTCAGCGTTCGATCAGGGCGGATCTGTCGGTAAGAACTTCGTGCGCAATCTGATTAAGGCGCTGAGTGACCGGGCTCTGTATCAGGCCATCGCATCTATCGGTGATGCCCTCGCAGCGTCGCTAAACAAAGCATCCACTGCCGGCCAGTTCGGAGGCTTTCTCGGCCAAATCCTCGGCTCAATCTTCGGAGGCAGCGGCGAGATCTCACCGGTCGTCGTGACACAGTCTAAGGTGCCGACTTATGCGTCTGGCACCAACTATGTTCCACGCACGGGGCTTGCGCTAATCCATCAGGGGGAAGCTGTGATCCCGGCTGCACAGAATGCCGGCGGCGGTGGCGGTGTCACGCTTGCCCCTGTCTACAACATTGATGCGCGCGGCGCGACGACCGACCTCATTCAAGCGCTCCCTGAAATCCTACGCCGCAATAACGACGCGCTGAAGGATGACATCGTGCAGGGCTACCTGCGTAAAAAATATCCGCTGCCACCGCGATGAGTGACCTGCTTATCCCTCTGCATCTGCGGCAGGCGCAGACGTCCATCCGTTATATCGACTCCGTGGGAATATCCCGCGGTATGTATACCGGCGTTGTTAAGACCGCTGTAAGGGGTGGGGATCGGCTTGGCGCATCATTGCGATTCACTTCGCATGGCGGAAGTACATCCGAGGAACGATCTAACAGGGCCGTCCTTCGCTCATGGCTGGCGTCTCTTCGAGGGCGTCAGAATCGCGCGTATCTGGTCGATACGTCTTATCAACGCCGCGGCTCGATGCCTGCCGTCGAGCTTATGGCGAATAATATTTTCGCCAATGGTACATCTGGGTGGACGGCGTTTTCGCCGACTACTGCCATCACCGCAGCAGATAGACGGCTCCGCGCTACGCGGATTCTGAGCAACGGCATCAATGGTTGTGCAGTAAGCAATTCAGGCGCGACAGTTCTCGTAACACAGAACGCACCGCATGTTGCGCGTGCCTTTGTGTATCCAGGCCGAAATTCTGCGGCGATGACGCCATCGGTATCGGTGGTCGGCGGTGTGACCGAAGCGAGCCTTTCATCGTCAGCTTATGGGATGCTGTCCGTGGTCTGCGTTCCGCAGGGTACCAGCGGGTATGTTGTTTCGGTAAGCGACAATGTCACGACCGGTGTTTCTGCCGGCGATTACTATGAAGTCGCTTATATCTCTCTGGCGCGTTGCGCCTTGGTCGATAACTTTCCGAACCTGCTTCTGCGGTCTGATGAGATTGACAATGCCGCATGGACTAAGGGCGGTTCGAGCATCAGCCCGGGAGGAACTGATCCAACAGGATTGACTGGCGCTGACGCGATCATCGAGAACTCGTCGACGTCGCAGCACTACGTCACTCAGTCTGTGTCGCGCGCCTCGCAAGCAGAAGACCTCTGCGCATTCGGATACTTCAAGAGGGCGTCCGGCACCAGGAATATCCGTATCTATGTCGGTTCGTCTGGCACGGATTATTCAGCCTGCACGTTCAATCTTGGGAGCGGTACCGCGGGCGCGATTACGAACTCCGGCTCCGCGATCAACGGTCGAGCGTTCATCGTTGACAAGGGGAACGGGTACTACTACTGCGCCGTTGTGACGCGAGCTGCTGCATCAGTGACGTTCTTCACTCAATTCGGCCTGGAGAATGGTACGAGCGACAACTACGCCGGTAATGGGACCAGCTCCGTGTACAGCTGGCGTCTCGGCGCAGCTCGCAGCAGCGTACCGACGATGGGCGGTCAGACAACGAGTGCCGTAACTACCGGTACCGCTCAAACCGGCTCCGCATTGTATACGAAGGGCTGGCCATCCAGCACAAACGGACTGCTGCTCGTCGACGATCAAGTTGAAATAGTGACCTCGTTGGGCAGCGAGTTGAAGATTCTAACCGCTCCTGTAAACAGCGATTCAGCAGGGCTTGCCTACATGCAGTTCGAGCCGCCGTTGCGCGGCACGCCCGCTGATAACGCCGCGATCATCGTTCACCAGCCAATGGGGCGGTTCATCTATACGGGCGAATCGACTGGTTGGGACAACGATCCTGGCTACTTCACTTCGGCTTCGTGCGACTTCGAAGAGGCTTGCGGCCTATGAGATTTGAAGCGGTCGTGTATTTCGCGAGCCCACGCACAATATTCTCCGGCAAGATGCATGAGGAAGATGTGATCCTCCGCAAATCTGTGCGGTGGAAATGGCTCGCGCGCCTGATCGCCGGATGCATCCATGCGATGCTCCATCCCGAGCGCGCCGGCTGTGTCGTTGTCGATTCTTTCGGGAAAGTGATTGAGCACACAGAGCCGGAACGGCCCGATCCCGCGAAGTTTAAGCGCGGCAAGACGACGCTACTCGGCCAATGACCTGGTTTGCGTCTTCTCCTAACGAGCTGGAAGTCTCGAAGGAAAAGTATTACCCGTTCAACGCGCTCGACATTGATCTGCCGAGCGGGCACCTCTACTTCTGGACCGGTCTCGGCGATCTCGTGCTCAACGGAACTACGTATATCGGGCTCGCCGGGATGTGCGCAATAGACGGCGAACCCGAAAACTCGGAGCTCGGCGTACAGCGTCGCACGTACTCGATCTCTGGAGTCGATCCGGCGCTCATCGACGAGGACGACATCGATAATTCGTTCGGGCATGAATGCATCGAATATCTGGGCTTCTTCAATCCAGAAACGTTGGCGCTGATCGATACACCCGAGGAGTCGTTCCGCGGCCGCATCGATTCATTCAGCCGCCAGGATGGTCAGGCTCCGATCGTCAAGATGATCGTCGAGCATCGACTCGCGGTGATCGATCGTGTGGACGGATGGCATTACACGCATGAAGACCAGCAGTCGTTCTATCCGGGTGACCTTGGACTGAATCAGGTGAACAACACCGTGCTGAAGAAGGCACTGTGGGGGGGCGGCGGCTCGTCGCAGTCGGTTGTCGGCGGCCTTACATTTCCGGCGCGGAACTATCAGCGATGAAGGTTCACGCGTGGTGGGCGCAGCTGTGCACCTACCAGTTTGAGAACAGGACGCGCCCGCGGGAGTACGGCACTTGGGATTGCTGGCAGTTCGTGGGTGGCGCGGTGCTGGTCATGACCGGCATCGATTATCGTCCGCAGTTTCCGGCATACCGAACGCTCGAGGAGGGGGTCGCGGTCCTCGAAGAGCGCGGCGGCCCCGTGGCGATGCTCACGGCGCTGTTTGGAGAGCCGAAACATGTGGCATTCGCCCAGCGCGGCGACATCGTGATTTGCGATCTGGGCGAGGGGCCGGCGGCTGGCATCTGCTTCGGAGTCGATACGAAGACGGTATCGCCCGGCGGGATCGAGTCAGTGCCGACCCTCCGTGGCAGTCTCGCCTGGGCGGTGGATTGAGGTGGGTAAGAAGTTCACGCGAGGTGTGGTCAGCGCCGTCCTGATCATCGTCAGCATTGTTCTCGACTACGAGTATCCGGGCGCGGGTAACTGGCTTCGCGCGATAA
>Ga0310813_10000957_pt1 | contig 17520 bp, 14 predicted proteins | sample YN3metagenome_FD_203086 | JGI IMG/M metagenome (GOLD analysis project Ga0310813, IMG submission 203086) | Soil microbial communities from experimental microcosm in Duke University, North Carolina, United States - YN3 | ecosystem: Engineered > Artificial ecosystem > Soil microcosm > Unclassified...
TCTTGAGGGGCGAGGAATCGGGTGCCTTCGTGCCCGAGATCGAATCGAAGGTCCAGTGCCCCACCAGCCCGTCGTCCAGCCCGGGCTCCCGGAACTCCAGCCTCTTGACGACGAAGTAGTCCGCGTAAGCGTTGAACTGGAGCGGTCCCACCGGGGCGGGATTGCCCTGCTTCAGCACGGACTGGGGTTTCCCGTCCAGGGTAGCCGTCACCTCGTTGCCGCGGAACGAGACCAGAAGCTCGTGCTCCCCATCCCCGAACTGGTTCCAATCCACCCTGGTCCAGTTGACGCCGTAGAACGTCAGACCCTGCCGAAACGCGAAGCCCACGTGGTCCACCCCGCGTCCTTCCATGCGGATCCGGAAATCCCCATCCCCGAACTGGCGGCGGGTCTGCGCGGAAGGCTTCCGGCCCTTGACGCGCACCAGCGCGCCGTTCTCCACGACCCAAGACCCCTCCCCCTTGCCGACCAGGAAATCCATCGACTTGCCGTCGAAGACCGGCGTCCAGGGCCGAGCGTCCACGGGCGGAGGCAGCGCGGCCAGCTGCGCGTCCAGCTCCTTCCCGAGCTCCGGCAGGCCCCAGCGCGAGACGCGCTCGCGGATCGCCTTGAGCTCGTCCTCCCGGGCGAGCGACGCCTTTGCCTTGAGGTCGGCGAAGGCCGCGTCGGCGGTCTTCCTTACCTGCTCGATCTTTGCCTCGACCTGGCCTTTCCACTCCGGCCCGGGGTGGAGGGTCCGGGCGGACTCGAAGAGCGAAAGCGACGGTCCGAACTCTTCCTTGCCCATCAAGGCCTTGGCGCGTTCCTCGATGCCGGCGAGCTCGCGCGCGTAGGCCTTGCGACGCATGTCGAGGATCCCCTCGTGCCGCTCCTTCGCCTCGCGCTCGTAGGACGTGCCCTCGGCCAGCCGTGCCGCCTCGGCGCAGGCCGCGACCTGCGCCTCCAGGTCGGAAGCCGGGAGACTCTTCGCCCGCTGCAGCGCCTCGCGGGCGGCTCGGTCGCGGGCACTCTCGGGCGGCGGCTTCGGAATCGGGATGGGCGTGGGATTCTCCCGCGTCGGCGCCGAACCGCCGGAGTTCATGAGGACCACGGCGGCCACGATGACGACGATCACCACGGCGCCGCCCGCGAAGGCCCAGACGGCGTTCGACGAGGGAGCAGGCCCGGCAGGAACCACCGGAATCGAGCGGGAGCGCGGGGTCGCCGTCGAGAGAATGTACTTCCCCGTCGAGGTCCGGGGGTCCTGGGAGGACGGCGTGTGGACCTTTGCGACGAGCTCGTTGCGCTCCTGCTCCGAGAGGGTCGCCAGGAGGTCGGGCACGCACTTCTTGCAGGCGGTCCGGAGGCCGAAGCGGAGCCCCTTGGAGGCGTCAAGCTCCGCGCTCGTCACGCGCTCCTGACACTTGAAACAATAGAGGATCTCCTGGCCCATCGACCTTCATGATACACCGGGGGTCGGATTCCGGAGCCAGGGACGCCCTAGGGAGAGAGCGTGAAGACGACGTTGTCGACCCAGAGGCTGACCTGGTCGGCCTCGTTGCCGCCCATCAGGGCCGTCACGTCGGCGATGGTGATCTGCTTGATCTGGTCGGGGTCCAGCTTGCCGTTATCGTCCCGGCTGTCCTCCGCGAGGGTGAAGTCGCTGAGCTTCCAGGAGTAGGTCTTCCAGTCCCCCAGCAGCAGGTCGATCTTCATGGTGTAGCGGGCGCCGCCCTTCTCCTCGATGGCGACGAAGTACGTGCCGTCGTGCGACGCCTTCACCGAGAGGTCGATCGAGACGGCCTTCTTGAGGTCGACCTTCTCCAGGTTGCGCAGGATGCCGTGGATCTTCTTCCCCTTCCGCGGGTGGCTGAACTTCAGGGACTGCTTGCCGCCCCCCTCGGGGACGTCCTTATCGACCGCGACGGCCCCTTCGAAGAGCGTGAACTTCGGGCCTTCGCTGAAGTCCACGGCAATGGGGATCCAGCGGATGACCGGCGACTCGAAGTTGTCCACGAGGTGGATCGGCACGACCTTGGTCACCTGGGTCGCGCCCGTGGTGAGGGCGACGGGCGCCGACGAGAACGACACGTCGTCGATCGTCAGGGTGCGGGTCCCCTTCATGTCGGAGAGGAAGAGCGCCAGGAAGTTGCCGATGTCGAAGATCGTGAACGATCCGATCTGGTCCAGGTCGAGCTTGCCGTTGGCGTCCTTGGTGGGGTCGTCGGGAGCCAGTTCGCTGAGGTTCAACGCGACCTCCTGCCAGGCGCCGGCCGGGCAGTGGGCGACGGCCTGATAGCTGGCGCCCCCGGTCTCCGCGAGGCCGATCACGACCGCCGTAGCCTGGGTGCACTTGACCCAGAAGTGCAGCGACTTCATGCCCGTGAGGTCCATCGGCTTCTGCAGCGCGAGCACGCGGACCGTCTTGGGAGTGATGTCGTAGGTGTAGGAAAGCGCGCCCTTCCCCGACTTCACGGCGGCGGCCTCATGGGTGATGGCGAGCTTCGAGTCCGAGTCCGGTCCCGCGCCGCCCTCGCCCATCTTCATCGCGGCCCACTCGCCGAGCTCGCCCTCGAAATCGGCGATGCTCATCTTCTTCTCCGGGTCCTGACGGGCCTGAAGAATGCTGCCCGCGAGAAGGACGACCGCAAGGACGGCTGGCTTGATGGAGTTCATTGAATCCCCCTACGTGATTCCTGATTCACGGGGAGATACCGGGCGGCGGGGAATACGGTTTCGCGAAAGCGGAAGCAAGAAGCATGAAGTAAGAAGCAGGCGTTCCCCTGCCCCGGGGGGAGGAGAATCAGGGAGAATCAAGAATCAAGCGTCCCCCGCAGGGGAGGATTGTCACGGGGCGTAGGTCTTACTTCGTCCTTCGTGCTTCTTACTTCGACTCGACCCGGTCACTCCACAACCATTCCATCGACTCCGGGAGGATGGCGCCGCCGTGGATGCCAGAGTGCTTGCCTTCGCCGTAGACGAACTTGTAGTCGTACTTCGAGAACTTGAGCGCCGCGGCCATCTGCTGGTTGGCGAGGGGCCAGTTGCCGTGCTCGTTGTCGAGGTCGTTCGAGCCGTCCTGCAGGAATACCTTGATGGGCTTCGCCGGCTTCGTCTTGCGGATCAGCGCCTCATAGTTGTGGCCGCCCCGGATGTTCGTGAAGCTGCCGACGTGGCTCAGCACCTTGCTGAACTGGTCCGGCCGCTCCCACGCCACCGTGAAGGCGCAGATGCCCCCCGAGCTGGCGCCGCCGATGGCGCGGTCCTTGGGGTCCTTGCTGAGGTTGTAGCTCTTCGCCACCTCGGGCAGGATCTCGTCGATGATGAAGCGCGCGTACTGGTCGCTCAGCGTGTCGTACTCGAAGCTGCGGTTCGACTTTCCCTTCTCACCCTCCTTCTCGGGCGGGAAGGTCCCCGGGTTCACGAAGATCGCGATCGTCACCGGCATCTTCTTCCGGTGGATCAGGTTGTCGAAGACGACCGGGACCCGGTAGGAGCCGTTCTCGCCCTGATAGCCGCCGCCGTCCTGGAAGACCATCACGGCCGCGGGCTTCTCCTTGTCGTACTGCGCCGGCACGTAGGTCCAGCAGTCGCGCTCTGTCTTGGCGAAGACGTTGCTTTTCCAGGACCACTTGGTGACGGTCCCCTTCGGCACGCCTTCCTGTCGCTGCGAGTCCGGGCCGAGCGGGTAGAGCTTCTTCTCGTCGACGGGCGGCTGCTGCGCGGCCGCGGGAAGGGCCAGGACGACCAGGAGCGCGAGAGGTCGGATCATGAGACGGTTCCTCGAAGAAGAGTCACGCCTACCCTACGCGCGGGTCAGGCGTTCCGGGCTATTTTTTCGCCGGCGCCTCGACGACCGCCTTCATCTGGGCGAGGCCCTTCTCGAACTGGCCGCCCAGCATCTTGTCCATGTCCATGAACATGCAGAAGGCCTTGCTGACGAAGTTCTTCTTCCCTTCCATGCTCCAGGTGACGGAGGTCCCGCCGCCCTCGGGCTTGAACGCAAACTCGGCGGTATTGGTGGCCGCGAAGGGCTTCAGGAAGTCCAGCCGGATCCGTACCAGTTCCGACGGACGGCTCTCCTCGAGCGTCATCCGACCCTCGCCGACGTCGTTGTTGCCCGCCCAGCCGTAGACCGCGCCCGTCCCGGAGGGCGCGCCCTCGTAAGTCCGCTTCATCTGCGGGTCGATCTTCTCCCAGGGCGACCACGCCTGCCAGAGGTGGAAGTCGTTCACCTGCGCGAAGACCGCCGCGGGAGCTGCCGCGATCGTCGCCGAGCGCACGACGCGGAACTCGGCGGGCTGGATCGCCACGATTCCGAGGAATCCGCCGATCACCACGACGATCCCGATGAGGATCTTCTTGAGCATCGAACCTTTCTTTGGAGGGGCTGCCGGCGCGTCGGCCATGAGTCGTCTCCTAATGAGCGCCACATCTTACGGTCGCCAGGTTTTTAGTTTCCAGGACATTCCGGCGGCGTTTTTGCTGAAGTAATTCTCAGGAATCCGGAGATAATCACCCAGGACCATGTCACTCATCCGCGCAAAAGCCGACCTGTTCGCCTCGAAAACGGGCGCGTTGACTCTTCTCCGTCTGCCCAAGAGCGCCAGCGCGAAGCTCCCCTCTCGAGGCCTGGTCATGGTGGAGGGGACCCTCAACGGCACGCGCTTCCAGGCACCGCTCGAACCCGACGGCAAGGGAAGTCATCTGCTCGTGATCGACAAGACCCTGCGCAAAGTCGCCGGCCCGGGCGACACGGTCACGCTGGCGATTGAAGCGTCCGAACAGTGGCCGGAACCCAAGGTGCCCGCGGACTTGAACGAAGCTCTCGCGGCCGATCCGAGAGCGCAAGCAACCTGGAAGGACATCACGGTGATGGCGCGCTGGGACTGGATTCGATGGGTCAATGAAGCCAAACAGCCCGACACGCGCCGGCGACGCATCGAAAGCATCACATCCCGCTTCAGTGCCGGAAAACGAAGGCCGTGCTGCTTCGACCGCAGCCAGTGCACGCTGAAGGATGCCTAGCGATGAACAACTCCTTTCGACGCCTCGCGACGATCGCCTTCCTCACCGTGCTTATCGGCTGCGCCGGCGCCCCGGAGCAGGAGGCGCCCCGCCGCCGTCCGAACGTCCTCGTCATCCTCGCCGACGACCTCGGCTTCTCCGACATCGGCTGCTACGGGGGAGAGATTTCGACGCCGACGCTCGACCGCCTCGCGGCGGGCGGGCTGCGCTTCACGCAGTTCTACAACACGGCCCGCTGCTGGCCGACGCGCAGCTGCCTGCTCAGCGGCTACTACCCGCAGCAGATCCGCATGGATCCCCCCAAAGGCCGCCTGCCTCAGTGGGCGCGCCTGCTCCCGCACGAGCTCGCCCCCGCGGGCTACCGGAGCTATCACTCGGGCAAGTGGCACGTGAACGGCGCGCCCAAGCCGGTCGCCGACGGCGGCTTCTCGCGGTCGTACGACATGAACGACCAGAACCGCTACTTCTCGCCCAGGAACAATCTCGAGGACGACCGCCCGCTTCCCCCGGTGGAGCGCGGCAGCGGCTACTACGCCACCACGGCCATCGCCGACCACGCGATCCGCTGCCTGAAGGAGCACGCCCGCGAGCATCCCGGCGAGCCGTTCTTCTCGTACCTCGCCTTCATCTCGCCCCACTTCCCGCTGCACGCCCTCAAGGAGGACATCGATCTCTACCGCGACAAGTTCCTGGAGGGCTGGGACGTGATCCGCGAGCGGCGCTGGAAGCGGCTCCGGGAATCGGGCCTCGTCGACTGCGAGCTGTCCGCGCGGGACCCGAAGTTCCACCCGAGGTATTTCAAGAAGGAGTACCTCGAGAAGCTCGGGCCGGGCGAGGTCGACGGCTCCCCGGCCTGGACGGACCTGACGGCGGAGCAGAAGCGCTTCCAGGCGACCAAGATGGCGATCCATGCCGCGATGGTCCACCGGATGGACCGCGAGATCGCGCGCGTCCTCGATCAGGTCCGTTCCATGAACGCGCTGGACGACACGGTCGTCATGTTCCTCTCCGACAACGGGGCCGACGCCACGATCATGGTCCGTGGCGACGGCCACGACCCCGCCGCCGACCCGGGCTCGGCCTCCTCGTTCCTCTGCCTGGGCCCCGGCTGGGCCTCGGCGTCCAACTCGCCGTTCCGCCGCCACAAGGTGTGGGTGCACGAAGGCGGCATCTCGACGCCGCTGATCGTCCACTGGCCCCGCGGCATCCGGGCCCGCGGCGAGTTCCGGCGCACGCAGGGCCACGTCGTGGACCTGCTGCCGACGATCCTCGAGCTCGGTGGCGCGACGCCCCTCTCGACCGGCGGCCCGCGCCGTCCGGGCCGCAGCCTCGTGCCGGCCTTCGAGCGGGACCAGCCGGTCCCCCACGAGTTCATTTACTTCAACCACGAGGGCAATCACGCGCTGCGGATGGGCGACTGGAAGCTCGTCTCGTACCAGGAGAACAAGGACGCGTGGGAGCTCTACGACCTGAGCCGGGACCGGGCCGAAATGAACGATCTCGCAAGCCGGGACCCCGAGCGGGTGAAACAGATGGAGGCGCGATGGAAGGCGCTTACCGAGGAGTACGCGCGCGACGCCGCGGGCCCCTAACTAGCGGCCCTTCGGAGCGGCCGGCTTTCGAGGGCCGCCGAGCCGTTCCTGATCTTCCTTGGTGATTCTCGCCTTGTTGTCCGCCCACCACTTCTTCCACTTCTCCGGCGTCTCCTTGCCCCCTCCGAAGTCCTGGCCCGTGAGCCAGCTCAGCGTGCGGGTGCACTCCGAGACGAACGCCTGGATGTCCTTCTCGAGGTCCCCGATCGAGGTGATGGCCTGGACCAGCCCGTCGATGGCGTCGGCCTTGATCTGAACGCTGCTCAGCGCCTTCGCGCACGCGATCCGCACCCCCTTGTCCTCCTTCTTGTTCAGCAGGACCGCGCAAAGGGGTTTGATGCCGGCCCCCGTGCGGTCGGTGCAGGACGCCATCGTCTCGACGACCGCCTTGCGGACCACGGGGTCCGGATCCCGCAGCGCATCGGCGAGCAGGAGGATCGTCTTCTCCTCGCTCTGGGAGCTCAGCCTCCGGACGGCCTCGAGGCGCCGGATCGGGTCCTTGTCCTTGAACTCCTTGACGAAGACGTCGCGGAGCAGCGGTTCATTGGAGCGGCCCGCGTCCTGGGCCAGGATGAGGAGGACGCTCAGAAGAAGCACGCCGGATCCGCTGCAAGTCCCGGGCCAACGGCTCGGAGGGGCCCCTTCTGTCTAGAAAATAGACCGACGCTGGTTACGGAGTGGCCACGCGGAAAACGTCCTCGAGGGCCTTCCGCATCACGCCCGGGTCGGGGTCGATCCCGGTCCAGGCCTTGAAGCCGATCACGCCTTGGTTGACCAGCATGCCCAGGCCGTCGAGCGTCGTGCAGCCGCGGGCCTGCGCATCCCGCAGGAGCCGCGTCTCCGGCGGGTTGGGGATCACGTCGGCGACGACCATGCGGGGCGCGAGCGTCGACAGGTCGAGCGGCACGCGCGCCTGGACGTCGGGGAAAAGTCCGATGGAGGTCGCGTTGACCACGACGTCCGCGTCCGAAGGGACCTTGTAATCGCCGTCCCAGGCGACCGCCTCCGCGGCGGCCTTCGCCTTCGTTCGCAGCAGCTCCGCCAGCTCGCGGCTCCGTTCCTTCGAACGGTTCACGACCGTCAGCGAGCGCGCGCCCGCCAGCGCCAGCTCCACGCCGATGGCCCGCGCGGCGCCCCCGGCGCCGAGCATGACGACCCGCTTCCCCGCCGGATCCGTGACGCCGCGTAGCGACTGGACGAAGCCCTTGCCGTCCGTGTTCTCCCCCACGAGCTCCTTCCCACGCCGCACGATGCAGTTCACCGCGCCCATCATTGACGCGGATTCCGCGATGCGGTCGAGGTGCTTCACGATCGCCACCTTGTGGGGCGTCGTGACGTTGCCGCCGCGGAAGCCCATCGCGCGCATCCCGCGGACGGCGTCCGCGAGCTGCTCGGGCTCGATCTCGAACTGCACGTAGCGCCAGTCGAGTCCGTGGCGGCGGAAGGCCGCCTCGATCATGGGCTGGGTCGGGTTCTCCGCGACGGGCTTCCCGAAGAGGCAGCAGAGCTCCGGCTTGAAGTTCATGCGAGGATCTCTTTGACAACCTCGCCGTGCACGTCCGTCAGACGCATGTCGCGCCCGCCGAAGCGCACCGTGAGGCGCTTGTGGTCGACCCCCAGCAGGTGGAGGATCGTGGCGTGGAGGTCGTGCATCTCCAGCTTCCCGCCGACGGCCTTGTAGCCCCACTCGTCGGTTTCACCGTACGCGAAGCCGCCCTTCACGCCGCCCCCGGCCATCCAGACCGTGAAGCCGAACGGGTTGTGGTCGCGGCCGTCGCTGCCCTGCGCGAAGGGAGTGCGCCCGAACTCGCCCGCCCAGAGGAGGAGCGTCTGGTCGAGCAGGCCCCGCTGCTTGAGGTCCTTCAGGAGCCCCGCGATCGGCTGGTCGACCGCGCGGGCGTTATCCTCGTGGCCCTTCTTCATCCCGCTGTGCTGGTCCCAGCGGTCGTGGCCGGGGATGTTCGGGCACGTGAGCTCGACGAAGCGCACGCCGCGCTCGACCATGCGACGCGCGCTCAGGCACTGCCGCGCGAAGGTGACCGTGTACGGGTACGGAGAGTTCATCCCGTAGAGCTCCTTCGTCGCGTCGCTCTCCTTCGAGAGGTCCATCGTCTCGGGCGCGACCGCTTCCATGTTCTCCGAGAGCTCGTAATTGCGGACGGCGGACTCGAACTGCTCGTCGTAGCCCGGCGTCGCGCGCGCCCGCTCGTCGAGCGCCTTCACGAAGTCGGCCTTCCGCTTCTGCAGCTCGGCCGTCTTCTCGAGCCGCTTCAGGTTGGCCACCGGCGGGTCGGCCGGCCGGAAGACCGACCCCTGGTAGGAGGCCGGGAGGAAGCCGCTGTTGAAGTTGTCGAGGCCGCCGACGGGGATGAGCCCGCCGTTGAGCACGATGAAGCCGGGGAGGTTCTGGTTGTCGCTCCCCAGGCCGTAGCTGACCCAGGCCCCCATGCTGGGGCGGCCCTGCAGGCCCGTCCCCGTGTGAAGGAAATAGTTCGCGCTCGTGTGCTCCGAGAAGGTCGAGGTCAGCGAGCGGACGACGCAAAGGTCGTCCATGCAGGCGCCGATGTTCGGGAGCAGGTCGCTGACCCAGAGGCCGCTCTCGCCGCGGCGCCGGAAGGTCCAGAGCGGCCGCAGCACCTTGCCGTTGTTGTCGAACTGGGTCTTTTCGATCTTGCCGATCACGTCCTTCGGGTCGCGGCCGTGATGCTTCTCGAGCATCGGCTTGTAGTCGAAGGTGTCCACCTGCGACGGGCCGCCGTCCATGTAGAGAAAGATCACGTTCCGCGCCCGTGGGGCGAAGTGGAGCCCGCGGCGGCCGTCCTGCTTGTCCTGAGCGGAGTCGAAGGACCCGAACCCCTCCTTCCCGAAGAGCGCCGAGAGCGCCAGCGCGCCGAACCCGTTGGCGCAGCGCGTGAGCATCTCGCGGCGCGTGCAGCAGTGGTGCATGGCGTTCATCTCACGAAGAGGAATTCCTTGGCCTGGAAGATCGCGTGGGCCAGCTCCTTCCACGCGTCCGCGGATCCCGCGTCCCCCTGCTTCAGCGCCGCCACGTCCCGCAGCAGCTGCGTCGCCCCGGCGATCTCCTCCGGGGCGGCCGGGCGTCCGAAGGCGGCGCGGAACATCCCGTCGATCCGCTCCTCGACGGGCTTCGGGTCCGCCGCCACGCGCCGGGCCCACGCGGCCGCCTGGTCGTGGACGAACGGGTTGTTCCGCAGGATGAGCGCCTGGGCCGGCACGTTGGAGCGCGAGCGCCGGCCGATCGCCGTGAACGGCTGAGGGAAGTCGAAGGCGAGGAGCATCGACGAGAGGAAGTTGCGGCGCACGGCGAGGTAGACGCTGCGGCGGCCCGCGCCGTCGACCGGCCCGTCCGCCGGACGTCCGCGACCGTCCTGGAAGCCGTCGAGGCGGATCGGCACGGGCGGGCCGTACATCGCCGGGTCCAAACGGCCCGACACCGCGAGCATCGCGTCTCGGATGGCCTCGGCGCTGATGCGCCGCGGTGTGCGGTGCTGCAGGAGAAGATTGTCGGCGTCGATCTCCCGCGACATCGGCGAGGCCGCGTCCGACATCCGGTAGGCGCTCGAGAGCACGATCTCGCGGATCATCGACTTGAGGGAGCCGCCCTGCTCGCCGAAGCGGAGCGCCAGGTGGTCGAGGAGGTCGGGGTGGGCCGTGCCGAGGCCCATCTTGCCGAAGTCGTCCACCGAGGGGACCAGGCCGCGGCCGAAGAGGTGGTGCCAGATCCGGTTGACGGCGACGCGGGGCACGAGCGGCGTCGCGCGGGGGTCGCTCATCCGGAGGGCCAGCTCGAGGCGGCCTTCGTGGGCGCCGCCCCCGAACGCTTCCAGGAAGCGGCGCGGCACGATCTCCTTGGGCGCACCGGCGCTGCCGCGGACGAGCAGGTACTCGTCGGCGGGCGGCCCGGCGAGGATCGCGGGCGCGGTCCGCGATTCGACCGGGACCGCGGCTGCGATTTTCGCGCGCGCGGCCCCGTAGTCGGCCGCTTCCGGCGCGCTGCCGAAGAGTTCGGGGTGGCGGACCATAAAGTCGGCCAGCCGCGCGGGTTCGGGGTCCGCGCCCCAGTCGCCCGAGGCGAGGCGCTCGGCGGCGTCCGTGAAGGCTTTCTGGTAGACGCCGGCGAGACCGCAGGCGCAGCACGTCGTCTCCAGCCCCTCGAGGACGGCGCGGTAGGGTCGGTCGAAGGGATCGCCCGGGAGCGCGTCGGCCTGCACGACCATGAGGACTTCGAAGTCGGGCGACTCGGACGTGTACTCGACGTGCATCCGGTGGAGCGGATGCTCCGGGTCGGGGCTCAGGTAGTGCCGGAGATCCTGGGGGATCCAGCGGCGGGCCTTGTCCTGCCACGACGCGAGCGTCGAGCGGTGAAGCGGCCCGTTGATCATGCGGTGGCTGTCCATTTCGACGAAGGCGTGGCCGGCGCCGCGCACGAGGGAGTAGAGCGAGCCGCGGCGGAGCGAGAAGGTCGGCGTCCGCGCCATGCGGCCGGAGTCGGCCCAGTTGCGGGTGCTGGAGTCGCCCTGGGTCTCCCGCGTCAGGCGGAGCGACTGCCAGAGGGGGTCCGCGCGCAGCGCGCCCCAGGGGAGGATTTCCTGAAGCGTCGCGCCCCAGCCTGCGTCGCCGGGGAGCATGCGGCGGAAGGTCACGCCGTCCTGGGTCCACGCGGTCGCCCCGGGCTTCGTGTAATCGACGATGACGTCGGCGTTCTCGAGCGCCTTGTCGGCGACCGCGTTCCGCGCCCGCTCCTTTGCCACCAGCACGGCCGGGTCCTTGCCCTGCGCGAGGACGGCGTAGGCGTGGAACGGATCCTTCGGGTCGGTCGCGGCGTTGCGGACATGCGCCTTCCAGGCGGCCACGCGGGCGGGGTCGAGGCCGGACGCCCCCTCGAGGTAGTCCGACAGGCGGGTCGCGACGTCGCGGGCCGCGGCGGCGGCCGCCCGGAGCGCGGGACGCTCGCGCTCGTCGCGCAGCCGCTCGAGGTCCCGCGCGGCTGCGCGCTCCTTCTCGATCGTATCGAAGCGGACCTGGCGGTAGCTCGAGCTCTTGAGGAAGCCCGCCAGCGCGTAGAAGTCCTTCTGCGAGATCGCGTCGAACTTGTGGTCGTGGCAGCGGGCGCAGCTGATCGTGAGGCCGAGGAACGCCTTGCCGAAGACTTCGATCTGGTTGGAGACGCGGTCCATCTCGTCGACTCGGGTGTCGACGGGCGAGTGGACCCACTCCCCCATGTACCACCAGCCGGTGGCGAGGACCGATTCGTTGGCGCCCGTGACAGGATCGAGGCGCGGCTCGGGCAGGAGGTCGCCGGCGACGTGCTCGGTCATGAAGCGCGCGTACGGCAGATCCTGGTTGAGGGCGCGGATGACGTAGTCGCGGTACTGCCATGCGTTGGGCAGGACGTAGTCGAACTCGTGGCCGCGCGTCTCCGCGTAGCGCACGAGGTCGAGCCAGTGGCGGGCCCAGGTCTCGCCGAACTGCGGCGAGGCGAGCAGGCCGTCGACGAACTTCTCGAGCGCCGAGTCGGAGGGGTCGGCGACGAACGCGTCGATCTGCGCCGGAGTCGGCGGGAGCCCGACGAGGTCGAAGCAGAGGCGGCGGATCAGCGTGCGCGCGTCGACGGCGGGCGCGGGCTCGAGGCCGCGCCCCTCGAGCTTCGCGAGGAGGTAGCGGTCGAGCGGGCGGCGGACCCAGGCCTCGTTCTTCACCGCGGGAGGTGGATCGGAGTGGAGGGGCTGCCAGGCCCAGTGCTCGGCCTTGCGCTGCGCGAGGTTGAACTCGGTCCTCTTCGCCGCCGGGTCGGCGGCCTTGTCCTTCGGCCAGGGCGCGCCGCGCTTCACCCACTCGCGGAGATCGGCGATCTGCGACTGAATCAGCCTGCCTTTCGGCGGCATGCGCAGGTCGACGTTCTGATACGTGACCGCCTCGACGAGCAGGCTCTTCTCCGGCTGGCCGGGCACGAAGGCGGGGCCGGTATCGCCGCCCTTGAGGGCGGCCTCGAGGGTATCGAGGCGCAGGCCGCCTTTGATCTTGGCCGCGCCCGAGCTGTGGCAGGAGTAGCAGCGCTCGACGAGGACGGGGCGGACCTTCTTCTCGAAGAACTCGATGCCGGCCGGATCGTCCGGAGCGGACCGGGGGACATCTTGCGCCGCGACGACGCCGGCCATCAGGACGAAGAGGAGCTTCCACATCGTTGACGTTCTTCCGGCTAACTATACCGCCCCGTCCCGCTTCGGGGTTTTCCCAACCTGATCACTATAAGAGGTACAGATAACGCTTGCAACAAATTTCATATATGATATATTTCAACTCAGAAGAATCGCTTAGGAGCGCCCATGACCCTCGCCGCCTTGATGCTCTTCCTGGCCGCTCAGCAGGAGTCGCCGGAAGGAATCACCCACTCGTTCCTCGTCGCCGGATCGGAAACCTATATCGTCGGCGGGAACGACGCCATCCCATGGCGCTATCCGAAGTCCACCCGCGACGGCTGGGTCCTGCCCGACGGCCACATCCTGCTCGCCGTCTCAAAAGGCAAGGAGTACCCCGGCGGCGCGGTCGTCGAAGTCGATCGCGACGGGAAGACCCTCTTCGAGTACAAGGGCACCCAGAGCGAAGTGAACACCGTCCAGGCCCTCCCCAACGGGAATCTCATGCTCACGGAGGCGGGCAAGAAGCCGCGGCTCCTCGAGATCGACCGCTCGGGCAAGACCGTCGTCGAGATCCCCATCCAGTGCCAGCTCGACAACTTCCACATGCAGACCCGCATGACGCGGAAGCTGGCCAACGGAAACTATCTCGTCCCGCATCTGCTCGACCGCACCCTCCGCGAGTACCGGCCCGACGGCAGCGTCGCCTGGGAGATCCGCACGCCGGACGAGCCCAAGGAATGCTGGCCTTTCACGGCCATCCGCCTCGACAACGGCAACACGCTGGTCAACCTGACCCACGGCAACCGCGTCGTCGAGTTCGACGCCTCGGGCAAGATCGTCTGGCAGGTGACGAACGACGACGTCGGCTCGTCCCTCTTCCGCGACCCCTGCGGGGCCCAGCGCCTGCCCAACGGCAACACCGTGATCGCGAGCTATGGGATGGCTGCCAAGGGCGTCAAGCTCTTCGAAGTCAACCGCGAGAAGAAGGTCGTCTGGACCTGGGCGAGCGAGCGGCCCGGCGTCCACCACGTGCAGATCCTGGAGACGAACGGGAAGCCCCTGGAGGGCGCGCCGCTCCGATAGGTGGCAACGCCGCCGCTTCTGTGCTAACGTAGCGAGGCAGAACCGATGACAGCGCTGACGGGATCCGGAATCGCGAGGACGTCGCTCGCCGACCACGTCTACACGCGGCTGGTCGACGCGATCCACGCGGGCACGCTGGCGAGCGGCGCCCCGCTCCACGTGGCCGACCTCGCGGCGCAGTTCAACGTGAGCCCGAGCCCCGTGCGCGACGCGATCTCGCGGCTCGCCGCCGAAGGTCTCGCCACCAACAACCCCAACCGGCGCACCACGGTGGTCAGCTTCTCGACGCAGGACATTGCGGAGACCTTTCAGCTGCGCGGCATCCTCGAGTGTGCCGCGGCCCGCCTGGCGGCCGAGAAGGTCGAGGCGTCCAAGCTCGCCGAGATCCGCAAGGTGGCCGAGCAGTGCGACGCGCTCGCCGGCAACCCGGCGCAGAAGAAGGCGAAGCTCGACCTCGACAACCAGTTCCACCTGCTCGTCGCCGAGGCCAGCGGCAATGCGCTGCTGCGCCACGAGATCGCCCGCATCAACCGCCGCGTCCGCGCGATCCAGTGGCTGAAGCTCGACCCGCCCACCATGAAGCAGGCCCACCCCGAGCACCTGAAGGTCATCGCGGCGCTCGAGAAGCACGACCCCGACGCTGCCGAGGCCGCCATGAAGACCCACATGGACCAGGCCCTCACGCTGATTCTGAAGGAAATGCCGTAGCGGTCGGCCCCTCCGCGCCGTCTCATGCGGTAGCTGTGGAGGTCCCGCCATGAAGTGCACCCGCCGGAAGCTAACCCCTCGCGAGGCCCTGGAATTCTTTGCGAAGACGGTCCTGCTCTCAGTCCTGATTCCCTGGGCCGGGTGGGCAGCGCTGGATGAACTCGGGGAATATCGCCTGGGACAGGCGCTGGACGATCTGGGGGCCCGCGGGTACGCGACCAGTCTCGAACAGCTCGCTCCCCCGAGGGTCGCCGCCGGGGAGAATGCCGCCCTCTTCTATCAGGCGGCCTTCGCGGCGAACGACATCCTCGAGCGCGCGAACAATGCGTTCGCGGAAGACTATCTCAGCGCCGATCCGGAACAGAAGGCCGAACTCCTCAAAGCCGTCGAGCGTTCCACCGAGGTGTTCGCCCTGCTTCGCCGCGCGCGAGCGCTGCCGCAGTGCCGCTGGGACCGGGACTACAGCAGGGGACTGGAGGGCCCGACCCCGGAATTACCGTCGGCGATGCGCCTCTCCTGGCTCCTCTCCATCCGCGCGCAGGTGCAGGCCGAAAACGGTCGTCCCGAGGAGGCCCGTGAAACGGTGCGCGACATGCTCTCGCTCGCCGGACTCTTCCGCGAGGTGCCGGATTTCAGCTTCCAGTGGGTGCGCCTCTGCCTGATCAGCCGCGCCGTTCAAACGGCGGGGGATTGCAGCCATTCGGCCGTGACGGAAGGAGATCTGCTCGCCTGGGCGGAGCTTCTCCCCTCCGCCTCGGTCCTGGACGATTGCCTGGAACGCGGGTTGAGGGCGGAGCTGGCGGCCGCGGCCTGCCTCCTCACGAAGACCAAGAAAGTGGTACTTCTGAAGGGAACCTCGTGCTCCGAAAGCGGACTGACCGAACGAATGGTCGACCCCATCATCACGATCTGGGGTGTGGATAGCCTGGCTCGGATGCGGCAAGCGGTCGAGCTCTGCAGCATGCCGTACGCCGAGGCCCGCGCCGCAGCAGCGACACTCGAAAAATCGGTCGGCAGCGAAAACTGGAATCCCAACTTGCTTCGGTTCCTGGAGCGGCCGCTGACCCGGCTCCTCGATCGCCGGGCCATCCATCAGTCGGCGCTGGCGCTCACTCGAGCCGGACTCGAAGCGGAGCTCACCTTCATACGCCACGGGCACTATCCCGTCGAGACGAGCGTCCGCGATGAGATCACAGGGGAGCCCTTCGTGATCGATCTCGGAGAGGGCGTGATTCGCACTTCTGGGCCAGGCCCCATCGATCCCGGGAGACTGAAATACGAGAACCTGGAATGGACGCTGCTTCCCCGCTGACGGCTACTTCCAGGCGAGCTTCTGCATGAGGTCGCGGATCTCGACGAGACGCTTGTTCTTCGCCAGGTCGTTGTACCACTCCCAGACCGTGACCGACTCGCCACCCGCCGTGATGGTCAGGCGCGCGCGGCTTTCGTCGGGGATCGCCGGACGCTCGGGGACCTTCTGAACCCACGCCTCGAGCGCGAGCAGCTTGTCGACGAGTTCCCGGAGCGCCTTCGGGTCCACCTTCTCCTTCGGCTCACCGACCTTCGTGAACTTGGCCTCCTGAGAGATCGTGCCGTCGCCGCGGATCGTCAGCTTCAGGCCGCCGTGAAGCCCGTGCAGGTCGTTCCACGTGACCGTGAACTTCTGGAGATCTCCCTTCCCTTCGGCGATCTCCTGCAGCGCACCCTTCATGGCGTCCTTCTTCTTTGGATCGGCGGCGTCCTGCGTCAGGACGAGAAGCGCGAGCATGGCCACGGTCTTCACGGTCTGCCTCCCGGTAGAAACTCTTACCGGATAGGACGCGAGGAGGGAGTCGGAAGTTCCCGGAAGCGATCAGAAGGGCAGCTGCCGCAGGAGATTCTCGATCTCCCGATGGACTCGGGTCGACTGGGTGACGTAGAGCCGACCGTCCGTCAACTGGATGGCGGCCTGGGGGGACGTGTCCCAGGAGCGATCGCCCGTAGTTTCCCGGACCAGCATCACCAGAAAGTCCTCCCGCGGACAGCCCAGAAGGAACACGGGGTCGTCGAAGCAAGCGATGACCCCACCGACGACGGGGACTCGCCACTGGAAGCCGACCTCCGGTGGACCGGGATGATCCTGAAGCCGTCTCAACGCCGCGCGCACATCGTAGACCCGGTGGGTCATCCCTCCGGCCAGCGCCTCACGGTTCCGAATCACCACGGCGCCGGATTCCCATCCCGCCCCCAGACCGGCCGGCTGCAGGAGCAGGCGCAGGGCGGACTTCGCCGTCACGTCCCGGACCGTCAGCCGCACGACCACGTCGGCCCCGTCCGACACGACGAAGTTCAGGCCGGTGGCATCGCGGAACACCTGGATCGCGTCGGCCAGGCGCGTCCCCTTCACGTCGAGGCTGACCTTCGTCTCGAGTTTCCGCTCTACGTCCTCGCGCGTGTCGCCGGCCAACGCGACCGCGGCCGCCAGGAGGAACGCCGTTACCGTCTTCATCCATGGATAGGATGACGGGAACCGGAGAAGGTAAAACAGAATGGGCTTAAGACCCGCCGCCGACGTCCGCCTCTTCCTCGCTCAAGGAAGCCTCGGGCGCCAGCTTCTCGGGCGGCGTCAGCGTGCAGCTGTAGACGAGGATGTCGTGCACCCGCCCCGCCAGGTCGATCGCCTGCTGCGCCAGCACGGCCTGGGGGAGGAAGCCGGCCGTCTCGACCATGGCCCGCGCCTCCTGCTGCACGTCGAGCACGAAGGCATTGAGGATGGCCACGTCGAGCGACGGGCCGATCTCGATGAACTCCTGCAAGAGGCGCCGTGCCAGGCCGCGGCCTCGGAACTCGGGGTCCAGCGAGACCCTCACCTCCGCCACATGGCGGGACCAGCCCCGCTTGTCGTGGTGCAGCGTCGCGTCGCCGATCACCCGGCCGCCCTCGACGAGCAGCAGCGGCAGGACGTGCGAGTAGTCCAGCTTTCGCGTCCA